>Ga0126306_10002117_pt1 | contig 11065 bp, 8 predicted proteins | sample Plot27_FD_92592 | JGI IMG/M metagenome (GOLD analysis project Ga0126306, IMG submission 92592) | Serpentine soil microbial communities from UC McLaughlin Reserve, CA, USA - Plot27 | ecosystem: Environmental > Terrestrial > Soil > Grasslands | place: USA: UC McLaughlin Reserve, Lake County... | reverse complement strand
CGGATGGACGCGCCAGGGCCAGCTCGGTGGCAATGGCATTCGCGACGCCAAGCGCGACACGCTTGTTGAGCGTGCGGAGTTCTGCTTCGGCCGACTGCAGATAGACGTCGACCTGCTCCCTCGGCGCGAGGAATGCGGCCATCTGACGCTCGATCTCGTGGATGACGACCCAGAACGAGTTCTCTCGGCCGCGCGACCAGAAGAAGAACTCGTGGAGCTTGGGCATATCATCCCGAAGCTTCTTGAAATCCGCCCTCAGCGCATCGATCGCCGTGCGGAGGGCGGTGAGCTTCACGCTGTTCCCGCCTTCGACCTCAGTCTCCAGGCGCGTCTCCAGTGCCATGATCTGCCGGTCGAGCATCGCGTGCACGGAGCGTGCGATGTGGTGCCATCGAGCAAACAGCATGGCGAGGCCGTACAGTAGGAGGCAGGCGAACGTGAGCCACCGCTGCATCGGCGTCCTTGTGTCCTCCGGCGCCGGCGTCAGCACCGCATCCGCCCGCGTCGTTCCGCGGACCCGGATAAGGTGCACCGCGGCGGAGTCGCCGCTGGGCCCCTGGATTCTCAACCAGTAGGCGCCGCTGCGTACGGAATCGTGCGCGAACTGACCGGTCGTATCGCTTCGGATCACGTACTGGCGGTACGGCGAGCCCGACACGCTCGTGATCGTGACCATCGCTCCGCCCGCCGGCGCTCCGTTGGCGAGCCGCAGCCGACCGACGAGACGCGCGTTCGTGTCCGGGGAGGTAGCCGCTGCGACGGGTGGAGCACCCGTCGCTGGTTGCGTTGCTGGCACTGAGACCGTGTCGCGTGCGACGGCGGCAGTCGTCTCCCTTGCCTGCGTCCCCGTCGCCTGCTGCGACAGGTCGGTCGTGCCGATTGCGGCGAACAATGCCGCACACAATGTGCTGAACATCGGTATCTCGGTGCGAAGTCGGCGTCGATGCGATTCGCGAACGGCGAGCCTATCCCTGACACTTGACCTGAGCAAATTCTAAGCAGCACGAACCATCAGCTCTTGGTCGGCAGCTTGACCGCCGGCTTGTCTCCATACAGCAATTGCAGCCCGAGGATCGCCACGAGAGGCCGGCGGTCTACTCCGAGCTGCTTGAACTCCTGACCGAAGCTCATGGTCACGTAGAGTGCGTCGGCTGCGCGATACTCGGCGATCCCCACCGCACGATTGCTCGAAGCAAACGTCAGCGTGCGTTGAGTCCCAGTCGTCGTGGACGTCGGCGCGCCGACGGTGAAGGCATTCCGATGCACCCACTCGCCCGAGATGCCAAGGTTGTTGTGCATCCACAGGAGACGCGCTCCCGTCTCCAACGCGTTCTGGTTCGCGTCAGCGACGTCGCGCAGAAATCGGAGCAGACCGATCACGTCCAGGTGCGGCGACTCCATCCGGTAGCTGTACGTACCCCATACGCCGATGCGGCCGAGCCGCGAGCCATCCACGCGGCCAGCAGGGAATACTCCTGACACCCCGCCCGCGACCGATAGGAAGTGGCCCCTGCGCTCGGCATCCGCTTCGCCCATCGCCGTGGCGAGCACACGCTGTGAGTCGGCCTTCGCCTTGAGCGTGGCCTGCGCTTCGCGCTCAGTGGCGCGTGCTTTGTCCGCTTCATCCTTGTCGACGCGGATCGCCTCGTTGGCGGCAGCGATCGCCACCGCGTCGTTCTTCGCCGTCGCCGCCGCCAGAGCAGCGTCGTGCACAGCTCGACGAGTGACAATCGCGTCCAGAGCGTCGAGCGCGTCGGCCTGCTTCTGGATGACCGGTATGCGCGTCCGCTGGATGCTATCGAGACTCGCCAGGAGTTGCCGGAACCTGGCCGACGCGTGCCCGGCGAGCGGAACGACACGGATGCCGAGGGCAACTCGGGTCGAGGAGGTATCACTGACCGTATCCGGCCTGGACGTGGCAAACGAGACCGAAAACGATTGACGGGCGCTCTGGCTCGGCGATGGTGCGACGTACTCCTCGAACGTGAGGGTACGCCGGGGGGCTAGCCAGTACGGCGCGAACTCGAGCGCGTAATTGTTCGGCAGCACCGTTCCCCTCGCTGATTTGGAGAGGAGATCCGTGGCGAGGGCGCGCGGGGTGGCCGGCCGCGCTATGGCGGTGGGCGACACCCCGAGCAGCTCGAACGCCGGCGATGCAGGCGTCTTCAGGTTGTCCAGTGTCGTTGTGGACGGCTTCTCGGTATCCGCCTGGGCGCTGACCTTCAGTGCGCCCGTGAACAGCAGGATGGCAGCGGCGTTCACCACTCGAGCTCGCGGCATCATGGCGCGTCTCACAGCATCACGAAGATGGCATCGTAGTCCACTGTACCGCCTTCCACGTCGACATCGTGCGCGGAGATCCACTGTCGGTTGCTCTGGCCGCCCCGAAGCACGTACGTCACCGCTGTGTTGTTCGTATTGGGATTCGTGTCGGTGACGGTGCTGGTCACTCGCAAGCGCTTGCCAGCGAGCTCGGCTCCTCCACCGAGCAGCCGCTGCACGATCTGACTGCCGCTGTCGACGGGTGTGCCGTTGATGGAAACCTCCACGTACGCCTTCTGTCCGCTGCCGATGGTGACGTCGAGGTGAATGGGGCCCGTGGCGGTGACGTAGGAGTCACGCAGTCGGATGAGCATGGGTGCTCCGATTGGGAGGGTGATCGGAGCGCACGCTCCGAAACGAGATGTACTATCGAGGGCCGAGCCGTACCCGCAGCCGACCCGACGCGTACTTCGCGATTCCTCCCGCGTCGAGCAGCGCAGACGGGTCGTCGCCGAGCGCGCCGCCCGCCGTCGCCGCCGCGAGGGCGAGGCCACGCTGGTACGCCTTGTGAGCGTTCGGATGATCGAAGCAGATCTGCGCGAATTCCTGCACGAGGAGATCGCGCTCTGCCCCGGACTCGGCGCCGCGAAGTCCGGCGAGTGCGAGGTTGCCAATCACCGGTGGCACGGGGCCGAGGAGGTCGGCTGCCACCGCGTCGAACGAATCGCGCGCGGCGATCGCCGTCGCCGCCAGCGTCGACACCTGACCCGGATCGGGGAGCGGGCACCGGAGCGTCGCCTCCGCGTCGGCGAAGCCGGCGCCGAAGTCGCCCTTCGGGAGGCCGATGTCGCGCGCCGACTTCTGGAGGACGTGCTTGAAGACATACTGCAGCTTCACCCCCGAGGCGGCGTACGTCTTGAGCAGGGTCGCACGCCCATGATGCGCCAGCCAGAGCGCCGCGATCCCCGCGACTCCCGCGACGGCGAACGACGTTCCCTCCCCCTGGTCGACGGCGCGGGGGTCGTTCGGCGACGGCCGCGCCGCGGTCCACACCTGCGCGCCCGGCGCGGTGATGTCCACCGCGCTGCCGCGGGAGCTTCCCTTCCACGGGTGATTGCTCGAGTTCGTCGCGGCGACGGCGATCGACTCCGGGTAGCTCGCGGGCTGCACGACGAAACCGACGCAGTTCCCCGCCGCGGCGCAGACGATGACGTTCCTCTCCACCGCATGCTTCACCGCGTCGCGGAGGCTGCCGCCGGCCACGCCGCCAAGGCTCATCGAGATCACGTGGCAGTCGTGCTCGGCGGCGTGGCGGATGCCGCGCGCGACGTCGCCGTTGAAGAAGACGACGACGCTCTTCACGACGCGGACCGGGACAAGCTTCGCGCGCGGCGCGACGCCGGACAGCTCGAGCGGGAATGGGTCGGTACTCCCCGGCAGCAGGCCGTCGAACACGCTCGCGATGACGCTCCCCGTGCGGGAGCCATGGAAGGGGTTGCCCTTGGCGAGTGGATCCTCGGCATTGGGGTCACCATCCACGAAGTCGTGCTGCCCGTTCAGATCGAGCGACGACCGCAGCTCCGGATGCGTCGTCCATCCGGTGTCGAGGTGTCCGATGCGGATGCCATCGCCTCGGGTCGGTGCTCCGCTCGCCACGCTGACCTCCCACGCCTGCGGCACGTGCATCTGGCGGAGGTGCCAGTAATGATCCGCCGGCGGCGTGCGCTTCTCGTTGCACAGACTGCCGAGCAGGTCGCCGAAGATGTTCGCCTCCTCGAGCGCACCGGGCGCGCGCGTCGCCACGTCGGGGAACGCGACGCTGGGCCGCTGCAGCACGTCGGGCTCCGCGTAGGCGATGGTTCCCTCGGACTCGTCGCGGACGCGGTGCGCGAGCTCGAACGCGAATGCCGGCAGCGACTCGGCGGCGGTGCTCGTCGGGACCCGCACCAGGAACTCGATCTGCTCGCTCTTCCGTTTCTCCGGATAGAGCGGCTCGGCTCTGACCCGGCGACCGGCGACGGCGCCGACAGCGGTTGCCACCTGCGCCGGCGTGGACACTTTCGCCGTGCGGACGAGCAAGCGCAGCTCGCCCGCGTCGCGGGCAGTCCTCGCAATGGTCTTCTTCGTGGCCGACTTCTTCGTGCCGCCCCTCTTCGCGCTGCCCTTCTTCCTCGCGCTCCGCTTCGTCGCGCTCTTCTTCGCGGCCCTGGTGGGGCGGGTCGTCTTTCTGCGTGCCGGCATCGGCGACTCTCTGGCGTGGAGGTGAAACGCGTTGCCTCAGGTGAGCCGCGTGACGACGAGCTGCACGGACTCCTTGTTGTTCCAGTACGCGATCGGTACGTCGTTGGCGAAGCACTCGAGGTCGCCGCTCCGGCCGTCCGTCGACCACTCGGCGAGACCGGCGCCGATCGCGAAGAAGCTCGAGCGATCACGTCCGACGCTGCCGACCACGCAGAAGTAGCGACCGTTGTTGAGGCGGAGAAACGGCGCGCCGGCTTTCACGATCACATGCGCGACTCCGTGCACCTCGTCGACGGTGAAGCCGTCCGGCCCGCACTTGATCCCGCCGTCGTTCCACCGGCCCGTCGCGGCGATCGAATAGCGCTGCCGCGGTCCGACGAGTACGCCCGTAGGATTCCATTTCTCACGGGCGACCACGTCGACCTTCCGCCGTTCTCCGACGGCGAGTGTCACAGCGCCCACGACATCTCCGAGTCGTATGCCGATCTGTCGGGCTTCACGGAGATGTGCACGTGCTTGTCGTGCGGGTTCGCGCCCTTGTACTCGCGCCACGCCCAGGCAGGCGCGCCGTGCACCGGGGCGAAGTTGGCGATGCGTCGGTTCCAGATGACGTACTTCACGCGCGGGTCCTGACTGCTCCGGATCGCCTCGGCGATCCTGTTCGCATCGCAGCCGCGCTGCGGATCGTGGGTGATGTCGCACGCGGTGACCACGCCCGTGGCGCCGTCCTTCACCCATGGATTGTGGTCGGAGTTGGTGGTCTGGTGGGCCGCGTCGCCGATCGTCCCGTCGAACGCCTTGTTGCGTCCGGGAGCGAGAGCATTGACCTGCTTGATCAACCCGTGCAGGGACCGCGCGGTACGCCACACGGGGAGTGCTCCAGCGGTGAACGCGTCCACCGACCCGAGCGCCGGACCACCGAACGCGGCGAACGACAGCTCCGCGATCGCGGCGGAGTCGTCACGCAGGTTGGGGGTCTGGACGTCATTCTCGCTGCGAGAGGTCCGTGCACTGAATGCAGCCTTCTTCGCCGGACCACGCTTGGCCGTGCCACGCTTCGCCGGGCTCCGCTTCGCCGCGCCCTTCTTCCGCGTGCCCGCACTCGCGACCTCACGCGCGATCTCCAGCCACGGCACGCGGAAGCGCGCCACGAGCGTGCCTTCGTCGAACCCTCTGATCTCCACCACGGCGTCCTGGGCATCGGGCGTGTCGAGCTCAACCTCCACCGTCCTGCCCTTCACCGCAAGCGAGTGGACCGGCCGGTCGGCGACGTAGACGTCGACGCGATCCATCTCTTTCACTGTGATGGAGAGCCGCGCGTTGCCCTTCGCCCCACGCGCCGTCACCGAGAGGTCGCGGGACGGCGACTTCTTCAGCTCCTCCCCCGCGCGCTCCTTCAGGTCCTGGTTGTCTTCGAGAATGTCCTTGAGCGTGAGCCGATGATGGATGTCGGACACGACGCCGAGGTCTTCTACCGGGGTGCCGGCCAGCTTGCCGACTCGCAGGGTGCGTCGAATCGAGACACGCATCCCGGCGCCTCGGGGAAGCGGCCTGTAGATCGAGTGCTCGCCCTCGCCAGCGAGCGCGAATTGCAGCGCGTCATGGTCCCAGACGTTCGCCCCGCCCGCGCCGGTGGTGTGATCGACCCCGATCACCTTGCCGATCTCGTGGTCCTGGAAGCCCGCAGCAAAGATGTCGGTCGTGCTGTAGCACAGCGCGTCCGTGATCAGCACGACCGGTCCGAAGTAGCGCTGCCCGATCGCGTTGCACCTGTCGGGGTCGGAGATCGGATAGCCGGCCGAGAAGGCGGATCCCGTCTGGAGCGCCTGCTGCATCGATGCGGTCCACGGTTTGAGATTCGTGAACGGCGAGCTCTCGTCGTGGCCCTGGCAGATCTGGAGGTTGAGCCGGGTATTCATGAACTGCACCGGCTCCGGCTCGATGCGACGCGGCGTGAAGAGCTGGAGCAGGTATTCGCCGGAGTGGATGAGGCCACCGCCGTTGCCGCGGACGTCGAGGATCAGCCCTGTCGTCGGCAACGCCGAGACGAGCCGCGCGAGCTCGTCGATGAGGTCCTCGGGGGCGACGTTGAACGTGCGGATGCGGACGTAGCCGAACGTCCCCGACTTTGTGCGAACAGGCTTCGCCTGGAGCACGTGCGGCATGCGGCTCTCGAGCGGGCCAAGCCCCTTGCCGCTCTCGAGCTTCTGGTTGGCCTTGTCGTGGTCCGTGCGCGCATTGGGCGCGAACAGTGCGGCGCGGGCGCGCTGGACGATCTGCTGCTGCAGGTCGATGCCGAGCATGGCCGCGCTACCAGGGCGCGTGAGCGCCTTCCCCGTCGCTCCCTCCGGCGTCGGGTTCACCACCCAGTCGAAGCGCAGCTCCGCGTAGAGTCCCGACTTCGCTCGGTACCCCACGACCACCCAGTCCTCCTCGGGCGGTGGGCCCGTGCGCAGCGCCCGCTGGGTGAGGCTCTGCACACCACGCGCGTGACGGGCGTCCTGGTTGCTCCCGGCGTAGCGCTGCGCGTTCGCGTTCACGGCGCGCTCGATCGGCGTGCCGTTCCAATGGATGATCTCCACGCCGCTCTCGAACGTCCTGTGCTCGAACGACGGCGTGACGTGCGAGGCGATGAAATGGCGCGCTCCCGTCTCGTCGAAGTATTCCTCGACCATGAAGGGGAGGAAGGCGACGAGCTCCGACCACGGCTCTGGCAGGAGGTATTGCGTGTGAAGGTCCCGCAGCGAGGTGAAGACGTCGAGCACCGCGTTGTGGAACTCCAGCTCCGACTCGGGCGTCTGCGGTGGCTCCGGCGTCTCGGATGGCTCGGGCGTCTCGATCGGCTCGAGCGACTGGAGCAGGAGCTTGAACCGCTGCACCGGATCTACGGCGTGCATCGCGCGCTTGAGCGGCAGGTGCGCGTAGTTCTGCTCGACGAGTATCAGTGCCTGCTGGACGATGAGCCGCTTCTCCTCACGCGTCAGCAACTCTCCCTGGTGACGCATCTCCGCGAGCTTCTCCGACAGCGTCGTCGCACGAGCGAATTGCGCTTTCACGACGTCGGGCATCCGCTTCAGGTACTGGGGGGCCCACTCGGTCGCCCGCTCTCCGCTGGGGCGAGGGTTCGCACTCGCCGCGCTCGTCGCCGAAGCGGAGGGCGTGGGTGCTCCACGCGTGGACTTTCGATTCGAGCGCTTCGCGCTCGCACGGGTTTGCCGAGTTCTGCGTCGCTCCACGTCTGCCGCTCCGCGCTTGCGTCACCACACCGCCGGTCTACGTGACTCTGGCCGGCGCAAGGACGAGCGAAGCTATCGACACCGTGGCGCGTCGCAACGTGCGATAGGGGGAAACGATCGCGGATTTTCGGACACGCTGGCGGACGCTGGCATTTCTCTACCGTCGACCGAGCGCGGCGACCGGGTGAACGGCTTGCCAGATCGCTTCACGGCACCTGCTGCGACTTGCCGTAATCGCAGAACTTCTGCCGCGGCATCCGGCCAGGCGTTCCGCGGATGTCGGCCTTTCCGAGACGTGCCCGGTAATCGGTCCAGGACTCCTGCGCCGTCGGTCTCACCTGGGTGGGCACGATCTTGAGATCACCGCGGTCTCTCGCGACGCGGTTGGCGTTCCACGCGTCCGTGCTTCCCATTCTTACACCAGTGTAAACGGCGCCACGCTGCAGGTCGGAGACGCCGTCCGTCAGCATCGCGATCATGAGGAGATTGTCCGTCTCTTCCCGTTCGCACGGCTGAAACCAGTACAGGTAGTCGTGGACGATCGACGCCAGCTTGTGCTCACCCACGGGAGAGAGCTCGGACCAGAGAAGCCGCGGAACGCTCGCGAACTCGGTGACGAAGCCGGCCGGCACGACGATGCTGTCTCGCGTGTTGCCGATCTGATACGACATCGGGCGCTGGAGCACGGCGGCCAGTGGCCCCTTCTTGAGGAAGTACAGATCTGGTGAGTCGACCGCGTTCGGCGGCGGCGGCGGCGCGTCTGGCCGAACGACGATTTCCGTAGCTTTGGGCGTGGTGGCGCGAAGAACCGTATCGGTTTTCGCCACCGTCAGCGTGTCCCTCTGCACAGGCGCCACCGCGGCGGGACGTGCAAGGGCCGCTGTGTCCGGACGGCTCGGCGCCGCCGCGACCGTCGGGGCGGACGCCGGGGTGTCCGTCCGAGCACCGGCGGTGGACGTCGTCCCGCTGTCGACCGCGATGTCCACGGCGGCGATGTAACCGTACCCGGTGGCGGTGCTCCGCCGATCGATCTGCCTGAGCAGCAGCCGTACGAAACCGGCCTCCATCCGGAGCTGTGTCACCTCGAACGTCGTCGGGTTGACGAAGGCGATCGTCGTCGAGCCGGTCGATGGAGCGGTTCTCACCGCCGTTCGACGCAGGACCGAGACGGTGATCGTTCCGTCCTGCGCTCGCGCTTCTCGAGCGATCGAGACGGTGAAGGACGACAGGACGAGTGCAACTATCAAGGCGGAACGTCGCGACACTGGGCCTCACTCGCGAGTCGGGTACGGTCGTGGCTGGCGCCGAACGGTGGGGAAGCCAGGCTGCAATCGAGTCCAATAAGTGAGTGCCGGCAGGCGCACGCAACTCCGACGCGTGATACGACACGGCCGCGATCCAGATCGGATCGCGGCCGTGTCGTGCGACGTCTACCTCCTTCGTGCCGGAGCGGAGCCTACTTGGGCCCCCGGCAGGTCGAGTGGTACTGGATGTTGCCCTGATCGATGTCGATGCCGTCGGGGCCGAACAGCTCCGTATCGCCGAGCTTCACGTACACCTTGTCCGTGCCCTTGCCCGGCTCGCCGCCGTCCCACAGGCGCAGCTCGACGTCGACGCCGTTCTTGGCGGTGCCCGCCGTGACGCGCGAGTTCGGAAGTCCGAAGAGCGCGCCGGAGCTGATCGCACCGTAGGAGTCCACCTGGGCGACATGGTTGTCCACGCCGTTCGCCTCGATGTGAAACTCGCTCAGGATGCCGCCGCCCGGCTGGTTCCCGCCGGCGTTGCCGCTGATGACCACCTTCTGGCCGTCCAGTTCAAATACAAGGCGGCCGAAGGTGATGAAGTCGCACACCTCTTCGGGCTCGACGTGGTTCACGTAGGTGATCACGGCGCCGTGGAACTGGTTGATCAGGAGCGCGTCTCCCTCCTCGTAGCCCACGATCGAGCCATTCTCGTCGACCGCTGAGACGCTGATGAAGCCGAGCGACGTCTCGTCGACGGTGACACTCGAGGCGATGCCGTCGGGACCGTTGTCGACCGCCACCACCACGCACTCTCCCGCCTGAACCGTCGTCGGGGACTGCACGCTGCCGGACGGACTGCCGGGCGGGTCGACGTCGTCCCTGACGAACTGGGTGCGAGCGACGATGTACTCGCCGTGCACGTTCCCCTGCTTGCACACCTTGAGCTCACCCAGCACGACCGAGGTGCTGGTCGTCACCTGACCCAGGAAGAGGCGTCCCGCGGACGGCGCGAGGCGACTGTTGTCCGATGGGGCGCTGGCGGTCGGGTTGGTAGTACCATCTGCACATGCGCCGAGACCGACCAGCCCCGCCACTGCGAGGGGGGCGAACCGCTGATATGTGAGGGTCCCCATAGGACTCCTGTGGAAGAGGGGATGCGGCTTGGAAGTGATCAGAAGATGGGGTGGGCATCGGGCGTGCCCGTGCTGGCATGACTTAACACGTTGTGAGAGTTACGGTTAGGTGGAAACTTATGGATCAGATCGTTGCGTGATCACAACGGAAAGTGTGTGATATTCAACACACTTTCGCACCTTTTTAGCGGGCCATTGCCCCTTGGACCTAGAACGTCGCGTCGGCGGCCGAAGCATGCTCGGCGGTGCGCTCTTTGCGCCTGAGCCGACTCATCGGGAGACGTTCCATCGCGATCGAGACAGAACCTCCGGAGGCGCCAATGTCCGCCAGTCCGAAGCTGCACCTCAAGTCCGTCCTCGTACGTCGTTCGTTCTTCTGGGCGACGCTCGTGCTGTTCCTCGGCAGCGCCATCGGCCACTGGACGTCAGGATGGGTGTCCTACGTGCACGAGCAGGAGGACCACAACCAGCCGGCGGAATTCAGCGAGTACGTTCCGGAGGCGCTCCGCGACACCTTCGAGAACTGGGAGGCGGAGTTCATGTCGGTGCTGTGGCAGCTCGGGGGTCTGGCGATCCTGTACGCCGCGGGGTCGCCGCAGTCGCGCGAGGGCGACGAGCGGAAGGAGAAGAAGCTCGATCTCATCCTCAAGGCGGTCGACCCGGACAACGCGGACAAGGCGATCGAGAAGCTCGATCAGGAGTACGCGCGGACGTAGGAGGGCGGCACCGCGCCGACCATCCGGAATTCGCACCGGATGGTCGGCGAGTTTATCGGGCCTTCGACCTGGCACATCGGGGAGTTGTTGCCAGCCGAGGCTGGCCGCATATCTTCGCCCGCATCGCTCCCCCCTTTCAGGGCCCTGGCGTGACCGATTCCACGCAGCCCGACTACCCTCGCGAGCTGTCGCGACTGCTCGACGCTCGAACGTCCGCGCGCGCGGATGCGGCG
>Ga0126306_10002116_pt1 | contig 11067 bp, 12 predicted proteins | sample Plot27_FD_92592 | JGI IMG/M metagenome (GOLD analysis project Ga0126306, IMG submission 92592) | Serpentine soil microbial communities from UC McLaughlin Reserve, CA, USA - Plot27 | ecosystem: Environmental > Terrestrial > Soil > Grasslands | place: USA: UC McLaughlin Reserve, Lake County... | reverse complement strand
TCATATTTGAAACGAACAAGAGATTTTGCTTGGGTGCATATGCTACTGATTCTGGATTCTTCAGATTGGCTGGTGTTTCCCACAATTTGTTGCTCTTTGTCTGACCTACTTTTTCTTGAGGCTGCTCTTGTGCCTGCACTTGAGTATTCTTAATATTCAGATTAATGCTAAGTCCACCAAATAATATCATTCCAGATATTGCTACTATGAGCAAAAAGGTTGTAACTAATGATTTCTGTGAAAGCCTTCTATTGCTTGCAGTCAACATCCCCCACATACCAACACACTGGAACATAATTAATAAACCTAGACGTAGTCCTATAAAAATACACTAGTGGTTCGGCTGCTGTATGAAACAGCATTAGCCGTTTGGAGACTTCTATACCAGCAAGGAGCCCGGTGGGATGCGATATACTAGTGTATGTGCCGTGTAAGAACAGATTTTCCTATGGAATTTAAAGAAAAGAAACGGGGACGTCCATTATTATGTTGCTAGTATTGAGTATACCCCTGGTATGAATATTTCCATACGACCTCTACAGGAAAGTGAGTTATCAGAAGCAGACCACATATTTAGATTATCTTTTGGTACCTTTCTTGGCCTTTCAGACCCTCTATCTTTCTTTGGAGATGCAGACTATGTTAAAACCCGATTCTATTCAGATCCCTCTGCTGCATATGCTGCAGTGTCTGATGATGGCAAGCTTCTGGGATCTAATTTTACAGCTAATTGGGGAAGCGTTGGATTCTTTGGGCCACTAACTATTCATCCAGATTAGTGGAGCAAAGGCATAGCCAAGCGTCTTATGGAACCTACTATACAATTATTTTCTAATTGGAACACTAAACATGCAAATAGCCCAAAACATATAGGTTTATATCAAAAGTTTGATTTTTGGCATCAAATACATTTCAGCTGTCTTTTCTGCAACACTATCTGGAGCAAGCATTCTTTATTTGTTTTTTTCATAATAAATGTGATCAAAATCCTGCCACATTTTTGTTGCCACTTGTCCAAGAAATATTGTCATTACTCTAATATTGTATCTGTCAACCTCTAGTGCTAGACTTTCTGTTAGGCCTAGAAGCCCAAACTTACTTGCACAATAGGCTAATAAATTGCTAAATCCAGCTTTACCAACCCCGGAATTAACATTTACTATGTCTCCTGACTTTCTTTTAATTATATAAGGAAGAACTGCCTTTGTAAAAAGAAATGCACCTTTCAAATTGGTATTTATCGTTTGACCCCATTCTTGCTATTCTTGCTCTGATGTATCTACCAATCTCTTGTTATATGCGACTCCTGCATTATTGACAAGTATGTCTATAGTTTCACTTCTATATAGGGGCATATTTTCAGGTTCTATCCCAACAGGTATCGCATTACGGTGATACATAGAGTGAAAGTTTACACGGTTCATAATCATATCTGTAAGAAATCATGTAACAGTGCTGATATCTCCAAAAGAAAAAATATTGAATACACAACTCTTTTGTCGTTTCTTTTGCTAGGATTCTATAATATGCCGCTTCAGGTGGGCCGCTTAAACATTCATGTGAATATACCACTGGCTCGTAACTTTGGGCCAAGGCATCTGAAAATAACAAACTATATTTAGGAAATGCGTATTTGCTTTTTGACCTTTTTAACTGATCAATCTGTGTCCACTTGAAGGCAGGCGTCGTCGTCATAAGGATCGACTAGATGGCAACTTTTAGACATAAACAGACATAAACAGACATAGAATATTATCTAGAGAAGTATATTTTTTCTGTTCCCAAGTTGACTTCTTCTACTGGAAGAAAGTCTATTGATTGAACCATCTCCTTTGCAATTCTAAACGCCAGAGCAGAAATAGTTAAGGAGGGATTTACACCTAGTGATGTTGGAATGATTGCTCCATCGACTACATAAAAGTCATCATATGTATCTGTCAATGAAACCCCATCGCCTTTGTAAACCTTACCAAAATTATTAACTACTCCACCATTTCTATCTTTTCCAATAGAACAACCACCGAAATTGTGGACTACTGCGGATATGTTTCTATTCAGATTATTTGGATCGGGTGTTGATAGACTGTCTGAACCTTTTTCACCTATTTCCTTTGCAATATGTTGCATGGACGATCGTATTTTTTCAATTAGGGGTGCCAAATTGTTCAGATCAAAGTCCATATTTACAACATTCCAGTCATTCATGTTTCTGTTGGGATTACTCTTCCAGTTATCCCTCAATTCTATATCGCCATCAGAAGTGTCAATCCCCATTCCAGAAAGTATTAGGGTCTTGTCAAGATCTCTTTCAGACATGACAATTGAACTTTCTGCCCTTAAAGATATTCCTGAAAGGTGTCTTGTTAGAATGTCTACCAGATTATTGATTGATTCAGAGCCTACAGAAACAAGTAATTCTCTAAATAGATTTGCTTGAGGTAGTAGACTAGACAAACCTGCAAATATTTTTGGAATACCTGTATCCTCTATTGTGTATATGAAATTAGAGCCTTCTTTGAATCTTATAGCTGATGTTACCATAGGTCCTCTTGTTGCATGAATATTATCCTTGGTTGGTGTGACTATTCCCAACAAGTCACCATTTGTCGAATATCCTTTACCAAGTCTGGTGCTAAGTTTAAGCTTCCCCCCAGTATTGCGTGTAGTAGAAATAGATTTTAATAAAATTTCTGTGCTTCCTATTGCCCCAGCGGCAAGGATTAATGTATTGCAACTGATACCTTTTTCTCTGCCTTCTGGTATATACTTGAATAAAATTGCTTTGAGTTGAAATGATTGCGATCCGAAATTCCCATTAAAAGAAATATCTTTTTTATCTCTAGCACCATAATCTCTATAGTGAATTTTATATTTATGAGTAGATCCAACTAATGGCTCGATATCATAAACCTCTGCCAAAGCTCTAACTTCAAAGTGTTCTTTCTTTGCATCATCCTTTAGGTAATCAAACAACTTCTTGTTATTTGTATGACGTGTTCCCGGGATACAACCTACAGCACATCTACCTTGTCGTTGACATGCATTTTGTTCCTCAAAATATTTTCTTAGAAAAAGGGCAAGTTTCTCCTGCATTTCAGGTCTTCCGGTTATGGCGTTTACTACCTTCTGATAAGTTGGAAGGGGTGGAGGCGGAGGTGGAGTCACCTGATCGTAGAGGGGATTTCGCTTCATAAATAAGGAATAATCATCCTTTCTGTATGGTATGTCAGTTATGGATAGGTCGGCAGCAAAAATGTCTTCATTCAGTTTACCCGCCGTGGTTGGATCAAATGTTGTCTTGTTGGTTATTGTTCCTGACGGTAATTCATCTTTCATTTTTCTTGCAGCATCATGAAATGCTTTAGACCTTGGTAGCTTAACATCTCCCATAGAGGAATTAGTTACAATTTTATTCACCCCAAGAAATCCACGGGCCATTTGAAAAAAAGGAGTTAGATTTGCGTAGTTTACTCCTATATTCAGTTTGGAATCCCAAGAGTCAATTACACTTTCATGTGGTTCTTCCGTAACATTGGTATAGATTAATGACCCTCCACCGACTCCACTAGCTGTAAGTGTATGAACTTTGGCAGAGATCCTGTAATTTAATAATCCACGCCTATTGTTACTATTGTGCAGATTGTCCACCATTTGAGATAATCCATTTATGTTATCTGGATATGGCCAAGTATTATATGGTAAATTATTGGATTCCAAAAATTCTCGTATGCCTATTTTCACATCTGGTCTTTCACTAAACTCATGAGAGTCTCGACTTAACGGTAATTCATGGCTGACCCACCATTGGCCTCTTTCCAAAATTACTATTTTCTTTTTATTTGCTCCAGGATTATCTTTGGCATCCTTTACGTATTTGTTTACCAAGGACAAAGAGGTAATGGTCCCTCCAAAGCCTGACCCTATAACTATAGCCTCACATTCATTTACCTCTGAAGGATTTGTAAATGGAGTATAGGAGATGTTACCAGGCCAGTTGTTTTTGTAACGCCATCCAAGTTTGTGATCTGAAAATATATGTGAGGGTCACTTGGGTCCCAAGACTCTCGGAAATCGGATGGTTTGAATTTGACTCTAAAGGAACCGTCTTCTAGCGTAATACTAGTCTTGGAAAACATATGTGGCTCAATATTGACTATTCGAGTAGTTTTTTATTATTTTTTGCCGTTGAAATATTAGCGCCATGAATAATGATTCTGATGATCCTGAGGACGTCTAGTTTTAAACGCAGATGCATATTCTTCGTTTTGCAAACATGGTTAACATCTTGTTAAAAGTGAAAGGTTTGGTTGTTTGAGTGTTCCTATCCCTTACATGACTCAGCTTCCTCTGCGAGGATTGTCATCTTCTTCATTTTCTTGTCCTTTCCTTCTTCTTATCCATGTTTGTCTGAGAACATTGTTTAGAATATAGAATGAATAACATGATAATAAAGATCGATTATTCAAACTTTTTTTATATGACAATATAATTCGTTCTTAGCCTTATTTTTATCCCTCCCAAGAGTTTATTTTTCTATTTCATCTATTGATTATGAATCAACAGAGGTTGAACACTGAACTGCAAATAAACATTTTATCCTATAATGGTGAGTGCTAAAATCATCTCTATGTTGATATGGCAATCTGAAGAGAAAAAGAGGTTCATAGATCCTAGTTTCAATTATAGATTATTTAGAGGAGAAGTATCTATCCTGTAGAAACAATATCACCCTGAAAGACGACTCGTGAGATTCCGTCTCCGTTAATAAAGAGAATCTCTCCCAGCCTAGTTTCTCTCCCCTGTTCCACTAGAGTTGGTCCATTTAATATGATACCGCCCCCAACATAATCCGAAGCATGATCAACAATTCCTCTAATTTCACGATTATCTTTTGTTATAATGTTCACGATAAGGTTGTCTTTATTATCATCTTTGTCGTGAAGCATGAAGTATCTTTTCATCGCGAATTCCCAAGAGTATTCAAACGTGCGGCGCACCCTAACTTTCTTAAGAACAAACCCTGTCACCAGTCCTACAACGATAGCCAGACCGAAGATTAGACCAAACCTGTTTGGATAGAAGAATTCATCTCTTATCTTATCGAGATCGTTGAGTTTAGTTACAAGGACAAAGAGAAAAAGAATGATTACGCTAAACACAAAACTCCAAATTGTTATTTCGAGGAGTAATCGCTAGTAGTAGATACAAACACTATCTATTTTCTCAAAATAATCCCCTTTCGTATAGACCGCTATCTGTACTGATTAGAGTAAAAGGGAGAAAAACGCTAATCTCTCAATTTTTCACTGATTGTTTTCGTAATAGAACTGACTAAAGGATGATCAAATTGTCTGGGTCTGGGCAAATCAACTGTGAACTCTCTTTCTATATTTGTTAACCTTGGAGACATAACAATAACTCTATCTCCCAATGCTACTGCTTCATTAATATTATGTGTAACAAACAATATTGTCTTATTAGTCCTTTGATGTATTTGTAATAGCTGGTCATACAGCATCTTTCTTGTTTGAATATCTAGTGCTGCAAATGGTTCGTCCATTAGTAAGATCTTTGGGTTTAGAACCAAAGCTCTAGCAATAGCAACTCTCTGTTTCATGCCCCCTGATAGTTGATGAATGAAGGCATTTGCAAAATTTCTCAGTTGAACCATATCTAGATAATGCATCACTATGTCCTTTCTCTTATCCTTTGGAAAGTTTAAGATCTTGAGTCCAAATTCAACATTTTCGTATACTGTTAGCCATGGAAATAGTGCCCCTTCTTGAAATATAACAATTCTATCAGTACTTGTAGATTTGGAAAGCGGTTGTCCATCAATAAGGATTTTGCCTTCATAAGATGTATCAATACCTGCAATTATGTTAAGCAAGGTGCTCTTCCCACAGCCTGAGGGACCTACTATCGTTATAAATTCCCCCTCTCTGATCTTTAAATTCAGATTGTCAAAGACTACGTGTTCTAAAAGCGTCTGGGATCTATTGTTGTTGCTGCCATTACTATTTCTACCTCGGTACACCTTAGATATGTTATTTAGTTTTAGCAGTATTCTTTCCGAATTAACTGCTTCCAGTGTATTTTGCGATTGGATGCTGTTAAGCAATTACAGTCAAGAATATCAACAGGATATATAACTGAATTTAAACACGCAGAATAGTAAAAAATTATGCAGGTATTGCATATTGTTCTCTATAATTGAAAGATAGGCATTTGTTACTCTATACGTATAAGTTACTTCTTTTGCATATTTCTATCACATAATATATCCCTTGTTAGTTTATTGAGCAAAGACATAAGACAAGCATGGATACAAAAACGAAATTTGCTCTTTCAGCAGCAATATTAGTAGCAGTTATCCTTAGTTCATACTCTGAAGATATTTCATCGACCATAACAAACAGTAACAACGGCAATAATAATACTAGTAACAACAATAATAACAATGAGAATACAATAGCCAAATTTTTAAGAATTGGATATTTTCCTAACCTAAATCTCGTCCAGGCAGTGACAGGATTACAAGGCGATTTTCAAAGGTTACTAGGCAATAATAATATTAGAATTGAATCCAGAAATCTGGAGGTCACTTATGATCCAGTACAAAAATCATTATTTGAGCAGGCGAATAATGCATACGATCAAGGATTTTTGGCTGGAGTACAATCTAGTAAACCTGATTTATCTGGAATATATGATTTATCAATCTTAAATCAGGTATTGAAAGAGAAAGATAACACATAGAATAACCACCTGTGCCTACGAATATGGGTCGGTAACAATACTACTAAAGATTAAACTGTTCATTCTCTAATAGCAATGGTAATCAGAATTGATAACCCGCTTATTGGATAACGTGTGAATGTACCCATTTTCTGCGTATATCTGTTATGGATTGCATGTTTGCTATCAGTAATATTACTCCTATCGTCTTTTGTTTTCCAATGAAAAATAGAAATTATTTATCGATTGTCATAGCAGCAATAATTACTGCCGGATTTGTCGGAGGCAGTAATACATTAGTTCCTGAAGCATTAGCTCAAAATGCGACTACTGGTAATGAAGGATCAGCTACCAAGACATTAAGGCTAGGATATTTTCCAAACATAAACCATGCCCAAGCAGTAATAGGAGTAGGAAGGGATGACTTTCAAAAGGTGCTTGGCCCTGATGTCAAGTTAGAAACGGTCGTATTCAACGCTGGGCCTTCAGCCATAGAAGCACTACTAGCAAAAAGAATCGATGCAACATATGTAGGGTCTAATCCAGCGATAAATGGGTATGTAGTCTCTGATGGAGAAGGCTTGAGAATTATTGCAGGATCAGCTAGTGCCGGAGCAGTTTTTGTAGTAAGAGACGACTCTGGGATTCAGTCTCCTAAAGACATTGGAGGAAAGAAATTAGCTTCTCCTCAGCTTGGCAATACCCAAGATATAGCCTTAAGAAAATACATACGGGATAACGGATTTAAAACCACAGAAAACGGAGGAAATGTAACTGTATTACCTATAGCAAATCCAGACATATTGACACTATTTTTGAAAAAGGAAATAGACGGTGCATGGGTCCCTGAGCCATGGGGAGCTAGATTGATAAAAGAAGGAAACGGAAGAATCTTCTTAGACGAAAGAGATCTCTGGCCCAATGGTAAGTTTGTAACTGCAAATATAGCTGTCAGTACAGATTATCTTAAGAATAATCCTGATGTAATTAAGAAACTGTTAACAGCTCACGTCAACGAAACTAATTGGATTAATACTCACAAGGAAGAGGCTATTAAGGTATTCAATACTGAGATAAAGAAACTCACAGGTAAGACAGTACCGGAAGATGAACTAAGAGATGGGTCAGCAAGGCTGGAGATTACTTATGACCCTCTAAAACTATCTCTATTCCAATCGGCCAATAATGCTTATGATGTGGGATTATTAGCTAAAGGACAACCAAGACCAGTATTGACTGGAATTTTTGACATAATACAACTAAATGAAGTACTAAGCGAAAAGGGATTACCTCCTATCGATGGCGGAGCAGCAGCATCAACAACTGCCAACGCAAGTGCAATAGAGGAAAGCTTTGGAGCCATAGAATAAATTATTCCCTACCACAATTTTTTTCTTTCAATAATTTCTCCTATTTAGGTCGGAAAAAAGATATGAATAGAAAAAATAACCCGAAAAGTTCTCCTTGGATATAATGATGATAGTCCATACACAAATTCATCCAAACCTTTTAGAAGCATATGACTTGGAGCTGCGATAGTTACTTGCCCTTGACACACACATTCGTTCATTAAATTATTTTGAAGTGCCATGTCCCAGCTACTCATAACGTTCGATGAACGAACTACAAGATTTATTAGTAACATAGCATGGACTATGTTATGCAAGAAAAAAGGCTATTCGGTACCTTTTTTTCGGCGCTTGTAGTCTCCTTAATGGCGTTTGTCACTATCAGTACTTCAACAACAACTGTAATGTTTGCTTCAGGACAGCAGACGGCTAATACCACTGCGGCAGCTAGACAAACAGAAGGAGAAGCCGGTGGTACCACGGTTAGAGACTCTACTGCAATTTTGCTCTCAGGTGAAACAATTCCAGGAGGAAGCTTTATTCATCTATATGATAGCACTCCAGATGCGATAGGAACTGGACACATAGCCGCAAAGATCCCATGTAACGAAAACTCAAATGCCACATTAACAATACTAACTGGGGCTGCCCCTAATTTACAACCTACTGAGTTGGAACTGGTTCCAGAATTATCAACCCCAGGTGAACTATGTTTGTACCATGCAGATCTAGCATCTGAACAAGGTGGCAATATGACGACTGATATAGCTATCCAAAATGGCGGTGAAGAAGATGTGGAACTGCCTGCGACCAGTACTGTGGTCATAGGTGTTAACAGAGTATTACCTGGTGCTGCTGGGCAACACGAAGAATCAGTGGAAGCAACTTTGGCTGGAAACTCAACACAGGAGTAGATGTCCTGACGGTCGAATCAGAATCAATTTTATTCTTCCCCATTCTTTTATCATTTACGAGATTGGTAATATTTTACATTATTTTATAATCTTATATATTGTAAATGGATCGTGTCATCCATCAGTTATAAATCAAGGGATCCTTATAGTCTGAACAATGATAAATTATCTGAAGATAAAAGAAAAAAGTAGGGACAGCGTTAGCCGCCAGCTGTCATGTTGCCTGCGGTCATATTTCCACTTGTATGGTTCATGGCTGATACTGGGGTCACACTTGCAAGACCTACAGCAGCTAGACTAAATGCTGCTACTAATGCGATTGCTACAAATAATGTTATTGTTTCCATAGGCCTCTTGTAGAGTGGAAATACATATAAGAATTTCCTGGTATAAGGATACGCCTAAAATAGTTGTCAATATCGATATCTAATCAAAAAGGGTATCATATGTTCTATCCTTTTTTGTTAGAGATTCTTATAGATAAATTTAATATAGAATAATTGAATTCCTTTTCTTTCCGTGAGAGTGAGAGCAAATACCGATCTTTTACTATCTGACTGTAATTGCAGTAGCAGTATCTATTAGCTCAGGCGGATTAATCCTTGTTCAACCAGCTCTAGCATCCTCAAATAATAGTGGTGAAGCATTTACTTCTGTAAGAGATTATGATATTCAAAAGAACTGCACAACTGATTTAGACAAAAGACCTACTTCAATAGAATACTCACCCATTTTAACTGCGGAAGAGTTTCCCTAGGAGAAAATGGTCAGACTGTAAGAGAGTTTTCCTTAATTTTGGAAGAGGACCAAAACATAACTATTTCAAACGCTGGTCATTACTTTGATGCTTGGACATTTAATGGAACTGTTCCTGGTCCAACAATGAGAATGACAGAAGGAGATCTAGTTAGGATAAATGTCATTAACAATAAGGATAACCAGCGCACACATTCATTGCATTTACATAGTATCCACGGTGTTGCCACCGCGGTGTCAGTCAACGCATATGGAGATAACATGAAATTCACAGGCGATGTTTATGAAAGTGGCATGATTTTGCCTGGCAAGAGCTTTACATATGAATTTGTAGCTCAACCATATGGGGTATATCCATATCATTGTCATGTTAATCCAGTCGCAGATCATATTAACAGAGGTCTGTATGGTATGATGATAATAGATCCAAAAGAGCCAAGAGAAAAGATGACTGAATTGGTAATGACTATGAATGGATATGATATGGACTATGATATGGAAGGACCCAGAGCACCGCCTTCAATGGCTGAAATAAGAGGGGAAGAAGATAGAGAAGAAGAAAAAGAAAGGGATAACGAAATTTACACAGTTAATGGAAAAGCATTTGACTATATGGACAATCCTATTCCGCTAAATGTTAAAGAAAAATACAGAATCTATTTGCTCAATATGGTAGAGTTTGACTTGATAAACTCATTTCATCTTCATGGTGATATGATATCTTACATACCAGGTGGGACACAATATGAGGCCACTCAAGTAAATGATGTAATTGAACTAGGTCAGGCAAATAGGGGTATAGTAGAATTCGATTATGATAATCCTGGGAGATATATGTTTCATGCACACGTACAAGAATTTACCGACCTAGGATGGACGGGGTTATTTGATGTCAAGTAATTTAGGTTAACAAAAAGGGTGGTTATTTTTTATACACCCACACTTTCAGGGTGTTCCACGGAATTCTAGGCCCTGCTATAATATGGTGCGAGTATAATTTATTCTTAACATTATTGAACTGAGATACAGCAGTATTGCAACATTATTGTTACTTTCGTTAGATATGGTCGCATGTTTAAGTGCCTTTACCCAAAATCATCAGGTGTTATTAGCTATAGGGTAATTGTGGTGTAATTTCTTGCAACGTGGATATTACTTCATCTAGATTCTTTCCAGAAGTAGTCCATACTAACAATGTTTGCTCGTCACCCGCACGTATATCGTTAAAGTTGTATGTGCTGTCCATAGTGAAACCCTTACTTGTTAAATCCTGAACGTACGTGTCAACATCCTCAGTTGGTACCATTAAT
>Ga0126306_10002115_pt1 | contig 11069 bp, 17 predicted proteins | sample Plot27_FD_92592 | JGI IMG/M metagenome (GOLD analysis project Ga0126306, IMG submission 92592) | Serpentine soil microbial communities from UC McLaughlin Reserve, CA, USA - Plot27 | ecosystem: Environmental > Terrestrial > Soil > Grasslands | place: USA: UC McLaughlin Reserve, Lake County... | reverse complement strand
TGCCCGGCCTGCGGCCATGAGGTGCGGATTCACGGCCGACGCGAGCGATTCCCGTCGGCCTACGTGGGCCGGGCCTCGCGCAACCTCCACCGGACGCCACCGCTGAACGTCTGAAACGAGCGACTCAGGCCACGGGCTCACGCTCCGGCGGGCGGTCGGACGCCCTGATGTGCACCGGCTCGCCGCGCTCGGGGAACGGGATCTCCACGCGGTCGAAGTCGCGCGGCACGATTACGTTCTCGAAGGCCGCCCGGGCCTCATCGCGCATCTGGCCGCCCGCGTAGCGCGGGGAGATGTGGGTGAGCGCCAGCATCCGCACGTTCGCCGCGGCAGCCAGCTCCGCGGCCTGCGCCGCAGTCGAATGGCGCGTCTCCGCCGCCCGCTCGGCGTCCTCCTCCATGAAGGTCGCCTCGTGAACCAGCAGGTCGGCCTCCCAGGCCACGAGCCGGGTCATGTCGCAGGGAGCCGTGTCGCCGGTGAGGACGATCTTGCGCCCCCGACGGCCCTCGCCCATCACCTGGCTCGGCTGGACGCCGTCCACCTCGTCCCCCCGCTGGAGCCGGCCGAAGTCCGGCCCTGGCCGCACGCCGAGCTCGCGCGCCCGCTCAGGGTCGAACTGCCCCGGCCGCGGCGCCTCCACGAGCGCGTAGCCGAGCCCCGGCCCGCCGTGGTCGACGTCGAACGCGGCGATCCGGTAGCCGTCGCGCTCGAGCTCGTCGTTTGACTCCAGCTCGACGAGCTCCATCCGGAAGGTCAGCCGCCCGATCACGGGAGCGAGCAGCTCGTACACCCGCCGCAGGCCGCGCGGCCCGTACACGACTAGGTCCCGCTCGCGCTGCCGCAGCGCGAACGTCTTCAGCATCCCCGGGAGCCCGAGCACGTGGTCGGCATGGAAATGGGTGATGAACAGCTCCTCGAGCTCCATCAGGCCCACCGAGCGCATGAGCTGCCGCTGCGTCCCCTCCCCACAGTCGAACAGGAGCCGATCGCCGCCGCGTCGCACGAGCGTGGCGGGAAGGCCGCGCCGCGGGCTCGGCGACGAGCCGGCGGTGCCGAGGAAGAGGACATCGAGGTCCATGGCCCTATGTTGACTCAGGCTCCATGGTGAGGCCCCGATATCCATCAGCTCCTGCTCCCGCCCCGCGGCCGCTTCATCCGAATCAAGTCGGTGTCACAAGACCACGAGCTCACATCTCGCTGAGCCGGCGCGGACCTCGATCAGGCCCATCGTGTGGCTCGGTGCGCGGCGGCGCTCGGTCGGGCTGCCGGGGTTCAAGATCTGGAAGCCGTCGGGCGCGTCCTCGTGGAGCGGCAGGTGCGAGTGGCCGAACACGACGAGGTTCGCGCGCTCGCCGAACCGCCGCCGCATCCGCTCGAGCCGGCCGGCGCGCGGCCCGGCGTCGTGGACCATGGCGATCCTGGCACGCTCGGCCTCCACCACCCGTTCGGCCGGCAGCAGGCGGCGCAGGTCGGCGCTGTCCACGTTGCCGTGAACCCCGAGCACCGGCGGACCGATCGACTCGAGCTCGCGCAGCACCGCCAGCGTCGAAAAGTCGCCCGCATGAAGCAGGAGGTCCGCAGCCGCGATCCGCTCGACGCAGGCCGCGGGCACCTGCCGCGCTCCGCGCGGCAGGTGCGTATCGGATATGACGGCGATCAGCATCCCGGCACTACACTGACCAGTTCCCGCGCCCGTAGCTCAGCGGATAGAGCGCTGCCCTCCGGAGGCAGAAGTCGCAGGTTCGAATCCTGCCGGGCGCGTCGCCCTAGACCCCCCGCTTGTAGAGCGGGTTGAAGCGTCCGGGCGGTTGCCGGTCGACAGTTCGCGGCCGTTCCCTGGATGGGCACTGGTGCCCAAACCCCCCACGAGAAGCAGCGATTCTCAGCCGAGCTACGTGAGCTCTTCCCCGGCCGCAGCGACATGCTCAACGATGTTGAGCAGCTGACTGGCGACTGGGAAGAGCGCTTCCGTCGTACGAAGAGATGACTCACGGCGAGTTTGCGCTGTTCCAGCAAACTGAGCAACTGAGCGCCCGCTACATCAATCCTTCGTATGCCGGGTCGATCGCGTCCCGGGTAGTCAACCTGAGCAACGGAGTCGTTCTGCTCCTGGTCGGCGGGGTCAGCTTCGTGCCGACACGTTGCGCGAGTTGAACGCTCGCAAGCGGCAGAACTGACGGGCAGCGCGCCGCTAAGCCGCCTCGGGCCCCCCCGGCTCCACGGGCAGCACATGACCGCACCACGTACACGCGCCATCGTCAGCGAGCGGGTGTCGTCGCACTCGCACACCTTCGCCGGACGGGCGTGCGACACGTCGATCGGCGCGGTTCGGTCCGCTGGTCACGACGCGCAGCTTCGGCCGGTTCTGCTCCGCCTTCAGGATCGTCGCCTGCCACTTGCCACATGAGTGACTGGCCTACGAGCTGACGCGGAGCCGAACCGTTGAGGTTGTAGCTTCATCGATCCGCCGTTTGTCGCAGCTAGAGGACCCGACGGTTATGCGAAGTCGATGACGCCCAGGGGCAAGGCGGGTCGGGAGCGTCCAGGTAGTCGTGTCTCCATTCCGCTTGCCGCCCAGGTTGCAACCGCCGTCAGCCTGTCCGATCCTGTCTACTTCGACCGAGACGACCTGTCCGTTCGGATCCCGCATCGTGACCCGGACCGCCGTGTAGCTCTGCTCCGCACCCTGCGGGCGGTAGCGGCCGTAGTCAACGCTAAGGATGCGCGGAGGGCGGGCCACATTAGAGGTCCGACCGCCGGACCCCGACAGCGCCGCGACAGCCGGGAGGGCGACCGCTGCGGTCGCCACCAACGCGCCGCCTGTAACCCAAGTCCGCTTCATGCGACCTCCTTGGTCGGTCCAATGCACGGTACTACGGCGCTTGGCACCGGCTTGTCACATGCGGATGTGTCGCGGCAAAGCCTCCGATAGCTAGAGAGTCGTGGCGCGGCTTGAGCGAAGCGGCGACAGTTCGGACGCTTTACACGACTCGCGGCTTCGGCCGGTTCTGCTCCGCCTTCAGGATCGCCGCGTTGCCGAACAACCGTCAGCCGGGCTGTAGGGCGTGCGTCAGATGCTTTGCAGGCGACGCGGAGTCGGTTAGCGTGGGTTGCGGATCCTTCTGTCGACGAACAAGGAGCGAACGATGCGAGGAAGCATCCTCCTTTTGGGGTTCGCGCTCGTAGCGGCAGCCGTACCAGCGGCGAGCGGCCAAACGGCCGCCCGGACGTCGCACAGTGTCGACCTCAACATGCGCCTGGCTGTGATCAATCAGAATCCGCCGACCGGGAGCGTTTTTGCAGGCGAGGTTAAGGGCAAGCCGCTCGGCACTGCCGCGATCATTGCTCGCAACCAGGTCTCCGGCACTACATCAACCGGCAAGGTGGTGATCTACGCGAAGCGCGGCACGATCAGGGCGAACATCACCAACCAGATCCAGCCGCAACCCGACGGCAGCGTGAACTTTCCTGGCTCGTTCAGGGTCACACGCGGAACGGGTCTTTACGAGGGAATTACGGGGAGGGGCAGCTTTGACGGCGTCGTAGCTGCAGGCAGCACCGTCATCGTCTTCCACGTGGCCGGAAAGCTGCGCTACTAGCCACACGCACCGGGTCCGCTTACGACTCGGTCGAACAGCCAGCGGGAGCGACCCGTACGGCCTCGACGGCGACGGCGACGGCGACGCCGTCGCCGACGAGGACTAATCGCCTGTAACGACGCGGAGCTTCGGCCGGTTCTGCTCAGCCTGCAGGATCGCCGCCTGCCACTTTCCCGGCAGGTCCTCGAAGCTGGCGGCCTCGAGCAGCGTCTCGTGGAACTCTCGGCGCTGAAGGTCGCCCAGCTCGGACAGCGGTGGGTAGCCGACGACCTTCTCGACGCGCGTCGGCTCAGCTCGGCGCTCGCCATTGGCGGAGCGTAGTTCGCGCGGCGATACTGGGCGGGCGATGTCGCAGGAGAACGTGGAGGTGGTGCGGCGGATGCTCCAAGCGTTTGCTGACGAGGGACTGGATGCGATGGCCGAGTTCTGGGACCCCGACATCAATTGGCGGGCGGCCGAGGGCGCAATCGATGACGTCGGCGAGATGCACGGCCGGGTCGCCGTGCGTGGCTATATCCAAGACTGGATCGACACGTTCGACGACTTAAGCATCGTCGTGGAGGAACTGCGGGACGTTGGGGATGACGGCGTCCTCGCGATTCAGCGCCTGAAGGGGCGGGCGAAGCTCAGCGGCACCGAGACCGACCTGCGTTACGCCGTCGTCGGCACCGTCCGCGACGGGAAGGTCGTGCGGGGGCGGGAGTACCTCAGTGTCGATGACGCCCTCGACGCCGTGGGGCTGCGGGAGTAGGCGATGTCGCAGGAGAACGTGGAGATCGTGCGTCGGCTGGCCGCGGCCTTCAACGACGGGAGTATCGAGGCGATGCGCCCGTTGCTCGACCCTGAGCTTGTCTGGCATGAGGACCCGTCCTTCCCCGAGGCGGGCGAGTACCGCGGCCGCGACGAATGGGAGGCGTATGCGCGTCAGTTCCTCGCCGAGTTCTCGGCCATCCGCTACGAGCAGGGTCCCGCCAAGACGGTCGAGGCGGGCGACAACGTGGTCGTGAACATCCTGATCCACGGTCGCGGCACCGCTAGCGGAGCCGAGTTCGACCTCTCGGCCTGGTGGGCTTTCACGCTCCGCGACGCCAAGGTCGTCCGCTGCTTCTCGTACCTCGACCGCGATGCGGCCCTCGAAGCTGTGGGACTCTCCGAGTAGGCGCTGTCGCGGGAGAACGTCGAGATCGTGCGCCAGTCGCTGACCGTGGCTCCTACTCGCGCCGCCACCTGGAGGAGCGCGTCGGCTTGCGCTTTCCCCGCGTGCGCACACTCCTCGTTCGCCTGGTCTGGCGCCTGCCGCTTCGCTCTCGAGTGCGACAGGCGCTGCTGCGTCGCGGAATGCGGCTGGGTCTCGAGGCGACTAAGCGCGCCGACTTCGAGGCCGGCTTTGCCCTCTACGACTCGCAGGTTGAACTGATCTCCGATCCGCGGCTCACCGCGCTCGGCTTCGACCGTGTGTATCGCGGTCGGGAGGAGCGGATTCGCTTCCAAGAGCGCTGGGCAGCCGAGTGGGGCGACTTGCAGTTCGCGCCCGAAGAACTCGTTGACCTCGGCGACGGCCGCCTCGCCTGGTCGGTGACCGGGGCGATCGCCTTCGCGCGGCCGGACGGCTACATGTACGTAATGAATCCGGACGGCAGCGGGCTGCGTCAGCTCAGCTCGATTCCCTGCTCCCAGCCGGATTGGTCGCCGGACGGAAGGAGACTCGTTTGCAGCGCCAGGAGCAACATCGCGACAATGCGAGCCGATGGATCCGGGTTCCGTCAATTGACGCGCGGGCCGGACTACGAAGAGGGACCGGTCTTTTCGCCGGGCGGCAGCCGAATTGCGTTTCTTCGGCTGGACTCCTCGCTCCGCAAGCCTCCCTCCATCTACACGATCGGTTCCACAGGCGGGCGCCTGCGACTCGTCGCAAGGCCCTACTTTCACATTGGCTTCGGCCCACCCGACTGGCAGCGACTACCGTGACCACCACGAGGCCTTCGAAGCCGTCGGGCTGCGGGATTAGGCGATGTCGCAGGAGAACGTGGAGCCCCCGCTGCCCGCCGCTCGTCAGCGCCGGATCCGGATGAGCGCGAGCGTATGGTCGTAGGTCGCGCCGACCAGCGCTGTGCGACGCCCGCGGAGCACCGGCGGGCCTTCGCGTCGAGACCCTCGGTCTAGGCGAACAAGTCGGGCGCCAGGTCCAGCACCACCCAGGCGACCAGCACGAACCCGACCGCCGCGCCCAGAAGCGCAGGCCAGCGCGGCCATTTTCCGCCGCAGCGCTGCGATCTTCTGAGGAGTGATGAGCGATCGGCTCCGGTCATGGGTTATGCATCAGCGTGAGCGCTGGTCGTTTCATACGTCGATGGTGGTGCGTGCGCTCGCCGTCCGCGGCATGCCACGATCCCAGAGCTCTCCGCTGGCGTCGGAGTTCCGGGCGCTCTGCCGACGCTTCGAGGCACCGAGCGTGCTCGAGCTCGGCACAAGGCGGTCGACGCCCGGGCGGTCCACCATGCACCGGGACTGGGTCCCCCATGCGGCCGAGTTCGTCGGGACAGACCTCCAGCACGGCGCGGACGTCGACGTCGTCGCGGACGCGCACACACTCTCAAGCACGCTCGGCAGTGAGCGCTTCGACGCGATCATCTCGTGCTCGACCTTCGAGCACTTCAAGTATCCGATCCTCGCCGCTCACGAGCTGATGAAGACGCTCAAGGTCGGCGGCCTGCTGTATGTCCAGACGCACCAGACGTTTGCCCTCCACGGCTATCCCCGCGACTACTGGCGCTTCTCCCGGGAGGCCCTCGCCGCCCTCTTCCCGGCAGCGATGGGCTTCCGCGTGATCGCGACCGACTACGAGTTCCCGGCGCGCATCTACTCGCGACGGGCTGCGGACCAGCATCTGCACGCGGCCTGGCTCAACTCGCTGCTGCTCGGAGAGAAGGTGGCGCGGACGCCGGACGAGTTTGTCTACGAGTTGGCGGAGGCGGACGCGGGAACTCAATAGCAAGGCCGCTCCACCCGTTCGCGCATCGCGCCTTGGCGCTGGCGTAGCCGTGCTGCCGCGCACGAGTCGAGCCGCCAGCTCGTACGATGCGCGGCCGACGTACGTGTCAGTCCGCCAGCAGGAGATAGCCCACGCCGCGACCCTATGTGCTTGTGGATGGCGCGAAGTTGTTCGGTTCGCCTACTGCGGTGGAACGACCGCGACCGTCACGGTGAAGACAGCCGTCTCTCCGCCCTCCTCGGACGTCTGCGTGCACGGGAACGTGGTCAGGCCGGCCTTCTTGCCGAAGCTCTTCGAGAAGACGACATCGCCGTCAACGGTGAGTTCGAACCGCGTCGCGACGACGTGCAGGCCGGGCTCCCCCTGAAAGACCAGGTAGCCGGTGGGAGCTGGCTCGGCGGGCGGTCCGAAAATCTCGACCCCAACGGGGAGTCCCTCGCAAGTCGCGACGCCAAAGCTCTCGAAGGCTGGGTTGCCCGGCACGCGGGCCGACGCCGGCACCGCGGCTACGGCAATCAGCGCGACGGCTAATAGCATCGCGCTTGCCAGACCGATTCGCCGTCTCATCTCTCCTCCAATCTCGTGGACGATGGCGCCCCGTGTCCCGCTCTCCACCGAGCGTAGGACCGGCCATACCAGCTGTCAATCAAGGTTTCTGCAGGCCCTGGCGCCGAAGCCTGACGAGTGGTCGCTCGACCGGCGAATCGGATGAACACAGCCCGCCGTGTCGAGCATCAATCGCCACTGACGACTCGCACCGCGGCCGGTTCTGTTCCACTGCCAGGAACGCCGCCTGCCACCTCCCGGGCAGATCCTCGAAGCTGACGGCCTCAAGCAGCGCCTCGTGGAAATCCCGGCGCTGAAGGTCGCTGAGCTCTGAGAGCGGCGGGTAGGCGACGACCTTCTCGACTCGGTGGCGTAGCTCCGTGCTTGCCATTGGCAGACCCTAGATAGCGGCTGGGCGGGCGTTTGCCGCCGGTATCGCGATACGCGGGTCTAACGCGAGGAGGACGTCGGGGCGTACACTTTGACCAGGGTGTGCCGGGAAGACTGGTCGGCGGCTGAGTCGTTGACTCAAGGAGGTCTCCGGTGACACAGCGAGTCTCGTCAGACGTGGAGCTCGAGTTGCTGCGTGAACTCGGGACCGACTTTGACCGCCCGCCGGCGGGTGGCAAGGCTCGGTTCGGGCTGGGCCACGCGCTGGCCCGGCTGCGAGCCGGGCTGCTGTGCCGGAGCCTGGACGCCGCGCTCGCCCGGGGCGCCGATCCGTGCGAATCGCCCGCGCTCGCCTATCGCGCGGCCCGGCTCACCAGCGATCGGAGCCGCGAACGGCTGGCCACATCCGTTGAGCACAGCAGTGCCGCGGCAATGCGGCCTGCACTTTCGCTTTCGGCTGTGGTTCGGCCCTGTCGCGACGAGGTGGAGGCTGCGGGCTCGCTCCTACTCCTGGTCAGAGAGTTGCTGCGGTCGACGGCGCCCGTCTATGCCCGGGGCGTCGCGATGCTCGAGATTCTGCTCACAGACGGCGGCAGCCCGCTATTCGCCCCCGCTTCGCGAGGAGCCTTAAGCCACGAGCTCGAGCTTATCTTTGCCGCCCTGCAAGGACGAGAGCCGCGCCCCAGCGTTCTGGGAAACCCCAAGTACCGAAGTCAATCGGCGCAAGTTGGGAGGCAGGATGAAGACCATCATCATTGGCTATGACGCGACCGATCCGGCCGGGCGCGCGCTTGAGCGCGCGGCGCTACTGGCCGGTGCCTTCGGCTCACAGGTGATCGTGATCAGCGTGAGCCCCGTCTACATTCCGGCCGGGAGAGGGACGGCGGGGCCTGATCCGACCAGCCCGCCTGAGCTTCACGGAAAGGAGCTTGGGGACGCGCGCCAGCGCCTTCAGGAGCACGGCGTCGAGCCTGAAGTCGTGCTCGGGATGGGCGATCCTCCGCGCACCATCCTCGAACTGGCGGAGGAGCGCGGCGCCGATCTGATCGTCCTGGGTACGCGCCAGCTCGGGGCGCTGGCACGCCTATTCGGTCAGAGCGTGAGCGAGGACGTGCTGCGGAGCGCGCCTTGCGACGTGCTGCTGGTGCGCTGAAGACACCGATCGAGAGGAGGAAGGGACGATGGCCACGGAGCAGATCCGCGGCGAGGAGCCGGTCAAGAACAGCATCCACAATCTGGTGCAAACGCTGAGCGTGAAGCTCGACTCGGCGGCGCGCTACGGCCTCTACCAGGAGGATGCGAAGAAGGACGGCTTCGACGATTGCGCCGAGCTGTTCGCAAAGATGGCGGAGACAGAGCAACGCCACATCCAGGGCCTGGTGCGCTGCCTAGAGAAGCACATCGGCGAGTCCGGAGCCGGAGAGTGACGGAGACCCCGACGCCGCCCCCGCCCGAGCCCGAGATCCCGGACCCCCGGCCCGGACCCGAGCCCGAGCCAAAGCCACCGGGACCGCCGCTCGAGCCGGCGGCCCCGGCTGGCGATCCGGCGGCGGCCCCTTAACCACGCCGGACCTCCTCGTCGCGTCGCGGGCATACTGGGCGAGCGATGTCGCAGGAGAACGTCGACATCGTTCGCCGAATGCTTGAAGCGTCGGATCGCCGTGATGGAGCAGCGGTGTTCGCCGTCTACGACCCAGAGATCGCGTGGGACGTTTCCGAGCCATCCCCAACTGAGCCGCATTACGAGGATCCCATCTGGATGGGGGGCGTCTTCCGGGGTCACGATGCCGTCCGTCGCTGGCTCCGCGAGTGGGTCGGCGGAGGTCACCGACTATGAGCACGAGCAACTCATGACGCTGGGGATCAGGTCGTCCACTTCCTGAGGCAGCACGTCCGGGCCGTGCGAGCGGAATCGAGTTCGAGTTCCCGCCCTACGCCCAGGTGTGGACGCTGCGCGACGGCAAGATTGTCCGCATGAAGCTCTACTGGAACCGCCAAGAAGCCCTCGACGCCGTGGGGCTGCGGGAGTAGGCGATGTTACGCCAAGGCGCAGGTGAAGTTGTCGAAGTGCGAATCCGTGGTCATGTTGCGGGGCCCCGCACCGCGACGGTAGGGGATTCGCGTGCGGCGTCCACCTGAGGGGGAGGCCTTCTCAGTCCTGCGCGTCGGCTGCCTCGCCGGCTTGCTCGAAGCCGGTCATGTCCGTACGGGCTGGGCCCAGCAGGAAGATCTCTACGGATATGTCCTTGTCGATGTCTGTTTCGCTCATGAACGACCTGACCTCGCGCCCGGTTGCCTGCTCGACGATTGATCTGAACTGGTCCGCCATGACGCGCTGGAAGCGACGCCGGATGTCCTGGATGCCGTCCGCCTCGCCGCGCGCGATCAGCGTCCTCTCGGCCGGCGTGAAGGTTTGCTCCAGCACCACGGCGATCAGGTCGCCGTCCGCGTAGACCTTCGACTTCGTCGGTCCGCGACCGTAATACTCGCTGTGCAGACGCACCATCTCGTTCGAAATCGTGGCGCGCATAGCTCCATCGATCATCAGCGAACTTCTCTTGTGTCATTCGAAATCGATCCGGCGAGGCGGGCAAGCGGTCCATTCACGGCGGCTAACGGAGCCCTGTCCCGGGCCCAGGTGCGGCCGCCGCGACCGGGATCGCTCGCGCCGGACCTACGTCGCCGAGGACCCGCTCGCGTGGCGGCTCGACGAGCGCAAGCAGATCGGCCGTCCCGCTGACCTCGATGAGCCGTTGCACCGCCGCTGAGGCCCGCATGATGGAGAACGGCCAGTCGTCCATGGCGGCACTGCGGCTCGCATCGAGCAGCAGATGCAGCCCGCTCGAGTCGATGAACGTCACGTCCGAGAGGTCGAGCAGGACTGTCGCCGCCTCCTGACGTGCGGACTCGAGCTCCGACCTGAGTGCGTCGACGGTGCTGAGGTCGATCTCGCCAACAGCCCGGATCAACCGCGCGCCTTCGAGCGGCTCAACGGTGATCGAGAGGGGCGCGGGATTTCGCATTCGTTCCTCCAGTAACAATGAGTTCCTGAAGGTCCGCCGCCGCACGTGAGTCGAGCGAGAAGTCCCTTCGCTTATGACCGACGGCGGCCGGTCGCGTCCGCGCCTCGACCGCTGCCGTTCGCCGATGGTAGCGCTACAAGAGAAGCGCGACGACAGTCATACGCGGCATTTGATCAGCTGCCCTTCGGCTCGCCTCGCGACTCGAGGTAAAAGAGCCCGCCAGCGACGTCTCGCTTCGTGTCGATGCCGGACACGAAAGCGCAAAGCTTGCGGAGGTGCCTGGGTGCCCGCGAGCATGATGCTGTGTGCGGGCCGCTGCTTCGCGTGACAAGGGCACCGAGCCCCGCGACGATTGCCCGGCTGCTGTTTTGGACTGCCATGAAGGAGGGCCCCCTCTGGTGACACGCTCCGGCTGTCACCGAGGAGCGAGCTCAAAGGAGGCCCGTCTTCAATGTTGCACGCTGGATTGGATTTGAGCCGAAAGAAGGTCGACGTCTGCCTGCTCTCCGAGCGGGGAGA
>Ga0126306_10002113_pt1 | contig 11070 bp, 13 predicted proteins | sample Plot27_FD_92592 | JGI IMG/M metagenome (GOLD analysis project Ga0126306, IMG submission 92592) | Serpentine soil microbial communities from UC McLaughlin Reserve, CA, USA - Plot27 | ecosystem: Environmental > Terrestrial > Soil > Grasslands | place: USA: UC McLaughlin Reserve, Lake County... | reverse complement strand
ATAATAGTTCATTTAATCCTCTGCTTCTGCTCTCTTCACATTAAACTTACCTTCCACAAACACAGGTTCTTCAATTCCCCAACTCCATTTCTTCTCTGGAGTTATCCTAATATACTTAGGATTAGGATGGTCTGTCATATCCATATACCCACCTTGGCGAGTAACTATGTCAGCAGTTCCATAAATTTTCATTCCTCTAGGATCCCATGGATCAATACTTTTCAAATCATCGATGACAAGGGCGATTTTGTTATTTTTCAGCACATTTTTGTACTTTAGATTTAAGAAGATTCATTCCACCTACGTAAAAGTAGTTACCATCAAAATCAAATCCAACAGGTACAACGTCCGGCTGTATGGATGCTCTTTCATCTGATGACCTGGCAGCAGCTGTAGCTATTCTTGCAAGCCGCTGCGTCTTGAGATATTCTATTTCCTTCTGAGAAAGTATCGAGTTAGTCATTGATATTACAACATAACATGATAAAAGATAAACATAACGATATATCTTGACCTAAACCACCAGAGATAAAAACTAAAGCAAAAAGTACTGCCGATTCAGATATAATAGAAATCTAAGCTATATATTTTTACTACTGACCAGATGGCTTTGCTTATTGTGTTTTGTTTTCTTTTACATAGGCGGTAATGATGAACTCAACCATGACATTATCAAATCCTGCAATGGAGGATTCAAGGACTCCGAAAACATGTTTGTACCATGGCTGTTACTACCAGAATATATCTTTAGATTTTCACCACAGTTTATCTTAGCACAAAGTGTTTGAGAATCTTTTGCTGATTCAGAATCTCCCTCAGTAGCTGCTATGTAAATTGGGTTTTTGTATTTTGTTATCGTATCTGACGTAGCAACACCTCTGTAATTAAGCCCAGGGGAAAGAAGTATAACTATTTTTATTGTAGGATCTAATGTGGCAGCATAGTTTAATGCTATGTTAGCGCCAATACTGGCACCTATTACTGCCATTCTATCTGGATTAGCATTCTTTTGTTCTATAAGAAATTGTTTTGCTGCCTTTACGTCCAAAGTCATTTTATTAAAATCATTTTCTGTGAATGATTGATAAGATGCAGTACTGCTGCCTTGCTTGATACTTTCACCATGGCCTCTTAAATCGATAGATAGTACAGCATAACCTTTATGGCTTAATGCAGATGCAAAAGTGTTCCAAGTACTTCTATCTTTTCCTAACATATGCAGAAGAATTATTGTTGGCGTGGAATCCTTCAGACCTGATGAAGGAGCATAATAAGTTCCTACTATTGAAACACCATCATCAGTAATGAAAGTCACTGTTTGTCCATTCCTACTGCTGCTTTGTTGAGCATATGCTACACTATTCTTATTACCATCATAATTAGGATAAAACAGAAAAATGTTATTACAGCAGCTGCTTGTAAATACAGCGACTATGCATAATGATAATGCTATTGCAACTTTTTGGTTTATTATTATCATCAATTTATTATGTATCTAATTATGTATTCTTTAAATAAGTATTCATATTTGAAAATGTATAAAGCTCTCCATTTCTATTATACTTAGAATAGAACTACATAGTTGTATGACATACCATACCAAAGTGGGAAAATGCAGGTGTATTTCAATTTAAGCTTGAAGCAAAATATCTGCAAGAGCTCCACTTTTGTTTCACGTAAACTCACTTACTGCTTAAAGTCTATTCTTAGTTCTAAGTATATTTAACACAAAAAAGGATGAAGTTTATGATTTTGTCTTGTGCTTATTCTTGACTATTAGATATTTCTATGTCTTATGAGGTCCAACTTAACTTATTACTTATCGTGCCAAAATCCTCCAAAGGGTCCAAATCCGCCGCCATGAAAGGGTCCAAAGCCATGACCAAATGGTCCAAATCCGCTAGCACCGCCAAATCCTTCATGACCTCCTCGTCCATATCCAAATGGTCCAAACATTGGCTGACCCCACGATCCAATTTGTTTGCCTCCTGATGTATATAGAACATGACCATTTCCAGCATCGACGATCACCATATGTGCTGTATCATTTGTTGGGTTCGCTACAAAGTATGTGTATGTTAAATACCCTTGGGTCACACCTATATGACCTCCCAATACCGTTCCATTGGCTATTTGGTTTTGTGCAGTTTGAGCAGCTGTTATAAATGGTGTCTTGGCATTTTCTGTGAAGAAATTCCTTATTCCCTCTCTAACATTTACAGAGCCATTGATTTTAGGTATTGCACCATACTCAGATGCAGCTATGGTCTTATTCATTCCTGATTGTTGTTGCTGTTGTAGCTGTTGTGCCCATGAACTCTCTAGCGGTGAAGCTAAGACAAAGGCAGCTGATAACAATATTCCAACTCCTATTATTGCTGGAATTAGCACTTTTTTTCGTACGAGTTTTTTTGAAAATGTTGCAATTTCCATCGTAGGTTGCAAGGGGTCAAGTTTTAGTTATAACCATTGTTTACCCATGTGACGTATCTTTGTTACCTAATGTCTGACGATGCATAGGAAGGTGGAGGAGACAGAATAATTCCAATGAAGAGATTGAATAAAAAGAACGAGTGAGCAGATTATAATGATTGTCTTTCATCCTTAGTATGGAATAAAACCTCCACTATCTCCACTACCTCCACCATTAGTGGTTAACTTTGTGTTTCGGCTGTTTTGCAGATTACTTTAATAGTAGTAACAAGACACGATAGCACAATATCATGAAAGTTGGCATGGTTCTACCTGAAGCTGGCTATCAGGCTACAAGAAAAAATATAATTCAAGCAGCAAAGCAAGCTGAAGAAGAAGGATTTGATTCATTATGGGTATGGGAGAGACTTATCTGCCCTTTAAAACCTCAAACACCATATCCATTAACTCCTGACGGTAGTCTTCCAACTGAGTTTCAGAATGTTTTTGATACTTTAGAAACCCTTACTTTTGCAGCCGCAAATACAAGCAAGATTGCATTAGGAACCTCAGTTATAGACATGCTATTTCACAATCCTGTAATACTGGCAAGAAGATTTGCTACACTTGACATACTATCAGAAGGAAGGGCTATATGCGGTTTTGGTATTGGTTGGTTAAAAGATGAATACCAAGCTTCTAATATATCATTAAAGGATAGGGGTAAAAGAGCAGATGAATATATTCAACTGTTAAAAAAGATATGGACAGACGACATTGTAGAATTCAAAGGGGATTATTATAACATACCTGCTTCTAAAATAGGTCCTAAGCCAATCCAAAAACCACATCCTCCTCTATATATGGGAGCATTTAGTCCAAAAACATTTAGAAGAATTGTAAAATACGCAAATGGATGGATAGGTATGATTGCTGGAACTCTTGAGGATTTTGAGAATACCGTTAGAACAATCAAAGATAAAGCTAGCAGAGAAGCAAATAAACATGAGGATAATTTCAAAATAATTCTTTTAACATATCCAAAGGTAATGGAGGATTCAAGTTCATCCAAAAAAGAACAAGATCAAAGGCCTCCAATGACTGGGACCATAGACGAAATAGGTGGTGACCTGAAAAGAATTAAGGATATTTGGAGTAGAACATATAATATTTGGCTATAGTTTTCTACCTACAGGTAACGATGTCAACAATATGATTGGTATTACAAAGCAGCTATCTAAATTTTGTAGTTAACCTGTAGTTTTCTACTCCAAAAGGTTAGTAGAGAACCTCCACTATCTCCACTGCCTCCACCAGACCCATTTTCATGCTCAAAAATAGTATAAAATCAGTGGAGATATTCTTCAATGCCGTTTGCAAAACCTCCACCAACGTATTGATTCACCATATACTGTTATACTGAGCTAATGGCGTTCCGTTTTTTCGCCAGGGGTTCGATTTTGAGTTGTAAAAATCTAATAGTTACTTGGCAGATTAATTAAACTGTATGAACAGAATAATGCTCTCCGATCTTGAAAGATCACCGTGGCCTTGCAAACCATACACATTATCATGTCAAGAATTAATCATATTATAACTTACGTGGTTTACGGAGCATTGGAAAGATGGATGGTGACATGTTTACCTGGATTGTGCCAAGCAATTCAAATCCATGCCGTTCATATAAGGGAATGTTCCTTGGGTTTGATGATTCAAGATAGGCATATTTGTTATCTTGATCACACATAACTAGTGCATGCTGCAGTAATGCAGAACCCAGTCCTTTACCGTGGTGAAGTGGGTCAACTCCAAGAAACGGTAAGTACCAATGTGGCTCGTTTGGGTGATAGCCACTCATCCTCTCGAATATTTCTGGGCCGTCCTTCTTGGCCTCATCAGACCCGGTACTTTCCAGCAATGAAATCAACTGATCAACATCAGGGTAAACGTTTGGTGGAAGCCAAAGAGCTGCACCAGAACAATTTCCGACGTAGTGGGCGCTCTTATTTGAAAAAGCTTTTCCTCCAAAAGCTCTGGCAAAGCTGGAGAAATGTGAAAGATATTTCTGTGGATCTGGCCAAACCCAACGCACGGCAGGATCAGCTGCAAAGGCTAGCTTTAACGCATCAATAACACTGGCTTCATCTGATTCCATGGCGGTTTTAACAGTTGGTACTGTCATCAACGTATCATCCATTTTCTATGTTGGCAGAAATGTTTTAAAGTTTTATTTAAATCTAGAGGGAAGAGCGGTAACTCTTTGATAAGATTTGACCAGTGGTTTGTGAATCAAATTTGACATGATTTTAGGTCCCAATTTAGTTCTTAATCAGACATAATTGCTTGAACTCTGAAGTGCCTACTTTAATATTATAGAAATGGTTCGATGTCGCCAGTGGGATTTGAACCTTGCTGGTAAGTGGGTTCAGCTACATAATTTATGTCAGGAAAACATTTCTAAGAAGGATTAGCTCCTTATCTGGCTGTTAGATTAGGTCCCCACTGAGACATAATCTGAACTGACAGGTAAACTCCCATATGAAAATCCCACACAAGCAGAAAAGCTGTTGTAATCGTTTATCCTTATTCTCTTAAGTCTTTATCCAAGCATTTTTGAAGGTGGCACTGTCAACCTGATTCACTTGAGTGAGTCAGGTAACTATTACGCAAAACGGCAGCACCTGCCGCTTGTAAGTAAGAAGGTACTTCCTGAATTGGATTCTATGTTGATATTGCCGTCTTCGAAATCTTTGGCATCGGATTTTCCATCCATCCATCCAAAGATACTGTAACTCAAGCAAGAATAAGCCAAGGACTAAATAACATTGTCTACCCATACTTTTATTGAACTTACAAGTTATATGAATAAATGAATGAATCTGAGCTAAAGGACTTGTTTGTCAGTTCACTAGAATCAGGACACATTTTCGACAATAAGAGCAGAAACTTATCCTTTACAAATCCTGATAATGAAATAAGAATCAAAAGTGAAGGCTACTTCGGACATTTTGACTTGGTAATTGCGATTCTGAATAGAGAAAATAAAAGTAGATCTTACCAGAATTCAGGTGAGGTAGAGGCTTATTATAATATACTGATGAGGACAGGTCAACTTGCTGAAATTGCCGGAGCTGAAAAATGCAGGATAGATTGCATCTCTTTCTATCCCGTTGAGCTTAAATCGAGTTGTGATATTTTAGATGTACGCCTACCAAATCAAATTATGAATGGAATACTTACTTTTGGGAGGTCCATAGTTGTTCTAGACAAAAAGCATGTCAACAGGGCTTCACTTAAGTTCTTGCGTTTGCTTCCTGCGACTATTATAGGATATACTGGAACAAAAGACTTCTTTAGAATCTTGTCGGTATTTGACAGAAACATAGATACAGGAATGTTTAATCTATCCAAAAGAAGGTTTGCAAAAGCTTTAGGAGATAATGGTATCGTGGAAGGTATTGAAAGGATATATGGCAGGCTCCGTACTTTGGAGCGAATAAATCAAAAACTTGTGTTTAACGAGCTGTACAATTCTAATCCTGGATTCTTAAGAGAGGAGATTGAATTCCTGCGTCAATTTTCTAGTATCAAGCCAGCAATGACGTACAGAAAACAGATCTTAAACTATATCAAGGAAAGTGAAAACGATAAAATCAGCAATTACTTGTAGTTTCATGATAATGGTTAAGTCATGTAATTGAACCCATGTACTAGTAGGCCAGCGGTTTTTGTTAAACCTGAAGTATAAAAAGTAGCCTGTTACTTATGAAAATTAATTGAAAAGACTCTTCATGTATTTTTAGTTCATCAATCAGCAATATCTCCTTCATACATCCCGCGGATTTCCTCCTTTTCTTTTGGGTTCTTTAGTGCATCTCTATAGTCATTAGTTAGGTCAGGATATCCTGACGGCGGATATGGTAATGAAGGGGGGCTGTCTGGGATTAGAATAATAGGGAATTGCGTTAGTTGCAGGATTTTCTCTATTCTCTACGTAGTAATAAGAAGAAGGAGGTAGAGTAACTATTCTCCCACTAGGTGAACAAAATCCAAATAATCTCAAGAACTTCACAACTGGCACTCATAATGAATTTTCCCTTTCTCTATCTCTCTTATTTGTTATTTATCAAATTGCCTTCATTCCTGTCGTCACTTTTCTTCTTTTAATGCCTTTATTTTTCAGAACATGAGGTCCTACAGACCTGGTATTTGTATAATGCATGCGAACCATTCTTATATTCTGCTTTACTTGTGCTAACATAATTCACTCCTTCACGCGTATAAATCGATTACTTTTGGCGTGATGGACTTAACATGTCCAAATCCCAACCAAAATTTGAGCTCAAATATTATTATCATCATCCTTAGCTTTCAGTAACCATACTATCTACAGATACAATGTAGGATCAACAAATCTTTCCTTGACAAATAACGATGCCATAGCAACTATCCTTTAATATCTGAAGATATCGTCTTCATCTGCTGTCTGTCAGAGGCCTTTCATCAGGTATTTGAGTTAATCTATATGCTTTCAATACCTTTCTGTTGTACGAATAATAACCCTTGGAAAGATAGTCAAGCTAGCCTAAAAATAAGTATTCTTTATTTGGATATTTTGAATAACCAGGGTCTTAATAATTTCGTTAAAAGAGGCATTATTAAATAAGTCATTAGTATAACCGTTATCGTAAGAGCGATAGTAAGTCTTATAGGATAAGGAATTAATAGCATTTCTGTTAAAATATGTATCTGAGGAACTAAAGTCAGTAGCAGAATTGAAATTACAGGAATAGTAACAATTACCATTTTGTATCTTGGTGGTGGGCTTAAGGGTATTGAAGGTGAAGACTTCTTAAAATAAGGAGTAAACCAAAACTCTAAACCTGTAAATTTTTGTACATCAGGATCAGCATCTACTAATTCCCTACCTTTTTGTAACCATTCATTTCTTATTGATGAATTCTCCCATCTCATAAGATTATAATAATTATTGAACCTGAATATGATAACGTATTCAGGTTTAGATTCATTATCACTTGGTCTAATTATATCAATCCCCATACTACCTTCTTGTCTGGATACCTCTTTCGAAATTCCTGAAAGCCATTCTTCAAATTCTTTGATTTTATCTTTTTTAGCTATTCGTTTGACAATTACAGTAACTGGTTTAGAATTCTTGTTACTATTATCATTATTATTATCTTCAAACATAGGTTTACTTCTATAACTCGTTGAAAAATTAATAATCTTTTGTTTGTAATTTTTCAAATGTCCTGCCAAATATCTATTGCCAAATGCTATCATGTAGAAATAATAATCTATATAGCGATACTAATTGTAACGAATCTGAATTGTTCTCTCTTATTTTCAACTTATTTTATTTATGATTTCAATGACTGTGAGTTAACTAGAAATTTTGTATTTCCACAATTAAGATGTACTTTTTCATCAGTGAAGGAGCTACAGGTATTACAAACCAATTTGATAGGTTGATGGCAAAATTTACATACAGATATGATTTCTAGGTCACAGCCACAAGACCTACAATTACTGTCTGGCATACAAACGGATCATAATTGATTTGGGTTATTTTGAGATTTGGTAATATATATTTAGAATCTGTAACTGGATTTTATATGGTCTTTTCTAAGTAGTAGGTGTAGCTAGTCTTTGAATTATTAATTAGCAAGAGATCTATTCTAAAGGTATTTCAATTCTGAGTAACTAATTTTGTGTCCTTTAAAATTAATTTTCTCAAGTTGTGTTTACCTAATAAAAATATATTGAAATGAAGTACTCCACTTGAAAAAAAGATACTATAGTTGCTTATGTGTTGTATACTGGTTCAGACCATTCAGGTAAAGACCGATTTTTGAATAAAAAGGTTCAAGTTCTAATTGCATCTCGTCCTATTTCAGTTGGAGTAGATGGACTACAACATATCTGCAACAGATCAATACTCTTCCATGGACTAATGCTCAATATCAACAATGGTAATATGGCCTTGTTGCAGCAGAAAAAAAGACTATGGATATGGTTGTTGTGGAGCATTTGTTAGAAAGGCGAAGCAGAAGGCCTTTGTTCTATTGTTATTTGTTTATCAATTGTCTCTCCATCCTTGAGTACAGTCAATGTCATATTTTCTCCAGGAGATTTTTGAATTTCAAGATAGGAGATCAAATCTTCAAATTTTATAACCGGATTGTCATCAACAGCTGTAATTATATCTCCTCCTAACCTTTCTCCATACTGGTTGGTTACACTTCCATTTATACTGGCTTTATCTGCCGGACCATCTTTGACAATACTATCTACTATTATTCCTTTGACGCTTCTCTTTTTCATGGCTAATTAGATAGACGGTGGTCCGGGTTGGTGGAATGTGCACCAAAGTTGACTCATTTTTACTACCAGACTACAATCCCGTGTATATATTTTAGTAATGACCTAACATTATAGTGTTATAGAGTTATATGACATCATATCATGAAAGTGGAGGAGAAAGGAAAGAACCCAGAGAAATAATACTAGCTAATTGGGGAGACCGATTTCTGGCATGGATAGTAGACTTTATCTTGGTATCCATAGCTTTGGCAGTATTGTTTAGTGCAATAGCAATTCCAATTTGGTTCTTCTATTATTATGATGACGATATGACAGCAGCAGCAAGAGCATATCAAAATGTCCAACATTCACACTACATTATATCAAGTGCTGCTTTCTTTGGCTATTGGACATACTTTGAATATACTACTGGCCAGTCAATAGGCAAAAGACTTTTGAAGATAAAGACTGTAGATTTATCTGGTAATAGAATAGATATCAAAAGCGCTGCAATAGAAAGCTTTGGTAAGGCTTTCTTGCTCCCAATAGATGTAATATTAGGGTGGATATTTACCAATAATAAGAGACAGAGGATATTTAGTAGGATAAGCAATACAATTGCTTGCCTCCAAAGAAATTGAAAGAAAAAGAATACTAGTTTCAAAGTTTAAAGAAGATGCTATAAATCTGTGGCAGTATTTCCAGTATATTATCAAAAGTTTATCTCTTAATATGTCTAGTAGTCAACCATGCAACCAGCAGAAGATAGATCTTCAAGCGCTGTCAGAGTATGGATGCCTATGGCTGCAGTAGCAGCTGCTATTACATTTGTAATAGCATTCGTAATGCGTATTCCACAAGAGCAGACCATTGCTGCTTCTGCTCTTGCTGCAGTTATAGTTTTTAGTGGTCTTCTATTCAGATCATTTGGCAAGGACAAGACCAAGTACGGAAAATAGGTTCTGAAAATAATAAATGCCGGTACAAGAACTTTCAATCAAAAATGACTGGTGGATGTAGGTTAATTGGGATTCAAAGCAGTTCTAATAAGGAGGCGGTGGGATGCAATACCCTAGTGTATGTAATCCACTTTTACAGTCCCAAATAAGCTTGAAATGTTTTGTTGTATCATCGCTTCACTTTTCATTTTGGTAACTTCGTCTAATACTTTGTCTAGGTAACGTTTTGCATCAGCTAATTTGTCATAAAACCCATTTCTCATAAATCATAGGTATCTCCTTTCAACTTATTCGTAATAATCCTTCAGTCATCTTGGAATGCAATGCAAGCGTAGTAAAAAATTTATTAAAATAGCCATACATATCCCAATAATGTCATCAGTTGAGTCTTTAAGAGAAGTTGTCCGACACCTGGCAGAACGGTCAATCCCTCCAATATTTACAAAATGTCTTCTAAGACTAAGAGAATTATGCTAGTAGAAGATGAAGACGATCTAGTAATGTTGTTTAAAATGATATTGGAATCAGATGCTGGATTAAAAGTAGATTCATTCACAGATCCCTTTTCTGCTCTGGATAATTTCAAACCAGGCTTATATGATCTAATAATGATTGATATTGTCTTGCCCAAAATGAATGGGTTTGAACTTTATTATAAAATCAGGAAATTAGATGATAAAGTCAAAATATGTTTTTTAACTGCAGGTGAGATGTATTATGAAGAGATTAGAAAAGAAGCATTTCCAGAGTTAGATAGAAATTGCTTTATTAGAAAGCCTATCACAAATGAAGCCTTGATACAACAGGTAAAAGAGATTTTGGATGTTAAATAATTTCTGTTCGACCTATTTTATTATAATGATCAATACGGAAAAGATACCTGTAGTGAGAAATATTCAACTAATTTTTTGCAAGCCATTCAGACTAAGGAATAATACCAGGCTGTTATGTTTTTTCCTACAACAAAAGCTAGTAAAATTAATTGCTAAAGAGATATCTCAGCGTTGAGCTATAATACTATGAGATAACACTATGATAACAGTAACATAAGATAGGTATGAACGAAAGAAAAGGATGACTAAAGTAGTAATGGTAAAAATCTCTCTGCCATCAATGTTAATGTAGATTGTATCCCATTAATTCTTGTCATGTGTTTCCCTATAGGTTCCTTTATTGTGTCAATACTATCATCTGATAATTTTACAATAATATCATATGGTCCGTCTACTCTATTAACTTCTGTTACACAAGCCAACTTGCTTAGTTGACTTACAATTTCATAAGCAGGGTAACTATAATCGCATAGTACTAATACGTAAGCTGTAGGCAATATGATAATATGGTAAGTTGTTATCTTATTTGAAGTATCTAACTT
>Ga0126306_10002112_pt1 | contig 11075 bp, 12 predicted proteins | sample Plot27_FD_92592 | JGI IMG/M metagenome (GOLD analysis project Ga0126306, IMG submission 92592) | Serpentine soil microbial communities from UC McLaughlin Reserve, CA, USA - Plot27 | ecosystem: Environmental > Terrestrial > Soil > Grasslands | place: USA: UC McLaughlin Reserve, Lake County... | reverse complement strand
AGGCGCTAGAAACTATTATAGACAGTACTAGGGTATTGAAAATTTCTAAAGTATCAATATTCATATACATACTATTTAAAATTACATTACCAATTTGAACTAATAAAATAAAAAGCATTCACTGAATTTAAAATAACTAGTTTTAAAAGCAAATGATAAAAGAAATCAGAAAAACTTGCTTATATTCCTACTCTGTTATCTAAAAACTCTTGTTCCTTTTCATTAGATCTTTCCTTTATAGTGTTTATTGCTTATTCACATACTATTTTTACTTTTTGTTTATCTCCATTAAACAGCATTCATTAGATATATATTCAATAACCTATCTTCTAATCTCTAACTGTCTGCTAGTTGCAAATTCTTTTTATCATGTTGAAATATCTAATATATTTGAACGCAATAGGGTTAAAAAGCTGATCCTTTTTTGGTTGAGTTTTGAAGAAAGTATCTTTGATGCTATAGATATACTCTGTCTTGCAAATTCTGTTAGGTTCCTAATCTTTGAGCAAAAATTCGATATCTTCTATAAGAGTGTAATAGCTACAACAATTCTATTATTATAATACTTTAAAATTTGCATCAACAAGTATATCTGTAATAATATAAAAGATATAAAGACAAATTACAGATCATTAAATTTTTCTTTACTTTACTCACGATCAGAATCGCCTATTTTAGTAGCTTCTTTTTTTGATTCTATCTTAATCTTCTCAGGTACCTGTGTAAGTGTTTCTCCAATATCCTTTTTCTTATAATTATTATTTTCTTTTTTTATCTCGTCATTATTTTCATATGTCATCTTAATACTATATTATCAATAACATTTAAAAGAGTATTATCTAAAATTGAATATGCTTTATTAAAGTAAATATTACTTATTTTCATTTGATTAGATATTTTTATTACAAAAATAAACATAGATTTCTCTAATTATAGTAATGGCCCTTGTTATTCTGTAATATTTTCTTTTCTACCATTAGCATAATCAACCGTTACTTTTTCTTTGACTATATCTAAATCAATTTTCTTAACTTCCGTTAGCTTTCTTTTAGTTATTATTATTTCTCCAACTTTTACCTTTCTTTTAGTTATTATTATTTCTTCAGCATACAAGGGAATTACTTTTTGTGTATTGTCATTCTGTATTGTATTATTATTTTTGTCATTGGTAAAATTAGCCTTTTCGTCATCGAATAAAGACACTTTTTCACCATTTACTTTATGTACTTCTTTTTCATTTTTTGTATGATGATATTTATCCAGTAGCTTCTCCTGTTCCTGTTGGTCTATTTCTTCATTTGCCTCATTTTCAATCTTGTTTTCATTGGTACTTCCTTCAACATATCCAAAATCAAATATTTTGTCCTTGATCTGAGTAAAAATATTTTCCTTTGAATATGCATCAAGCTCTTTATCATTAACAAATAATTTTTCATAGGATACGGGTACTTGAATCTTTTCATTATGAGCTATCCATTTTTTTTCTATTTTAATATCTTCTAATACTGTATTTTTAGAAATTATGTATTTTTCCTCTAGAACCGGAATAACAAATTCTTGTTGATTGTGTACTTTATTTGCTTCTTGTACGTTAGTTGCTGTTGCTGCAAATGAATTAATATTATGTTGTTTTATCTTAACCTTATCAAAGTAGTCAGATGTCTTTTCTTTTACTGATTCAAATAAATGATCTACTTTAGTAGAAAATGATCCTTCTTGATGTATTACAGATGGTTTAATTGTAATTCTTGAATCTTTTGACTTTTTTGGTGAAATTCTCATAGGATTTTTATTATTTTTATTTGTTTCATTATCGTCAACATTTGTTATTCTGTTTTCAGACATAGAAGAATTATTCTTTTTATTAATATTTGGTAGTCCCATTACTAATTATGTACATAATATCACTTAAGTATGTTCTAACTTTTAAGATAAAATTGAAATATATTTTATAAATTCAACATATAATAACAATATGATTTAGTAAATATAATAAGTGGCAGAAATAAACTAGTATATCAATTGATATATTATATGTTGAATTTAGATAATTATGGAGTCTGATTCAAAAGATATACCTTGGAATGAAATCATAAAAAAAGAAGCAGTAGGAATTAATAATTACGATTTAGGTAAAGTACAAGAAGTTAGTTCAGTTTCCATTTTAACAAAAAAAGGTTTTCTTAATACAGAATTTTTTAATATTCCTAAGAATTTAGTAGAACGTTATGATGGCGATAAAGTTTATTTCACAATAAATGAAGAACAAGCAAGAAGTTTCTCTAAAAGAAATTCATCAATAACAACAGAAAAAGAAAAAGAAGATTATTCTATTAACCACTCAAAAATCACAGTAGAGGATGAAAATAATGATCTTTCTTCTCTTTCTTCTTCTATAGATAGCAAAAATAATGATATCGTTATCCCTCTTATGTCAGAAGAACTAGTTGTTACAAAAAAAGAAGTAATAGATGAAGTAACTATTACTAAAGAACCAACAAAGGAAACGAAAACAGAACAAGTTCAACTAATGCATGAAGAAATAAATATAGAAAGAAGACCAGTCAACCATTTAACAGATAGTACTAATACCAGTACAACAAAAGAAGATATACCTCCGATAGAATCAAAAACTGAGATAAGAATACCATTAAAGAGAGAAGAAATAGAAGTAACAAAAAAACCTTACGTTAAAGAGGAAATAGTAATAAAGCGAAAACCAGTAAGTGAAACACGTCGAATAAGTGAGGAAATAAGAACAGAGCAGATAGTTGAACCAGAAAATATATAAGAATAACTATTTACAACATTTATCTTAAACTATAGAGGTACAATAATATAATAAGTTACTATATTAATCACCATTTATGTATTTAATAAATCTACCTTTAAGAAAAAAAATTTATACATCCATAAATTTAATATAATAATCAAAAGAGAAGAAACTTATTGTAGTAGAGCGAGACAATGGAGATGTTTATTATCGGAAGATGGAATTGATAAATCAATAAAAATTAAGCTATCAAGATGGGGATTAGATTTATTATTTCCTTTCCTTCTTTCTTTTTTGGATATAAATTATATTATTCTAATTGTCACTTTCATCATTGTCAATATTTTGAAATTCAAAAGAACTTATTGTATTATTAGCTGTATTGAGATAAATTGGAAACTCTATAGGTATAGCTTCATAACGTAATGAATATGCTTTACCTACATGATCTTTTAAGTCATCACTATCCTCATCATCATTAATAACTGTCCATATTTCCATGACTTGAATTTTTTTACCATTAATTTTATCTGTATATGTATAAGTTAGTTTATAAGCAGGATTATTATCAATCGTTACACTTGGATTAGATTCTATAATTTTAAAGTCTGTTAATTCTAATTTATAGGAGGAAATCTTGGAATTAGTAAACTCTTCTAATGTCATTCCTGCTGGTAAATTATGAACATATATATCAAAACTCTTTTCAGCATTTTCACATAATGTAGTAGTAGTATTAGTATTCATTTGATTTGATGGTGTTGATTTTAATATAGCAGGAGTTGGACAAAATAGTACTATATTATTAATACCAACAGTTTCATCATTTTTTATTCTATTTTCAAATTCATCAATTATCCAATTAGAAGGATAATCTATGCTTAATCCAAATATAGAGTTTTCATATTCTTTAATATTTTCTACTGAATTAGTCTGAGCTAAAATTAATTGAAATGTATTAGGCAGAAAATTACTTAATAATAATGGAACTAATAGTATAAGAATGAAGCATTTTTTATTTGATTTGAGTAAACAAGTATTTACTTGTTGTTTCATTAACTTTAGTTAAGGAACAATAGTTGTTATAGATCTAACTTTAATTTTTTCTCTCAATTAGTATGTATTATTTTACAAAGAGTTAAACATAATGACTTTTGGTATTTCTATAATATTAAATATTTAACTAAGCAGTTATTTGCGGTGTTTAAAACAGAAGAAATATTGCAATTTGTGTATTAAAATCACCTGGTTCGATATCACCTTTCCTAATATTGCCACTTTGAGGGTATTCAATTTAACATTATAATCCTTATTTTCCTATTCCATTATTTTTTCTTGAAAAAGCAATTGGAATCATTGGAGAAACATGATTATTGGACTCGATTTGAATATTAAAAAGAAATTTTTATTTGTTGATGTATTAGAGGTGAATATTTAATCAGCGATTATTTAATAATTTATTATTTTGTTAACTTTTTGATATCGTATTTTAAGTGGATTTATAAGAATATCAAGAGCTTTTAATAATTCGATAATTCTAAGAGATAAAGTCTTCCATTAATTGTTAGTAGTAATAGATTGGCAGATTATTAAAGTCAATCTAAAACGTCATTTACCTTCTTTTCTGGAAGGTAGTATTATCAAATTAATTATAACATACTATTCCGGTTTGTCTTATTTGTATAAGTGAAGTCGTAGCTAGGTTGGGGTTCATAGTAGTTAATAAATACTATTTGAATTTGAAGGATAGAAGAATCATAAATATCTAAAAAATATATACTTCATCTAAAATAAGATCAAAAAGAAAAAGTTGAGTTATTAAAATTTAATTACATTTGTATTTCTAATTTATAAATTATGTACGTATTATAATAATAAAACTATAAATGGAAAAAATTGTAGGTCTCATTTAAATTTCATTTACTGATTGCTACCAAAAAGAGTATAATATTATTCCAATAAATATAATCGGTTAAACAAAAAAAATCTAATGAACTTTCAAATTATAAAATAAACTCTGATTAGTTTTTTTCTAATATCATATAGGTGTATTCTTCTGTATCAGTAGGATCTATACGTAATATTAAAGAAGAATTACATTTTACACATTTTGTGTTAAGATATCCCTCTTGGCATTTGAATAAATCTTTTTCATCTTCTAGAGATACATCATGTCCACTAAGTGTACAATTAATCTGCTTTAATGACGAAATTAAAAAATATCCCATATTATTATTACGATAAGCCCTATAATTAACCTTGTCCTGTAAATTTATATAGTAATAAAATACTACTTATAAGTACTAGAAGAAAAAAATATTAGCTATCTTGTCTAATTATATTAATTATATTTTTACTTATTTTTATCTTGTTTTTACTTATTCTTATCTAACTACAGAAACTACAGAAATAAGTAGAAGATTATGGTTTCTTTTTGAGATTAATATTGTTTATAAGGTCAAATAATAATAATGGTAATTACATAAAAAATTTATAAAACTATTTAGTTCTATTTCAAATCGGAATTGTTTTTCTATTTCTTTAACCTAAATAGTTCTATATATGCAAATTTATTTGCAATAATCGGAATTTAAATCAGAAAGCCTTACACATATAAATGTGTTAAATGATTGAAAGAGGAGAACCATCTTTCAACAAAAAAATAAAATGGTCTTGGACACAAATGCAACAATTGTTAAAGTGTAATGATTCTAAAAAGTATTATTTCATATAATATAGTGTTTTGAAATATAAAATATTGTTAAATTTAAGTAAAAAATAAACCTGATTTTATTTATTTCTTTCACAAGACTAAACATTTTTTAAAGATATAAAGGGTTGTTAATATATACATAATTGTTATTTGGGTAAAAAAAATAATATTAGTCATAACAGAATTACCAATAGGTTTCTAACTCGTTTTTACAATAAATATCGAGAAACTATCTTGATGAATAAGAATTTACTTATCGCAGGCATTTTTGTTTTATAGCTAGTGCTGTAATAGCTGAACTATATGCATTATATTCTACTAGTGATGTATTAACTTCTACAGTAACAGTATTAGTTGGATTCATAATCTATAAGACAGCTTTTGTAGTTCTTTTTCATATTGACAATAAACAAAAATATACTAATAGAATAACAAGTGAGATCAATTTCACTATTTTAAAACAAATAATAAAAAAGATGATATTTGCATGGTCGATATTCGATATTGTTAATAATTTAGTAAGAGGAATAATATTATTTGAATTATTATTAATTGATCTCAAACCGTTTGAAGCAGCTATAATATCTTCTTTAACTGCTTCATCTCTATCTTATTTATCTATAAATCTAATCTCACGACATATTAAAATCTTTTCCTCATCAAAAAAGAAAGATACAAAAATATGAAAATAATAAATTTATCATTAATATTAAATGATAGTCTTCGAATAGTTATACTTAAGATTCAGATTCATATGAAGCTTGAATAGGCTTAAATAAAGCTAGTTGTTATAAAATATTACAAATTTGGTAATATTATTCATTGAATAATAGTATATTTTTGAATCAAATAGTTGAAGTAGTGGTATTATTAATTTTTAAATCTATAATACCTGGTATATCTAAAATATCTATTTCATTTGCCATTTCTTTAGCTTCTTCTGTTTCATTATTCTTACTATCCATACAAAGCTCGTAAAATTTACACCAAGGACATTTTCGATTTCTGATTTTTTCCGAAAGCCTGGGTAATATATTAACTTCTTCATTTTCTAGAGCTTTCAGAAAAAGATTCTTTCTTCTAATCATTTCATTTTTTAAAATTCCTCTGGTAACATCATTAGCGGGTAGAAATATCTCCCAACTTTCTATTTCAGGAGATTTTGAATTAAAAGGTCTAAAGAAATAATCTCCATGAGAATCACTTTTAATCCATTTTAATTCTTTAGTATTATATTTTATAGAAATAATACCCTTTTCTATTCCTGTTATTACAAGATAGTATAGTAATTGCCTGAGATATGATTTAAATTTATCATCAGTAACATTCAATCTTTGTGTACTCATGGTATCCTTTAATTCAACAATAATATCACTATTCATTATGTCAGGACGTCCAGTCAATCCATCCATTTCTAATTCTGCTTGTGATACTCCCAGATCTGCAAGACTAGTAATAACTAATTCACTTGCTTCTCCTCTTACAAAGTGCTGAACAGTTTCAGTTGATATAAGGTCTAATTCAGGTAATTTACGGGTGTAATACTGTTTTCTTATACAGGAAGAAGGAATAATATCAGATACATGTACTTTATTATCTAATCTTCTTCTTTGCTCATATCTTTCCTTAAGTTTGTTTTGTAATAATGTAGTAAATTCATCATTTTTGCTTATTATTATTCCCATTTCCTTTCCTTCCTTTCCTTTTATATTTATAGAAATACTAGAATATAAATATATTTTATGTGTCTAGTATAAATTTATTAAATCATTTAAAAAATAAATGATATATTTTTTATTTCCTAATACAAATCACTAATGCGCTATAACTAGTTTCTCTATTAAGATTGTGTATAAATCCATATGAACTATACTTAACATCTTTAAGTTCTAATTCTGGATTTTCTGTTAAAAAAGTAGTATTTTTTCTCCAAAACTTTCAGGTGAGTCACTTTCAGATCCTCTAATATATGAAGTTAACTGATCTATATTATCTAGACTCATTTGAATATTAATAGAAATTCTTCACTTATAAATTAACTATAAAATATCTCTAAAGATATCACAGCATTTATGAAATTAGTTTAGCAGAAGACAATAAAAGAAATTAATAAAAATTTATTTAATTTTTATTTTGATTTTATTTAGGTTACATAGTATGCTTAAATTCATAGCAAATTTCTTTAGAGATCATAGTAAGAAAATAGAGAGTATATAAATAAATGATTATAGAATATATTTATTAACCTTGTATTCTATAATCGTTATATCTATTGAGATGGAAAAATAGAATTTTAATGATCATTTTAACTCAATTTATTTATCTACTAATCAGGAAAGTATTTAGACGAAATACTTATAGGAGGTAGAGACAGAGAGGAAAGATTTAGCAGAAAACTATAATATACTAAACTTGTTAGTGAAATTATAATTATTGAAGAATAATCTATATTACCATTATAGACTTGAAGTTATTTCTTTAATCATATTGCAACAATTTCTAATTTATTAAATAGATAAATGCGGCCTTATCTTTCCATAATATCATTTTATAAAGTTAAGATGTTCTTATTAACTAAGGAAATCAAGCATAACAAGTAAATATCAAACTAATATTCTGATTAAGAAATAATGAAGAATGTGAGAGCTTCCTTTTATTTTTTTGTATATTATATAGATAAAATTTCTCTATGATTATTCTAAATATCCATCTAACTAAAGAAATACATATCTTTTTTCCATAGTTGTTTAAAGGTTGTACCGTATATAATTAGTATGGCTGCTCGCACTATATGGAAAGGAAGTATATCATTTGGACTAGTCAATATACCTGTTCAGGTTTTTGTAGCTACACAAAAAGATGAATTTTCATCTTTTAATCAATTAGATGAAAAAGGTCACAAAATTAAATATAAAAAATGGTGCCCCATAGAAGAAAGGGAAGTTCCTTGGTCTGAAATAAAGAAAGGCTACGAAATTACAAAAAATAATTATGTTGTGTTAGAAAAAGAAGATTTAGACAATATCAAATTAAAAACTACACACACTATAGAGATTAATGAATTTATAGATTCAAAAGACTTCGATCCTCTATTTATTGAGAAGAACTATTATATTGGCCCTGACGCTGGAATAACAAAGAAGAAGAAAAACACAGCCACTTCCAATAGCAAAGCGTACTCTCTATTTGTCAAGATTCTCAATGAGACTAATAAAATAGCAATAGGTAAGGTAGTATTAAGAGATAAAGAACATTTGGTTGCTTTAAGATCATATCAAAGAGGCCTCATAATGCATCAGCTAAAATATCTAGATGAGATAAAACCTATGGATGAAGTTGAAGGTATTTCTAGCAGTCAGCAGCCTAATGTCGAGGATAAGGAGTTATCTTTAGGAAAGACGTTAGTCGATAATTTAACCAATGAACAATTTGATATAGGTAAATATTCAGATACTTACTCTAAAGAACTAGAGAAACTAATAGAAGCAAAATCTAAAGGACAGAAAGTTACTATTGGGGAAGAAGAAGAAAAAGCTGAAGATAATACAAACTTACTTGAGGCTCTTAAAGCTAGCATTAGTATAAAAAGTAAGCCCCGTAGACAAAAGAGAAATTAGTAGGATCAAAAAGATGCTTCCTAATGAATGTTTAAGAAATTCCATGAACTTTAGAAATCAGAATGTAAATCTTGCAAAAATAGAGCTAAATTCGTCAACAAGAAAGGACGTTTTAATTTATACTTATCAATGGAGGACTAAGACGTAGAAATGCTGCTAATTGAGAATAGGTTTATTGAGTTTTCTTTATTATCCTGTTCCGCTTCATCGTCAACGCCATCTACAACAAATGAATCAACAGATAAAGAAATACAGCAAAAACAACCACAACTAATAATTGATGTATTCGGTCAAGAGACTGAACCAATATGTACTTACTATAGATGTCGTCACAAGTTTTCACTTCATGGTCTAAGCACCCATGGTTGTAGATGTAAACATCCAATGAACAAAACACTTGGAGTATTGTTGAAGTATGGGACATAGAAATTAAGGTAATATGGTCAATCGGTAAAAGAAGAATGAGGAAACATATAGAAAATTTATTCTAGATATTCCTATGAGAAATTTGGTACCTTTTGGTATGATATTGTTGACTAAGTATATCATTAATGTTGCCTTCCTTTTCTTCTATTATTGTAAATTAGTGACATAAAATGTTAGATGAATATAATAAAAAAAGAGACTTTGGTAGAACACCTGAACCTCCAGGAAACAAAAAACGACTCACAATCACTAAAAGTAGCAAATTTGTAGTACAAAAGCACGATGCTAGCAGATTGCATTATGACTTTAGACTAGAAGATACAAAAGAAAGAGTATTAAAATCTTGGGCAGTACCAAAAGGAATCTCACTTAATCCAAAAATAAAAAGACTTGCAGTTCTGACAGAAGACCATCCATTAGATTATTTGCTCTTTGAGGGTGTAATTCCTCAGGGAAGTTATGGTGCAGGTACTGTAATTGTTTGGGATACAGGCACATACACATCAGAGGAGGAGGAAATATCAGATCAATTTAAAAAAGGAAAGATTACTTTTACTTTATTTGGTCATAAACTAAAGGGAAAGTTTACCTTAGTTAGGACTCATTTAGATAGAGGGAAAGAAGGAAAGCAATGGCTCTTGATTAAATTAGCTGACGATTTCGAATCTAATGAAGAACTAACTATAACTAGACCAAATTCTGTTTTAACCAGAAGAATAAATAAGGATTTAGAAAAAGAAGAAAAAGAAGAAGATAGACCTTACAATAAAAAATATAAGACAACAGTCTCTTTTAATAAAGCAAATAAAATAAGTGGTAATCAGCTAAATCATCCTACTACTAATCCTACTATTTTTTCTAACCAACAACAACAAGAAGTAGTAGAAGAATTTCCAACCACAATAAAACCAATGCTATCAACATTGGTAGATGAGCCCTTTAACAGCAAAGACTGGGCCTTTGAAGTCAAATGGGATGGAGTACGTTCTATACTATTCTTTAATAAGTTAAAGAGAACACTAGAATTGCAATCTAGAAATGGCAGAATTATCACTCATAGATATCCAGAGCTAGTAATGGAATTAAAGTCAGAGCAGATAACATCCTCTAATCAGTCAGCTATAAAGTGTAAGGAATCAGCAATTTTGGATGGTGAGATTGTTGTCTTAGACAAAAAAACAGGAATACCAAGTTTTCAGAATCATCAAAGAAGAATGAATATTGATTCCAGTAGAGAAATCGAAATCTTATCTAGAGAACTACCAGCAACCTATTACTTTTTTGATATTCTTTATTTAGATGGAAGAAATTTGCAAGATTTGCCATTTTTAGAGAGACGAAAAATTCTTTCAGAAGTTGTTAGAGAAAATACAAGGATAAAAAAATCCGATTTTATTGAAGAAGTAGGTAAGGAAATTTTCGATACAACTAAACGTATGGGATTAGAAGGATTAATAGCCAAACATAAATCAAGCAAATATGTACAAGGGATACGGTCTAGAGAATGGTTAAAAATAAAACATATTAAAACTCAAGACTGTATAGT
>Ga0126306_10002111_pt1 | contig 11077 bp, 9 predicted proteins | sample Plot27_FD_92592 | JGI IMG/M metagenome (GOLD analysis project Ga0126306, IMG submission 92592) | Serpentine soil microbial communities from UC McLaughlin Reserve, CA, USA - Plot27 | ecosystem: Environmental > Terrestrial > Soil > Grasslands | place: USA: UC McLaughlin Reserve, Lake County... | reverse complement strand
GCGGTGCGGTTATGGCGGTGATCGCTGCCGTGGCCATCGGGCTGAGCTTCTCCACCGCCGCGCCCGCGTCGGCGACGACGGCCGCTGCGATGACGGACGTATACACACCGCCGCCGTCGCCGCTGATCGCGATGGTCACTCCGCTGACCATTGGTATGCACGTCATCGACGCGATAGCCGAAGGCCTCGCGAGCGCTGTGGAGTTCATCGCGACGCCGCCACCGATCGCCATCCCGGCGCCGACGACCAAAACGTAGTCATTGTTTTGACGCCGGCGCAGACCGGCTAACTTGGAGCTATGCAGGCGCCAGAGGTACTTGGCGGCCGCTACGAACTGCGGGGCGTTCTGGGGCGCGGCGGCATGGCGGAGGTTCGCGACGGCTGGGACCTTCGGCTCCACCGTCCCGTGGCCGTCAAGCTGCTATACCCGGTGTTCAGCGCGCAACCTGACAACCGGATGCGCTTCGAGGTCGAGGCGCGAGCGGCCGCGGCGCTCAACCATCCGCACATCGTCTCGGTCCATGACAGCGGGGAACACGCCGGTACTCCCTACATCGTGATGGAGCGGTTGTCCGTGCAGACGCTGGCCGACGTGATCGCACAGGGGCCGTTGCCGCAGCCACGGGTGCGATCGATTCTGGACGACGTACTGTCGGCGCTGGCCGCCGCGCATGCGGCAGGCATTCTGCATCGCGATATCAAGCCGGCGAACATCTTGTTCTCGGAATTGGGCGACACGAAGGTCGCCGATTTCGGCATCGCCAAGAGCGCCGGAACCCCCCACACGCTAACGGGTCAGATCGTCGGCACGATGGCGTATCTGTCCGCCGATCGGATCGCGGGACGACCGGCGTCCGTCGTCGACGACCTGTATGCGGTCGGCGTCGTGGGCTACGAAGCCCTGGCCGGGCGACGGGCGTTCCCGCAGGAGAACCTGGCTGAGCTGGCCCGCGCCATCGCCGAGGACACGCCGCCGCCGCTGGCCGCACTGCGTCCCGACATCGATCCGGCGCTGGCGGCCGTGATCGAACGCGCGATGGCACGCGAGCCGCGCCTGCGGTTCGGCAGCGCCGACGAGATGCGGGCGGCACTGGCAGGCCGGAGCGGCCCACCCGCGCGGCCGCCTACGCGGGTGCTGGCCGCCCCGCTTCCCGACCCGACGACGATGGGGGCCCCACCGCCGGTCCGGCCGAACCGGTCGCGCTGGTTGATTGTGACGGCTGCGGTGATCGCGGTCTTGGTCGTCGCGATTGCGTTCATCGTCGATTCGGCGTCGCGCCCCGCCGTGCCAGAGCCCGTCACCACCAGCACCTCGGTGACCCCGCCACCGACGACCTCGGTCGTGCCGCCGCCGCCGCCTCCGACCACGCCCGTCGAGGTGGAGCAACCCAAGCCGAAGAAGCGCGGCGAGAACGGAAACGGCAACGGCCGCAAGAAGGGCGACGACTGATCACCGCGCGCCTGGCTGTCATGCGGACTTTGATGGCGCATCGGTCGCCAATCGTCTCAAGTTGAGACACAAGGCGATTGCGATAAGCAGTGCACCGGTGCCGGCCGAGGCCCATAGCACGGTCGCGGGGATGTCGGTTATCAATGCGGCAATGCCGACGGCGGCCGCACTCTGAATCAGGGCGCTCAGGCCTTGCTCGGCAGACAGGACGCGCGCGAGATAAACGGGGTCGGTGCGTTCCTGCAGAAGTGCCATGGTTATCGGTTTGAGGAGGCCCTCGCCGAGAAACCCGACGCCCAGCCATACGGCGACAGCGGCGATACCGAATCCCGAGAACGCGCTGGCCAGCAGGTAGCCGAGCCCGTACAGTACCAGGCCGCCGCGGACGACATCGGCGCTGCGCAGACGCGTGCTCAAAAAGAAGGGAGCAAGAGCAAAGCCGCCGATGAGCAGCCCCAATCCGCGCGCCATGTAGAGGATTCCGGTGCCGCTGTCGCCTAACTTGAAGAACTCTTCGGCGTAGATGGTCAGGAGGACCTGGCCACCGACTCCGACATAGAGGGCCATCCGCGCTGCAAACAATTGGGCTAGTTCGCGATGCCGGAACAAGTAATCCATGCCGGCGAAGAAGTCACGGAGCAGGCCATCGCCGCCGCGTTGCATGTCGGTCTGGGCGCAGAACATCCCACGAATCCGGCTGAATACTGCGGCACTAGCAACGAAAAGCACAGTGACAATGAGGAATTCGTCCGAATGGATGACCCCGATCTCGCGCTCCGCGATGAACGCTGCGCTCATGACCAACATCAGACAGGGCGAAATTCGCAACAGAACGTTGGCGCGCATGAGGTCGGCTCGCGACACGACGAGCGGCAGCAGGGCGCCCTCGGCGATGATGAACATCGTGGTGGAGACGCTGTAGCACACATAAATGGCGACGATGCAGGCAACCGGAAGGCTATCCGACCAGAACAACATCACCACAGCGAGTCCGGCATTGCAGCACTTGCTCGCGAGGATGACGAAGCGGCGGTCGTAGCGATCGAGGATCCGACCCGCGAGCGGCATCAAGAAGAAGGCAGGCAAGAACTGCGCGACAAGAATGAGGGCCGCGGCGTTGTCACTGTGCATTGCGGTGTAGACGACGTCCAACACGACGATGTTCGACATCCATATCGCGAAGTACGCCAAGAGTCCGCTGAGCCAAAGCCACGCAAAATTGCGATGGCGGAACACGAGCGCGATGTAGCCGGTGGGCTGGGCAGTCTCAAGCATCGATCCGATTCCCTGCAAAGAAGGCGTGCTTGGAAACGTGAGTCGATTCCAGATGCGCACCCAGCGGCGACGCCAGCATCATGCGGGCAACGTCATGGATTTCGTCGAGGATCTGCTCGGCGGCTGGAGTCCGGCCATCTGTGCTGCCGATGTACTCGATCTCGATTTGCGCAAGGGATCGCTTTGACGGGTCCACACAGCGATCGAGACTGAATTGAAAAGCGTGACCGTTGCCAAGCGAGACCGGGATCTTGCGCTGCACCTTGGCGAATTCGTTGATTTTGGTCAGCCTGTTGGCGAGGGCGAACTCCTCGGGCGTCATCCTGACGCCGTCGAGATCGGTGGTGTGCGAAGCCTGCGTGCTACGCAGCAGCGCTGCGCCGTCCCTTCGCGCTGCCTGCTTGATCTTCAGCGAGCACCGGCCCGAAGCGGTCTCGACAACCGTGGCCGTGGAATTGGGGCGTCCCTGGCACACGTGGTAGCGACGGGTACGCGTGATGATGTGCGGATACGGCAGCAGGAAGCGCCATTCGCCTCTCATGGCGCAGAGAAAGGCGAAGAGTTCATCGAACACCTGCTCGGGGCTGCCGGACGTGACCGCGAATTTCGACTCGATCTCGGGCAGCGATAGGTGGGTTTCCATTGGAAGCGAACGACGCAAAAGGAATTGGAAGTAGTTCGCCATCGAGCCGAAGGGCATCCAGTAACTTGCCGCACGTAGCGAGCCGGTCATGGGTAGGGAGTCCTCGCGCCTGCCCTTAGGTAGCTTGACTTCCACGCGCGGGCCGATGTCGCCCAGCGGTACCAACCGGTGGCCGACGATTTTGAACACGGAGCGGGACAGGTCGACGGTTACCCGCTGAGACTCGTCACGGGTCTCGTCAATGGCGAAATGCCGACGCATGCTCACCTTCAGCAGGTTCGGACGGCGGGTTTCGCCGAGCAGGTCCCACACTTCATCGCCGGGCTCAATGCTGGCCGGCAGACGATCGAGGCTGCCCAGTGGTCTCTTCTCGTGCCCACATTTCTTCTCGACCTGCCAGGGCAGCATCTTAATGTCGTCGAGGGAAGCGGCATCCACATCGAAATTGGCGTACGTGCGCAGGCGAAAGAACGGGTCAACTTCCGGTGCGCCACGCGCGGGGTCGTAGAAGTAGAGCGTCAGAGTGGCGGGCGCTGGCCGCTTGATCTCCTCGTAATCGCGCTCGATCGCGTGGATGACGTCGGAAAGATCACTGTCGAACAGATCGTATTTGAATTCGTTGCGAACGACCGAGTCATGGGGTAGCCGGCGCTGACGCGACGCGGGTGTACCCCTGCCAACTCTGTTCGACTGGCCGCCTCCAAGGCTTTGTATAGTGCAGCAGCGGGTGCTCATGCCGGTGAAACCTCCTAAGAGAGTTATCGTTTCCTTCTCTTCGCCGGTATTTCCGGCGCAGCGATAACGTTCCCGCAGGTCACACTCGATGTCTGTCGGGCAATCGGAGATATGCCTCCTGAATTGGCCGTCCGCCGATTGGGGGAGGCGGCGACGACTGATACTCGGCGCGCCGCTTGAGGTGCGCCAGTGGCGCCAGTGCCCCCACTAGGACTCGAACCTAGGACCTGCGGATTAAAAGTCCGTAGCTCTACCAACTGAGCTATAGGGGCGCGATGGATCAGGATACTGCGTGCCGGTAATCGGCTCGTTTGAGGATTGGGCTCCCGGTAACCTAAGCTATCGAGGCTCCCAACGTCACAGCGTTGCGAGTACCCCGGAGAGATTCGGCTGGCCCCCTTCGTCTAGCGGCCTAGGACGCCGCCCTTTCAAGGCGGTAGCGCGGGTTCGAATCCCGTAGGGGGTACACGCGACGCCTCGTACGATGGAGTCGCATAGCAAGGCCCTGTGGCGCAGTTGGTTAGCGCGCCGCCCTGTCACGGCGGAGGTCGCGGGTTCAAGTCCCGTCAGGGTCGCCAGTGTTTGGCGAGGCACTTAGGTTGAGATGCGGGTGCCTTCCGGCCAGGTAGCTCAGTTGGTACGAGCGTCCGCCTGAAAAGCGGAAGGTCGCCGGTTCGATCCCGGCCCTGGCCACCACACAGGTCATCCGGGTAGGTGCCCGGAGTGGCCGCCACCTGATCCGCCGACCGCGAGATTGAAGACCGGAACCGACCCGTAGGCCGCGCAGCGGGTATTCGGCCAGCTACCGACCGAAATCCCACTGCCCGAAATCGGCCGCGAGGACTTCGTCCACATCGACATGCGTACCGCCGAGCGCGACACCCGGCTCAGACGCGCTGACCACCACGGATTGATAAAGCACCGCTCTGGGCTCACGCTCACCATCGGACCACGCCCTTGTCTGCCATGCCCACCAGTGCCCGGCAGTGGTCGAGCGCCCAATAACGCCGTCTTCGATCGCCCACGCACACGCCCCCGAATGGCCGTAGATCCCAGTACGGTCAACACCCAGTACCGAGTTGATCCCCCGAAGCCACTCAACGGCAACGCTATTCCAGGTGGTCAGGTCGATATCCTCGTCGACACTGAAGAAGATCGGCGCCCCATCTGGACCCCCGGCCGCACCGTGCAGCCGCAGAGCCGTCTGAGCGTCCGCCACGCCGCCGTCGTACCCGCGGGTGAAGTCCGACGGAGTAGGCCAACCTGGCTTGCCGTACTGATAACAGCTCACGACATGAAGGCCCGCCGCGCGCAGCCCGTCCGCATATTCGCGGGTGACAGGCTTGAAATCGAAGTCTGCGCCGGGCCGCAACTCCGACACATATACGAGCGCCCCGTCAAAACCTGCCGATTTGATCTGATCGGGGGCGACCAGCCGGTGCGTGAAATCGATCAGCCTAAGGCTGTCGGCCGATGCCTTCTGCGCTCCGAGCATCGCCGCCGCCGTCGGAAGGCTCAGTAGAACCGTTGTGGCGAGGGAATATTCGAGGACTTTGCGTCTTGAAATAGCCCCGTGTCCGCCTGGCGCACGCTCGTCATGCACGGCCCGATCGTAGCGGTTCGCAGGCTTCGCTCAGGGCCGTTTGCCCACGTCGCAGTACGATGCCTGTGACATGAGGGGCAAGGTGTGACGGCAGCGAAGACGGCGCAGCGGCGCGTCGACGAGGACAAGGGCAACTTCCGTCAACGTCTTCTTGATGCCCTGGAGGAGGGTATTGCCGAGGACGGCTACCCGCGCACGACGGTCGCCGACATCGTGCGGCGGGCGCGGACCTCGCGGCGCACCTTCTACGAACACTTCGACAGCAGGGAAGCCTGCTTTGTCGCACTTCTCACCGAGGCGAACGCCGAGCAGGTCCGGCAGATATCGGCCGCCGTCGACGCGAACGCGCCATGGCGAAGCCAGGTGCGGCAGGCCATCGAGGCATGGATCTCGTCCGGCGAATCCCGGCCTTCACTGATGCTGAGCTGGATCCGCGATGTGCCGTCACTCGGCGCTTCTGCGCGCGGGCTGCAACGCGATGCGATGGAGAACTTCATCGCGATGGTTCAGGCTTTGGGCGACACCGGCGAGTTCCGCGCCGCGGGCATCGGTCCGGTATCCCGGCAACGCATCATCATGTTGCTTGGTGGCTTGCGCGAACTCACCGCGATCACCGTCGAGGAGGGCGGCCGCATGAGCGACGTCACCGAGGAAGCGGTGGATGCGTCGATTGCGCTACTTGCTCCGCGCGTCCAACCATAGGGCACAACGGTTTTCATCCCATTCGCTACGCCGCCGAATGCACCGCGGCCTTCGAGCACGACCACCGACTTGTCTGGGCACTCCTGGCGCAACTGGCAGGCGGCGCCGACGCCGGACAGTCCCGCCCCGACGATGAGGATGTCGGTGTATTCGATCGGTCCGCTCGTCATTGGGCTGCACCTCTCTGTCCGGCGGGCCGGTACGACCAAGTACCAGCCTTCGCTACCAGACGGTCCCGCTATTAGACGTGTGCGCAAAGGGGGTTGTGAACGTCGGTACTAAGGCGTACCGTAGCCGGTACCTTGGAGTACCACCACGGAGGTGACACATGGCGGTGGCAACCACTGATCCGGTGCGATTGCCGCCCGCACCGCCGATACCGAAGCTCCTACAAGGGGTGGGCTTCGTCGCTGCCCGAGAGAAATCGGTCGCCGCTCTGGCCAAGCGATACGGGTCGGCCTTCACGCTGCGGCTACCGATCTTCGGGGAGACCGTCGTGGTCAGCGATCCGGCGTTGATCAAGGATTTGTTCACCACCAACACCGATCTCATCGCCAGAGCGGGCATCCTCGGTGAGATGTTCGGTCCCGGGTCGACATTCAGCCTCGACGGCGCCGAGCACCGCGAACGCCGCAAGCTCCTGGTCCCGCCGTTCCACGGCAAGCGGATGGCCTCCTACGAAGCGATCATCGAAGAAGAAGTGCTGCGCGAGACTGCGTCGTGGCCCGCAGGCAGGGAATTCGAAACCCTGCCGTCGATGATGCGCATCACGCTCAACGCGATCCTGCGGACGGTGTTCGGCGCAGAGGGTGTCGCACTCGACGAACTGCGTGAGTTGTTGCCGCCGATGGTGCTGAACGCCTCGCGGCTCGCCGTGATGCCGCCGATCGTGCGCCGCGACTTCGGTGCGTGGAGCCCGGGCGGAAAGCTAGCGTCGTATCGACGGCGCTACGACGAGATCATCGGGCGGCTGATCTCCGGCATCCGCAACGATCCGAAGTTCGACGAGCGCAACGATGTGCTGTCGTTGATGTTGCAGGCGCGCTATGAGGACGGCTCTGCGATCTCCGACGACCATGTCGCCGACGAGCTGCTGACCTTGCTCGCCGCCGGCCACGAGACGACCGCGACGACGCTGGCGTGGACCGTCGAGCGGCTGCGCCGCCACCCGCGGTTGCTCGCGCGGCTCGCCGCCGAGGTCGACGCGGAAGGATCCGAGCTGGTGCAGTCCACCATCTGGGAAGTCCAGCGCACCCGCCCGGTCATCAACAGCACTGCTCGGCTGACGAAGACTCGGATCAGGTTGGGGGAATGGGTTATTCCGGAACGCCACGCCGTGCTTGCCAGCATCTCGCTGGCGCACGCCTCCGAAGACAGCTTCGCCGACGCGGAGGCGTTCAATCCCGACCGATTCCTGGGCAACCCGCCGGACAACTACGCGTGGATTCCCTACGGCGGCGGCGTCCGCCGCTGCATCGGTGCGGCGTTCGCCAATATGGAGATGACCGTCACGCTGCGCACATTGTTGCGCGAGTTCGAGTTCGGCACCACGTACGCCCCCGGTGAACGTCTGCACTCGCGCGGAGTCGCGACGGCCCCCGCGCACGGCGGTCGCGCTGTGGTCTATCGACGAACGACCAAGTCGGCATCGAAGGCAGGGCAAACGCAGCGAGTCTCGGCATGACCGCCCGCGAGGAGGTGCTCGTCAACGTCGGCCGCGGCATCCAACTGTGCTACGACCAGACCGGTGACCCCGCCGACCCGCCGATCCTGCTGATCGCAGGCCTCGGACAGCAACTGCACTCATGGCCAAACGATTTCGTCGCCGCGCTGGCGGGGCGTGGCTACCGGGTGACACGGTTCGACAACCGCGACGCCGGCCGGTCGACCCATATGAACTATCCACCGCCCAAGCCGGTGGCGATGTTTCGTGGTCGCAACCAATACCACCTCGGCGACATGGCGCGCGACACCGTCGGGTTGCTCGACGCGCTCGGCTACGCCGATGCCCACCTCGTCGGCATCTCGATGGGCGGGATGATCGCCCAGACCGTCGCCGCGCACTATCCGGGCAGAGTGCGCACGTTGACGTCCATCATGTCGACCACCGGCGCGCCGCGTCTGGGTCGCCCGGCGTGGTCGACCTGGCGGCGGATGTTGACGTCGCGACCTCCGCGGACGCGGGCCGAGGCGATGGACCGCGCCGCGAAGATGTTTTCCCACATCGGGTCTCACGGCTTTCCGTTCGACGAGCAAGCCGTCCGCGAGTACGCCGGGCTCGCGTGGGACCGGGATTCCAGTCCCGCGGGCATCACGCGGCAACTCGCGGGCATCTTCGCCTCGGGGGACCGCACGGCCGAACTTCGCCACATCGACGTCCCGACCTTGGTCATCCACGGCGACCGCGACCGGATGGTGCATCCGACGGGCGGCTCGTCAACCGCCAGGGCGATACCGGGTGCCCGGTTGGAGACCATCGTCGGCCTCGGCCACGATCTCCCCATCGGCGCGTGGACCCGGATCATCGACCTGATCACGGACCACGCCACACCTGTCACCCACACCGAACTCGACGAGCACGCATGAGATACGAAGACGACGACGAGTGAGGATCGCAGCGAGGAACGAGCGAGGATCGGAGCGAGTAGGAGTCGAGGCATCAGATGCGAAGACGACGACGAGTGAGGATCGCAGCGAGGCTCAGGTCGATGGCGCGAACCGCAAGCTCCCGCGCGAAGCGAGGACCGGAGCGAGGAGGAGTCGAGGCATGAGATACGAAGGCGACGACGAGTGAGGATCGCAGCGAGGCTCAGGTCGATGGCGCGAACCGCAAGCTCCCGCGCGAAGCGAGGACCGGAGCGAGGAGGAGTCGAGGTATGAGTAAGAGGACCATCAGCGGCCGCACAGTCGTCATCACCGGCGCCGCATCCGGCATCGGCCGGGCTCTGGCGCAACGACTTTCGGCGCACAGCTGTCCTGTCGCCATCGCCGACATCGACGAGAAAGGTCTCAAGGAGACCGGGGCCTCACTGAACGGACCGGCTCTGCTGCGGGTGCTCGACGTGGCCGACGCCGACGCGCAGCGCGACTTCGCCGGCGAGGTGCGCGACTGGGCGCCACGGCCGATCGGCGCCGTGTTCAACAACGCCGGTGTGGCCGTGGCCTCCAGCGTGCTGGACGCCGTACCCGACGACGACGACTGGCTGTGGAACATCAACTTCCGCGGTGTGGTCAACGGGACCCGCGCGTTCCTGCCAATCCTTGTCGAGCAGGATGAGGGCGTGATCGTCAACACGTCGAGTGTCTTCGGTCTGGTCGGCATGCCCAACCAAAGCGCTTACTGCTCGGCCAAATTCGCCGTCCGCGGGTTCACCGATTCGCTGCGCCAGGAGTTGCGCGGAACCGGCGTCACCGCCATCAACGTCCACCCCGGGGGGATCAACACCAACATCGTGCGAAATGCACGGTGGCGCAAGGATCCCGAGGGTCGCGGCCGAAGCCAGGAACAGATGGTCCAGGAATTCGCGACCATCACGCTTACGCAGCCGGACAAGGCCGCCGAGATCATCCACCGCGGCATCGAACATGGCAAGGCGCGTATCCTCGTCGGTCCCGACGCCTATCTGTTCGACACTCTCGGGCGCCTGGCGCCGACGCGCTATTACGACCTGCTGGGGCGGCTCGAGCCGGTCCTGCGGCGACGCAGCCAGGCGAGCACCGCAGCCGAGGTGAGCGTCTCGTGACCGCGGCGGTGAACCTTCCTCCAGGGCCGCGGTGGCCGTTGCCCGTCCAGGGCATCGCGTACATCGCGTCGCGCCGACGCATGATGCAGGTCTTGAGCAAGCGCTATGGCTCCGCGTTCACCGTGAGGCTGCCGTTCTTCGGGCGGACGGTGATCATCAGCGATTCCGCGCTGGTGAAGCAGTTCTTCCAGACGCGAACCGATGTCGTGCGTAATGTGGAGCCCAATCTCGACCTTGTGCTTGGTCCGGGTTCGACGTTCGGATTGCAGGGTGAGGCGCATCGCCGACGCCGCAAGTTGCTGGTTCCGCCGTTCCACGGCAAGCGGATGCGGGCCTACGAGAACCTCGTTGAGGAGGAGACGCTCAAGGAGACCGACACCTGGCCCGAGGGCCGGGAATTCGCGGTGCTGCCATCGACAAATTGGATCACCCTCAACGTCATTTTGCGAGCCGTGTTCGGAGCAGAGGGCGCCGAGTTCGATGCCCTTCGCAAGGTGATGCCCCCATTGGTTGCGCTCGGATCGCAGCTCGTCTTCCTGCCATGGCTGCACCGCGATCTCGGTCCATGGAGCCCGTGGGGTCGACTCCTTGGCCTGTGAAGGCAATTCGACGACATCGTCGGGTCGCTGATTGATCGTGTTTCTGCCGACCCGAATCTCGAGCAGCGCGACGACGTGTTGTCGATGATGCTGCAGTCCCGATACGACGATGGAACGGCGATGTCGCGCAGCGACCTCGCCGACGAGCTATTTACGCTGCTTGCCGCCGGCCACGAAACCACCGCAACGCAATTGGCGTGGGCGGTCGAACGGTTGCGCAGGCATCCGGACGTGTTGTCGCGGTTGGTCGACGAGGTCGACGCCGACGGCTCGGACCTGCTGCAGGCCACCACCATGAGGTACAGCGCAACCGGCCAGTCATCGACG
>Ga0126306_10002110_pt1 | contig 11077 bp, 9 predicted proteins | sample Plot27_FD_92592 | JGI IMG/M metagenome (GOLD analysis project Ga0126306, IMG submission 92592) | Serpentine soil microbial communities from UC McLaughlin Reserve, CA, USA - Plot27 | ecosystem: Environmental > Terrestrial > Soil > Grasslands | place: USA: UC McLaughlin Reserve, Lake County... | reverse complement strand
TCGCCAGCAGCGTCGCCACCGCCCACCGCCCTGACGGCCGCCCCTGCCCGTACGCCCAGGCCAGCAGCCCGGTGAACGCGGGCGCGCTGCCGATCGTCACCACGGTGCCGACCGCGACCCCCGCGGTGGCTACCCCGGCGAAGAAGCAGACCTGGTAGCCGGCGACCCCGACGGCGCCGATCAGCAGCGGCAGCCGGGTCCAGCTGGAGAATCCGCGCAACCCTCCACTGACCGCGGCGAGCGCGGCCAGCAGCGCTCCGCCGAGCACCACCCGACCCGCGCCGACGAGGAGCGGGTCCAGACCGTCCGGCCCGAGCGCCTGGGCGGTGCCGGTGGTGCCGAACAGGACGGCCGCGGCGAGGACGAGCAGCGCAGCGTTCACACCGGGAGGCTAGCCACGGCACCGATACCGCGTCGCGCGAGTTCCCACGACACGGGTGAGCCCGGCACAGCAGAGTGTGGCGGCCAGCACCCAGGGTGATGTGTGGTTGCTGGGCGTGATTGCGCTGGTCAGGGCGGCAACGTGAGACCAGCCACGATTCGGCCTCAGAACGGCCTCCGGTGCGCGGACGTGGCGCAGGGTGCCTATCCTTGCGACGTGAACTTGGTCCGGAGCTTCGTCGACCGCTGGCACATGCTGATCCGCGAGATGGCCAAGTTCGGCATCATCGGCGTAGTCAACATGGTCATCGACTTCGCCGTCTGGAACGTGCTGCTGTTCATCGGGCCGATCAAGGCCCAGGTCATCGCGACGATCGTCGCGGCGACCAGCTCGTACTTCATGAACCGGCACTGGACGTTCCGCCACCGCGCCCGCTCGGGCCTGCGGCGGGAGTACACCCTCTTCTTCATCTTCAACGCGATCGGCCTGGCCATCACCGGCGGCATCCTCGGCATCGCGAAGTACGGGTTCGAGATCGACGACCGGCTCTGGCTCAACGTCACGAAGCTGTTCGGCATCGGTCTGGCCACGGTCTTCCGGTTCTGGGCGTACCAGAAGTGGGTCTTTCTGCACCCCGAGGACGCGCTCTACGAGACGGCCGACGAGCCGGTCTCGCCCGCGCCGGCACCCGCCCCGCGCTGACCTCCCCGGCGTCTGGGCTACTCCCCGTTGAACGCCTCGGCATCGCTGATCCGCGGCAGGTAGACGGCGAAGACGGCCGGCCGCGCGCTACGCAGTTCCAACCGTCCCGAGTCCGCCTCGACCAGCGCCCGGGCCACCGCTAGCCCGATCCCGGTGCCGTCGCCTCCGGAGACGCCGCGGTCGAAGACCAGCGGCACGAGCGGATCCGGCACGCCGACCCCCTCGTCCCGGACCTCCACCACCACGTGCTCGCCGTGCGCCCGCGCGGCGACCGTGACCGTGCCGGCGCCGTGCTGCAGGGCGTTCTCGATCAGGACGCCGAGCACCTGCGCGACGTGCCCCGGCGTCGCTCTGGCTCGCAGCGAGGGCTCGAGTCCGTCGGCGGCCGGGGTATGGATACGCAGCGCCCGGCCGCTCACCCGGAACGCGTCGTCCCAGTCTGTCCGCAACGCCGAGAGGTGCTCGGCGACGTCCAGCGCGACCGCGTTCTGCGCCCGCTCGGTGCGGGCCTGGTCGAGCAGCTCGTCGACGATGTGCACCATCCGGTCGACCTGGTCCAGCGCGGCCTCGGCCTCGGCGCGGACCGCCGGGTCAGCCACCGCCGCCACCTCCTCCAGCCGCATCGAGAGCGCGGTGAGGCGCGACCGGAGCTGGTGCGAGACGTCCGCCGCGAGCTGCCGTTCGCGCCGGACCAGCTCGCCGAGGCGGACCGCGCCGCTGTCCAGGGCCTGCGCCACATGGTCCAGCTCCTCGGCGCCGTAGCGGCGACCCGTGGGGCCGAGGTCCCCGCCGGCGAGCCGGGCGGCGTCCGCGGCGAGCTGGTCCAACGGGGCGACGATCCGGCGGGCCCGGCGCGCCGCGACCCCCGCCGCACCGGCGACCGCCAGCAACCCCAACCCGATCACGAGGACGCTGGCGCGCGCCCGGTCCGCCCCGTCCACGTATCGCTGCGCGGCGACCAGCAGCGGTACCACCACCACGCCGACCGCCAGCAGCACCACCGCCAGCGTCGAGCTGAGGATCCGGCGTCTCACTGCCCGCGCTCGAACCGGAAGCCGACGCCGCGGACGGTCACCAGCCGGCGCGGCGCCTGCGCCGGGTCGCCGAGCTTGCGCCGCAGCCACGAGATGTGCATGTCGAGGGTCTTCGATCCGGCCATCTCGGGGTCGCCCCAGACGTGCTCGGCGGCCTCCTGGCGGGTGACCACGTCGCCGGCGTGCTCGAGCAGCAGCCGGAGCAGCGCGTACTCCTTGTTCGTGAGGTGGACCTCCGCGCCGTCGCAGAACGCCCGGTGCGAGGTGAGCTCCAGCCGGACGCCCGAGGCGGCCAGGTCGGCGGTGTACCGGCGGCGCAGCAGCGCGCGGACCCGGGCCAGCAATTCGGCCAGCCGGAACGGCTTGCCGACGTAGTCGTCGGCGCCGGCGTCCAACCCGACCACGAAGTCGACCTCGTCGCGCCGCGCGGTGAGCATCAGCACCGGCAAGGCGGACCCGGCCGCGCGCAGCCGCCTGGCCACCTCTAGCCCGTCCGCGCGGGGCAGGCCCAGGTCGAGGACCACCAGATCGACGCTGCCGGACAGGGCGGCATGGAGCGCGCTCACGCCGTCGGCGCGCACCAGGACCTCGTACCCCTCGCGCTCCAGCGCGCGCGCCAACGGCTGCGCGATCGCGGTGTCATCCTCGGCGAGGAGCACGGTGGCCACGGCTGCCACTCTATTGGCCCCGGGCCATCCCCGTGCGGACCTGGCCACTCTCCACTGGCGACGATCTGAGCAGGCGCTGACCGGCGGCGCCGGCGTCTCGCCGCAGAGCCCGGGGGACGTCTCTCCGGCCTAGCCGCGGCGGCTGAGAACGAAAACCGTCGCCAGGTAGGTGAGTGCGCCGAGGGCGCCGAGCGCGGTCCAGATCCGGGTGTCGCCGCCGGTGAAGAGCTGAACCAGGAAGGCGCCGAGGATCACGGTGATCAGCACGTTGCCGGTCATCGCGTTGGCGCGGAGCTGGATGTGCGCGCGCCGCTCGTCGACGGACTCCTCGGCCAGCAACGCTATCGACTCGACCCGGCGGGTGAAGGCGATGAGGAACGCGGCGTAACCGAACATGATCGCGGCCATCGCCAGCCCCAGCCCCACCCGGCCGCGAGCCGCGCCGCCCACCAGGAACACCACGCCCATCAGCACCGCGAACGCGGGCACCTGCCAGCGCCGCGCGCGGGTGGACAGCGATCGTTCACTCATCGTCGGCATGAAAGACCTCCTCGACAGTCGTATGGAAGAACCGGGCGATCTTGATCGCGAGCGGCAGGGACCGGCTGGACCGCCCGGTCTCGATGGCGAGCGGCTCACCGCCGGCGGGCCGGACGTTCAGGGAGTCAGGCGTTCAGGGAGTCAGGTGCCGTCGTTGAGGCGGCCGGCTCCGCGCCGGTCATTGTCGTCCTCGACCAGGCCGTAGAGCGTGCTCTGCACGGACTCGACGGCCGGGATGTCGCGGAGCACCACCTGGCCCCGCTCGCCGGCTGACTCGACCACCAACGTGCCGCAGCCGAGCGCGCGCTCGAACAGCGTGTGCTCGAAGGAGACATCGTTGATCCGGGCCAGCGGCACGTCCCGGCCGGACCGGGCAAGCACGCCCTCGCGGAGCAGCACGCGGTGCGTGGTGAGGACGAAGTGGGTGCTCGCCCAGACCACGACCGGCCGCAGCGTGAAGAAGACGATCACGCCGAGCGCCGCGATGACGATCGCCCAGCGGACCGCCGGGATGTCGATGCTCGCCGCGCCGAATCCGGCCAGCCCTGCGGTGAGGATGAAGACCAGCACCGGAAAGACCAGCACCTTCCAGTGCGGGTGCAGGTGCAGCACAACCTCTTCGTCGTCGGCGAGCAGCCGTTCCGGGAACGCCACGGAACAAACGCTAGAGCATCCCCCTGACGCGTGGGGGGACCGCGCCGGCCGACACGTTCCCACCCGGCCACCGCCCTCTACCACCGAACCGACCGCCCTACCCGCGGCCACCGCCCTTCCGCCGACCGTCGCCCTCCACCATCGAACTGGACTTTCGGGGTTCCCGCGCCTAAAACCGGCGCGCGTAGCCGCGCTTTCCCCGAATGTCCGGTTCGGGGAAGCGGCGGTGGGCGGGGCGCGGGCAGGGCTGGTCGAGGCGGGCGGCGGCTACTCGTCGGGGCCGTCCACGATGACGATCAGCCGCCGGACCATCTCCGCGGCGTCCAGCCGCTGCTCGCCCACCGCGGCGTAGAGGGCATCCGGATCGGCGAGGCCGAGGCTGCGCGCCAGGCGGACCAGCGGCGTGCCGTTGGTCAGCATGCGATCCTCGGCGATCATCGCAGTCGCGATCGCCTCCCGGCCGGCAGCCACCAGGTCCTCGTTGGCCTGCTCGGCGAACCAGCGCCGGATCTCGATCCGGGCCCGCGGGCTGCGCACGAACTCCAGCCACTCCTTCGACGGCCCCGCGCTATCCGATGGCGACGTCAGCACCTCGACCACGTCACCATCGGCGAGCGGGCTGGACAGCGGCGTGAGCCGGCCGTTCACGTTGGCGCCGAAGCAGCGGTCGCCGAGCCGGGTGTCGACGGCGTACGCGAAGTCGACGGGGGTGGCGCCCGCCGGCAGGCTGATCGCGCGTCCCTTCGGGGTGAAGACCAGCACCTCGTGGTCGCTCAGGTCGCACCGGAGCGAGGCCAGGAACTCGCCCGGCTCGGCGGCGTCCGGCTCCCACTCGAGCAGCCGCTGCAGCCAGCCCAGTTCGCCGACGCTGCCCGCGAACGACACCCCGGCCGGCGCCCGCTCGCCGGCGGACTTCCGGTACGCCAGCACGCCGTATTCCGCGATCCGGTCCATGGCCGTGGTCCGGATGATGACGTCCACGAGCTGCCGATCGGGCCCGACGACCGTGGTGTGCAGCGACTGGTACATGTTGAACTTCGGGACGGCGATGTAGTCCTTGAACCGGCCCGGCACCGGGTGCCAGCGGCCGTGCACCACGCCGAGCGCGGCGTAGCACTCGCTGGTCTCACCGCTCACCACCACCTGGATCCGGGGGTTGTCGCAGAGCAGGCCGTCCGGGCTCGGCGGGCTCAACCGTTCGGCGATCGACTGGTAGTGCCGCGGTCGCTCCTCGACGGTCGCCCGGATCCGGTTGTGCCGCAGCTCCAGTGCGGCCCCGGCGATCACCCCGGCCAGGTACCGGGACCGCTCCGGCGCGCGAGCCGTGACCCGCTCGCGCACGTACCCGTAGGTCTCCGGCGCCAGCGTGGCCAGCACCAGGTCCTCGAGCTCCCGTTTGAGGACGTGCAGCCCGAGCCGGCCGGCGAGCGGCACCAACACATCGCGGGTCGCGAGCGCGGTCCGTTCCTGTGACGGGCGCGACTTGAACCCGAGCGTCCGCATGTTGTGCAGCCGATCGGCCAGCTTGATGATCAGCACCCGGACGTCCTGGCCGGCGGCGAGGATCATCTTCCGCATCGTCTCGGTCTCGGCGGTGCCGCCGAACCGCACCTTGTCCAGCTTGGTCACGCCGTCGACCAGGTGCGCGACGTCCGCTCCGAAGTCGACCGTCAGCTGGGCCAGCGTGTACCGGGTGTCCTCGACGGTGTCGTGGAGCAGCGCGGCGGCGAGCGTGGTGGTGTCCATGCCGAGGTCGGCCAGGATCAGCGCCACCGCGAGCGGGTGGGTGATGAAGGGGTCGCCGCTGCTCCGCTGCTGGCCGTGGTGGGCGTGCTCGGCGACCCGGTAGGCCGCCTCCAGCATCCGGATATCGGCCCTGGGGTGGCGGTCCCGGTGGGTCAGTAGCAGCTGGTTCGCCTCGGGGTGCTCAAAGGCTCGGCGCGGCGAGGTCCAGTCGAGCAGCGACCGCACCAGGCTTCGGTGACCCGCTTCGTGCGCGTCCGCCGGCGCCGCGGGCATGGCGGCAGCGACGTCGTCGCTGCCCGCTGGGCCGGCATCCGGGCTCACCGCACCTCCACCGCGCAGCCCGAACCGGCGGCCGGGTCCGCTGACGCAGATCGTAACTCTGGACAGGCGTTTCAGCTGTCCTTCGGCGACCGCGCGCCGGCAAGGTACGCTCCACGACTCCGCCGGTACGGGTGCGAGTTACCAGTCGAGCGGCAGTCCGGCGGCGAGTCGCGTGTAGTCGTCCGGCACGTTGTACGCGTGCGCCGAGATCCGCAGCAGCCCGTGCCCACGCCACGCGACCGTCGCGACCTCGACGCCCAGCTCGTCCGCGATCCGGCCGTACAACGCGACCGCCGCCTCGTGCGTGTCGCCGACGCCCGCCGGTAGCGGCAGGATCCGCATCGACAGACCCTCGTCTCCGATGAGCGTGGTCGGATCGAGCCCCAGCGCGGCCGCCACCACCGCCTGCCCCTCGGCAACCAGCGCGATGTTGTGACAGCGGACGTCGTCCCAGCCGAGCCGGTCGAACAGGTCCAGCGCGGCGGGCGTCGCGAGCCACGGCGTCAGGTCCGCGGTGCCGAGGTAGTCGAACGCGAGGGGGTACCCGTACGGCTCCTTCCAGGACGCCACCAGCGGCCTGATCGTGCTCCGGTGCCGCGCGCTCACGTACAGTCCGGCGGATCCCGACGGCGCGCACGCCCACTTGTGGAAGTTGCCGACCCAGTAGTCCGGGTCGAGCGCGGTGAGGTCGAGCGGCAGCATCCCCGGCGCGTGCGCGGCGTCGACCAGCACCGCGACCCCACGGTCGCGCAACGCCGGCACCAGCCACTCGACCGGGAAGCGGCGGGCGGTAGGCGAGGTGATGTGGTCGATCACCGCGAGCCTGGTGCGCGGCGTGACCGCGCCGACGACCAGTTCTTCGATGAGTTCGGCGGCGACGTCGAGCGGCACCTCGGCCGTGACCATCCGCGCGCCGGTCCGGGCGCAGGCCCGCTCGACTGCGTACCTCACCGCGCCGTAGCCGTGGTCGGTGACCAGCACCTCGTCGCCCGGCTCGAGCGCGATCGCCGACAGCACGGTACTGGCTCCAGAGGTCGCGTTCGGGATCAGCGCGAAGCCGGCCGGGTCGGCGCCGACGAACGCCGCCGCCCGCTCCCGCGCTGACTCGACCGACGGACGCTGCTCGCGCCTGAAGAACCGCATCGGGTTGGCGTGCATCCGGTCCCGCCAGTGCTGCTGCGTCTCGGCCACCGCGGTGGGCACCGCTCCGAACGAGCCGTGATTGCAGTGCGCGATGGTCGGATCCAGGCGCCACAGCGCCCGCCAGTCCTCGGTGCTCACAAACCGAGGCTAGCGATGCGGCGGGCTCAGACCAGGCGGCGGTCGACGGCCCAGCGGCTCAGCTCGTACCGGTTGGACATCTGCAGCTTCCGCAGCACGCTGGACACGTGCGTCTCCACGGTCTTCACCGAGATGAACAGCTCGGAGGCGATCTCCTTGTACGCGTACCCGCGCGCCAGCAGGCGCAGCACCTCGCGCTCCCGGTTGGTGAGCAGGTCGAGCTCGGGGTCGCGCACCGGGGTGTCGTTGCGCTGGGTGAACGCGTCGAGCACGAAGCCGGCGAGCCGTGGCGAGAAGACCGCGTCGCCCTCGGCCACCCGGCGCACCGCGTCCGCCAGCTCGGTGGCCGAGATCGTCTTGGTGACGTAGCCACGTGCGCCGGCGCGGATGAGCCCGATGACATCTTCGGCGGCGTCCGAGACGCTGAGCGCCAGGAACTTCACCTGGGGGTGGGTCTGCCGCACGGTCTCCAGCACGGCGCGGCCGCCGCCGTCCGGCATGTGGACGTCGAGCAGGACCACATCGGGGACGTGCAGCGCGATCGCGGCCACCGCCTCGCCCACCGTGCCCGCCTCGCCGACCACGTCCACGGTCGGCCCCAGCTCGGCCCGGACGCCGGCCCGGAACATGCCGTGGTCGTCCACCAGGAACACGCGCGGCCGGGCCGGCGCCGGCTCGGTCGCGGGGGTCTGCCCGGTCGCGGGGTTCTGGTCGTCGCTCATAGCACCGCTCCTCGTTGCATCGTCAGCCGTACCTCGGTGCCTTCGCCGGGGCTGCTGCGGATCTCCGCCCGGCCGCCGTGGCGTTTCATCCGCCCGAGGATCGAGCCGCGTACCCCGTGTCGATCGTCCTCCACCGTATCGAGGTCGAACCCGGCGCCGCGGTCGCGGACGAAGACGCTCACCTGCTCCGGCTCGACCTCCGCGTACAGCGACACCGTCGGCACCTTGGCGTGCTTGCCCGCGTTCACCAGCGCCTCCCGGGTGGCGTGGACCAGCGGCAACAGCCGGTCGTCGACGTCGCAGTCGCCGACCACCACCGCGTCCACAGTCACCGCGAACGCGTCCTCCACCTCGGCGGCCACGGCCTCCAGCGCGGCGCCGATCCGCGCGGTTGGCGAGGCGGTCGGCTTGTACAGCCAGTTGCGCAGCTCGCGCTCCTGGCTGCGGGCGAGCCGGGCCACCTCGCGAGAGTCGTCGGAGTTCCGCTGGATCAGCGCCAGCGTGTGCAGCACCTGGTCATGAACGATCGCCGCGATCTCGGCGCGCTCCTGGGACCGGATCCGCTCGCGCCGCTCGTTGCGCAGGTCGGTGCCGATCCGGACCAGCCACGGCGCGACGACCACGCCGACGCCGACCAGCAGCGTGCCGCCGAAGAGCAGCCCGTCCCGGATCGCGCTCAACTCGCCGGTCGCCGCCAGGAAGCCGATCAACCCGATCAGAACCAGCAGCCCGCCGCCGACCAGCCGGATCGTGGTGGCCGTGCGGTCCCGGGAGAGGATCATCGCCAGCCACGGATACCGCGGGGTCAGGGCCGACCAACGTTGCCGCTGCCCGTCGTCCGCCTTCCGCCAGATCAGCACCGCGCCGACCGCCACTACGCCCAGGAACCAGGCGAGCAGGTAGCGACTGGAGAGCCCGGCGATCGCCAGCACGATCTGGAACGCGACCGCGACCGCGATGAAGATGAAGAGCTGGCCGAGGTGCCGGCTAGCCTTGCCGCGGGCCCGGTCGGCCGGGTCGATGTCGAGCAGCGCCCAGAACACCGCGTAAAGGATGGCGCCGACGCCGCTGGGCAGCACGAGCAGCACGAACGCGATCCGCACGGCGTACGTCGGGATGCCAAGGTGCTCGGCGATGCCGGCCGCGACGCCCGCGAGGGCACGCCCCTCGGCCCGCCGGTACAGCTTGCGGAAGGGGGCGGGCTGGCCGGTCGGAGGGCCGAGCCGGGGGGCCATCGGTGCCGCGCCCGGTGGGGTGGTGGTGGGCGTGGTGATGCTGGACTCCTCGCGGTCGCTGGCCCGTGCGGTTCGGGCCTGCACCGATCGTCACACGCAGTGCGCTCACGTGGCCACCAGGCGTTGCCCTGAGAATTGACCTCGGAGCGGATCAGGGTGTTATCAGGGTCGTACCCGATAGCGACGAGACCTCGCGAAACGGAACATTGATGCCATGGAGAGCAACGACCAGGCATCGGCGCCGGAGAGCGGCGCCTCGCCGCCGGGCGCGCCGGGCGCCGCACCGCACACCCCATCCGTGACCCCGCCCCCGGCCGCGGCGGCGACCCCGCCTGCCGACGACTCCCCCGCCTCCGGCACCACCCGCCCGGGCACGACCCCGCCCAACGCAGGTCCACCGCCCGGCGCCACACCTCCGCCCGGCGCGCCCCCGCCGCCCGGCGCGCCCCAGCCGCAGTCCGGACCGCGAGCGCTGGTCCGGACCCGGGATCCGAAGATCATCGCCGGTGTCTGCGGCGGCCTGGCCCGCGCCACCAACACCGACCCGCTGCTCTACCGCGTGATCCTCGCGGTGCTCGTGTTCTTCGGCGGCATCGGCATCCTGCTCTACCTCCTCGCGTGGCTGCTGCTGCCGATGGAGGGCGACACCGCGTCGCCGATCGAGGCCCTGCTCGGCCGGGGCGAGTCGAGCACTCCGCCCGTGGTGACGGTGCTACTCGGCGTCGGGGCTGTCCTCACCCTCGCCCTCTCGCTCAACACCGGCTTCGAGAACGTGGCACTGCTCGCCGTGGTGCTGGTCGGGCTGATCCTGCTGCTCCGCCGCCCCGGTTATGCCTCCGAGAGCTTCGGCACCGGATCACGGCCCGCCGCCACCGGCCCGGCCACCTACCCGCAGTCCGCTCCGGCCGGCTACCCGGCCCCGGCCGGGCCCATCGAGGGCATGCCCACGCAGGTGGCGCCCACGCAGGCGATGCCAGCGACCGGCGCCTCGGCACCCACCGCGCCGACCCCGCCGTACACCCCGTCCGGCGCGACTCCGCCCTACACCCCGGCCCAGAGCCCACCACCGCCGTACCCGGCGGCGGCCTACCCGGCGACGGCCGGGCCGACCGCGACCCTCCCCGTCGCCAGCTCGGGCACCCCGTCCGCGCCGCCGTACACCCCGCCGACCAGCGGCCCCGGCCCGTACAGTTCCCCGTTCGCACCGCACGGCCCGTACGCGCCGCGACCACCGGTTCCCCCAGGGCCGCCGGGACCCGTGCTGCCGATCGCGCCGCGTCCGCCGAAGGAGAAGTCGATCCTCGGCCGGCTCACGTTCGCGGTGATGTGTCTCGCGCTGGCCGGACTGGCCGTCGCCGACCTCGCCGGCGCGAACGTCCCGTTCAGCGGCTACGCGGGCACCGCGCTCGGGATCACCGCGCTAGGCCTGCTGGTCGGCGCGTGGTTCGGGCGGGCCAGGCTGCTGATCGTGCTCGGCGTGGTCCTGTCGCTGGCGCTCGGCATCAGCTACGGCGGTGAGAAGGTCGGCGACTACACGAACGTTGACAGGGTCGTGTACTGGACTCCGACCAGCGTGGACGCGCTACCCACGGAGTACAAGCTGGAGGCCGGACATGCCACCCTCGACCTGAACGCCATCGACTTCACCGACCGCAGCCGCGACCTGTCGGTCCGGCTCGGTGCCGGCGATCTCATGATCGATCTGCCGCCGAACGTCGACGTCAAGGTCGACGCCCGGGTAGGAGCCGGCGACGCCCGGATCTTCGACGCCCGGTCCGAGGGCCTGGGCATC
>Ga0126306_10002108_pt1 | contig 11082 bp, 11 predicted proteins | sample Plot27_FD_92592 | JGI IMG/M metagenome (GOLD analysis project Ga0126306, IMG submission 92592) | Serpentine soil microbial communities from UC McLaughlin Reserve, CA, USA - Plot27 | ecosystem: Environmental > Terrestrial > Soil > Grasslands | place: USA: UC McLaughlin Reserve, Lake County... | reverse complement strand
TAAGGTCCCCAGCGTTGCTTGCGTTGTCGGGTGGGAGCAAGCGTGTGCCGCTGCAAGGATGCTGTCCAGAGCCCGGTTCTTTCCCACAGTCTGGCGTGGCTAGGCGATGGCTTCGGGATCCTGTTGCAAGTGGTCGAGTCCATCGGAAGCTAGCGACAGGGATCGCTAGCGGACCAACCTTGGGGCTGCTCACCGTCGTCCCGACGGTGGCCGGCGCCCTCAACGCCCTCACCCCGTAGCCCGTTCGCTCGTGATCCTCGCGGACCCGGCGGTGACGCCCTGGACCGCGCACGGTCCTCGATCCCCTCGTCCCCCGACCCGACCGCCGCACGAGTCACCTGCCGTCCTCAGACGCATGGAAGGAGCTGTCATGCCCGCAAGGACCTTGTCCCTTGCCATACCCCAGACGTCGCGCCGGTCCGACCCCGAGACCGGGAGCCAGACCACCGAGTACGCCTTGATCATGGTGGTCGCCGCCACGATCGCCTCGCTCGCCCTGGCCTGGGCGCGCAACGGCGCCATCGCCGACCTGCTCATCGGCGTCCTCGACCACGTCCGATCGCTCTTCGGGATGGGCTGATCGCCGTGGCCCCGTCCAGCCGGACGCGCTCCTCGGCCGACCGGCTCGCACCCGACCTTGGGTCGGCCACGGTCGAGCTCGCAGCCGCGATCCCGCTGCTGCTCGCGGTCACGTTGGCCATGGTCGGTCTCCTGGGACTGGCACGCGACCAGGTCCTCGCGCAAGGTGCCGCTCGCGAGGCGGCCAGGGAGGCTGCCATCGGCGGCGACTTCAGCAGAGCATCGCTGGCGGCACGGGCCGCGCTACCGGCGGGGCGCGACGCACGGGTCAAGGTCGTGCCTGATGGTGTCGCCCGTGTTCGCGCCACGGTCGAGCTGCCGGTCGGCCTGCCCTTCGGTGCCCGACCGGTCGTGATCAGCGCCACGGCGGTGGCCGCCCGCGAGCCTGGCCCGCCACCGATCCCGGCAGGCCAGTGAGCACGGCGGCCGCCGATCCGGCCCGGCCCAGACAAACCCGAGCTGCCGCGGTCAGGTCACTCGAATGGCGGGCGGCGGAGCAGGGCGGGGCCACCCTGGTCGGGTTGGCGCTGACGGGGCTTCTCCTGATGACGGGGGTCGTCGCCGTGAACGTCGGGGCGCTCGTCGGCGCGCGGGCGGCGGTGCAGACCGCGGCCGACATGGCGGCACTGGCCGCGCTGACGCCGGGACACGAGGATCCTCCGTCCCGGGCGGCTGAGATCGCGGCGGCCAACGGGGCCGAGCTGGTGATATGTGCCTGCTCGCCGGTCCAGGCGGTGGTACGCGTCAGGCGCAGGGTGCGACTGGTGCCTGGCGGGCTGACCGTGTCGCTGACGGCCGCGGGCCGAGCGGTCCTGGGGGGAGCGGTCGCAGGGCGAGCGGTCCCAGAGCGAGCGGTCCCAGGGCGGGCGGGTCATGGGGGGAGGGGTCCCACAGCGACCTCCACCGGCGAGCTGGTCCAGCGTCCTGGGGCGAGCGTCCCACGGCGACTCCCGCGGCGAGCGGGGCGGACGCCCGGGGGGGAGTGGTCCCACAGGAACCTCACCGCGAGCTGGGCGGGCGTCCTGGGGGGAACGGTTCCAGGCGAGCTCCGTCGGCGGGCTGGGCTACCGTTCTGACGGTCGACCTGCTAAGAGCAGTGGATGAGGATCCGGCGAACCCTCCCCTTGGCGTCACCGAGGGCGAGGCAGACGGTCGACCTGCACGCCAACGCAAGCGCTGCGATGGCGGCGGTGCTGTTCGGGGCTTCGGTCGTGGCGGTCCGGGTCGCGGTCCGCGATGTGCCGCCGGTGAGCCTCGCGGTCCTCCGGATGGGGCAGGGCTCCTTGGTGCTGGGGGGGTCGTGCTCGCGGTCGCCCCGGGGCTGCTTCGGGCCAGATGGGAGCGGCTGCGCCTGTTCGCGCTGCTGGGGCTGGTGCTGTTCGCGCTGTTCCCGCTGACGTTCAACTTCGGGCTGCAGTACACCGAGGCGTCCCGGGGAGCGGTCATGCTCGCGACCATGCCGATCTGGAGCGCACTGCTCGGGAGGATCGCCGGCGAGCGGCTCTCGGGACGCCAGGTCACCGGGGTCGGGCTCTCGGTCGTGGGCATCGGCCTGGCCTTCGTCGAACCTGGGCGGGCCATTGGCGGCGACGCCATGAGCCTGGTCGGTGACGGGCTCCTGCTCCTCACCGGGCTGCTCGGTGCGCTGTACGGCCTGATCGCCAAGCGGGTCCTCGCCGTGGACAACCCCGCGGCCGTCACGACCTACGCCATGCTGTTCGGGACGCTGGTGCTCTTGCCGATCGCGGTCGCCGAGGGCATGGTCTCGGCCGTCGCGGAGCTGGACTGGAAGCTGCTCGGGCTGGTCGTGTTCCTTGGCGTGCTGGGCGGCGCGGCGGCGTTCTTCTTGTGGACGTGGGCGTTGTCCCGGATCACTCCGACGCAGGTCGCGGTCTACGTGAACCTGAACCCGATCGTGGCCGCGCTGCTCGGGATCGTGCTCTTGGGCGAACGGCGCAGCCCCATCTTCCTGCTCGGCTTCGCGGCTGTGGTCGCCGGCGTGCTGCTGGTCAACTGGCCGGGTCCCCGGCGGAGCTGAGGCCCCACAGTTCAGGCAGCCGAGCCGAGGTCTGTGGGCCCGGCGGCGAGGTGCTGAGCGTTGCGGCCCTCGGGACCCGGACGGAAGAACCCGCCAGGGAGGACCCGCTGGGAACGACCCGCTCGGGAGGACCCCTAGGGAGGACCCCCGGGGAGGACCCGCTAGGCGTCCGCCGCCGGGGGCTTCGGACCAATGATCTGTGCGACCCGCAGCTCGGTCAGGTAGCGCTTGGTGATCTGGCCGCCGTGGCCGGTGTCGATCAGGTTGGCGATGCAGTCGAGCAGGTTGCGCTGGGCCTCGGGTTCGAGGGCGCGGTGGCCCGAATAGGTGAGGAGGAGGTCGATGTAGCTGGCGGTGGTGTACGACCAGTCCGACTCGTAGCGGCGGAGGGTGGCGGGGCCGAACCGGGCTGAGCGGTCGAGCCCGTAGTGGGCGCTGGGGATGTCGATGGCTGGCTTCAGCGACAGGGCGACCGGGGTGTCGGGGTCCCAGCGGACGTAGCAGTCCTGGGCCTCGGCGAAGAACGACTCGTCCCCGCCGGCGATGTGCTCGGTTGTGATGGTCGCGAGCCAGCCGCCGGGCCGGAGCGCGTCGGCGACCTTGTCGACCCGAACGGTCGGGTCGATCCAGTGGAGCGCGGTCGCGGCCAGGACGAGGTCGAACGGCTCCGCTGGGAGCGGCCAGTCCTCGAACGCGGCGGTGACGACCTCGACCCGAGGGAACCTGGCAAGGTTGCGCCGCGCGACGGCGGCCAGGTCCGCGCCGAGCTCCACGGCGACGACCTGGCAGCCCCGCTCTGCCAACGGCAGCGTCGCCTGCCCGGTCCCGGGCCCGATCTCCAGCACCCGGGAACCAGGCCCGATCGACGTCAGCTCAGCCAGGTCGTCGAACATCTGCGCCGGATATCCCGGCCGCGCCCGGTCGTACAGCTCAGCGGCCTGGTCGAAGGTCGAGCGCAGCAGGTCCCGGTCCTTCTGGGTCACGCCGGGATGTCTCCGTCGCGGCCCGCGATCTGTTCCATCAGCCTCGCCTGGCGTCGTATCCATCAGCCTCGCGTGCCCGATGGCGGCCGGGCGACCCGTTGCTGAGGACGGCTGCCCTGGAACCGTCAGCGGCGGCGGGCCTCTTCGTCGGCGGCGCGGGCGTGCTCGTCCGCCGCGCGAGCGTGCTCGTCGGCGGCTTGGGCGTGCTCGTCGCGAACCGGCGAGGTCGCGGTGCGGTCGTCGAGGCGCTCCCGGCGGGTGCTGGTGGGCTCGGGCGGGGCGGCGACAGCGGGATCGCTGACTCGGGGATCGCCGGTCCGTGCCTGGTCGTCGACCGCGGTCGCTCCGGTGCGGTCGTGGGCGACGGTGGCGGCGGCGACCCGGTCGCGGTTGGCGGCGGCGTTCGAGCGGACGCTGTCGGCGGTGGCCTCGGCGCGGTCGCGCTCGGCGACGGCGTCGGTCCGGCGGCGCTCGACCGACTCCAGCTCCTCGCGGGCGCTGGTCAGCTCCTGGCTGAGGCGGCTGTTCTCCCGCTCCAGCTCGTCGACCCGGCCCTCGGCGTCGCGGCGCCGTGACTTCAGCTCCTTGCGCCGCGAGCGCCGGGCCCTGGAGGCCCCGAAGGCGAGGAACAGAAACACGGCGACCAGGAAGCCGAGTCCCGCGAACACGACCAGCAGCTGCCCATCGGTGAGCTGGCCGAAGGAACGGTCGAACAGGGTGGCGGAGCTCGCGGTGGTGTTCTCGAGGCCGGCCGCGGCGACCACGACAGCGACCAGGAAGGCGAGCAACAGGAAGAGTACGGCCATCTCGGTGCCTCCTCAGGATTGCAGTTCACGGTTCCAGTCTTCAGCCTCCTAGCTGCCCCGCAACTCCGGCCATCAAACGGGGCAAGCTCCTGGCGGCCATGATCGAGCTGCTCAGCCGTCTCCTCGGGGAAGGGTGGGCTCGGGCCGGTGCGACCCGGCCGCTTCGAGGGCGAGCCGGGCGGCGGTGTCGGGGTCGCCGGCCACGGGGAAGGCGTCGACCCGCTGGGCGTCGAGGGCGAGGGACCAGGTGGCGAGGCCGACCACCGGGGTGCCGGTGCGGAGGGCGAGGGCGATCTCGGAGAGGGTGCCGAAGCCGCCGCCGACGGCGATCAGGGCGTGGCTGGAGCGGACCAGGAGGAGGTTACGGCCCTGGCCGAGGCCGGTGGGGATCGAGATGGTCAGGTGCGGGTTACCCTCGGCGCGGTCGAGCCCGGGAAGGAGGCCGACGGTGGTCCCGCCGGCCGCCTGGGCGCCCCGGCAGACCGCCGTCATGACCCCGGGACCGCCGCCACAGACCACGATCGCGCCGGCCTCGGCCAGCCGCCGTCCGAGGACCTCGGCCTGGTCCAGCAACGCCGGCTCCGCCCGGGACGCGCCGGCCACCCCGACATAGAGGCTCATCCCCGAACCGCTGCCGCCGCCGGAACGGCTCCCAGGTCGACCAGGAGCTCGTCCAGGAGGCGGATGGCACCGGCCTTGTCCAGGGGGTTGTTGCCGTTGCCGCACTTGGGGGACTGGACGCAGGAGGGGCAACCGGTTTCGCAGGGGCAGGAGGCGACGGTGTCGCGGGTGGCGCGGAGGTGCTCCAGGGCTCGGCGGTGGCCGACCTCGGCGATGCCGGCGCCGCCGGGGTGGCCGTCGTAGACGAAGATGGTGGCGGCGCCGGTGTCGGGGTGCCAGGCGGTGGAGAGGCCGCCGATGTCCCAGCGGTCGCACATGGCGAACAGCGGGAGCAGCCCGATCTGGGCGTGCTCGGCGGCGTGGGCGGCGCCGGGGATGTCCCTGGGGTCGAGGGCGGCGGCGTCGAGCAGGGCGGGCGAGAGGGTGTACCAGTAGGCGACCGTCTGGAGCCGGGCCGGGGGGAGGTCGAGGTCCTCGTAGCCGAGCAGCTCGCTGGTCCCGACCCGGCGCCGCTCGTAGCCGACCACTTGCTCGGAGACGTCGACCCGGCCCAGCCAGAGGGTCGAGCGGGGGAGCTCGACCTGGCGGGTCGGCTCGACCACGGTCACGTCGATGTCGCTCCGGGCCTGGGTGTACTCGTCGCCTTTGGCCGCCTCGACCAGGGCGTCGCCGGTCTCCAGGTCGAGCGCCACCACCCGGAAGTGCTCGCCCTGGTGGAGGTAGACCGCGCCCCGGTGCACGGTCGAGGGCGCCCGGGCCCGGTCGACGGTGCCGATGACCTGGCCCGAGTCGGCGGCGACGATGGTGACCGGGCTGCCCCCGGCGTTGCGGATGTCCACCTGGTCGGCCTGGCTGAGGCCGGAGCCGGGGTGCAGCCGGTCCTGTCGCCGGCGCAGCGCCCCCTCGGCCTCCAGGGCATCGGCCAGGGCCCGCGCCCCATCGCCCCCGAACAGCTCCATGTCCCGGTCGGTCAGCGGCGCCTCGAAGGCGGCGCACAGCAGGTGGGGGGCGAGCACGTACGGGTTGCCGGGGTCGACCAGGGCGGCCTCGTGGGGGCGGCCGAACAGGTCGCCGGGGTGGTGCAGCAGGTAGGCGTCGAGGGGGTCGTCCTTGCCGACCAGCACGGCCAGGGACGGCTCGCCCTGGCGGCCGGCCCGGCCGGCCTGCTGCCACATCGAGGCGACTGTGCCCGGGTAGCCGTTGAGCACGACCGCGTCCAGGCCGCCGACGTCCATGCCCAGCTCCAGGGCGTTGGTGGTGGCCAGCCCGAGCAGCCGGCCCGAGACCAGGCCCTGCTCCAGCTCGCGCCGCTCCTCGGCCAGGTAGCCGGCCCGGTAGGCGCGGACCCGGCCGGCCAGGCTGCGGTCGACCTCGGCGACCCGGTGCCTGGCGAAGGTGGCGACCAGCTCGGCCGACTTGCGCGAGCGGGTGAAGCACAGGGTCCGCACCCCGGCCTCGACGGCGGCGGCCAGCCAGGTGGCCGACTCGGTGTTGGCGCTGCGGCGCAGGCCGGTGGTCTCGTCCAGCAGCGGCGGCTCCCAGAGGGCGAAGGAGACCGGGCCGCGCGGGGAGCCGTCCTCGGTGACCGCCTCGACCGGCAGGCCGACCAGCCGGGAGGCCAGCTCGGCCGGGTTGCCGAGGGTGGCCGAGGCGAGCACGAAGGTCGGGTCGGCCCCGTAGCGGGCGGCCAGGCGGCGCAGGCGGCGCAGGATCGCGGCCACATGCGAGCCGAACACCCCGCGCAGGGTGTGGGCCTCGTCGACGACCACGAAGGCGAGCCTGCCGAGGAAGGCCGCCCACCGCTCGTGGCCGGGGAGGATGCCCCGGTGGAGCATGTCCGGGTTGGTCAGGACCAGGTTCGCGCTGCGCCGGATCATCGGCCGGTCGGCGGACGGGGTGTCGCCGTCGTAGGCCGACGCCCGGATCCCGGCGAGCGCGAACGAGCGGACGGCGCGGAGCTGGTCGCGGGCCAGGGCCTTGGTGGGGGAGAGGTACAGGGCGCTGCGGTGGCCCTCGCCGAGCAGGGCGTCGAACACCGGCAGCTGGTAGCAGAGGCTCTTGCCGGAGGCGGTGCCGGTGGCCACGACCACGTTGCGGCCGGCCCGGGCCAGGGCGACCGCCGCCGCCTGATGGGACCAGAGCTTGGTCAGGCCACGGGCGGCCAGCCGCGAGCGGACCACCTCGGGCAGGTCGTCCGGCGGGTCCGCGAGCCGCGCCGGCCGGGCCGGCAGGCGCTCCAGGTGCACGAGCTGGCCACGGTAGTCGCGGTCGCCGGTGAGGTCGTCCACCAGCGCGACGGGGTCGTCCACACCGTCATGGTATCCGCGATCCCGACAGCACCGACGCTTCGTCCCCAGTCCCGGCGACCCGGCGGGTCAGCTCAGCTTGCCGGCGCGGAGGCGGCCGAAGAGCGAGTAGGCACCGGGGAGGAGGCGGACCACCGAGGCGCCGCCGGCGTTGCCGGCGACGCTGGGCACCGCGATGTTCTTGACGCCGCTGGCCGGGACGTCGGTGGCCAGCAGGGCCAGGCGCACCAGCTCGGGGAAGGGCAGGTCGGTCCTGACCTCGTCACGGATGACCCCGAGCCAGGTCATGACCTTGGCCGGGTCCTCGGCGACCTGGCGCTGGAAGGTGGCCAGGCCGCCCTGGAGCAGCTGGCCCTGGTGCCGGGAGCGGTCGAAATCGCCGCCGGGCAGGGTCTTGCGGGCGCGGGCGTAGGCGAGCGCCTGGCCGCCGGTGAGGTTGCGCGTCCCCTTGTCCAGGAACGCCCCGGCGAAGGCGTCGCGCAGGTTCATGTCCACGTTGACCTGGACCTTGCCGACCTTGTTGACGATGTCGGTGAGGCCGTCGAACGAGGTCAGGGCGTAGTAGTCGATGGTCAGGCCGGTGAGCCGCTCGAAGGTGGCGACCAGCAGCCGCGGGCCGCCGAAGGCCATGGCGGCGTTGATCTTGTTGGTGCCGTACCCGGGGATGGGCACGTAGCTGTCGCGGGGGAAGCTGAGGATCGAGCCGCGCCGCTTGACGGTGTCGATCACGACCAGCTGGAGGGCGTCGGCCCGGCCGCTCTCCATGGCGCCGCCGCGGCCGAACTTGGGCGCGCCCGCGTCCGAACCGATGGTCAGGAGCACGACCCGCCGCTTCAGCGTCGGCGTGGCCGAGGCGGCGTGGGCCCGCTGCACGGTGACCGCCGGGGCGTCCTGGGCGGTGGCCGGCCGCCGGGGGGAGGCCGCGACCACCAGCCCGGCGGCCAGCGCCGCCACCAGCGCCAGGGCGGCCACCCAGGTCAGGCCCCGTCGCATCGCCGGGGTCACTTGGGCGGCCCCGTGCGGCTGTCGAAGGCGGCGATCCGCCAGCCCTCGCCGGTGGCCAGGAGCTGCAGCACCGAGCGGAGGTGGACCTGCCCGCTGCCCTGGGCGGTGTCGGCGGTGCCGTCGAAGGCGAGCCGGACGGTGGCCGCCGCCGGCCGACGCTCCCCGTACAGGACCACCGCCCGGGCGCTGGCCCGGCTCGGCCGGACGGCGCTGACCTTGGGCGCGTCCGCGCCCAGGGAGAGGGCGTCGAGCTGCTTGCGGGCCGACGCCCGGACCGGCTTGTCGAACAGCCCGATGAGGCCCTCCCAGCCGGCCTCGCCCCCGGCCGCCTGCACGAAGGCGGCGGTCAGGTAGCGGTCGAGGAAGCGCTCCAGCCCGGGGGCGGCCTGCCTGGCCGCGCGCTTGGCGCTCGGGCCGCCCGGGGGCACCTTGGCCATGGTGACCAGCTTGACCTTGAGGCCCTCGGCCGGTGCGGCCGAGGTGGCCGGGGACCCGGGCGCCTGCCCGTCCGGCTCGGGCCCACCGCCCGAGGTGCAGCCGCCGGCCAGCAGGACACCGGCGAGAACGCCGGCCAGGCCGGCCATACGGAACCTCGGGTTGTTGCGCGCAGCCACGATCACCAGTTCTCTGGAGGAGGTTTGCCAGGCGCGGGGTAGGCTACCAAACCCCCCTGACGTTGCTCGGAGGCGCCTCGGCGGCCTATCGTTGCACGTCCTCAGCCCGCGAGACTGGAGAGAGGATGGATCTCGACCTCAACGTGCGTAAGGACGGCGACCACTCGGTGCTCGAGGTGGCCGGCGAGATCGACGTCTACACCGCGCCGAAGCTGCGAGAGCAGCTCATCGAGCTGGTCAGCGACGGGTCCTACCACATCGTGGTCGACCTGGAGAAGGTCGACTTCCTGGACTCGACCGGGCTCGGGGTGCTGGTCGGAGGGCTCAAGCGCGTCCGCAACCACGACGGCTCGCTGCAGCTGGTCTGCACCCAGGAGAAGATCCTCAAGATCTTCCGCATCACCGGGCTGACCAAGGTGTTCCCGATCCACGGCTCGGTCGGCGACGCGATCTCGGCCCCGGCCGAGTAGCGGCGCGGGCGTGGATGCCGACGCCGGCGCCGCGCCGGCCACCGTCCGCCTGGCCTTCCCGCCGGAGGCGCGGCTGCTGGGCACCCTGCGGCTGGTCGTCGGCATCGTCGCCCGCAAGGCCGGCATGGGCGAGGAGGGCATCGAGGACCTCAAGGTGGCCGTCTCCGAGACCTGCGCGGTCGCGGTCGGCGACCTGAACCGGGCCGGCGTGCCCGACCCGATCGAGGTCGACCTGGTCGAGGCCCCCGACCGTTTCGGCATCGAGGTCCGCGACCGGGCCCCGTCGGCCTCCGGCGGTCCCGCCAACGCCGCCGACGGCGAGGTCGACGACCGCGAGCTCGGCCTGGCCCTGGTCGGGGCGCTGGTCGACGACCTCAAGACCTCGACCCTTGACGGCGGCGGCAACCGGACCAGCTTCTGGCTGCGCCGCGTGCCCCAGGGGCTGGGCGCCGACGCCCTCGACGACCTGCCCCCGCCCCTGACTTGAGGCGTCGGCAGCCTTTCCACGGGTTGCCCGGTTCTCCGACCCGTAGCTATGATCCGCCCAATCCTCGCGGGCTCGCGGGACGGCCGGTTCTCTGGGCAGGCACCTGGGACGACGCCGGGCCGGGGCCCGCGCTCGACATTTCCGCTCGAACCGTCCAGGGCCTCGGCCCGGACCCCGGGCTTGATCCAACGCCCCAGTGCTGGGGCGTCGAGGAGGTCTGATGAGCCCAGTACGGCTGCTGGCGCAGGAGGCGAGCGCCGACGTCGAGTTCGGCTCCGGGGAGAACCTGGCCCTGTTCGCCATCATCGCGGTCTGCCTGCTCGCCCTGCTGGTCGCGTTCGTCCTGGTCAGGCAGGTGCTGGCCGTCGGCCAGGGCACCGACAAGATGCGCGAGATCGCCCGGGCCATCCAGGAGGGCAGCCGCGCCTACCTGAGCCGGCAGTTCCGCACCCTGGCCGTGTTCGTGGTCCTGCTCTTCTTCCTGCTGCTGCTGCTGGAGGCCGACTCCGGCTCGGTGCGGATCGGCCGCTCGGTCGCCTTCCTGGTCGGGGCCGTGTTCTCGGCCCTGGCCGGCTACACCGGCATGCACCTGGCCGTGCGGGCCAACGTGCGGGTCGCGGCCGCGGCCGACCAGGGCGGGCTGCTCAAGGCCATGCCGATCGCCTTCCGGGCCGGCGGGGTGGCCGGCATGTTCGTGGTCGGCCTGGGCCTGCTCGGCGCCGCCGGGGTGGTGCTCCTCTACCAGGGCGACGCGGCCAGCGTGCTGTTCGGCTTCGGCTTCGGGGCGGCCCTGCTGGCCATGTTCATGCGGGTCGGCGGGGGCATCTTCACCAAGGCCGCCGACGTCGGGGCCGACCTGGTCGGCAAGGTCGAGCAGTCGATCCCCGAGGACGACCCCCGCAACGCGGCCGTGATCGCCGACAACGTCGGCGACAACGTCGGCGACTGCGCCGGCATGGCCGCCGACCTGTTCGAGTCCTTCGAGGTGACGCTGGTCGCGGCCATCGTCCTCGGCCTGGCCGCCTTCCCAGACCGGCCGGCCGTGGGCCTGCTGTTCCCCCTGATCGTCCAGGCCATCGGGATCGTCTCCTCGATCGCCGGGATCTACCTGGTCCGGCCGCGCTCGGAGACCGAGAGCGGCATGCGCACCATCAACCGCGGGTTCTTCGCCTC
>Ga0126306_10002107_pt1 | contig 11085 bp, 10 predicted proteins | sample Plot27_FD_92592 | JGI IMG/M metagenome (GOLD analysis project Ga0126306, IMG submission 92592) | Serpentine soil microbial communities from UC McLaughlin Reserve, CA, USA - Plot27 | ecosystem: Environmental > Terrestrial > Soil > Grasslands | place: USA: UC McLaughlin Reserve, Lake County... | reverse complement strand
TATGCATTGTACATGACTGATGATTTTGAATTATCATCATTTACTAAAGAACATTTGATATACACACCAGCACAATTAGCAGTCAAACCAAAGTATGATGGAACAGTAGAAGTAAAGATTGGTGAACGAGGAGCTTCTCATGGCTGATGCTGGTTTCATAGGTTTATCTATCTTAACAGTAGGATCTGCAATATTTGCTTTAGAAAGTCGAGAAATTATTTACGGTGCAATTGCTTTAGCTATTTCTATGCTTGGCATAGCGGGTTTTTTTATTTTACTAGATTCCCCGTTTGTTGCAATGTTTCAAATTGCGGTGTACGTTGGGGCAGTTGCTGTTTTAGTTATATTTATTGTAATGTTAGTAAGAACTGAGGCTCTCTTTTCTGCTGAGGAAGATAAGGGGAGACGAATCGCTGGTTTAATATTTTCATTATTAATGATGGTAGGAATTGGAGTTCTTCTTTTTAGTTCGCTGTTTTCAAGGGCTGAGTTCAGTCCTGTGATGGAAAAGATTGTTAATAAAATTGGTAATGAGATGCTGACATATTACTCTCCAGTATTTATATTGCTAGCGCTCACCTTAGCAGGTTCAATTATAGGTGCCTTATCATTGGCAAGGAGGGAAGACAGTGATCAGCGTTCCGAGACTTCGACTACAAATCCACAATATGAAAAGAGATATCTGGACACAAAAAACGAGGAGCAGGAGCAAGTATAAAGAATGACCGAATTAATTAACTTTGTTACTGTTTCATTGATTCTAGTTGGTATAGGAGTTTACGGCCTTATTGTTAAGCGAAATGCAATAAGAATGATTTTTGCTATAGAAATTATTGCAAATGCTGCAAATCTCAACCTAATCGCCTTTTCACGGTATTTGGGAGATATACAAGGACAGATATTTGCCTTATTTGCAATTGCAATCGCAGCAGCTGAAGTAGCTGTTGGCTTAGCTATTATTATTATTGCTTATAGGCTTTACAAAGATATTGACGTTACCCAATACAAATATTTGCGAGGTTAACAATATGGTATTTTTTAATAAATTATTCCAAGGAGAAATAACTTATGGCTTCTGAATCTGGATTATTAATGGCTTCTATTTTTCTACCTTTATTACTAGCTCCATTATCCTATTTTTTAGGAAAAAAAAGAGGAGCAAACTTTGTTACGTGGTTTTCGTTTGGTACATTACTCCTATCTACTATATTATTAGTCATACCCGTATTGACTATCTCAGAAGAAAATCCTGTTTATGAAGAATCGTATGTCTGGAGCCAATTTGGTGATTTCGGATTGAGACTCGATGGATTTAGCATTCCATTTGCTGTAACCATATATATCTTATCAGCTGTAATAGCAATATTTTCTAGAGAATATATGGTCAGAAAAATTGCTGGACATTTTGATAATCTAGAAATGTCTAGTCCTTCCTCTATCAATTATAATAATAATAAAAATAATAATTCTAAAGAGGAAGAATTAGGTAAAAGTAGTTCATCTCCTAATGGAGGAGGACAACTTGAGAACATGTACCGGATTGAGCCATCATATAAACAACATATAGATACTCAAATGGGATTGTATTTTGCCCTTTTTCTTACATTTAGTATGGGAATGGTCGGTACAGTTCTATCAACAAATCTTATTGAATTTTATGTTTTTTTTGAATTAATGCTTGTTCCTGCCTTCTTTCTAATAGCACTTTATGGTTATTCAACTAGAAAGAGGGTTTCCCTTATGTTCTTTTTTTGGACACATGTAGGTGCAGTTCTTTTATTACTAGGCATGCTTGCAATGGGTTTATTTGCAGGAGGCTTTGATTTTGAAACAATTAAATCCAATGTGTCAAAAATTCCTGCACAATGGATGACACTTATTGTATTCGCTGTTGTGATTGGCATTGCAGTAAAGTTAGGGGCTTTTCTTCTTCATATATGGATTCCACATACTTATGCAGAATCTCCTACTCCGATTTCCGCTTTAATTGCTGGCCCAATGAGCGCTATAGGCGTTTATGCACTATTACGAATTTGGATAGATCTTCTATCTATATCCTATTCTGAATATAGTATTTACATAAACTTTTGGGGAGTAATAACTATGATTTATGGAGGTGCCATGGCTTTAATGCAAGATGATATTAAAAAGTTATTAGCATATTCAAGTATCAGCCATATGGGTTACATAATTTTCGGATTAGGAAGTCAAAGTATGCTAGGTATAACAGGTAGTGCATTAATGTGGATTCCTCATGCACTTGGTGAGACAATTCTTTTTTTGATGGCCGGTTCTTTAATACTGCGAACAGGCACGAGAAGTATGTCCAATTTGGGAGGTATTGCAAGAAAAATGCCTTATACCGCAACATTTGCAATGATCGCTGTACTAACAATGATCGGAGTACCTCCAACAACTGGTTTTATGGCTGAATGGATAATGTTCACTGGTGCTTTACAAACGGGAACCGAAAATATGGATTCGTTTAGAGTTGTTTTGTTTTCCTTTGCTATTCTAACTACTATCCTGACCTCTTCTTACTTATTAGTGATGTATAAAAAAATATTCTTTGGCAAAATTTCACCTCGCTTTGAAAAGTTACGCGATGTTAATAGATATGCAATAATTCCAATGGCATTTATGGCTAGTTTGACACTATTTTTGGGTGTTTATCCTGATCCTATTATTAATCCTATAATTAAATATTCAGAAGGAATTTTTTCTGATTCTCCCGAAATTGCTTCTCTTCCCATCGTTCCAAATTTAGATACGAGGGTTGTACTCTCAGGAATGATTGTCCAAGATAAATATAGAAGCTTTGTAAATGGAGAGGAAAGTCACCTTTATCAGTTACAACAAGTAAAAAATATAGAAATTAAGGGAGTAGGTGAAAATAAAGATGGTTGAATCAATGGGGTTTGAAGGAATTGCTATAAATGTTTGGCTGGTCTGGATGGTTCCCTTTATAGGTGCAGCATTAATTCCAGCTCTCGCTAAAAAAAGTACCAGATTTGCAAATATTAGTGCTGTTGGCTTTGCGATAATTAGTGCTCTGTTTGCTGCTACACTTATTCCTCTAGTTAGCTCTGGAAGTGAAATTCATAGTCAGATCCCTTGGATCTCTGCCTTAAATATCAAAGCTGGGATCTTAGCCGACCCACTTAGTATTATTATGACAAATCTGGTTGCATGGATTTCATCATTAATTATTATTTATTCCGTTGGTTACATGCATGGAGATAGGGATTTGGTACGATATTGGTTCCTAATGTTGTTTTTTATAGGTTCAATGCAATTGATTGTTCTTTCGGATAATCTATTGATGGTATTTTTTGGATGGGAAGGTGTAGGTTTTGCATCATATGCATTGATAGGATTTTGGTATGCAGATAGAAAGAAAGATTATGTTGGCAGAGAAGGTCATATTGTTAAAGGTATAGCAATGTGGGCATCTCCTACACATGCTGGAATAAAGGCATTCTTAATGACACGAGCAGGAGATGTTATGATGCTTTCTGGAATGTTTTTGATTTTTATGTATGCTGGGACTTTCGGTTTTAAGGAATTGTTAGCTGATCAAACATGGGCTCATACTATGATGGAACAAAACCTTTTGGTACCTGCAGCTATTCTTCTCTTTGGGGGAGCAATAGGTAAGTCAGCTCAATTTCCTTTGAATGAATGGTTATTAGAAGCGATGACTGGCCCTACCCCTGTTTCTGCATTGATACATGCAGCTACAATGGTTAAAGCTGGTGTTTTTCTTATTGCTAGAATTGGGCCATTATTTTTTGCCTTGGCAGCATTTGATGCTGCGGCTTTCTTTGAGGTAGTTGCCTGGATAGGTGCGATAACTGCATTTCTCCTTGCGACTCAAGCCATTGTGAATCCTGAAATCAAAAAGGTTTTGGCGTATTCTACAGGATCACAAATTGGTTATATGATGATGGCATTGGGCATAGCAGGCCTTTCTACACAATTTGTTGATGGTTATACTGCTGGATTTTTTCATCTCATGAGTCATGCGATGTTTAAAGCATCATTGTTTATGGCAGCCGGTGCGATCTTACATGTAGTAGGTTCAAGATTTATGAAGGATATGGGAGGTTTAAGGAAAAATATGAATAAAACGTTTCTTTTTATGTTACTTTCGGCACTTTCATTAGCAAGTGCTCCTTTAATAACTTCTGGCTTTTGGAGTAAGGATGCGATTTTTGCTGCCCTTTTAGAATCAGGAACATCTACCGGAAGTGCTCTTTTCTTCATTGCATTTATAGTTGCAATAATGACAGCATTTTATACATTCAGGATGGTAGGCATGGTATTTTTTGGTACAAAGAGCAAACATGTACAATCCGTCGAACAAACCTCTACTACTACTACTACTACCTCTCAATCTGTGTCGTATATCTCTTCTGAACCTTCCCATGACCACGATGTAAAACATGATACCAAGCCCATAATTCACGAAGTCAGACCAATAATGTGGGTCCCCTTTGCAATCTTAGCAATTTCTACTATACTCATTGGCCTAGTTGGATTTATTTTTGAAGAAGAAATTCATTCCATCATGGCCACCTACCTCTTTAGCTCATTTGGTATTGGAGAAGCAATTGGCACTCATAATTCTGCAAACAACATAGAACAAAATCTAGCCCAGACAACAGAAACATTAAACCCTATAGCATTTGTGTCCTCATTTGTAGCTTTTGGTATAGGCTCGGGTTTGGGTATATTATTCTATATAATTAGGAAAAAGGATCCAGAAATTATTTCACGATATCCTATTTTAAAACAGGCATGGTCTTTCTTGTATAATAGATGGTATCTTAATAGTTTGTTATATTGGGGATTTGTAAAAATACCTCTGCGTCTATACCAACTTATTTGGATATATTTTGAAAATATTATTGCACAAGGAATTAATCCAGCGTTACAGTTTTCTATGAGCTATTTGTCAAAAGTAGTAAAATATACACAAACGGGAGTTACTCAAACATATCTTTTTGTCTTTGCGGCAGGCATTATCGTTGTTTTAATTATGTTATACTTATAGGAGGAATTGGTGGTAACAAATGATTGATATTTCGTCTACTCCAATTCTAATAATTATCCTTCTTGGCTCAGTTGGTCTTGGAATTCCTATAGTCGATGCATATAAAAAAGAAAAAGGAAAAAGTAAAAATAAACTTTTCAGTGCCATAACTTTTGGAACTTTAATAATCTCAGTACTCATAGTAATCTCCAGAGTCATAAGTGGAGAACCTCTTCCTGCAATGTATTTTGGAAACGATGTGATTGCAGATGATATGTTTGGTTCTTTCTTTGCGGTTTCGCTTTTAATCGTCTCTATAATGGTTTCAGCTTCTTCATGGAACTATATGAGAGGAATTTCAAACTATGCTTCATATTATTCCTTAATTTTACTATCAACAATTGGCATGGTGTTGATAGCTTATTCAACAGATTTTGTCATGTTATTTATTGCATGGGAACTTATGTCAATACCAACATACGCTCTTGCTGCATTTTCCAAGAAAGATCCCATCTCAAATGAAGCTGCTATAAAATATTTCATGTTTGGAGCCTTCTCATCCTCCATTCTTGTGCTTGCGATTGGATTTGTCTATGCAGTCACAGGCACCACAAATATCGGGGATTCTATAACAATTCTTGCTGAACTTTCCACCCCAAATCAAGCCCAAGATAAATTAGTAGGAGGAATTCTCCCAATTTCTTATCTTGCGATAGGTATGTTTGTTGCTGGATTTGGGTTTAAAATGGGCTTGGTACCATTTCATATGTGGTTACCTGATGCATATGAAGGTGCACCAACAACAATAGGTGCATTGTTGGCAGCAGGAACAAAAAAAGCAGGTTTTGCAGCCGCCATTCGAGTAATAGTAATGGGAATGTTCGCTGTTGGGCTGGATTGGAGTATTGTGCTTGCCCTTTTAGCAGTTGTTACTATGACTGTAGGTAATTTTGGTGCTCTGATACAAAGAAGTGTTCCTCGTATGATGGCCTATTCTAGTGTCGCGCAGGCCGGTTACATGATGATTGGACTAGCGTTGGCACCCTATGCAAGTTCTGCTTTGGACGGATCACTTTTTCACATCCTTAATCATGCTGTAATGAAATCAGCCTCATTTTTAGCTATTGCTGCTGTTGCAATAGCATTAGCAACTTACAGTTTAGAAAAATACAGTGGCCTTGGAAGAAAAATGCCCATTACCGCCATTGCATTATCAATATCATTGCTAGCATTAGCTGGTGTTCCTCCATTGAATGGTTTTTGGAGTAAATTGGTACTTTTTCAATCTGCGATTGATAGTAGCACAGTAATCTCATGGGGTCCCTACTTAGCGATCGCAGGATTATTAAATAGTGCCCTATCCTTAGGATATTATTTATGGATTATTAAAAAAATGTACCTAGATGAAAGTGGTGATATGTCAAGGGTAAAAGAACCTAAGGCCATTATAGGGGTATTAATATTTGCGATTATTTTTATGGTGGGATTTGGAATATGGCATGCACCCTTACTGGAATTCGCCTCGATATCTGTCCCTACTCACATCGATCAATTAGTTCCTTCACTTGGAAATATAACTCAGAATTAAATTTCTTTTTTTAAATTTTATCAATTAATAGATAAAACTATTTTCCAAAACTATAAACATGTGACGTTAAATAGGGGCTATTTAAATTTACAAGATTCTTTATTAAGATAATAGAATTTCTAAATGAGAATTGAGAGTTTTGTAATTAAAATAGAACAAATGAACAGTTAATTTAATAATAAATAAAATACTTATAATTAATTTTTAATTTCATTATTTGTCTTTATTCAGTAACTTTATTTATAGCTTATAAATACATAATTTCATTGAATATATAAATATACATAGAGATCTAGCGAATATTATTCAATAGAAAAAGATAAACGATGATTTCCTTTAATCTACTAATAATAATTTAAATTCTATTTTATTCTAGTAAACAAAGACAACCTATCATCTTCTATTTGAGTTTTATTAATGAATAATATATTTACCATAATTTGTCAAGATTAGTAAAAAATAAAAAACTAGATTAGAAATAAAACAATAATTGCTTTCGATCCAACAAACAATCCTGTTCTCAATTTTTGAATTCAGAGAAATATTGTTATGCCTTTTCTTGTGCTTCTTCTTCTTCTTCTTCTATTATTTCTTCTCCTTTATTTGTATCTTCTTGTGATTGTTCTGAGTTTTCGGAAGCAGTTTGATCACTTGTTTGTTGTGCTAATTCTGCAGTAGCATACCCATTTCCAACTTTTGTTATTTTAACTTTTAACTTTTCGTCAACCTTAGTTCCAGGGACAAATATGACAAATCCTTCTATCTTTGCAACTCCAGAGTCTCCTCTGTTGCTAATAGCTTCAATAGTTACATCGTATTGTTCGCCTATCTTAACGGGTGAATGACGAAAACGTCTAGGTCTATTTCTATCTCCATATCCTCCACCACTACTTCTTCTTCCTCCACTATACCCTCCACCATAGGATCGGTCTGAAAGATATGTTCTAACTTCAGTTGCTGGTAAAAAACTAGCTATTCTCAATGTTTTCATACATTCTATATTTTCTTAGATATTTCAACTTTAGTATTTTAAACTTAAAAAAAAAGGGAGTTTATATCGTATTGTTTAGGTGATTCCATTAACATTAAGAAGTATGATTTCTAGAATAATGATAATTCTATAATTTAAGTATACATACAGTATATCTTTCATAGCCATAATACCTTGAAATTAAGAAATTATTTAGGAGAATAAAGTATTCTACAATTTTGTAAGTACTATAAAATAAATAATATTCGTTCTAGAGTAATTTGAGATATGCTTCATAAGATATGTAATGTCGAGAAGATAAAAAATAAGAGCCTAGAAGTCTTTCATTTAACACTTGATAGTAAAGTAATAGATATTTTGCTTGTTAACATGGATGGAAAATTATCTGCATGTGATAATTATTGTCCACATCGTGGAGCATCTTTATCAAAAAGTGCTATATCATCTAGCAACTGTCGTATTATATGCTATTTGCATGATTTTGAATATAACCTGCGAACAGGAAAGCTTGAAAATATACCTTCTAAATGGCTGAATCAAAATACAGAATGGAAAAAATCAAATGACTTAGTTCTTTATAAAATAATTAAAAAAGATAATAATATCTATGTAGATATTCCTTAAGATTTTACAATTTGAATTAAATATGCGTAGTGGCCAGGTTTTATACGTTTAAGTTTTGATTCCTAGATCGTTCTGTTGACTCAAGAACTTTCTTTTTTTCATCATTAAGTTCGTCTAATGTCATAGGGATTACGAGTATAATATTATTTAACTTGCCATCTAGTAGAGAGTTCCCTGATTCTTTGTTATAAAGATCTTTTTCGGTAAATATTGCAGCATAGGTTGAATTTTTTAGTAATTCATATAAATTTGCATTATGTGGAGAGAATAGTAATTCAACCTCTCCAACCGGTATTATTGAGCCATACTCATCAATATCCAGTTGAGTAACCCTAACCATATTTTTGGTAAAGCTAGTAATCTTTGCAAGCATATTGATATAATATAAAAGTAAATTAATAACTTTTCTTAGACAATTAATTAGTCATTCGTTTTTGATAGGATAGTTGTACTGAAGTTTAAATATATATTTTATATTTTTTAATGGTCTAGATATTTTCTAAAATCTATTGCTTTTATTTGTTGATATCCATTTTCTAAGGGCTAACTAGTTACTTGATTTATATTTTAATAGAAAAAAATGATTTTTGTTATGATAGCAATAAAGATATGGCGAAATCTCAAATAGAATTTCAACAAAATTATTGTTGTTTTTGATTTTGCTTTTGCTTTGAGTCCATTCCAATCATTCCCCCTGCGAATACAAAAACTCCAAGAATTGTGATAAATAGAGATGCATATTCATAGGAATAGACAGAAATCCCAAGAAATTCTGTCTTAGGATATCCTTTTGGAGTCAAATTATTATTAGCTGTATCTTGTATTACTATAGAGCCAGTGATTACCATTCCAATAAATCCTATTGCGAGAAGGGAGCCTCCTAAAATTATAATATTTCTTCTTTGTTTGCCAGAATGTAGTAAAAATAATGATATACCAGAAAATATATTTTTAGAAACCATCACTATAAGTACAGTCAGTATTTCTTATATAACTTTGGATAGCCAATAAAAATGGTGGATTCATTAGCATATTATAATATATTGATTTTAAAACCTTAAACAACATTAGAAAGTAGTTCGAGGAATTTCTAATTAATATCAATACAACAAAAATTCCAGGAATTATTAGAACTAATTTGTATAGAAACTCTATTTATCTTCTCATAGCTTGTTCTTTATCCTGATTTTCTGGAAAAGCTTCTTCAGCAATTGTTTCAACTGATTCTCCTGTCGGTAAGGGGGCATTCCTATCTACTTTATATTTGGATAATTCTGGAAAGTTTTTTCCAATTATTACGTTCATTCCTACAGCTATTATCTCTGATTTGGGAATATCATATCTGTCATTTGAGTATCCAAAAACGATTATCTTGTCATTTGTTTCTTTTGCTACAAAACCGAGATCATCTTCATTTTCTGCCCTAACTCCTTTGTTAAAGAGAGATTTGGGATACTTCCCTTCATAATATGCTAAATCGACTTGATGTTTCTCATCTTTCCATGGATCTCGCCTACTAGTTGGAAGCGGATTATTTCGATTTACTTTGTATTTTCTTTCTAACTCGGAAAATGGAAGACCAATAAGCACATTTGCACCAACTTGTTGAATCTCAGAGAATGGAATATCATATCTATTCCCTTTTCCACCAAATACTATTATTTTATCAGGAGTTTCTCTTACAACGTATCCAATGTCTGGATTATCTAAAGTTTTTACACCACGGTTGAAATACCTTCCAGATACCATAATTACTATTTGTTACTGTTATATAAAAAACATTCTTGATATCTTTTAGAATTGTCTTTCTAGGATGAGAGAAGGTAAAGATAGTAGCAAATTTTATCTACATAACTTCTGTAATTAATTTCTTAGTGGATTGCCATAATATGGCGATCGAGGAATTTTTATTAGATACTATAAACCATTTTGTTATTTGAGTTCATCTTTAACTTTTTAATCAAAGAATAAGAATGATTTTCATGGAATTAGAGATAATAGAAGAGAAGGCGATTTAAGATGATCCAAATTGTAACATATTGAGATTAGTAAGTTCTTCTAATTGATGTTTTAAGCGGGTGGTATAATTATTTGTTATATTATTTATGACCAAATTTAGTTCATTTTTTGCTTTGAGTGAATACGATTTGTATAAGTTTTCCATTTTACTAACAAGATGTTGAGAATGATTATTCTGTTTCATGAGTAAGTTAAATAATCTGTCCTCATTATTCCAATCATCCAGGTCATCGTGAATTTGGTAAGCTATTCCCATCAAATGCCCGAAATTTCCTATTGCTCTTGTATCTTCTTCATTTGCATCAGCCAAAATGGCACCAATTCTAGTAGAAGATTCAAATAGAGAAGCCGTTTTATGTTCTAATACCTTGATATAATCGTCTTCGGTAATTGTATGGTCTTTATTCAATCTAATCTCCATTATTTCCCCTTCGCTCATGCGAATAGCCGCATTAGCGATCTCTGAAGAGATACGTGGATTATTTAATTTCGATGTAATATTTAAGATAATACCAAGTACAAAGTCTGCTGTTAAAATACTGTTGTTATATCCATATTTTATATGAAAAGAAGGCTTACCTCTTCTCACATTTTCTTCATCAATAATATCATCATGTATGACTGATTCTGTATGTAAAAGTTCAATTGCAGATGCTGCTAGAAATCTTTGGTCATCTAATTTAGAAAAACCTTTAGGGGTATGTGTAAGATTATTATTATTATTATTAATAATATTAAAATTATTTTTGGATTTGATTATTTCAGAGGATAACAGCAATATAAGAGGACGGATTCGCTTTCCTCCTTCACACGCATATTTAAGAGAAG
>Ga0126306_10002106_pt1 | contig 11088 bp, 7 predicted proteins | sample Plot27_FD_92592 | JGI IMG/M metagenome (GOLD analysis project Ga0126306, IMG submission 92592) | Serpentine soil microbial communities from UC McLaughlin Reserve, CA, USA - Plot27 | ecosystem: Environmental > Terrestrial > Soil > Grasslands | place: USA: UC McLaughlin Reserve, Lake County... | reverse complement strand
CTGCGCCGGCGGCACCGGCACCGACGCGGCCGTCGACGCATCCGCCGCCGAGGGCGACGTCCTGTCCGCCGTCCCCTGACCGTCCGCCGGGTTCGCGACCGGGCCTCTTGCCCTCGGCACGGAGCCGTACGGCCAAGGCGCCCTACGGCCGCTAGCCGGTGGCCGTCCGACCCTAGACCTCTCGTAGAGGTCGAGGGCAAGGCATGGACGGGTTACGTGGGCCCGTCCTGGCATGAGCTGAAGACGCTGCTCCGCACGTATGCGCACGTCATCCGCCAGGATGAAGACCGGGCACGGAACATCGTGCAGGACGTCCTCGGCGCGAGCGCTGAGGACCGGTTGAGGACCGAGGTGGCCCGATGAGCGCTGAGACCGGACGAGGGCGAGGCGACGGCACCGGTCACAAGAGCCGGCGGCGGGTGCACGTGGTGCCGCACACACACTGGGACCGCGAGTGGTACTCGTCGTTCCAGTCGTTCCGGCTGCGGCTGGTCGACCTGCTCGACGACCTGCTCCCCCGCATGGAGGCCGACCCGAGCTACGCCCGGTTCCTCCTCGACGGCCAGCTGGCCGTCGTGGACGACTACCTGGCGGTCCGGCCCGAGGCCGCCGACCGCCTGCGCCGCCTGGTGACGAGCGGCCGGGTGGCGCTCGGCCCGTGGTACACGCTGCCGGACGAGTTCCTCGTCTCCGGCGAGACCCTGGTCCGCGACCTCCAGATGGGGCTGGCCACGGCCGCCCGCTTCGGCGGTGCCATGGACGTCGGCTACCTGCCCGACATGTTCGGCCACGTGGCTCAGATGCCCCAGGTGCTGGACGGCCTCGGCTTCGAGCACGCCGTCGTGTGGCGCGGCGTGCCCGCCGCCGTCGACCGCAGCGCCTTCTGGTGGTCCGCCCCCGACGGGACCACGGTGCGCGCCGAGTACCTCCCCGACGGTTACGGCAACGGCTCGGCGCTGCCGGACGACGCCAAGGCGCTCGTCGCCCAGGTGGAGGGGTTCGCCGAGCGCTGGGGCGACCTGCTCACGGGACCGGTGCTCTGGATGAACGGCACCGACCACCAGCCGCCCCGGCCCTGGCTGGGACGGGTGGTGGCCGAGGCCAACGACGTCCAGGAGGAGTGGGACGTCCGCATCGTCTCGCTGGCCGAGCACCTGGCCGCCGCGCCGACCGAGGGCCTCCCGTCGTGGGCCGGCGAGCTGCGCTCGGGCGCCCGCGCCAACCTGCTGATGGGCGTGACCTCCAACCGGGTGGACGTCCGCCGGGCCGCCGCCCGGGCCGAGCGGTCGCTGGAGCGCCTGGCCGAGCCGCTGTCGGCCCTGTACGTGCCGGCCGAGCGCTGGCCGGCGGCGCTCCTCGACGAGGCCTGGCGTGGCGTGGTCCACAACGCCGCCCACGACTCGGTGTGCGCCTGCTCGATCGACGCCGTGGTCGACGCCGTGCTGCACCGCTACGGCGAGGCCACCGACGTGGGCCACGGCCTGGCCGAGCGGGCGCTCCCCTACGTCCGCCTGGCCGCCTGGTCGCCGCCGGGCGAGCCCGTGGTCGTCAACCCGGCCGGCCGCACGCGGGGCGGCCTGGTCGAGTTCAAGGTGGCCGGCACCGACGCCCCGGCCGGGACGCAGCTGGTCCGGGGCCACGAGGCCGACGTGCTCATCGCCGAGGGGCCGGCGTCCCTGGTGGTTCCGGCCGTCCCGCAGGTGGACTGGCTCGGCGCGGTCGAGGGCTTCACGCTCACCGGCCCGTCGGGCGTGGTCGTGGCCCGCCGGCGCGAGCGCCCCGAGGACGGCCCGCTCGTCACGCCCGAGGTGCTGGACGCGCTCGACGCCGCCGGCGGCCTCGACGCCCCGGGACCGCTCCGCCTCACGATCCACCGCCGGCCCGAGGTCAAGGTCCTGGCCCACGTGGCCGACGTCCCCGGCCTGGGGTGGGCGACCTGGCGGCCCGACCACGCCGGCGAGACCGGCGAGGGGCCCGCTCCTGCGTCGGTGTCGCCCGACGGGATGGCATTGGGCAACGGCCTGGTCACCGTGGCCGTCGACCCCGACGACGGGACGTGGGCGCTCGACGGCCACGACGGCTTCGGCCGGCTGGTCGACGGCGGCGACTGCGGCGACACCTACAACTGGTGCCCGCCGGCCGACGACACCCTGGTCGACCGGCCCGAGGTGGTGACGGTCGAGGTGGTCGAGCCCGGCCCGCTGCGGGCCCGCCTGGCCGTCACCGCCCGCCACCGCTGGCCGGCGGCGTGCGAGGGCCTCGACCGCCGGGTCGGCGAGGTCCCCCACGACGTGCGGACGCTGCTGGAGCTGCGGGCCGGCGAGCGGGCGGTCCGGGTCACGGTCTCCGTCGACAACCGGAGCCGGGACCACCGCCTGCGCGCCCACATGCCGCTCCCCCACCCGGCCGGGTCGTCGCTGGCCGAGTCGGCGTTCACGGTGGTCGAGCGCGGCCTGACGGCCGAGGGCGGGCCGACGGAGGCGCCGGTGCCGACGTTCCCCTCGCTGCGGTTCGTGCAGGCCGGCGGGCTGACCGTCGTCCACGACGGCGTGGCGGAGTACGAGCTCGTGGACGTCCACCACGACCGGGCCCACACGCTGGCGCTGACGCTCCTGCGCAGCACCGGGATGCTGTCGCAGGGCCCGATGGCGACCCGTCCCCTTCCGGCCGGCCCGCTCACGCCGGTCGAGGGCGCCCAGCTGCAGCGGGTCGTCACGATGCACTACGCCGTGGCCGTCGGCGACGTCGACCCGTACGCACTGGCCGACGACGTGCTGGTCCCGCTGGTGGTGGCCGAGGACGGGCCGGCGCGGGCCACGGCGTCCGCCCCGGCCGGCGCCACGCCCACCGGCGGCGACGGGGCGCGCCCCGGCGGGCGGCGGTCGGGGACGGCGCTGGCGGTGTCCGGTGCCGAGGTCTCGGCCGTGCGCCGCGAGGGCGCCACGTTGGTCGTGCGGGTGTTCAACCCGACCGACGCCACCACCACCGTGACCGTCGAGGGCCGCTCGGGCTGGCTCGTCGACCTGCGAGGACGGCCGATCGCCCCGTTCGACGGCGACGTCGAGCTCCGCCCGCACGGTATCGCCACGCTGGCCCTGCCGGACCGACCGTGACCGCCCCGGCCCGGCTCCCTCCCCCCAGGCGGGGCCACCGGCGCGCGACGGCCCGCGGGCGCTACAGGCCGCCCAGGAGGAGGCCGCCCAGCTCGGGCATGTCGTCCAGCGACACGGTCTCGTCCTCCGGCGGGGCCTCGGGCGGGACGACCTCGGGGTCGTACTCCGCCACCTCGAACCCCAGGGTCGCCTCCAGGCCGGCACCCCCGGTCAGCCCGCCGCCCGCCACGACTTCCATGGCGAAACGGCGCAGCCGGTTCTCGGCGTCGAGGGCGGCGGTGACGACGAACTCCTCGGCCTCGGCGCCGTCGAGCGACAGGGACTCGGTGAGGCCGCCCAGCTCGTCCTCGCTGGCGGCGTCGAGGGCCGCCTGCCAGTCGACGTCGCCCTCGTAGACCCGGACCGGGTCGCCGCCGATCTCGTCCGTCCCCACCGGCTCGACGTCGACCAGGCCCCGCAGAACGGGAACGATGTCGAACGTGCCGGCGAAGCCGCCGTAGACGCCCTGGTCGATAAGGGTGCCGACCGGCATCTCGACCCAGGTCACCCCCTCGGGGAGCAGCGACCCGACGTCGCCGGAGTCGGTCCGCACCCAGGCCTGCTCGCCGTCGCTGCGCATCTCGATCTCGCCGGCGTCGCCGAACCCGTCGATCGAACCGGTCACGTCGAACACGTCGTCGCGGGTCATCACCCCGTCGACCGTGATGCCGAACGCCCCCACCAGGCTGGACTCGAGCGCGACCTCGGCCCGGACGTCGGCCGCGTCGGTCTCGTCCACGGCGGCGATCGCCTCCTCGAAGGCGGCGTCGAGGTCCTCCGGGACGTCGGGCGCTTCGCCGCCCCCGCCTCCGCCGCCGTCGGCCGACGCGCCGTCCCCGCCCGAGGTCAGCGGGTCGTCGTCCGCCTCGGACGCGCAGGCCCCAGCGGCGAGGGCCACGAGCAGGGCGACGGCACCGGTGGCGAGCCGGGACCGCGTCGCCGGGAACGGCATCTCGGGCATGGCACCTCCCAGTGGCCACGAGGGGGCCTCCGCCAGCATGCCCGGCCCCGGCCGGCTCGTGCGATCGGTGCCGTCAGCCGGCGCCAGGCGGCTCGACGCGGGCGCGCACGGCCTCGCGCAGCGCCTGGCGGCGTCCGGCGAAGCGGCTCTGCGACCCCGACGACCGCCGCAGCACGAACAGCGGCACCCGGCCGATGTGCTTGAGGTAGCGGTAGCGCATCGGGCGGATCGTGTACTCGGCCGAATCGACCAGCAGGTCCCGCAGCTCCCGGCTCACCACGATCGAGCCCGGGAAGGCGATGGCGGTGATGCGGCTGGCCAGGTTGACGACCGGCCCGTACAGGTCGCCCTCCCGTTCGATCACCGACCCGTAGGCGAGGCCGACCCGCACGTCGGACAGCTCGTCCGCGTCGCGGGTCCCCTCGGCGAGGGCCAGCGCCATCTCGGCGGCGGCGTCGGGCGCGTCGACGGTGAACATGACCTCGTCGCCGATCATCTTCACGACGCGGCCCCCGCCGGCGGTGACGACGTCGAAGCACAGGTCCTCGAACTGGTCGACGACCGCGGCCAGCTCGGCCTCCGACATCTGCTGGCTCAGCGCCGTGAACCCCACCAGGTCGGCGAACCCGACGGCCCCCTGCTGCTCGAGCCCCGTCTCGGCCAGCGTCATGCGGCGGCGGGCGGCGGCGTGGACGTGCCGGCGCCACGCCACCTCGATGACCTTCGGGATCAGCTCGAGCACGGTGGTCGCGTTGCTGATCAGCCGGTCGTCGGGCACGAGCGTCACCGGGACCTCGCCGCCCACGCCCGCTGAGACGAGGCCGGCCCGAGCGGAGATGACGTCCACGTGGGCCGAGGCGATGCGGGCGGTGGACGAGCCGATCACCCGGCTCATCTGCACCACGAGCTCGAGCGACGTCACCTCGCTCGCCATCAGCTCGCCGACGGTGGACAGCAGCTCCACGTCGATGTCGTTGAACGCCGGTTCGCCGGGACGGGGCTGTGGGTAGCCGAGCGAGCGCCAGATCAGCTCGATCGTGGCGGCGGTAAGGCCTGTGCGGGTGGCCACCTCGTGGAGCGTGTAGCGGACGTCCTGGGGCGCCAGCAGGCGCTCGACGGCGAGGAGGGCGAGCGTACCGTCGTGTTCGGCGTGGGCGATCTCCTCGTCGGACGCCCCGAGGCCACGGAGCAGGCGGCGCAGGTCCTCCAGCGTGCGGACGGCGCCGTGGTGGTCGCCGCCGGCCCGCGGGCCGTGACCGTCCTCGGCGCCGGCGCTCACGACAGCGACCCCGGGTCGATCGGCGCCGGGGGCGCCATGTCGTCCGGCGGATCCTGGACCGGCGGTGTCGTCCCGCCCGACGGGCTCGTCCCGCTCGGCGGCCCCGGGGCCGGCGGGGCCGCCGGCTCGGCCGCCGGCCCGGGAGCCGGCTGGACGAACGAGCCTGCGACGGGGGCGAGCAGGGCCTCTCCCCGGGCCTCGGTCGTCGACCACGTCGGGTCGAGGCCGGGCGCCGTGAGGCGGACGGGACCGGTGCCGGGGTGGCGGTCGAGGTCCCACAGGATCGCGGGCCGGTCGCCGTGCCAGCGGACCGCGTACGAGAGGCGGCCGGCCGCCGTGGGGGCGTCGTGCACCTCCCAGCCCTGGCCCAGCCACGCCTCGGGGACCAGCGACGACAGCGCCAGGCCGCCGGCGCCGTCCTCGCGGACCAGCAGGTCCCGCACGAACCCCAGCAGCGCCACCGCCGTCGCCAGGTCGTGCCCGTCGCCGGCGGCCCCGCCGCCGAGCCGGGGGTGCACCACGGACGGCCAGGTCCACGTGGGGCTGGCGGTCTCCACCACCCAGGCCAGCCGCGCCAGCGCCCGCTCGTCGCCGGACCGCAGCTCGGCGGTGGCCAGCAGCAGCGTGCGGTCCGGCCGCAGGCCTCCCTCGCCGGGTTCGGCCACCGCCCGGCCGCCGGCGCCGGTGGCCTCGCCGGCGGACACGCCCGCCGCCGCCGGGACGGTGAGCAGCGCCGGGACGAGGCCCACCGCCGCCTCGGCGGCCACCTCCCCCACGGCCTCGGCCGCCGCTGGCTCGCCGGCGGCCAGCAGCACGTCGGCGGCGGCGGCCAGGCCGGCGGCAACCCAGGCGGCGTCGGCGGCCCGGGCCGACCGGCGGGCCCGCTCCAGCCGGTGGGCGCCGGCGACGACCGTGTCGGCGGCCAGCTTGGCCACCACCGGCTCGCGGGCCAGGCGCCAGTGCTGGCCGAGGGCCCACAGGGCGGCGCCGACGGCCGCCCGCTCGTCGGGCTCGTCGGGGAAGCCGCCGTCGGGCCGCTGGCGGTCCGGCAGCGGGGCCAGCACCCGGACCGCCTCGTCGTGGTAGCCGTGGGCGTCGAGCGCCGCGGCCAGCCCGGCGACCTGGCGGACGGGCGAGCCGCCGGCGGGCGGGCCGACCGGGTCGTCGTGGCGCACCAGGAGGAACCGCCGGTTCGCCGCCACGGCCTCGGCCAGGCGGGCGTCGGGCAGCTCCAGGCGGACGCCACGGTCGGCCTGGGACCGCCATCCCCGGGCCACGTGCTCGGCCCCCGGCACGGCGGACGGGAAGCTGCGCCGGGGCTCCTCCCCCGGGGACGTCAGCGGGAGCGCCACCTGCAGCGTGGCCCCGTGGGCCAGCGGGAACACGAAGGCGGCCTGGGCGTCGCCCTCGGCCGACGTCACGGTCCCCGGCCAGTGGGGCCCGGCCTCGCCGGCCAGGACCGTGGCCGCCACGTCCGCCGGGCCGTCGCCGTCACCGGCGCCCTGCGAGGCGGTGGCGTAGCGGGCCGGCAGGCGGGACAGCAGCAGCGCCACCCCCCCGTCGACCGTCACGACGGTGCCGTCCACCTCGATCCGCTCGACGTGGGCCAGCGCCTCCGGGCCGTACGGCCGCACGGCCAGCGCCAGCGCCACCGGGACCGGCGACCGGTTGGCGAAGTCGACCACCACGACCTCGCCGCCGCCCTCCGCCGAGCTGCGGCGGACGGCGTAGGCCTGCGCCACGGCGTCGCCCGAGGGGATGCGCATGGCCGTCTCGACCACCGGCGCCCCGTCGACCAGCCGCTGGCGGACGCCGGCCTCGCGGGACGGCACGTGCCAGCGGTCGTCGGCCCCCACCCACCAGTCCAGCGACCAGCCGCCCGGCACAGGCGTGACCAGGCCGCGGGGGTCGACCGTGGCGGCGAGGGGGGAGTCGAGGTTGCCGATCGCCGTCCAGTTGCGAGCGGTGACGTTGGCCGGGCCGGCGGAGCCGTCGGTGCCCTCCGCCGGGACGAGGGCGGGCGAATGCGGGTCGAGCTGGCGCTCCAGCCAGTACGGCCACACCCGGTCGCCGCCGGGCTCGGCGACGCGCGCGGGGGCGGGACGCGGCCCGCCGGGCGACTCCCCGGCGAGCCGGCGTCGCAGCGAGGTGCGCAGGGACATGGCCGCAGTCTCTCGAATGCGGCACCCGTCGCGCAGGTCCGCCGCCGCTCCGGAGCGGGCGGTTCCCTGGCGGCCCGGGCCGTGTCCTACGTCGCGACCTGGTGCTCGCGGCGCGGCAGGCGGCAGAGCAGGCCGCGATAGGCCTCCTCGGCCGGGCGGCCCTCGTGGACGACGGCATACACCTCGGCGGCGATCGGCATGTCGACGCCGTACCGCTCGGCCAACTCGACCACGACGGCGGAGGTCTTCACCCCTTCGGCCACCATGTTCATCTCGGCGACGATCTCGGCCATCGTCCGGCCCCGGCCCAGCTGCTCGCCCACGTAGCGGTTGCGGCTCTGGGGCGAGATGCAGGTGGCGACCAGGTCGCCCATCCCGGCCAGGCCGGCGAACGTCATCTCCTCGCCGCCCATGGCCACGCCCAGGCGCGACAGCTCGGCGAGGCCCCGGGTGATCACCGCGGCCCGGGTGTTGTCGCCGGTGCCCAGGCCGTCGGCCATGCCGGACGCGATGGCCATCACGTTCTTGAGTGCGCCCGCCACCTCGCAGCCGGCCACGTCGTGGTGGGAGTACACGCGGAACAGGTCGCCGGTGAACAGCGCCTGCATGTCGATGCAGACGTCGTCGTCGGTGAAGGCGACCACGCTGGCGGCGGCGTGGCCGCACATGATCTCGCGGGCCAGGTTCGGCCCGGTGAGCACGCCGGCGGGGTGCCCGGGCAGTTCCTCGCCGACGACCTGGGTCATGCGCAGGTGCGACCCCTGCTCCAGCCCCTTGGCCAGGCTCACCACCGGCACGCCGGGCCGCACGTGGGGGGCGAGCCGACCCAGCGTCGCCCGCATCCCGTGGGAGGGGACGCCCATGACGATCACGTCGGCGTCGCTCACGCATTCCTCGAGCGAGGACGAGCCCCGCAGCTCGGGCGGCAGCTCGTGCCCGGGGAGGTAGGCGCTGTTGACGTGCGCGGTGTCGATCTCCTCGGCCAGGGCGGGATTGCGCGCCCACAGGATCGTGGAGACGCGGCGTGCGGCGAGCGCGGCCACCGTGGTCCCCCACGACCCGGCACCGATGACGGCCACCCGAGTCGGCATGGGCTCACCGTACCCCCGTCCGGAGGTCTGTGCCGCCCCGTACCGTGGCGCGCCGGACACGCCGGGTCACCTGGGCCGATTGGTCCGGCCTGGCGGTTGACCGTCGAAGGGTCACCGGTAAGGTGCCGCGATGACGTCGGCCGCCGTGGTCGTTCCGGTCAAGGCCTTCACCGCGGCGAAGCTGCGCCTCGCCGGGGTGCTGGAGCCGGCCGAGCGGGCGGCGCTCGCCCGGCGGATGGCCGGCGTGGTCGTGAGCGCCGCCGCCCCGTTGCACGTCGTGGTCGTGTGCGACGACGAGGCCGTGCGGGACTGGGCCCTCGGCCTCGGCGCCCGGGTCGTGTGGTGCCCCGAGCGCGGCCTCAACGGCGCCGTTGCCGACGGGGTGGCCCACCTGGCGGCCGAGGGCGTCGAGCGGGCGATCGTCGCCCACGCCGACCTGCCGCTCGCCACCCGGCTCGACTGGCTGGCCGACTTCCCGGGCGTGACGCTCGTCCCCGATCGGCGCCGCGACGGCACCAACGTGGCGGCCGTCCCGACCGGGGCCGGCTTCGCCTTCCACTACGGCGGCGGGTCGTTCGCCGCCCACCGGGCCGAGGCGGCCCGGCTCGGGCTGCCGGCCCGCCTGGTGTCCGACCCCTTCCTGGCGTGGGACGTCGACCTGCCGGGCGACCTGGCCTGGCCGACGGGCGAGGTGACGCGGATGACGGTGTCGTCCCGCACGGCGTCGCTCCCCGTCACCTGCCGGGCCGCCCCCACGTGAGCCCCGGCCCGCCCGCCGGGCCCGCGCCCGTCGACGGCGCCGGCCTGCCCATCCCGGCCCGGGCGCTCGCCATCGGCGCCCACCCGGACGACGTCGAGTTCGGTTGCGGCGCCACGCTGGCCAAGTGGGCGGCGGCGGGCTGCGTCGTGCACCACCTGGTCTGCACCGACGGGTCCAAGGGCAGCTGGGACCCGGCCCAGGACACCGCCGAGTTGGTCGCCCTCCGCCAGGTCGAGCAACGCGACGCGGCCAAGGCCCTCGGCGCCACCGGCGAGGTGGCGTTCCTCGGCTGGCCCGACGGCGAGCTGGACTCGGGCGTCCGCCAGCGCTGGCAGGTGGCGTACTGGGTGCGGGCGTGGCGGCCCGACGTGGTCCTCGGCCACGACCCCTGGAAGCGCTACCGCCTCCATCCAGACCATCGCCACGCCGGCCACCTGGCCGTCGAGGGGGTCGTGGCCGCCCGTGACCCGCACTTCTTCCCGGAGCAGGCGCTCCCCCACCACCGGCCGGCCGCGCTCCTGCTGTTCGAGGCCGACGAGCCGGACCACGTCGAGCCGGTGTCCGAGGAGGACGTCGCCGGCAAGCTCGCCGCCCTCGAGTGCCACCGCAGCCAGCTGCGCTCGACCATGCACGTCGAGGTCGGCACCCCGGAGGCGGACGCCCAGCTCGCCGCCTGGCGGGCCCGCGAGCGCGACCGCCTCGCCGAGGCCGGCGCCCTGGCCGGCATCCCCCTCGGCGAGGCCTTCAAGGCGATCACCGACCTCTGACCCGGCCGCCCGGCCGCCCGGCCGCCCGGCCGACCTGGGCGGGCCGACCGGCGCGCCCGGGTGGGCTCAGGCGCCCGTGGGCGGGGTGAAGCCGCCGAGCAGGCGTTCGACGTGGGCGGCCACGGCGAGGGAGGTGCGGTCCTCGAGGTGCGGCGCCACGACCTGGATGCCGACGGGCAGGCCGCGGGGCGTACGCCCGATCGGCGGGACCGTGACGGGCAGGAGCACCGTGCCGATGCCGCCGGTCCAGGACATGTTCTCCAGGTAGGGCCGGGCCTCGCCGTCCACGACGACCGTCCGGCCGGCGATCTCGGTCTCGGTGTCGTGCGGGAACGCCGCGGTCGGCATGACGGGCGTGAGCAGCACGTCGTGGTCCTCGAAGAAACGGGCGAACGCGGCCCGGTGCCGGTTGCGCGCCTCGTCGGCGCCCATCCACGTCCGATGGCGCTGCGTGATGGCCCGCAGGGCGCGGCTCGTCGGGTCGTCGTCGTCCGCCGGCATGGCGTCGGCGAGGGACGCGAACTGGTCGAACGCCGGCTTCGGCAGGCCAGCCATGATGACGGGCAGCACGAGCCGCTCCCACGACCGGACCAGCTCGCCGAGCCCGACCGGCGGCGTCACGGGCTCGACGTGGGCGCCCTCCGCGCCCAGGGCCGCGGCTGCCCCGTCGAGCAGCACGCGCTGGTCGGCCTCGACCCGGGTGGCGGGGTCCTCGAACCACGTGCCGACCCGCAGGCCGGCGAGGGCGCCACCGTTGCGGGCCGGCGGGAGGTCGAGGCGCCACCCCACGGCCTCCCACGTGTCCGGGCCGGCGAGCACGTCGAGGCCGAGCTCCAGGTCGGCGGCGGACCGGCCCATCGGCCCGACGACGCCCACGTCGGGCGTGCCGAGCGTCCCGGGCGGACCGGGGATGTGG
>Ga0126306_10002105_pt1 | contig 11088 bp, 9 predicted proteins | sample Plot27_FD_92592 | JGI IMG/M metagenome (GOLD analysis project Ga0126306, IMG submission 92592) | Serpentine soil microbial communities from UC McLaughlin Reserve, CA, USA - Plot27 | ecosystem: Environmental > Terrestrial > Soil > Grasslands | place: USA: UC McLaughlin Reserve, Lake County... | reverse complement strand
CCGACCAGGATCAGCGCCATCAGCGCCACGTATGCCCGCCGGCGTTTGAAGAATACGAAGGCGGCCAGGATCATGACCAGGATCGCTATGTAGCCGCCGCGCGACTGGGTGAGCGCCAACCCGGCCATCAGGATCACCAGGCTCGCGGTGAGCGCGAGCCGAATCAGCGGGCCGCGGGCGGTCACCAGCAGGCCGGCGGCCAGAACGAGCGCCGACACGACACCCGCCGCCAGGAAGTTGGGATCCCCGGCAGCGCCCTCGAGCCGCGATGTCTCCTCGGCGGCCTGGGCGGAGCCGGTGTCGGTCATACCCGTGGCCACGCCGACGACCACGGACAGCACGGCGCCCACGACGAAGGCCGCGACGATCAGCCTCAGGTTGCCTGTGGTCGTGACGGAGGTTGCGACGATCGCGAACAGCAGGGCCACGGCGAACCAGTGCCACAGGTCGCCCCGGGGCGTGGCCGAGTCCGGGGCCCAGACGACCGAGAGGCAGAGCCACACGAGGAGCAGCACCAGTGCCTCGAAGAGCCGCCGGTGCCGCTTCAGGACCTCGGTCGCGTGGAGCTCCCCGGTCTGGAGCATGCCGATCCACGCGGCACCCACGAGCAGGCCCGCGGCCTTGCCCCCGGCGTTGAAGGCCGGCACGCCTTCCAGGAAGACCAGCGGCACGAAGATTGCAAGTCCGATGCGGGGTGCGAACACCACCAGCGGCCCGTAGAGTGCGGCGGTGAGCAGGGCGAGGCCGATCGGGACCTCGATCGCGAGACCGATCCCGATCAGCACGCTCGCGCCGAGGGCGCCCCCGATCACGAGCCAGGGCGGGAGGGCGGTAACGCTGATCCGCGGAGCGCCGAGTCGAGCGGTGGTCACCGCACCCGAGTGTAAGCCTCCCCGCGCCAACTACAGCGAGGTGCACGGCTCGCCCCTAGGATGAAGGCTCATGCCACCGCCCCACGTCGCACGTCGCCGGCGCGCCGCGCTCGTGCTGCTCCTGGGCGCCGCGCTGCCTCTCCTTGGCGCCACGGGCTGCTCCAGCGACGAGTCGCCCCCCAATGAGCCGCCCGAGGCCGGCGAGTCGATCACGGCAGGAGGGCAGCGCGCCACAAGCGAGCTTCGGCGCGCCCTGCGACGGGCCCGTCCAGGCGCCACGATCGTCCTCCGCCCCGGCGTCTACGGCCGGCGCGGCGCGGTGCTGCGGCTCCGGGCCTCCGGCACAAGGGGCCGTCCGATCACCATCCGCGGGCCCCTGAACGGCCGCCGCCCTCGCGTGCTCGGGCAGGTCCGGGCCGAGGGAGATCATCTGCGCCTGCGGCGGCTCGTGTTCGACGGTCCCACGGGGCCGGTCGGCAATCGGTCGGACGACAACCCGTTCGGCGAGGACGTGCAGCTCTGGATCAGGGGCGACGACGTGAGCGTTGCGGAGTCCGAGGTCAGGGACAACCACTGGCACGCCGGGATCTACGTGACCGGGGATCGGGCGCGGATCGTGCGCAACCACATTCACGACAACGGCGATCCTCGCGACCCAGCGGGCTCCAACCTCGACCACGGGGTCTACTGGGACTCGGGCAGCGGTGGCCTGCTCAGCGACAACGTGATCGCCCACAACCTCGCCTACGGCGTGCATCTCTATCCCGATCCGCAGGGCGTCCGCGTGCTCCAGAACACGCTCGTGGAGAACGGCCGGGGCGGCGTGATCCTGGCGGGCAACGCCTCGGGGAACGTGGTCGCCAACAACATCGTGGCCTTCAACGCCGGCCCGCGGCTCGCGTTCGAGCTGAGCGGCGGGGGCAACGTCCTGCGCAACAACCTGTTCTGGGAGAACGGCGGCGGGACGTTCGAGCTCGACGGCGGTGTGACCGACGAGGGCAACCTCGTGGGCGATCCCCTCTTCGCCGGGCGGGGCGACTACCGGCTGCGGGCCGGCAGCGTGGCGGCCGGCAAGGCCGTATCCGAGTTCGCGACGCGCCTGGACCAGCTCGGCAAAGAGCGTCCGGCGACCGGCGCCGACCTCGGCGCCCTGCAAGGTCGCTAACAGCACCCCTAGAACATCCGTCCGCATGGGGCGGGCCGACTGCGCGGCACGGGCCCGCCGACCGAGCCCAGTCGCAACCAACCATCGCGGGCAGGACTCCCCGAACAGGCACCCCGGTCGTGAGGCGGGTCCGCAAAGCCACGGGGCTCCATCCGGAGTCGGCCGGGTTGCCGAAGGAGGCATCGGGCGAGGCCGCTCGCGGAGCGACTCGGAGCCCACGTGCCGTCTCGACCCACCGCCCGCCCCGCCCAGCCCCTCGTGGCCCTGTGCCTCGTCGTGCTCACCCTGTGCCTCACGCTCGCGGCGCCGCCGCCGGCCTCGGCCGCCACCACGCGCAGCTTCAACCCCGTCCGCTCCGGCACGCACGTGCTCGTCTTTCGCGTGGACGGCGTGCGACCGGGGCTCGTGCGGAGCGCCCGGCTACGGATCGGCCGGCGTGTGCGTCCACTGCGGACCCATCGGGTAAGGCGCAGCCTGCGTGACCACGTGCTGCGGGTGCCCGTGCTCACGCGGCGATCACGCGGCAGCGTGCGCCGGGTCAGGCGCGTTGCGCGGAAGAGCCGCCTCGTGATCCGCATGCGCGGCAGCGCGGGTCGGCGCCGATTCAGGCCCCGGCCGATCAGCGGCGCTTCGTACTACGTCTCCCCCGCCGGCTCCGATCAGGCCGATGGCAGCGCGCCAGCCCCCTGGCGCACCGTCGCCCACGCGGCGGGCGTGGCCGGCCCGGGCTCGACCGTGGTGCTCGAGCCGGGCACCTATGCCGGCCAGGGCGAGATCACGCGCCTGGGACGCGACGGCGCCCCGGGAAGCCCCGTCACCTTCACCGGGCGTCCGGGAGCGGCCGCGCCCCGCATCCTCGGCCAGCTCCGGATCGACGGCGCGTACGTGCGGGTGAATCGGGTGCTCCTCGACGGCCCGACCGGCCAGGTAGCCGCCACGGGCGGCGACAACCCCGGCGGCGAGGACGTGAAGCTGTGGATTCGCGGCGACCACGCAGAGCTCACCAACAGCGAGGTGAGGGGCTCGCTCTGGCATGCCGGCATCTACGTGTCGGATGCCGAGGAGGTCCGCATCGCGGGCAATTACGTGCACCACAACGGCGACTTCGACGATCCGAGCCAGTCGAACCTCGACCACGGCATCTACTGGAGCTCGGGCTCCGGGGCGGTCGTGGGCAACCGGATCGAGCACAACTACGCCTACGGCGTGCACCTCTATCCGGAGGCCCAGCACGTGCTCGTGACGCAGAACGAGATCACGGGCCATGGCCGCGGAGGGGTGATCGTGGCCGAGCGAGCCGCCTACAACGTGATCGCCGCGAACGAGATCACCCGCAACCGCGAGGGGATCAAGACCTACGCGCTCAGCGGCGACGGCAACGTGGCGCGCGACAACCGCGTCTGGGGCAACTGGGAGGCAAACTTCGGCGAGACCAGCGGCCTCGAGCTGCAGGGAAACCGCGGCTCCGGCTGATCGCCGGACCGTGGCTATAGTCCGCCGCCGGGCGGCGAGACCCCGTCCCCCTGGCTCATTGTGAGCTCCTCAGCCGAACATCTGCCCCGGGTCGCGGTCGTGATCCCCTGTTTCAACGACGGTGCGACGGTGGGCGAGGCCGTTGCCTCCGTTCGGGAGCAGGAGCCGTGCGAGCTGGTCGTGGTGAACGACGGCTCGGAGGACGACGCCACCCTCGGGCGCCTGGAGGAGCTCCAGGCCGAGGGCGTGCGCGTGGTGCACCAGGTGAACCGCGGGCTGTCCGCAGCCCGGATGACCGGAGTGGACGCCACGAGCGCCCAGTACGTCTACCCGCTCGACGCCGACGACCTGCTCGCGCCGGGCGCCGTGACCCGGCTCGCGGACGCCCTTGACGCGCACCCGGATGCGGCCTGCGCCTGGGGGGGCACCGAGGTGTTCGGCGATTACTCCCACGTCGCGAGACACCCCGGTCGGCTCGACCCATGGCGGGTCACCGTGTTCAACCAGCTGCCGTATGCCGGGATGTTCAAGCGGAGCGCCCTGATGGAGGTGGGCGGCTGGCAGCTCAAGGGCGGCTACGAGGACTGGGACCTCTGGATGGCGCTCGCGGAGCGCGGCTACGAGGGCATGGGCGTGCCAGGGGTCACGACCCTCTACCGCGTCCACGGGAGCCGCATGTGGCGGGAGGCGGTCGGCCGCCACGAGGAGATCTTCGCCGTCCTCCGTGCGCGTCACCCCGAGCTCTTCGCCGCCCGGCGCGCGAACTGGCGTCGCTCCGACTCCGGATGGTTGCTCAAGCTCGCCCTGCCCGCTGTGGACGCGATCCCGGTGCCCTTCCGGACGAAGAGACGGCTGTACCTGGTGCTCACGAACCCTCGGCGGGCGCTGGCGGTCGCCATACACCGCCTGCGCCGCTCGGGGACTTGAGCGCTCCCGAGCGGCCCTCCCTTTTCCGGTCGGGCCTGCAGACCTACGGCGCGAACATCGGCGGCGCTGCACTGTCGCTCGTGAATGTGCTGGTCATGGCGCGTGCGCTCGGACCGACCGGGCGCGGGGACGTGGTCTTCCTTACCACGATCGCCTTCCTCGTCAGCTGGCTCGCCTCGATGGGCATCGACCAGGCCAACATCAACTTCGCGGGCCGGGAACGGCATCTGATGCCCTCCCTGGCGACCAACTCGCTCGCATTCGCGCTCGTGTTCGGGATCGCGGCGATCGGCATCGTCGCGACGCTCGTGGAGGTGTTCCCCGCGATCGGCGGCGAGTCGGAGGCCTGGCTGCGCTGGCTGATCCTCGCGGCGATCCCGATGCTGATCGCGCAGATCTACCTCAAGCAGCTGCCGGCCGCCTTCTACGGCTTCGCCGCGATCAACCTCGGCCTCTTCCTTCCGTCCGTGCTGAACGTGGCCGTGAACGGCACGCTGGCGCTGGCCGGGGAGCTGACCGTGGCGGCGGCGGTGATCACGTGGGTGGCGGGGCAGGCGGTGACCACCGCCATCTCCTTGGTGTACGTGCTGCGCACGGTGGACCGTTTCGGGGGGCTCGATCACGCGCTCGGCCGGCGCATGATCGGCTTTGGCCTGAGGGCGCACGCCGGGAGGGTGATGCTGCTCGGCAACTACCGCATCGACCAGTGGATCCTCGGCGCCATCTCCGGCTCGCGCGAGCTCGGCCTCTACAGCGTGGCCGTGGCCTGGTCGGAGGTGCTCTTCTTCCTCCCCAACGCGCTGTCGGCCGTCCAGCGGCCCGACCTCGTGCGCGGCGATGCCCGCACGGCGGCACGCGAGGGGGCTCTCGTGTTCCGCGTCGTCACGCTGCTCACGCTGGGGGGAGCCGCGGTGATGATCGTGGCGGCTCCGATCCTCTGCACCACGGTGTTCGGCAGCTCGTTCGAGGGCTCGATCGACGATCTGCGCGTGCTCGTGCTGGGCGCACTCGGCATCGGCGCCCTCAAGCTGCTGGGCAGCGCCCTGACGGCCCAGGGGCGCCCGCTGCTCGAGAGCGCGGCCATCGGGGTGGCGTTCGTGGCCATCATCGTGCTCGACGTGCTGCTCATCCCCGAGCTGGGCGGCCTCGGCGCGGCGATCGCCTCCGCGGTGGCGTACACGGCCGGGGGCATCGCCGTGATGGTCCTGTTCGCGCGAGCCCTCGGCGCCACGGCCGGCGAGCTGCTGCCCCGGCCGGGTGACATCCCCTGGCTCGCGCGCGGCCTGGCCCGTCGCTTCAGGCGCGCCGGCTGACCGCCTGGAGGAACTCCGCCAACCGCCCGATCTCCTGCTCCACGGTGTGCTCGCGGACCGTCTCGAGGCCGCGCTCCACGAGCCGCCGGCGCAGCTCCGGCTCCTCCGCGAGCCGCTCGAGCTCCCGCACCGGAGGCTCGAGCTCCCCGGGGGCAACGAGCAGCGCCGCGCCGCCGGCCACGGCGTCGGGCACACCGCCGACCGCCGTGGCCACCACCGGCACCGCGGCGGCGAACGCCTCGAACAGCACCTGGGGTACGCCCTCGGTCCAGGACACGTGCAGGAACACGTCGCTGGCCCGGTAGACCGCGTTGAGCCGCTCACCGGCCGGCACGTAGCCGGCAAGCTCCACGCGGTCCTCGACGCCAAGCTCGCGCACCCGATCGACGAGCGCGGACTCGAGCGGTCCCGCTCCGCAGATCACCATCCGCCAGCGCGGCGAGCCGGCGTTCAGGCGAGCCAGCACGTCGGCGAGCAGCAGCGGGTTCTTCTCCGCATCCAGCCGGCCCACGCTGAGAATCTGGAGCTCGCCGTCCCAGGACCCGGCGTCCGGCCCCGGTTGCACGATGTCGCCGGCCCGGATCGTGGAGACGTGGAGCACCAGCAGGCGTCGCGAGCGCGCGTACTGGCGCCCGAGCGCCGGACCCACCACGACCACGGGCACCACGCGTGCCAGGGCGCGCCACGACCACTCGAGCAGGTCCGCGGCCAGCCGCAGGCCTCGACTGCGCGGATGGCGGCTGCGGACGTAGTTGCGCAGCTCCTGGCGCACGCCGAGGGTGACCGGGCGCCGGCGCAGCGCCGCCAGGGCCGCGAATACCAGCCCGAACGGGTGCGGGCCGAAGAGGAGCACGGCGTCGGCGCCTCCGAGCGCTAGCCAGAACGCCCGCACCGAACGGCCCGCGGCGGCCGCGACGCCGACCGGGTTGGAGAGCGAGCCGTAGTGGGGCAGCGCCACGAATCCCGTCTCGCGCGGGAGCTGGAAGTTCCAGGTCCCCTCCTGCGAGTCGAACCTCCCGAGCAGGATTACCTGGCCCAGCGTGGGACCCAGTTCGGCGGCGAACACCGGCAGCGTCCGCTCGGTCCAGAGCTCGCTCCCGTTGCGGCGGTAGATCTGATCGTCGTAGACGAGCAGGCGCATGCCGGTTAGCGGCGCAGCAGCCTGCGGGCCACGTCGGTGAGCGCCTCCACCGGCATGCCGAAGCGCGCGCACCCCCAGAGGAACCCGAAGCCCGTCGACAGGTGCATGGTGGCGAACACCGCCGGCAGCGTCGCGGCGTCGCGGCGGTCGGCCTCCGCGGCTGCCCGCAGCGCGGTGGCGGTCAGCGCGGCCGCGTAGAGGCCGAGGCCGGCACGCCCGGCGCGACGGAGCAGCCGCGGTGGGAGCACCGCGGCGATCGTGGCGAGGGCCAGCGAGGGCGGCAGCACGTGCGACGGGCGCATGCTGGGCGGGTGGACCATGCTCGTCTTGACGCGGTAGTAGCCGTAGCGCCAGTACTGGCGAGCGAGCGTCTTCAGGGAGTTGCGCGGGATGTAGGCCGCCGCCATGGCGGGGATGCAGACGATGTGGCCCCCGTCCTGGCGGATCCGGGCGGCCAGCTCGTAGTCCTGGTCCACCGGCCAGTCCTCGTGCCAGCCTCCGTACGCCTCGAGCGTCGAGCGCCGCCAGATGCCGGTGAAGCCGGTGTCGACCTCGATCTCCTCCCCCATCAGCCGCCGGAAACGGGCCCCGCCGGTGCCGAGCGGGGTCGACAGCGCGAGCGCCACCCGGCGGGACCAGGGGTCCACGCCGGTGGCCAGCTGCGGACCGCTGACCCAATCCGCGCCCCCCGCCCGGAGACGCTCCACCCCGGCCGCCAGGTAGCGCTCGGGGTAGTGCGTGTGCGCGTCCATCCGCGCCACGAACTCGCCGCGCGCGGCGCGCAGCCCCACGTTGAGGCCGTTGGGCGTGGACCGGGCGGGATTGTCGAGGATCCGGATGCGGGGGTCCTCGCGGGCAAGCTCCTCGAGGATCTCCCGGGTGCGGTCCTCCGAGCGTCCGTCGATGAAGATCAGCTCGAACGCCCCGTCGAAGCGCTGAGCCTGCATGTCGCGGACCGCGGCGCGGATGTACGGCTCCTCGTTGAGGACCGGCGTCAGGACGCTCACGTCGGTGCGCTCGGCCTCGGACACGCGCGACAGGCTAGCTGCGTGTCCCGCGGGCACGCGTATGCTTGCCGGCCTTGACGCTCGAGCGCTTCGACTTCGAGACGGCCGAAGACGACTGGCGGCGCGTCGCCGATCGCAGCGACAACATCTTCGACTCCTGGGAATGGGCCCGCACGTGGTGGCACCACTTCAGGTCCGGCGAGGAGCTACGCCTGCTCGGGCTGCGGGGCGCCGGTCACGAGCCGAGGGTGCTGCTCCCACTCACCCGCTCCTGGCGGCTCGGGGTTCCGATGCTGCGCTTCCTCGGGCACGGGCCGGGAGACCAGCTGGGGCCGATCTGCGCGGTCGAGGACCGTGATCTGGCCGCGGAGGGCCTCCGGCAGGCCCTGGAGGAGAGCAGCGACTGGGCCATCTTCCTCGGCGAGCGCCTGCCGGGCGACTGGCCGGTCGACCGGACGCTCGGAGGACGCAGCCTGAGCTTCGAGAGCAGCCCGGCCCTCGTGGTCGGCGGCCGCAGCTGGGACGATCTCCTGAAGGAGCGGAGCTCGAACTTCCGCCAGCAGGTGCGCCGCAGGGAGCGCAAGCTCGTGCGCGACCACGGCCTGAAATTTCGGTTCACGGCCGACCCGGGCGAGCTCGATCGAGACCTCGACCTGCTGTTCGGGCTGCACGTCGCGCGCTGGGAGGGCCAGGACACGCGCTTCTCCCAGACCCGCCGGTTCCACCGCGCGTTCGCGGCGCTGGCCCTGGAGCGTGGCTGGCTGCGGCTCTGGATCGCCGAGGTCGGCGGTCGCCCGGCGGCCGCCTGGTACGGCTTCCGTTACGCCGGAATCGAGTCCTTCTACCAAACGGGGCGCGACCCGGCGTTCGATTCCACGTCGGTCGGCTTCGTGCTGCTCACCCACACGATCCGCTCCGCGGTCGAGGACGGGGTCAGCGAATACCGGTTCCTGCGCGGCGGTGAGCACTACAAGGGGCGCTTCTCCAACCGTGACGTGGGCCTGCGCACTCTGGCGGTGGCTCGCACGGCGGTCGGCCGGGTCGCGGTCGACACGGCCGCGACGCTCGCGCGCCGCTCGCGCGGGCGCGGGCTGATGCGGCAGGCGCCGATCTGAAACGAGCGGCGCCCCCGCAAGCGGGGGCGCCGCACCACATCGACTGCTTTGGCTGTGCGTCTAGCCGGCAGCCGGATTCGAGCGCGACATGCGCCGAACCGCGATGCCGGTGCCCACGAGGCCCGCGCCGATCAGAGCGATCAGCCCGACCTCGAGACCGGTGAAGGGAAGCGTTCCTCCCTCACCCCCACCGCTGTCACTGCCGCCACCGCCGGTTCCGCCGGCGGCGACCTGCTGGACAGCGTCAACGCTGCCATAGGCATCTTCGGTAGGACTTTGCGCAAACGCCGTGCTGGCAACCGAAGACAGCACGAGCGAAGCAAGGACTGCAACGGTCGCTACAAGCTTCATCGTTCTCCTAAACGTTCTCGCATCTCCTGCCGACACCACCTATCGGAACGTCGTACCCGGGGGGCCAGGGCAGGCTCCGAACGACAGTACCATCGATTCCGGCAGATCGCCTGTTGTCGTCTGGCGCCGAACTACACTCCACCAACTTGACCACGGAGTCACACGCATCCCCGCTGGCGCCGGCGCCAGGTGAGAGCGCCCTCAGCCCGTACTTGCGCGCGATCCGTGCCCACCGGCTCGTCTTCGGCGCGATCGTATTGGCCACGGTCCTGGTCAGCCTCCTGTGGGTCACGGTCCGCTCGCCGCAGTACGAGGCCACCTCCCAGCTGCTGATCGAGCCCCTGCCGCAGGAGGATCAGCAGTTCCTGGGCTTCGAGCTCCTGCGCGACTCCGGCGACCCCACGCGCACGGTCCAGACGGCCGCCACGCTGCTCGAGTCGCGCCGCGCAGCCGAGCGGGCCGCCACGGCCCTCGGCGGCGAATGGACGGCCCAGAAGGTGCTCGACGCGGTGTCGGTGGAGCCGGAGGGCGAGAGCAACATCGTGGGCATCACCGCCAAGGCCGACTCCGCGCGGGAGTCGGCACGCATCGCGAACGAATTCGCGCGCGGCGCGGTGGCCGATCGCACGGCGGCGCTCGAACGCCAGATCGACGCCGAGCTCGAGCGGCTCAGGGCCGGACAGGACGAGTTGCCGGGCACGGTGGAGGGGGACCAGTCCCCCGAGCAGCGGATCGACCAGCTCGAGGGGCTCAAGGGCCGGGGCGACCCCACCGTCAGGCTGTCGCAGTCCGCGGTGCCGCCCTCCTCCGCCTCCGGCGCCAGCCCGGCCCTGATCGTCCTGCTCGCCGTGCTCGCCGGCCTGGCACTCGGCACCGGGGCCTCGGTCCTGCTCGAGCTGACGGGTGGCCGCCTGCGCGACGAGGAGGAGGCGGTCAAGCTGTTCCCCATGCCGGTGCTGGCGCGCGTGCCGAAGCTGACGCGTCGCATGCGCCCGGCGCGCCGTCCGGGGGAGCCGTGGCTGATGCCTCCCTCCGTGCGCGAGGCCTTCCGCACGCTCTTCCTGCAGACCGAGCGCACCGAGACGAGCCGGGTGATCATGCTCACGAGCGCCTCGACCGCGGACGGCAAGACGAGCTCCGCGATCAACCTGGCCGCCAGCATCGCCGCGAGCGGGCGGCGCACGATCATCATGGACTTCGACCTGCGCAAGCCGGACGTGGCGCGGGCCCTCGCGATGGACTCGGAGCTGCCGCTGATGACGCTGGCAGCGCCGACCTCGATCCAGGATCTGCTCGTGGACGTGGAGGGAATGCCGAACGTGTCGCTGGTGGCGCTCGGCGCCGTCGGGGTGCACGTGAGCCTCGTCGACGCCCTCGGTGGGCGGCTGGCCGACCTGATCGACCAGGCGCGCCAGCAGGCCGACTACGTGGTGGTCGACACCGCTCCGCTCGGCGAGGTCAGCGACGCCCTGCGGTTCACGAGCGAGGTCGACGAGATCATCGTGGTCGCCCACCCGGGGGTCACCAACCGCGCCAACTACCAGGTCATGCGCGACCTCCTCGAGGGGGCCGGCGAGCAGCCCCGCGGCATGCTGGTGATCGGCGACAACACGGCCGCCACGAACAGCTACTACGCCCACGGCGTCGCCAGGGCACGCAGGGGTCCCTTCGTCGGCCAGGCTGGCTGAGTCGCTCATGGACTCGCTACGCGGTCGCAGGGTGCT
>Ga0126306_10002104_pt1 | contig 11089 bp, 11 predicted proteins | sample Plot27_FD_92592 | JGI IMG/M metagenome (GOLD analysis project Ga0126306, IMG submission 92592) | Serpentine soil microbial communities from UC McLaughlin Reserve, CA, USA - Plot27 | ecosystem: Environmental > Terrestrial > Soil > Grasslands | place: USA: UC McLaughlin Reserve, Lake County... | reverse complement strand
TCGCGATCGGCCCGCATCTGCTTCTCCATGGCCTGCTTGATCGGGGCCGGCGGGTCGATCGCCTTGATCTCGACCCGGTTGACCCGGATCCCCCACTTGCCGGTGGCCTCGTCGAGCACGCCCCGCAGCTCGCTGTTGATCTTCTCCCGCGAGGTCAGCGTCTCCTCCAGGTCCATGCCGCCGATCACGTTGCGCAGGGTGGTCACGGTCAGCTGCTCGGCCGCCTGGATGAAGTTGTTGATCTCATAGGCCGCCGCCCGGGCGTCGGTGACGTGGAAGTACAGGACGGTGTCGATGTTGACGACCAGGTTGTCCTCGGTGATCACCGGCTGGGGCTGGAACGACACCACCTGCTCGCGCAGGTCGATCGCCCCCCGCACCCGGTCCACGAAGGGGATGACGAAGCTGAGGCCCGGCTCCAGGGTCTTGTGGTAGCGGCCCAGCCGCTCCACGTTCCGGGCCCGTGCCTGGGGCACGATCCGCACCGAGCGGACCACCACCAGGGCCGCCACCAAGGCGGCGGCAACGGCAACGATCAGGACTTCCATCGGTCACTCCCGCGGGTACACGAGGGCGGTCGCCCCCTCGATCTCGATCACGTCGACGGTGGCCCCGGCGGGGATCACCAGCGTCTCGTCATAGGCGCGGGCCGACCATTCCTCCCCGCCGATCCGGACCCGCCCGGCATGGCCGGTGACCTCCTGGACCACTCGGGCCTGGCGCCCGACCAGCGCCGCGACCCCGAACCGGTGCTGCGGCCCGTAGCGCGGCCGCAGCTGCCGCTTGACCAGGGGCCGCACCACGACCAGCCCGGCCACGGACACGGCCGCGAAGATCGCGAACTGGGCGAACGGCCCCAGCCCGAGCGCGGCCGCGCCGGCCGCGGCCAGGGCGGCCACCGCCAGCAGGCCCAGCGAGGCGGTCAGCGTGAAGATCTCGGCGACCCCGAGCACGGCCGCCACGACAACCCAGACGATGGAGTCCATCGCTCAGCCCCCACCCCTGCTCGCTGACGGACTCGGGCGCATGCGGCAACTCCCCTCAAGGTACGGCGTCATCCCCGCCGACCAGCCTTCCCGGCACGCCCTACCAGCCAGGATACTGCCGCCCGACCCCCTCCGCCAGGGATGGGCCCGCCGGGTTGCCGACCTGTTACCTGGGGTCGGGGTAGGGTGCGGCGTCCCGTGGTCGCCGGTCATCAGGGAGGCACCGCCGTTGCCGCCGAGCCGTTCGCAGCCGCCTGGTCCCGGGCCCGCCACCGGCCGTCCCCACATGCCCGGCTACGGCATCTCCCCTTCCGAGGAGGGCCTCCTCCCCTGGCCCTGGGCGGTCGAGCGCCTGGAGCGGGCCCACAACTACTGGGTGGCCACCACCGGCCCCGACGGCTCGCCCCACCTGGCCGCCGTCTGGGGCCTGTGGCGCGACGACACCTTCGCCTTCAGCACCGGCGGCGCCTCCCGCAAGGCCCGCAACCTGGCCGCCGACCCGCGCTGCGTGGTCGCCCCCGAGCAGGCCGGCGAGTCGGTCGTGGTCCAGGGCACGGCCGGGCGGGTGACCGACCCCGCGGCCCTGGCGGCCCTGCTGGCCGCCTACCGCGACAAGTACGGTGCCGGCTTCCCCGACCCGCTCGAGCACCCGGTGCTGGCCGTCCGGCCCCGGGTGGTGGTCGCCGTCGTCGAGCGGGAGCCGATGTTCTCCAGCTCGGCCACCCGCTGGATGTTCGGCGACCCGCCGTCTCCCTAGAGGGGGCAGCCGGTGCGGTCGGAGAGCCGGCGGTTCGCCCCCTGGCCGAGCCGGACCAGCAGCGGGTCCGGGCCCGGGCCGGCCGCGTCCAGGTGGAGCTGCAGGACCCGTTGGTTGCAGACGAACATGACCAGCTGCCCGCCGCCCCCGCCCCGCTCGAGCAGGTACAGCTCGCCCCCGGTGACCTCGGGGAGCCGGTCGGGCGGCACGCCGCGGCCGCCGAGGTCGTCCCGGAGCTGGCCCCGCATGGCCAGCGCGTCGTCCCGGGATGGGAACTGGAACAGCGACGCCACCACCGGCCCGGCCGGCCCCGGCCAGGTCCTCGTGCAGCCGCTCTGGAAGCCGTGGTCGCCGAGGGCCCGGGGCAGGGCCGCCGGGTCGGGCAACCAGCTCCCGGCCGCCTCGCCGGGGGCGGTGAACCCCTGGTCGGCCGGGTCCCCGCCGAGGGTGCCGCCCGCCCCCAGGTCGCCGAGCAGCTCGCACAAGGGCGGCGGGGACGGGGCGCTGGTCGCGGTGGCCGGGCCGGTCGGGGCCACCGTGGCCGGCCGGGGATCGCCGGCCGGCGACCGCTCCAGCTGGTCGAGGGTGGTGACGGCCAGGGCCGCCGCCCCGGCGACGACCCCGAGCAGGACCAGCCGCCAGACGGCCCGCCGCCGCCTCGGCCGGCCGGGCCGGGCCGGCGGGGACGGGGCCGGCGTTGGAGCCGCCGGGACCGGGTCGGCGGCCGGCGGGTGCGGCGACCAGCTCCGCTGCAGCAGGTGGGTGGCCGCGGCCTGGGGGTCGGGGTCGGCGTGGTCGCCGAGCAGCTCCAGCAGCAGGGTCCTGGCGCTCGGCCGCCGCTCCGGATCCTTGTCCATGCATCCCTCGACCAGCTCGCGCAGCCGCCCCTCGAGCCCGCCCAGGTCGGGCGGCTCGTGCCGGATCCGGTAGACGATCTCGACCACCGTCCCTTGCCCGAACGGTCGCCGCCCCGTGCCGGCGAAGGCGACCAGCGACCCCCAGACGAAGATGTCGACCGCCGCCGTCACCGGCGCCTGGGCGAACTGCTCGGGCGCCATCCACCCCGGCGACCCCATCAGCCGCCCGGTCGCCGTGCTGGCCGCGCTGGCGTCGAGCGCCCGGGCGATCCCGAAGTCGATCACCTTGGGCCCGAAGTAGGACAGCAGCACGTTGCTCGGCTTGAGGTCCCGGTGGACCACCCCGGCCCCGTGGATGGCCGTCAGGGCCGCGGCCATCCCGACGGCCAGCCCGGCCAGGTCGGTCGCGGGCAGCCGCCCGCTGGCCGCGATCGCCCGGTCGAGCCGCACGCCGTCGACGTACTCGGTGACCAGGTAGGGCAGCGCGCCCGAGAGCTCGGCGTCGATCACCCGGGCGGTGCAGAAGCCGACCACCCGCCGCGCCGCCGCCACCTCGTGCCGGAACATCCGCAGGAAGGAGGGGTCCCCGGCCAGCTCCGGCCGGAGCACCTTGACGGCCACCTGCTCCCCGTCGCCGCCCCGGCCCAGGTACACCGTGCCCATGCCGCCGGCCCCGAGCCGTCCCAGGAGCTCATAGGGTCCGACCCGCGCCGGGTCCCCAGGCCCCAGCGGCGCCGCCCGCCCTGGGCCGGCAACCCCGCCGCCCTCGGCCACCCAAGCTCCTCACCCACCGGCGCCCGCCCCCGGCGGCCCGGCTCACGGCCCCGCTGACGCCCGGAGCCTACCACCGGGGACCGCCGGCCCCGGGCCGGAGTCCGGCGTTCGCGGTATCGTCTCGGCCATCGCACGCTCGTGGCGTCCAAGGGGGCCCAGATGTTCGTTCAGGTGATCCAGGGGCAGGTCGCGGACCCGGAGCAGGCCCGCGCCGCCTTCGACCAGTGGGCGCGGGACTTGGCCCCGGGAGCGACCGGCTGGCTCGGCTCGACCGCCGGGGTGACCGAGGACGGCCGCTTCATCGCCCTGGCCCGCTTCGAGTCCGAGGAGGCCGCCCGCCGCAACAGCGACCGTCCCGAGCAGGGCCGCTGGTGGGCCGAGACGGCCAAGCTGTTCAGCGGCGAGCCCACCTTCAAGGACAGCACCGACGTGGTCCCCGACGTCGTCGGCGACCCCGACACCGCCGGCTTCGTCCAGGTCATCCAGGGCCAGGGCAGCGACCCCGACCGGGCCCGCGAGCTCATGTCCCAGGACTCCACCGACTGGGCCGCCTTCCGCCCCGACATCATCGGCAGCATCGCCGCCGCCCACGACGGCGGCGCCTACACCATGGCCATCTACTTCACCTCCGAGGAGGAGGCCCGCGAGGGCGAGCGCAAGGAGCCCCCGGCCGAGCTGAAGGCCCAGATGGAGGAGATGGACGCCCTCAGCGTCGGCGTCCCCGAGTTCTTCGACCTCAAGCGCCCCTGGTTCTACTCGCCGCGCTGAGCGCCGGCCCCGTCAGCCGTCGCCGAGCACGGCGGCGGCGATCGTCCGGACGCGCTCGGGATCGGCGATCGCGTCGATCTCGACGATCCTGCCCTGGGTGACGGTGAACCCGAGCACGGCGAAGGGCCGGCCGGCGACCGTCACGACCACGCCGGCGGCCCCGTTCACCAGGGCCGGGTGCAGCTGGGCGGCCGGGAACGCGCCCACCAGCGCCTGGCTGGCCACGGCGGCCGGGCCATGGATCACCGTGGAGGCGCCGGGCCGCCGGGCCCCGAAGTCGGCCCGCAGCACGACCTCGGGGTCGAGCAGGCCGACGAGGCCGTCGAAGTCGCCCCCGCGGGCCGCCCGGAAGAAGGCGTCGACCACGTCCCGCTGACGAGCCAGGTCGGGGTCGGGCGCCGGGATCGCGGCCCCCTTGACCCGGCGCCGGGCCCTGCTGGCCAGCTGCCTGGCCGCCGCCGGGGTCCGGCCGACCATCGGGGCGATCTCCTCGAAGGGCAGCTCGAACATGTCGTGGAGCACGAACGCGAGCCGCTCCGCCGGTGACAGGGTGTCGAGCACGACCAGCAGCGCCAGCCCGACCGAGTCGGCCAGCAACGCCTCGTCCTCCGGCTGCAGCTCCCCCTCGGCGCTGATCACGGGATCGGGGAGGTGGGCGCCGAGGGGCTCCTCGCGCCGGGTGCCGCGCGACCGCAGCATGTTCAGGCAGACGCGGGCCACGATCGTGGTCAGCCACCCGCCGAGGTTCTCGACCCCGCCCGCCCCGGCCCGGCTGAGCCGCAGCCAGGTGTCCTGGACGGCGTCGTCGGCCTCGGTGAGCGACCCGAGCATCCGGTAGGCCACCGCCCGCAGGTGCGACCGGTGCTCCTGGAAGCGGTCGGCCAGCCACTCGTTCTCGTCCATCGGTCACATCCTCTCGCGGCCAGGTGTCATACCGGGTGACCCCGCACACCCAACCGATGTGACAAGGAGCTCCACCATGACGGCCTCACCCGTTCTGGTCACCGGCGGCACCGGCACCCTGGGCCGGCTGGTGGTCCCCCGCCTCCAGGACGCCGGCTGCGACGTCCGGGTCCTCAGCCGGCACCGCCACGACGGCGGCGACGGCGTCGAGCACGTCACCGGCGACCTGTCCACCGGCGAGGGAGTCGACGCCGCGGTTCAGGGGACCGAGGTCATCGTCCACTGCGCCGGCACCACCAAGGGCGACGAGGTCAAGGCCCGCCACCTGGTCCGGGCGGCGTCCCGGTCCGGGGCCCGCCACCTGGTCTACATCTCGGTCGTCGGCGCCGACCGGGTCCCGGTGGCCAGTGCCGTCGACCGCGCCATGTTCGGCTACTTCGCCGCCAAGCACGCCGCCGAGCAGGTCGTGGCCGGCTCCGGCCTGCCCTGGACGACGCTGCGGGCCACCCAGTTTCACGACCTGACCCTGCTGACCGTCCGCCAGCTGGCCAAGCTCCCAGTGATCCCGGTCCCGTCCGGCTGGCGGTTCCAGCCGGTCGACACCGGCGAGGTCGCGACCCGCCTCGTCGACCTCGCCCTCGCCTCCCCGGCCGGCCTGGTCCCCGACATCGCCGGCCCCCGGGTCTACGAGCTGTCCGAGCTCGTCCGCAGCTACCTGCGGGCCCGCGGCAGGCACCGCCCGATCCTCCCCGTCCCGACCCCGGGCAAGGCCGCCCGCGCCTTCCGCGCCGGGGCCAACCTGGCCCCCGACCGGGCCGTCGGCCACCGCACCTGGGAGGAGTTCCTGACCGCCAAGGTGCGCTCCCCGGCCTAGGGCCATACGCCCGGACCTCACCGCTCCAGGCCCTGTGGCAGATCGTGGAGCCGGACGGCGTGTCGAACTACAACCGCTACCGCAACCCGGCCGCGGTCCAGCCCCTGGCCAGAGCGTTCGGCGAGGCCGACGACACCGCCCGGGCCCGGCTGGTGGCCCAGGCCCAGCATGTCATGTTCGCCGAGGACCTGATGTGGATCCCGCTGGTCAACACGCCCACCCTGACCTGGATGGGCAGGCGGATCACCGGTGGCCCCGTCGGCGTGCCTGGGGCCTTCTACACGCCGTGGGCGGCGTACGTGGGAGCGCCCTGAGCCACCCAGGCGGGACCGAGATGCCACGACTGCTGGTGGGGAGGCTTGCCGGGCTCCTGCTCACGCTGGCCGCCTCCAGCTTCCTGATCTTCTCGTCGCTGTACCTCGCCCCCGGCGACCCGGTGGCCACGCTCTCGGGAGGCCGGGCCCTCCCCCCCGAGGCGGTCCAGGCCCTGCGCCACCAGCACCACCTCGACGACCCCTTCCTCACCCGCTATCTCTCGTGGCTGGGCGACCTCGCCCACGGTGACCCGGGCCAGTCGTTCACCTTCAACACCGGCATCGCCGACCTCATCGCCGCCCGGGCCGCGTCGACCACAATGCTGGTCGCCATGGCCTCGGTGCTCATCGTCGGCCTCGGCGTCACCCTTGGCCTGGTCGCCGGGATCCGGGGCGGCCTGCTGGACACGGTGGTCCTGCTGGCGACCGTGATCGGCCAGGCCGTGCCCGGCTTCGTGGCCGCCATCGCGCTGATCTGGCTGTTCGCGGTCCAGCTGGGCTGGCTCCCGGCGATCGGCTCGGGCCAGGGGCTGGCCGGGCGCGTCCAGCATCTCATCCTCCCGGCCGTCGCCCTGACGCTCGCCCAGCTCGCCTACGTCGCCCGGATCACCAGGGCCGCGGCCCGCGACGAGCTGGGCCGCGAGCACGTCGAGACCGCTCGGGCCAGGGGGCTGGCGCCGTCGCTGATCGCCCGCCGCCATGTCGTCCGCAACGCGCTGATCCCGATCGTCACCGTCTCCGGGCTGACCGTCGCCGGCCTGCTGGCCACCACGGTGGTGGTCGAGCGGGCGTTCAACCTCGACGGCATCGGCTCGTTGCTGGTCGAGGCGGTCATCCGCAAGGACTTCGCGGTCGTGCAGGCGGTCTCGCTCCTCCTGGTGACCGCCTTCGTGGTCGTCAACACCCTCATCGACCTCGTCTACGGGGTGCTCGACCCACGGGTCAGGGTGGGAGGGCCGGCGTGAGCGCGGCCGGTCCCGGCCGGCGGCTCGGCCACCCCGGGCTGGCCGCGCTGGTGGTGATCGCCGGGCTCGGGCTGGTGATGCTGGCCGCCCCACTGCTGCCGCTGGCCGACCCGGCCGACGTCGACCTCGCCCACAGCTTCGCCCAGCCGTCGGCCGATCATCCCCTCGGCACCGACTTCAACGGCCGGGACCTCCTGGCCCGCCTCGTCTGGGGCTCGCGCACCGCCCTGCTCGGCCCGCTGATCGTGACCGCCGCGGCCACCACGGTCGGGGTGCTGCTGGCCGTCGCGGCCGCCTGGCGCGGTGGCTGGCTCGACAGCGTGACCTCCCGCGTCTTCGACATCGGGTTCGCCTTCCCGGGCGTCCTGCTGGCGCTGGTGGTGGCGGCGGTGGTCGGGGCCGGGCTCGGGGCGGCGGTCGTCGCCCTGGCGGTGGCGTTCGTCCCCTCCATCGGACGGGTCACGCGCGGCACGGCCCTGCAGCAGCTCCGCCTCCCGTACGTGGACGCGCTCAGGGTGCAGGGCCACTCCCCGGTCGCCATCTGCACCCGCCACCTCCTGCCCAACCTCGGCGCCCTGATCGTCGCCCAGGCCACCGTCACCTTCGGCTACGCCCTGGTCGATCTGGCCGCCCTGTCCTACCTGGGCCTCGGCGCCGACCAGGCCACGCCGGACTGGGGGGTGATGGTCGCCGCCGGCCAGCCCGACATCCTCGCCGGCCACCCGCAGCAGTCCCTGTACGCCGGCGCGCTCATCGTCGTCGCGGTGGCGGCGTGCTGCGTCGTCGGGGAACGCGTCACCGACCGCGAGCCCGGCGGGCGCACCTCGTGAGCGCGCTCCTGGAGATCGAGGGGCTGCGGGTCAGCGTCCCCGACCACGGCGCCCTCCGGGTGGTGGTCGACCGGGTGGACCTGTCGATCGCCGCCGGCGAGTCGGTCGGGCTGGTCGGCGAGTCGGGCTCGGGGAAGACGATCACGGCCAAGGCGGTGCTCGGCCTGCTGCCGCCCGGCGCCCGGGTCGAGGGCTCGGTCCGGTTCGACGGACGGGACGTGCTGCGGATGTCCCCCGCCGAGCTCCGCGCCTACCGCGCCGGCCGGGCGGCGATCGTCTTTCAGGACCCGCGGGCCCACACCAACCCGCTGCGCACGGTCGGGGACTTCCTCACCGAGGGGCTGCGCCACAACCAGGGCCTGCCCAGGTCCGCCAGCCACGAGCGGGCCCGCGAGCTGCTCCGCGCCGTCGGCGTCGAGGACCCCGGGGGCCGCATGGCCAGCTATCCCCACGAGCTGTCCGGTGGCCTCCTCCAGCGGGTCATGATCGCCGGGGCGCTCTCGGCCGAGCCCCGGCTCCTCCTGGCCGACGAGCCGACCACGGCCCTGGACACCGTCACCCAGGCGGAGGTGATGGCGATCCTGGCCGAGCTTCGCCAACGGCTCGGCCTGGCCATGCTGTTCATCACCCATGATCTCGAGCTCGCCGCCGTCACCTGCGACCGGACCGCGGTCATGCGCGCCGGCTCGATCCTGGAGATCCAGCGTTCCGGCGAGCTCCATGACCGCCCACGGCACCCCTACACGGCGGGTCTGGTCGCGGCCCGGCCGTCCATCGACGGCCCGTCGCCGCACCCGCCGGTCCTCCCTGGCGGGCCCGTCGCCGCCGAGCCGATCCTGGAGGTCGAGCATCTCCGCAAGGTCTTCGGACCGCGCCGCGGGCGACCCGCGGTGGTGGCGGTGGACGATCTCTCCTTCACGGTCCCCCCTGGCGGCGCGCTCGGGATCGTGGGCGAGTCGGGCTCGGGGAAGACGACCGTGGCCCGCATGCTCCTGGCCCTGGAGACCCCGACCTCGGGGCGGATCCGGGTCGCCGGCCACGAACGGACCACGAGCCGGTCGTCGACGGCCGAGCGGCGCCGGCGGGCCAGGGACATCCAGATCGTCTTCCAGAACCCCTACACCTCGCTCGATCCCCGCCAGCGCGTCGGCGACTGCCTGGACGAGGCCCTCCGGCTCCACAGCCGGCGCGATCGCCGGGCGCGGCACGAGCGGGTGCGCCAGCTCCTGCACCAGGTGGGCCTGGAGGAGCGCCACGCCCGGTCGCTCCCCCGCCAGCTGTCGGGCGGCCAGCGCCAGCGCGTGGCCATCGCCAGGGCGCTCGCGCCCGAGCCGAGCATCCTGGTGCTCGACGAGGCGGTCTCCGCCCTCGACGCCTCGGTCCAGGACCAGGTCCTCAGGCTGCTGGCCGCCATCCGGGCCGGGACCGGCCTCTCGTACCTGTGCATCTCCCACGACCTGGCCGTGGTGCGCCAGGTCGCCGACGACCTCATCGTCATGCCCGACGGGCTGGTCGTGGAGGCCGGACCTACCGCGCAGGTCCTCGACGCTCCCCGCCACCCCTACACCCGGCGGCTGCGGGCCTCGGTCCCCCGCCCCGGGTGGGCACCCGGGTGACGGCGTCACCTGTCCGGGTCGAGCTCCTCGAACGCGGCGTCGAGATCGTAGCCGAGGGGGAGCGCGACATCGGGCGTTGCCTGCACCACCCGGGCGATCCCGCTGATCGGGGCCACCGCGATCATGGTGCCAAGGATCTCCCCGGCGGTGGCGTCGGCGTCGAGGGCCGCCCCGACGGTCCACTGGTAGGAGACGGGCGCCGCCCCCAGGGCCACCAGGGCGGCCAGACGGACCAGGGCATGGGTCTTGGGGCTCAGCTGGCAGCCCGCATCCGGATGGATCGCTCTGAGGTTGATGGCCAGGATGGACTCGATGAACCCTTCGTCGTGGAGGGCGAGCCGGCGGAGCTGCTCCTCGTGCGCCGTCATCAACCGACACCTCTCACTCGACCATCAGGCCCAGGCCTCGGGCGTGACGGATGGCCTCGCTCCGGGACGACACCCCGAACTTGCGGTAGATCGACATGGCCTGCGACTTCACGGTGTGCTGGGAGAGGCCCAGCTGCTCCCCGATCTCCCGGAACGAGTGGTGGGTGCCCAGCGGCCGCAGGAGGCGTACCTCGGCCGCGGTCAGGGACGACGCGCCGACGGCGGCCATGCGCATGGTGTCGAGCTGGGCGCGGAGCTCGGCGGCCTGGTCCCGCAGGAGGCCGAGCCGAGGCCGCCTGGACAGCAGGTCGTCGACCTCCAGCAGCATCGTTCTGGCCGCGGTGGCGTCGGTGAGGGCCAGGTAGGTCCGGGCCAGCTCGAGGCGCACCTGGACGGCCAGGTGGGGCAGGGCCCAGGTCAGCTGCCCGCGCAGGCGGCCGGCCCGGGCCAGGTCGTCCCTGGCCCGGGGGAGGTCCCCGCCGTGGATGGCCAGCCGGGCGGTCACCGCGTGCAGCAGGGCGCCGCTCGGGTACTGCTCCAGCCAGGCGCTGCGCGCGCCCGCGGATGCCCGCTCGGCCAGGGCCCCGGCCTGCTGCCATTCCCCTTGGGCCATGGCCAGGAGGGACCGCTCGGCCATTGCCACCACCGCCGAGCCGGTGCCGACCTCCGCACCGACCTCGGCGGCGTCGGCCAGACTGCGGTCGGCCTGGTCCAGGTCGCCGGTCAACAGCTGGGAGATCCCGAGCAGCAGCTGCGCCGACGCGTGCCGGGCGCTGCCGGTCGCGGCCAGCGCCCGGGCCCGCTCGGCGTCGGCCGCCATCTGCTCCACCCCCCCGGCGGCAGAGTGCCGCCTCGAGCAGGGCCAGCGGCCCGTCGATCGAGCGGCCGCCATGCGACCCGATGCCGTCGGGCGCCGCCTCCCTGGCGGCGTCGGCCCAGCGCTGGCGGCGACCGGGCGCCCGGAGACCGCGTTGATCCCTGCTCCGAGCACGGCCACGGCCGGGTACCGCTCGATCAGCTGGTTGGCCTCGAACCAGCCCAACCACTGCCTGAGCCGGGCCATCCGGCCGGCGGCGT
>Ga0126306_10002103_pt1 | contig 11090 bp, 12 predicted proteins | sample Plot27_FD_92592 | JGI IMG/M metagenome (GOLD analysis project Ga0126306, IMG submission 92592) | Serpentine soil microbial communities from UC McLaughlin Reserve, CA, USA - Plot27 | ecosystem: Environmental > Terrestrial > Soil > Grasslands | place: USA: UC McLaughlin Reserve, Lake County... | reverse complement strand
GTCCGAGGCGAGCGAGGTGACGGTGGACTCGTGGGCGCCGACCGGAGCGTCCCATGACGTAGTAGAAGGTGTCCCCCGTGAGGTCGGCCGTCACGGCCAGCAGGTAAGCGAGTGGCCAGCTCATCAAGCCCAAAGAGACCAGGAAACCTGCACAGACGGTCGCTAACGGACCCTCCACCACGACCAGCGGGAAGAGGAGGAGGTAAGGGTGGGTGCTCAACAAGGACACTAGAGCCCGTGCGTCGATGCTCAACGCGAACACTCTTCCTTCGATTCCCCGTACGAGCCTCCAGGGCGCTGCCCTTCATCGGCACGACGCAGGATCCAGGCCTCCAGGCGCTTCCGGTAGATGAACCCCAGCGTCACCAGCGCGACGAGGACCATCCCCGCGACGATCCACCCAGCCGCCGACTGCGTCATAAGGTCCGAAGCCAACAGAGCTGTCAGCGTGGCCCCTGGTAGCCTCCCGACCACCATGAAAACGAGGAAACGTCTGAAGCTGACCGCCGACAGTCCCGCCAGGGCGCACACGGCGTCATCTGGCATGAAGGGTACGAGCAGGATCGCGAAGAGCCACCAGCCCTGCGGGTCGAGCCTACCGGAGTACTTGTAGAACGTCTCCTCGCCGACGAGCCTTATGACCAGTGGCTCGCCCCACCTCCTCGCCGCCGTGAAGACGATCACCGAGCCGACCACCGAGCCTGCCATGCTCAGGGCGAGTCCTTGCGGCACACCGAAGATCATAGCCCCAGCGAACGTCACAGGACCGGCCGGGATAGGGGAGACGATCACCTGCGCGACCACGACCAGGACGTAGACGATCGGAGCGAAGGCTCCGAACGAGAGAACCCAATCCCGGATGCCGACCGCATCCAATTCGCTCAGGAGGGAGACGACCTGGCCAAGTACCGAACGAAGCCCGGGTGAGAGAAGATAGAGGAGGACGATGACTGTTGCAAATACCGCGGTAATTATCAGATACCGCCCGGCTTTAGGGAAGCCCGACTTCCCGCTGCGTTCCTCTACTTGCTCGTGCTTGGCACCCCGCCGGGTGGTGATGGTAGGGCCTGACACGTGTGCGATGCCTCCTTGCTTGTCTGCTACGCGTTACACAGGCCAAAGTACGGCTAAACCGGTTGCAGAGGCATCGGCCGAAAAACGTATCTAGTGGTTCACGGGGTGGTTGATTCGCCCATGAGGGAAGGCGCGATTCCCGCCGGGAGGATACTGTTTCAGGGAAGAGGTAAGGAGATCTGCTTTACGGAACCACTTTGAGCTCGCGGGCGCGGGCGATGGCCTCGGCACGGTTCCTGGCCCCTAGCTTGCGGTAGATGTTGTTCACGTGGGACTTGACCGTGCCCGCCGAGACGAAGAGGTCTCTGGCGATCTCGGAGTTTGTCCGGCCCGAGGCCAAGAGCGCCAGTACCTCCAGCTCTCGCTCGCTCAGATCCTCGACCGGCGGTTGGGGTGTCTCTCCTTCTCTCGCTGCCGTCCCGGCAGGTGACGGAGCCATCCTTGGCAGCTCCTGTAGATCCTGCTCCCGGAGAGCATACGCCTGGATGCCATCTTCCACCCGCAGCCGCAGATATCCCTTGCTGGCGAGTTCGTCGAGCATCTCGGCGGCTTCGTCCGCGGTCAGGGAGGTGCGTATCGCCGCCGTTACGGGGGTGAGTTCGCTGCGATCCGCCAGGGCATCGAGCAGCTCCTTTTCCCTGTTCTTCGCGCTTGGAGCCGAGAGGACCTGCTCGCGCGGGGCCAGGAGGCGGTTCGCCTGCCACAGGAAGGCGGCGGGTATGGCGGTCCCGAACGCCAGGATCCAGGCCCACTCCCAGGCGGACTCGGCCAGGTTGACGCCGATGGCCATAACCGAGATGCACCAACCGGCGACGCCCAGGACGACCAGAGCCGGTATCAGGAAAGCCCGGTTCGAGGTCGGGTTCCGCACACCAGGATCCCGGTTCGTGGCGATGTCCGGTGGGGCGTTGTCCCTACCGCCGTCTTCCGAACTCCCGGCAGAGTGCTCTTCGCTTCTCATCTTTGTTTCCCCAAGGCCTCGTTTTCGCGATCCTACGGCGTCCCTTTCTACGCCGGATCGACCGATTTTCCACGTCAATTCTAATGCGGGACGGGGCCGGAGGCATCACACCGCAGGACGAAACCCTATGCTACCAGGGAACGAAGATCGGGCCTGCCGATCACGCACCCCTCTCGTCCCGGTTTACCTTGTGCGAGCAGGCCTTCTGAGCGTTCTGGAGACCCATCTCGAGGAGGACGGCAGCACCACCGAGCGTCCGCGTGACCGCGTTGGTATGGGCCTCCCTGTTCTCTCTCGACCAGCTTTGCGGAGCCGCTCGGAGACACGCAGCGTCGACGTGGCCTTCGTTCCCAAACCGTCGATCACCGCAGTGCCATCACCGGCCTCACTCCGGACGGTTGCCCGTCTCGCTGCCGGCCTCGAACGGCGTGGTCACCCCTTCGTAGCCGAGGTGCATCGTCATGCCTTCGGCGGCGTGGTCGAGGTTGTGGCAGTGGTCCATCCAGATGCCGGGGTTATCGGCGCGGAAGGCGACCTCGTAGGACTCGCCTGGCGCGACGTTGAGGGTGTCCGACCACCACGGGCTTCCGCTGACGCGTTCGCCGTTGCGCGAGAGTACGAGCACGTGGTGGCCGTGGAGGTGCATGGGGTGGTCCATGAAGCTGCGGTTGACGAAGGTCGTCTTTACGAGGTCCCCCTCGCGCACCATCTGCGCGGGCGTGTTCGGGAACACCTCGCCGTTGATAGTCCACAGCATGTAGAAGTTCCCGTCGTAGAAGCCGGGGCGGTTGTCGAGGACAACCTCGAACTCCTGGTCGAAGTCGCTTGAAGCGTCGAACGGCGTGGGCTCGGGCTCGCCGTAGCTCGCGGGGTCGAACCCGGGACCGTTCTCGAGAGCGGGTACGTCGCCCTTGCCGTCGGAACTCAGCAGTAGACCGAGGTCGTGATCGTCGCCCCCTAAACCGACGCCCTCGGGCACTCCGAGCCGGACCGGCGTGGCCGGCATGGTGAACGTGACGTCGTAGCGCCCGCCTGCGGCCAGCTCCAGGCGGGTGTCGGTCAGCTCGGTGGGAGCGTTCAGATCCGTGCCGTCTATCGCTGCGACCTCGAACGGGGCGCCCGTTAGGGAGAAGGTCACAGGGTAGCTGTCGGTGTTGATCAGGCGCAGGCGGACCGGCGTCCCGGGAGTGATGGCCTTCCGTTCGAGCGTGTCGGAGGCGCCCATGGCAGCGGTCCGGCCGTTCCCGCTCTCCCAGGAGTGGGCCAGCACCGTGACCTCCCGCTCGTCCTTCTCCGGCTCGCGCGGCTCCACGATGAAGGCGCCGAAGAGCCCTTTCCCGACCTGCTCCGAGGAGACCTGGTGGGAGTGGTACCAGTACGTGCCGGCCTGCTCGGCTCGGAAGCGGTAGGTGTGTCGCTCGCCGGGTCGCACGGCGTCCTGGGTTAGACCGGCCACGCCGTCCTCGGCGTTCGGCACGTCTATGCCGTGCCAGTGGAGGGTCACGCCGTCGTCTATGTCCTCGTTGAGGAGCGTGACCTCGACGAGCTCGCCCTGGCGGACACGCAGCTCCGGACCCGGGGCCTTGCCGTCGAAGGTCCATGCCTCGATAGTCTTGCCGGAGCCGAGCCTTATCCTGGCTTCTCGGGCGGTGAGGGTGAACCGGCGATCCGGCACCCCTTCGCGTGGGCCGGTCAGGTCGGTCACACTGGTCGACGAGCCGTGTTCGTGGTCGGCGTGACCCATATGTCCGTGCCCGGTTTGTGGTCCGCCGCCGTAGTCCACGTTCTCGTGGGTCATCATGCTGAACCGGTCGGGAAGCACGCTCGCCTGCATCGAGTAAGCGAACAAGGCAACGAAGCCGGCGCAGATCGCGAGCGCGAAGGCGCCCGTCCGCAGGAGCCTGAAACCGGGCCCGGGCGTGAGGGGAGGTTCGGGCCCGCTCATTATCCGGAGGCGTCGCCGCTGTCTGACCCACAAGGCAGCGGTAGAGATGGAGAACAGCCCCCACAGGGTGAGGGCCATGCCGGGCGAAGGGAGGCCTGGGGGGAACCAGGTGACGTAGAAAAAGAGGGCCGCGCCGACCGCCGTCGCCTGGACGGGGACGACGAGAAGAGGATGCGAGGCCTCGGATCTGCCCGCCGCGTCCACCGGGACCTTGGCTTCCACGACGGCGCCGCGCGCCAACCTCCACAACCTTGGAACGGAGAGGAAGAGCGCGGCGGCGGCCGGCAGCAGGAGCGGCGGTGTGCCCAGGATCATTCTGTCCTTCACGAACAGCCAGCCGTAGGACCACAGTCGCGCGACCAGGAACAGTTCCGCCGCCGTGAGCAGCGCGGCGAGCCCCAGGACCGCGAGCAGGACCCCCACGCCGAGCCGCAACCGGCCCCAGAAGACGAGCCGGCCGGCGAGGTAACCTGCGAGCCACCACGCGATGAGAATAGCCGGCGTAACCAGCGCGCTTACACCCAGAACCGCTTCGAACATCAGGCTACCTGCTCTCATCTCGCTTGCGCCGTACGCTCGCGAACGTAGCCCTAAACCGGGTAGAGAAACCTCTACCGAAAGTAGTGTTCCGGGTTTATTCGGGGTTCAGTGCGCGTTTCAAAACCTCGGGCGTAGTAGGCACCGAAGACAAACAAGGGAGCAAGCCAGAAGAAGGCCTCATGGATGTCGGCCCGTCGCTCGTAGCGCACGGTGACCTGTAACGTAGATGATGCCGCCCATTATGGCTCGGTCGTCCCGGCGTAGCCTGCCGCCCTTCGGCTTGGGCACCTCCGGGGGCAGTAGCGGCTCCACGGCCCCCCACAGCGTGTCACTCACCAGCTCCTCTGAAGTCATCCGAGCCCCGGTTGAGCCCGTAGCCCGCGCATCTCACAACAGTAGGTTGGTCAAGAGGCCGAGCAGCGTTGCTCCGAAGATCCCGATGCCCACGTAGAGCGCGAAGACGCGTGGACGGGTTATGGTCCACACCGCCACCATCGCCGGGATGGACGTGACCCCTCCGGCTATGAGGAAGGCGATCGCAGCCCCCGGCTGCATGCCCCGTTCGAGCAAACCCGAGACGATCGGCAGCGCGCCGAGCTCGTTGAGGTACAGGGGGACGCCGACCAGCGCCGCCAGTGGCACGGCGAAGGCGTTGTCTTCGCCTAGCACGCCGGCTATCGCTTCTTGAGGAACGTAAAGTACGATCACTGCCTCGATCACGAATCCTAGGAGCAACCAGCGCCCGAGTTTCCAACTCTGCTTCGCCATGTTGCGCCCCACCTTGGCCCAAGAGAGTTGTCGGAAGCTTTCGAGCGCAGACCTCCACCACTTTTCGTCCTGCGCCCTTAGCGTCCTTGGCAGCGTCCTCCGTATCTTACGGGGACCGTCGTAGCAGCCAGGGCAGCCGCACGCCACCCCCTCTTCGCCCGTCTCGAGCGCCTCGGCCGATGCCCTCGCGCTGACGACGACGGGTTGGCGATTCTCCTGTCGCATAGGCGCATCGCAACCGGCGTCGGTCTCCTGCGCTTCTTCCTCCAGGTACTCTTCGACGGCGCTCTGGCGTAGCGACTTCCCCCGCAGCAGGCCGCTGCGCGTGAGCAAGAGGGTCAGGTAGCCCGCCCCGAGACTGAGCAAAAGCGTGGCCAACAGCCGTGCCACCGCCAATGGCCACCCTAACAGGCCGACCGACAGCGCGAAGACCTCCGGGTCCATCGTCGGCGAGGCGATCCAGAAGCTCATCACCGGTGCCAGAGGCACGCCCGCCACCAGGAGCCCGGCGACGATCGGCACGACCGTGCAAGAGCAGAACGGAGTGAAGGCACCCACTGCTGTGGCAAGCAGTATGGAGAGTCCTACCCGAGTATCGAAGGCCCCGCGGATCGCGCTGTCGAGCTTTAGCGCCCTCACCATGACCCCAGGAACACGGCCACCAAGAACACGGGTAAGATCCGCCACCCGGCTTCAAGCACAAACCCCGCGACTTGCGCAGCTTCCTGAACGACCTGTTGCATGATTCGTCCTCCTATTTCCATTTGCAACGTAATAACTAGTTAATTAGTTATTAACTGGCAAAAATTTTGGTCACTTCGCTATTTACTTCTTCATCAGGCCACGTCGCTCTCCCTCTTCTCGTCGACGCAGCACTCGTCGGAGAGAAAGCCAACGAGTTGGTTCATGGCTTGGTAGTCGGCGCGGCAGATCAGGCTCGTGCCGCTCTTCTCAGAAGACACCAGCCCGCTGTCGATGAGCCTGTGGAGGTGATGGGAGAGGGTCGAACGTGGAATGCCAGTCCTTTGCTGGATACGTCCTATAGTCAATCCCTCTCCGCCCGCTCTGACCAGCATCCGGTAGATCTCCAATCTCACCGGTGCCCCCAGGGCATCCATCGCGTCGGCTGCTCGTTCGGTGTTCATGGGCTCAGTATATCCTCATGGACACATACTTCAACTAATTTTCTAGTTATTTAGACAAGAGCTGTTATCGTGTCCAGCGTGCCGATTCGCTGGACGGTTTTGAAACGCTTGCTTAGCCGCGGGGATTTGGCGCTGTAATCCCCGGCCCGTCCACCACTGCGCCCTAGATGAGCTTCAGGCTGCGGGCTCTGGCGAGGGCCTCGGCGCGGTTGCGCACCCCCAGCTTGCGGTAGATGTTGTTGGTGTGGGTCTTGACCGTGCCCACGCTGACGAAGAGGTCCCTTGCGACCTCCCTGTTCGAACGGCCGGAGGCGAGGAGGGTGAGGACCTCGAGCTCCCTCTCGCTCAAGGGCTCCACCAGGGGCTCCGGGGACCCGTTCGCGGTGAAGCTCACTGCTCCGAGGGAGGGCCTCCGCTCCTTCTCGAGGAGAGCGTACGCCGGGATCCCTTCGCTATCGAGGACTTCCAGGTGGCCTCCGGTCGCCAGCCTCTCGAGCATCCCGGACGCTTCCTCGACGGTCAGCGATGTCCGCATGGCGGCCGCTGCGGGGCTGAGATCACCCCGCTCCTCCAGGGCGCGAAGGAGCTCCTTCTCTTTCTCCCTCGCGCCGGGTGCGGCGCGGCGAGACTCCTCGTGCGTGGCTATGGCGCGGTTTATCTGCCGCACCAGGAGAACGGGCGCCACCACCCCGATGCCCAGGAAGGCGACCCATACGATACCCACATCGGCCAGTCCTCTGTCTATGATGAACCCGACAGCAGCGAATAAGAGGAGCAGGCACCACACTCCCACGCCCAGCGCCGCCAGAACCCTACTCAACAATACACAAGCCCCTCTTCGTCAAGCTCGCCGGTCGATCTCGTTCGCTACAAGAACCATACGCAGCAGCCGCGGGAACGTCTCTTCGAAGCTACGCGTCGCCATCTCTCCGGTCATCGGGTGCCGACGGAGAGTTTGCTGGCTCCGCCGGCTACCTCAACGTCGTAGCGGTCGGCCGCGCCGTCGTAGCCGGGGGTCTGCAGGCGCGTCTCACCGCCGATGGCGCCGAAGCGCTGCTCGTCGAAAGCGAGCTCGCTGACGCCGCGGCCCACTCTGATCCGCGCTGCGACGCCTTCGGGGCGGTGGATGGTCACGTCGCTGGCGCCGCCGGTGACGCGCACCGAAACGGTGCCCGAAGGGCGGGGAGGGTCACCGCGACCCCGCTGGCGCCGCCGTGGAACTCGATCTGCCAGGGGATCGCCGGGTTGAGCGTGACCTCCGCGGTACGCCTGCGCCAGTCGAAGGGGTGGAAGGTGCGAGGGTACCGGATGGTCACGGCGCCGTCTCGCGCGTGGACTTCCGGCGGCGGTCCGTCGAAGCGGGCGCGGTAGAGGTCATCGATCGAGGAATCGACGCGGAGGACGACGTTGGCGGCGCCGCGCACGAACTGCAGGCGTCCGCTCGACGCAGCGCCGAGGGGGGCAGAGAAGCCTCCACCCCCCGGGTTGTTGACCGTCGGCTCGTTCATGAGTTATCTCCCTTATGGTTAACGGCGAAAGATCTTGGTGGCGATCCCGTAAAAGATCCAACCAAGCGGGCCGCGGCGCACGATCCGGTTGTTGTGGAACGCCGTAAAGATCCAGCCCCCGTCGTCCTTCACGGCGACCAGCGTCTGGATGGAGTCGCGCGACGGGCGGGGCTTGTCCTCTCCCGGGAAAACGGTGCTGCCTGTCGCGTGCACGAGGGCGACATCGGGACCAAGGAACCTCACGCTCTCGACCCTGCCGACCAGCCTCGTCCCCTTCAGCCACTTGTCGAAGAGCTCCTGGTGCGAGGAGGAGATCTCCTCTCGCCCTCTGGTGCGCGTCCCCTCGAAGGCGACGTAGTCGGCGTCCTCGGTGAACCGGGAGCCGTAGGCGTAGCCGTCGCCCCTGCCCCAGTCGTCGAGGAGCTCCCGGAAGAGGTCGCGGACGGCCGCCTCGTCGGCGGAGTAGTTCTCTGTGGTCTGGTCTTGCATCGTCGTTCTCCTATCGAAGTCGTTGCTGTGGTCTCGGTTGATGCTCATGCTGGTGCTCGGCGGACGAGCGGCGCGCCGTCAGATCATCGCTTCAGGCTGCTACCTTCTCCTCCCAGTCAATATGGTGGTGGTACACCCAGGCAAACGAGTCAGAACTGGCGAGGTGCTTGAGCGCGAAGGGCATCATCAGATCCCGGAACCAGCGGGCGACCGGGCCGGCGGTCTTGCTGTTACCGATCCGCCGCGAGTACGCGACCACCTTCATCGCGCGCTCCCGGCGCAGCCGCTCGTATGCGGCGAACGCCCGCCCGGTGTCCGGGATGTCGCGCAGGCACTTCGCGACGACGAGCGCGTCCTCCATCGCCAGCGATGCGCCCTGCCCGGCACTCGGAGAGACGGCGTGCACGGCGTCGCCGATGAGGACGACCGGCCCGCGGTGCCAGGTCGAGGCCGCCGGTATGTCGTGGACCGGGTAAGCGCCTAACTCGCTCTCCGTGGCCTCGATGATCTCGCCTATGACGTCGATGTCGCCCGAGAACACGTCGAGCAGGCGCTGCTTCCACTCATCCGAGGAGATGCCGGCCAGCTCTTCGTGGGATGGCTCGTCGGGGCGGTGAAGGTTGGCGAACCAGTAGATCTCCCCTGATGGCCTGACCAGGTAGCCGAAGAACGCACGTTTGCCGAAGACGAAGTGCTGTACGTCCGGCGTCGGCGCGATGCGGGAGCTGTGGACGAAGCCGCCCATGCTGAGCAAGCCGGTGTAGGCGGGTTTAGGAGCGGTCGGGTCCAGGATGCGGCGGGTGCGCGAGTGGATGCCGTCCGCGCCGACCAGCAGATCCCCGGTTGCCTCCGTGCCGTCGGTAAAGCGGGCGACCACGCCGCCGGTTGCGGCATCGAAGTCGGCGAGCCGCTTGCCGTACTCGACCTCGATGCCGCGTCTGACCGCCTCGTCTGCCAGCGCGCGCTGCAGCCGCCCTCGCTTCACGATGACGCTTACGGTGCCGTCGGGCAGCCGCAGCCCGTTGGCGACCTCGCCGAGCCGCTTGCCGGTGCCGCTCCACATCACCATGCGGGGCGCGGGGAAAGCGTCCTCGATCACAGGCGCGTGCGCATCCAGGGTCTTCAGAACGTCCAAGCCGTTGGAGGCTGTGTTGAGGAAGAGCCCCACGTAATCCGAAGGCTCATCGTAGGCCTCGTAGACGGTGGCTTCGATCCCAGCGCGCTGCAGCGCCAGGGCGGCCGTCGGGCCGCCGATGCCGCCGCCGACGATCAGGGCTTTCCTCCTGGTCGTGGGTCTCCGGTCCACGTGTGTGCTCCTTTCGAGGTCGTTACTCATGCGAAGGTCTCTTTTCTGCCGATCCGCTTCTACGAGCCGCCGGGTGCCCGGGACAGCACCTGGGCCAGCGCCCGCTCGAGCTCGCCGTCTGGGTCCTCCGCGGCAGCCTCGGTGCGCCAGGCGACGAAGCCGTCGGGCCGGACCAACAGCGCGCCGTCCGCACCGAGCCCGTGTGCGGCCGCGCCCTCGGCGCCAGCCAGCTCCACCCCGAAGCGATACGCATCGAGCGGAGCGTGCAGCGCGGCGCGCTGGGCGGCCGAGATCCACGCTGCTCCGCCCGTTCCGGCCAACAGCACGAAGCGCCGTCCGTACAGGTCGATCGTGGAGATCTCCCGGCCGCCCAGGGTGACCGTCACGTGCGGCGCCCGGGTACCCGGCTGGCCCGTTAGCTCCTCGGGTAGCAACGGCGAGACGTCATCCGACGCGCCGAGCACGGCCGACGAGCGGTACCGGTACCCCATCGCTACCGCCCCGTAGTCGACGAGCGGCACCCCTGCGCCCGGGCCCATGCGGGAGCCGAACCTGGCAAAAGCCTGCTGCATGGTGAGCAATCCGGTCGGGCGCCGTTCTTCGTCATAGGTGTCGAGCAGCGCGGGACCAGCCTGGCCGCGGAGCACCGCCGCGAGCTTCCACCCCAGGTTGTGAGCGTCTTGGATCCCGGTGCTGCCGCCGAGCCCACCGGTCGGCGGGTTGATGCGTGCCGCGTCGCCGGCGAGGAACACCCGGCCGGCACGGTAGCGGCGCGCGACCTGGGCGCCGATGCTGAACCCGAGCACCTTGAGGTCCGTGCCGGGGACCTGGGGACGCAGCCTGACCGCCACGTCCGGCAGGCCGGACGCCGCGCGAACCATCCCGGCGACCCGCTCGTCGGTGTAGTCTTCGATCGACTCGCGCTCGGGATCGTAGCCTGTGGCGAAGACCCAGCGCTGCCCCACGCCGTCGTGCGCCATAAGGATGGTGTAGGGCTGCGGACGCTGGAGGTACGCGATGTCTACCCGGCGGCCGCGCAACGCGGGGGTCAGGTCGGCCTCGACCATCGCCGTGATCGTGTGGTACAGGACTCCGGGCCCATCGGTGCCGATGCCGAGGCGACGCCGCACGGCGCTGTTCCACCCGTCGGCGGCGATGAGGTAGTCGGCGCGCAGCGAACGCTCAGTACCGCTACGCCGGTCCCGCAGGACCGCGGTGACCCCGGTTTCGTCCTGCTCGAACGACATCAGCTCCGTGGCGAACCGCACGTCGGCGCCCAGCTCCCGCGCCCTGTCGCGGAGCAGGATCTCGAGCTTGTCCTGGTCGATCGGCCCGAACGCCGAGGGGCTGGCGG
>Ga0126306_10002102_pt1 | contig 11090 bp, 9 predicted proteins | sample Plot27_FD_92592 | JGI IMG/M metagenome (GOLD analysis project Ga0126306, IMG submission 92592) | Serpentine soil microbial communities from UC McLaughlin Reserve, CA, USA - Plot27 | ecosystem: Environmental > Terrestrial > Soil > Grasslands | place: USA: UC McLaughlin Reserve, Lake County... | reverse complement strand
GGGCTCTCGTCGGTGCCGGCCAGCAACGAGCCGAGCATGACGGTGTCAGCGCCGGCGACCAGTGCCTTCGCGATGTCGCCCGAGTACTGCAGGCCGCCGTCGGCGATGAGCGGAACGCCCGCCGGCCTCGTAGCCTTCGAGGCCTCGTAGACGGCGGTCACCTGGGGAACGCCCACACCCGCGACCACGCGCGTCGTGCAGATGGAGCCCGGGCCGACGCCGACCTTCACGGCATCGGCGCCCGCGTCGACGAGCGCCTGCGCGCCCTCGCGGGTCGCGACGTTGCCGCCGATCACGTCGATGTGCGCGAAGCTCGGGTCGGCCTTGAGCCGCCGGATGATGTCGAGCACGCCGGCGCTCTCGCCGTTGGCCGTATCGACGACGAGGACGTCGACGCCCGCGTCGCGCAGCGCCTCGGCGCGCTCCCAGGCGTCGCCGAAGAAGCCCATGGCCGCGCCCACGCGAAGCCGCCCCTCGGCGTCCTTCGTCGCGTTCGGGTACTGCTCGGACTTGTCGAAGTCCTTCACCGTGATGAGGCCCGTGAGCCGGCCCTCGTCGTCGACGAGCGGCAGCTTCTCGACCTTGTGCTGGGCGAAGATCGCGATCGCCTCATCGGGGTTCATGCCGACGCGGCCCGTGATGAGCGGCGCCTTCGTCATGACGTCGGCGACCTTCGTCGACGACTTCTCGAAGTCGGAGACGAACCGCATGTCGCGGTTGGTGATGATGCCGACGAGAATGCCGTCGTCGTCGATGACGGGCAGGCCGCTGACGCGGAACGTGGCGCAGAGCTCGTCGACTTCGGCGACGGATGCCTCCGGCGTCGTCGTCACCGGATTGGAGACCATGCCCGACTCGCTGCGCTTCACCCGGTCGACCATCTCGGCCTGCTCGGCGATCGAGAGGTTGCGGTGCAGGATGCCGATGCCGCCCTGTCGGGCCATGGCGATCGCCATGCGCGACTCGGTGACGGTGTCCATCGCGGCCGACAGGAGCGGCGTCGCGACGGTGATGCGGCGGGTGAGGCGCGAGCCGGTGTCGGCCTCGCTCGGGATCACGTCGGTGTGACCTGGCAGCAGCAGGACGTCGTCGTAGGTGAGTCCTGTGAATCCGAACGGATCTGCCTGATCCATGTCTTCCCTTCGCGTCGAGTTCTGCTCGAGTTTCGCGCGTCATGGGTGTCGCACGATCCATCAATCTTAAGCGAGTTTGCACAGCGGGCATTCCCCGGATAACAATCGAGGGCCATTGTGACCATGGATGAAACACATGGGACATAATCGGCACGTACTGTCGACGACGTCGTCGGGAGGAAGACCGGACCCCGGCGTCAATAGCCCCGAGACTCTTGGAGGTGCAGTGGAACCCACGCAATCAGTCGCCAGACGGTCGCCAGGGAGGTGGATCATCCTCCTCGGACTTCTCTTGTCCGCACTCACTCTGTCCAGCATCGCAGCGTCCCCTGCGGTGGCGGATGTAGTGAGTACAGAAGAGAGTGACGAGGAGTTCGAGTACACCATCAGGGGAATCGTCAAGAACGACGATGAACCGCTCGAGGGCGTGAGCATCTCGGTCGAGGGGAACGGCTTCGAGGCCGACACCGAGACGGATGCCGAGGGCCGATGGTCGATCGGCGTCCCCGAGAAGGCGACGTACGAGGTCACCCTCGACGAGGACACGCTCCCCAAGGGCGTGATCGTCAAGGAGGGCGGCTCGAGTCGCAACGCAGAGTTCGGCCAGACGAAGAACGTGACGGTGGCGTTCTTCCTCGGCGAGGGCCAACGGGTCACGGTGAACTTCTTCGACCAGTTCGTGCAACGACTGATCAGCGGCGTGAACTTCGGCCTGCTCCTCGCCCTCGCGGCGATCGGCCTCTCGCTCATCTTCGGCACCACCGGGCTCTCGAACTTCGCCCACGCCGAGCTGATCACGTTCGGCGCGCTCATGGTGCTGACGTTCGGCGTCAACCTCGCCTGGCCGCTGTGGCTCGCCATCGCAGTCGCACTCGTGTTGAGTGCCGCCCTCGGATGGGGCCTCGATGCGGCGATCTGGAAACCATTGCGTCGCAAGGGCGTCGGACTCGTCCAGCTCATGATCGTGAGCATCGGCCTCTCGCTCGCCTTGCGGTACACCTACCAGTTCTTCTACGGCGGCTCGACGAGCCAGCTCCCCGGGGCGACGCTCCCGTCCGACATCAGGTTCGGTGCGGTCGCGCTTTCGTGGATCGACATCGCCAGCATGGCCGTGAGCATCGTGGTGCTCCTCGCGGTCGCATACTTCCTGCTGCGCACCCGCATCGGCAAGGCGACGCGCGCGGTGTCCGACAATTCGAGCCTCGCGTCGGCGAGCGGCATCGACGTCGACCGGGTCATCCGCATCGTCTGGGTGCTCGGCTCCCTGCTCGCCGGTCTCTCGGGCATCCTCTGGGCCTACTTCCGGCCGGGCGTCAGCTGGGACATGGGGTTCCAGATCCTGCTGCTCGTGTTCGCCGCGGTCACGCTCGGCGGTCTCGGCACCGCGTTCGGCGCCCTCGTCGGCTCGCTCATCGTGGGCGTGTTCGTCGAGCTCTCGACGCTCTGGCTGCCGAGTGACATGAAGTACGTGGGCGCCTTGGTCATCCTGATCCTGGTGCTGTTGTTCCGACCACAGGGCATCCTGGGTCGTCGAGAGCGAATCGGATAGGAGGGGACGACCATGATCGACTGGGGAGCAATCTTCGGAAATGCGGCCGTCGAGCTGATCAGCCCGACCACTGCCGCCTACGCACTCGCCGCGCTGGGTCTGGCGATCCACTTCGGCTTCACCGGCCTGCTGAACTTCGGCCAGGCGGGGTTCATGCTGCTCGGTGCCTACGGGTACGCCATCCCGGCACTGAAGCTCGGCTGGCCCGTCTGGGCCTGCGTGCTGACGGCACTCGTGGCGTCGGTGATCTTCGCACTCATCCTCGGCATCCCGACACTGCGATTGCGCGCCGACTATCTCGCGATCGTGACGATCGCCGCAGCCGAGGTGCTGCGGCTGGTCTTCACGACCAACGAGTTCCAGGCCGTGACGGGCTCGGCGAACGGTCTCTCCGAGTATCAGGCGGGCATCCTCGCGTTCAACCCGTTCCCGGCCGGGCGCTACGGCTTCGGGCCGTTCATCTTCGACAACCGGGTCTGGTTCTTCCTGGTGATCGCGTGGATCGTCGTGGCGATCGCCGCGGTGTTCACCTGGCTCATCATGCGCAGCCCGTGGGGCCGTGTCGTGAAGGGCATCCGGGAAGACGAAGACGCGGTGCGGGCACTCGGCAAGAACGTCTACTCCTACAAGATGCAGAGCCTCGTGCTCGGCGGTCTCTTCGGCACGATCGCGGGCATGCTGTTCGTATTGCCGCGCGCGGTCGTGCCGTCGTACTTCCAGCCGTCGCTGACGTTCTTCGTCTACGCGATCCTGCTCCTCGGCGGGGCGGCGACGATCCTCGGGCCCATTCTCGGCTCCATCGTGTTCTGGGTGCTGCTGTCGTTCTTCTCGGGCTTCATCGCCCGTGCAGTCGAGGCCGGCTGGCTTCCCTTCATGACGCAGGTGCAGGCCGGTCAGATCCGATTCATCCTCGTTGGGGTCGCGATCATGCTGATCGTGGTATTCATGCCACAGGGCATCCTCGGAAACAGGAAGGAGCTTGCTTTTGTCAAGTGAAACCGCCTCCACGAGGCCCGTCAAGTCGACCGGACTCCACATCGGAGAACCGGCCCCCGGCGTCAAGAAGCACGACCCGATCCTCATCGCCGACGGCGTGAAGCGAACCTTCGGCGGCCTCACCGCCGTCGACGTCGATCACGTCGAGATCCCGCGCGGCGCGATCACGGCGCTCATCGGCCCGAATGGCGCCGGAAAGACGACCTTCTTCAACCTGCTCACCGGTTTCGACAAGCCCGACACCGGCACCTGGTCGTTCGAAGGCCGCTCGCTCGCCCATGTGCCGGCCTACCGGGTGGCTCGAATGGGGCTCATCCGCACGTTCCAGCTGACCAAGTCGCTCGCATTGCTCTCCGTCATGGAGAACATGAAGCTCGGTGCGAAGGACCAGGTCGGCGAGAACCTGTTCCGTTCGCTCATCCCCTCGATCTGGCGCAAGCAGGACGACGAGATCGAGGTGAAGGCCACCGAGCTCCTCGCCCGGTTCAAGCTCGATACCAAGCAGGACGACTACGCCGCGAGCCTTTCGGGAGGTCAGCGCAAGCTCCTCGAGATGGCGAGGGCGCTCATGAGCGATCCCACTCTCGTCATGCTCGACGAGCCGATGGCCGGCGTGAACCCCGCGCTGACGCAGTCGTTGCTCGACCACATCCTGAACCTGAAGGCCGAGGGCATGACCGTGCTGTTCGTCGAGCACGACATGCACATGGTTCGGCACATCGCCGACTGGGTCATCGTGATGGCCGAGGGTCGCGTGGTCGCCGAAGGCGACCCGCACGCGGTGATGGAGGATCCCGCCGTGATCGACGCCTACCTCGGCGCGCACCACGACGCCGACATCGGCGCCACCGACACCGAACACGTCGAAGCGCTGAAGGAGCTCATCGATGACGAACAGTAGCCCGGCGCCCACTGTGGCCCCGACGCCGACCACCGAGCTGGTGGTCGAGGTACGCGATGTCACTGCCGGATACATTCCGGGCGTGAACATCCTGAACAGTTGCTCGCTGACCGCAGCGCCCGGGGAGCTCATCGGCATCATCGGGCCGAACGGCGCAGGCAAGTCGACGCTCCTGAAGGCGATCTTCGGCCTCGTCAAGGTGCGCGAAGGCGGCATCTACCTGCACGGCGAGGAGATCACGAACCAGAAGGCGAACAAGCTCGTCGGCCAGGGGGTCGGGTTCGTCCCGCAGACGAACAACGTGTTCCCCTCGCTCACGATCCAGGAGAACCTCGAGATGGGCATGTTCCTCAAGCCCAAGGGGCTGAAGGAGCGTCTCGAGTTCGTCACCGAGATCTTCCCCGAGCTCGGCAAGCGGCTCGGCCAGCGAGCCGGCTCCCTGTCGGGCGGAGAGCGGCAGATGGTGGCGATGTCGCGCGCGCTCATGATGGGCCCGCATGTGATGCTCCTCGACGAGCCCTCCGCCGGCCTGTCGCCGGTGCGGCAGGACGAGGCGTTCCTTCGTGTGAAGGAGATCAACAAGGCGGGGGTCACGACCATCATGGTCGAGCAGAACGCCCGCCGTTGTCTCCAGATCTGTGATCGCGGCTACGTGCTCGATCAGGGCCGCGACGCGTACACGGGCACCGGTCGGGAGCTCCTGAACGACCCGAAGGTGATCGGGCTCTACCTCGGCACCCTCGGTCAGGACGACTGACCCGAGAAGACCAGAAGGGGCGGATGCTGCGGCATCCGCCCCTTCGTCGTCACGTGCAGCGCTCAAAGGTGGCCGCGGCACATGCCACCGACCGCTCCGGGGGTGCCTTCCCGCCAGATCTCACACCCAGGGGCTCTGTTTCCGCGGGAATGCACCCCGGGAGTGCCACTCGGCCCTGCCCACCCTGGAGGCTGAGGTGATCGAGCACCTCGGCACGACGAGGGGGCGGAGGGCAAGGTCGGCGCCGCGTCCAGCGCGACATGCGCCACGGCAAGGATGCCCTCCACCGCGTGAACTGACGCGGGCCGCGGGTGCTCCGTCGGGCGCTCCAAGCGCTTCACGCTGAGTGCGGCGCACCACTCGCGCGTCGGGAGTGCTCGGATCTCGATGCTGCGACTGACAAGGTACGCCCACGAAGGGTTCGGGCACGCAGAAGGGCCCCGGCCGAAGCCGGGGCCCTCCTGTCACCGCTCAGATCAGCCGTCGCCGATGCGCGAGTAGGTGTTGTCGTCGTTGTACTCGTAGATGCCGATGGTCGCCTCGGTGGGGTCACCGTGCTCGTCGAACGTGATCGGGCCCGAAGGTCCGTCGTAGTCGATCTGCTTGCCCTCGTCGAGGAGCGCGACACCCTCTTCGTAGGTGCTCACCTTCTCACCGTCGCCGGAACCGCCGGAGACCTGACGCAGGTACTTGGCCATCTCGACACCGTCGGTGCTGTTGGCCGCGTAGGCCGCGAGCGAGAGGAGCACGACCGCGTCGTAGGACTCGGCTGCGTAGCTGTAGTCGGCGAGGTTGGGGTCGACCGCGAGCAGCTCGTCGGTGAAGTCACCGAGCGTGCTCACGTCGAGGCCCGGCAGTGTGCCCTTCGAGCCGGCCACGAGGCCGGGAGCGAAGTCAGCGCTGTAGTCGGACAGGTTGCCGTCGACGAAGTACAGCTGGTCGCCCGGGTAGCCCGAGCCGACGAGCGCCGGCGTGATGATCTTGGCCTGGTCGAACGTGATCACCGCGATCGCGTCGGGGTTGGCCGCCGTGACCTCGGAGATCTGCGCGTCGAAGCTCGAGTCGCCCTCGTTGAAGAGCGCCTCTGCGACGACCTCGCCGCCGGCCGCCTCGAAGGAGTCCTTGGTGAACTGCGCGAGACCGGTGCCGTACGAGTCGTTGAGCACGATCATGCCGAGCGTCGCGTTGCCGTCTTCGGCGATCAGGTTGCCGAGGACCTCGCCCTGCAGCACGTCGGACGGGGCCGTGCGCCAGTACAGGTCGTTGTCGTTGTACTCCGTGAAGTCAGCCGACGTGTTGGCCGGCGAGAACTGGATGACTCCAGCTGCCACGATCTGGTCGATGACCGTCTTCGAGACACCCGACGACGCCGCACCGATGATCCCGGAGACGTCCTGCGAGAGCAGGTCGGTCACCGAGACGGTCGCGGTGTCGGTGGTCGTGTCGCCCGAGTCGCGGAAGGTGACTTCGACCGTGAGGCCTGAGTCTGCGGCGTTGACGACGTCGGCACCGAGCTGGACGCCGGCCTCCTCGGGCGGGCCGAGGAACGCGAGCGCACCACTCTGCGGGAGGATCGTGCCGAGAGGCAGCGTGAGGTCACGCTCGCCTTCTGCGATGGGCAGGGCGTCTCCAGCGTCGGCGGCGGGTTCTTCAGATTCGGCGGGGGCCGGGGCACCCGAACTGCACGCGGTGAGGAGGAGGGCGCTGACGCCAGCAATGGCGATACCCGTCCAAGCCGTGCGAGCCGAGCGCGAGACCGAGGCCTTCGCGAATACGCTCATGTTGCTCCTTGGGACTGAAGGAAATTGGTACACAATGCAGCGCCATGGTGACGCCGTTGTTTGACAGTATTGCCCGCCAATGGCGGAAACAAGTCACCGCGGTCACAACCGTGTAACACCGGCGGAATCGTTATCTCGCCGTCACCCGGCCGGGTTCTGCGCGCACGAAATCGGCGTGAACCGCGATGACTGCGCTCGGATCGCGCGCGAAGGGGCATCCGCTCGGGAGCGCTCCCAACCGCGCCTCCACCAGCCCCTCAGGCCGGCTCGGCCACCACCCGCCGCGAGGTTCGGACACCTCGGAGCAGGTCGAAGGTGAGCACGCCGAGGGCCACCCAGACGAGCCCGAATCCGATCCAGCGCTGGGGCGGCATCGGCTCCTGCAGCACGACGACCCCGACGACGAACTGGATGAACGGGGCGAAGTACTGGATGAAGCCCATGTAGATGAGCGGCAGGCGACGGGATGCCGCGGCGAACAGGAGCAGCGGCACGGCCGTCACCGCGCCGGCCAGCAGCAGGAGCGTGGTGTGCCACCCGCTCACGGTGCCGATCGTGAGCCCTGCCGTCATGCCGACGAACACGAGTTGCACGACCGCCAGCGGAGCGAGCCACAGCGTCTCGATGGTGAGCCCCGAGACGGCGTCGACCTTCGGTCCGACCCGTTTCTTGATGAGCCCGTAGAACCCGAACGAGAAGGCGAGCACGAGGGCGATCCAGGGCAGCTGGCCATAGCCGACGGCGAGCACGACGACCGCGACGATGGAGATGCCCACGGCGATCCACTGGGTGAGGTTCAGCCGCTCCCGCAGCACCAGCACGCCGAGGAACACCGTGACGATCGGGTTGATGAAGTAGCCGAGGGCGGCCTCGACGACCTGGTTCGTCAGCGTGGCGTACACGTAGGTCAGCCAGTTCACGAAGATGAGCAGGCCCGCGAGGCCCATGGTCAGCACGACGCTGCGGTCGCGCATGAGCACGCCGAAATGTCGCCAGGCACGGGTGACCGTGAGGAGCAGCGCGCAGAACACGAGCGAGAGGAGCACGCGCCACGCGACGATCTCGAAGGGCCCCGACGGCGCCAGCGCGATGAAGTAGACGGGCAGGAACCCCCACAGCCCATAGGCGCCGATCGCGAAAGCGAGTCCCGAACGACTCACGCCCTGCGAGGTGCCCGTGGATGCGGCGGGGGCGGGTTGGGAGCTCGATGACACCGGATCAGACTACGCCGGGCCACCGACTCGCGACGCCGCGTCGGCTGCCGGCCTGCGTCGAGATCGCGCCCGCGACACCGGGCCGCGACACCGGCACGCCGGCATCGCGGCGAGCGGCGGAGACGCGACGAGGCCCGGATGCCGCAAGGGGCATCCGGGCCTCGAACGAATCGTGTCGACTAGCGGACGACGACCGCGAGCACGTCGCGGGCCGACAGCACGAGGAGGTCCTCGCCGCCGAACTTGACCTCGGTGCCGCCGTACTTGGAGTAGATCACCTTGTCGCCGACGGCGACGTCGAGCGGGATGCGGTTGCCGTTGTCATCGATGCGACCGGGGCCCACAGCCACGACCTCGCCCTCCTGGGGCTTCTCCTTGGCAGTGTCGGGGATGACCAGACCTGATGCGGTGGTCTGCTCGGCCTCGACCTGCTTGATGACGATGCGATCCTCGAGCGGCTTGATGGAAACCGACACGGTTGACCCCTTCTCTCTATGAAGAAAATTGTCTAGACGAAGACTGGTTAGCAGCCTCAGAGTGAGAGTGCTAAACCGAGTCTAGGGCCGATTTGGCACTCGTGCAACGTGAGTGCCAGCAGCTCGCTGCGAGCCACGTAACGACGCGGCGCCCGCTCCTCCGCGCGGTGCTAGCGTGGCCGGGTGGACCGCGCCGAGCTCGTCGAACTGCTCTCACCCGAGGGCCTCCGCCTGCTCGACGCGTTGCCCGAGTGGGACTCGAAGGCCGACATCGTTCGCACGGTCGCGCAGCTGCGGCGACAGGGGCATCCGGCAAGCCTCGTCGCCACCGTCCTCAGCCAGTCGAAGCTCCGAGCCAGGGCGCGGGCGAAGTTCGGCGAGTTCGCCTCGCGCATGCTCTTCACCGAAACCGGTCTCGAGCAGGCGACGAGGCTCAAGGTGGCGGCCCTCCACGCCGGCCGATTCTCGCGCGCCGGCGTGACCCATGTCGCCGACCTCGGCTGCGGCATCGGCGGCGACGCGCTCGCCCTGGCGGCGATCGACCTCGAGGTCACCGCGGCCGAGGCCGATGAGGTCACCGCGGCCATCGCCGCGTACAACCTGACCCCGTTCCCCCGGGTTCAGGTCCTGCACGCCCGCGCCGAGGACGTTGCGCTCGGCGGCATCGGCGGGGCGTGGCTCGATCCGGCGCGGCGCACGACGACCGGTGGCACCACGAGACGCATCACGGATGCCTCCGACTACTCCCCCGGCCTCGACTTCGCGTTCGGCCTCGCCGAGCGGATGGCGGTCGGCGTGAAACTCGGGCCCGGCACGGATCGAGAGGTGATCCCCGCGGAAGCCGAAGCGCAGTGGATCTCGGTCGACGGTGACGTCGTCGAGCTGGGCGTGTGGTTCGGCCAGGTCGCACGTCCGGGCATCCGGCGTGCTGCGCTCGTGATCCGAGGCGATGCGGCCCACGAGCTCACGGCGGGCGCCGACAGCGAGGACGCGCCCGTCGGTCCGATCGGCGACTACCTCTACGAACCTGACGGCGCCGTCATCCGGGCACGGCTCATCGGTGCGCTCGCTCGTGCGAACGGAGCGTGGATGGCGAGTGCGGGCATCGCGTACCTGACGGCCGACGTCGCCTTCGAGTCGCCGTTCGCGCGCGGGTTCCGTGTGCTCGAGCACCTGCCGGCCGACGAACGCCAGTTGCGTCAGGCGCTCGCTGCGCGCGGCATCGGCACGCTCGAGATCAAGAAGCGCGGTGTCGACGTCGACCCGGCGGCGCTGCGCACGAGGCTGAAGCTGCGGGGCGAGGAGTCGGCGACGATCGTGCTCACCCGCGAGCAGGGGCGACACATCGCCCTGCTCGTCGAGCGGATCTGAGATCAGCGACGGCGTCCGTGGCGCACGGGACTCGATGGCGCCGGTCTGGTCAGTGCGGCAGCGCGCCGAACACGATCGCGTAGTAGCCGATCCACACCGCTGAGAACACGAGGCCCGCCAGACCGGTGCCGATGCCGACGAAGGCGAGGGTGCGGCCTTCGTCTTCGCGCCGAAGACCGAGCACGCCGAACACGATCGCGGCGATCGAGAGCGGCAGCATCCATCCGACGAAGAGGGACGCCACGGCGCCGAGCGTGCCGACGATCGCTGCGATCCAGCTGTAGACCCGGCGCTGGGTGTCGACCTCGATGGCCGCCGCCTCGACGCCGTCGGGACGATGCACGATGAGCAGCTGCCCCGTGGAGAGGCGCCGCAGCTGGCCGGTGTCGAACGGCACGTCGAACTCGCGTGCCGAGGGATCCGCCCGGAGGGTCGGCTCGGCCGGGCGGTACTGCTCGAACGGATCGTCGGCCGTGCCTTCGCCCCCGGCGACCGGCCCCGGCGGCACGATCGGCTCCACCGGCGGCTCGACGGACTCGACCGGCGGAGCCGGCGGCTCGACGGACTCGACCGGCTCATCGCGGCGCGCCGTCGGTTGCTCGACCGGCTCGCCGGCCGAAACGCGGTCGGGGGCCCCGCCGTCAGGCGAAGCCCCGTCGCGTTCACTCATTGCGGCAACCTCAATAGGTGTAGTTCTCGTAGCTCGCGAAGAACACACCCCAGAGGATGAGCGACAGCAGCGCCATGCCGATGCCGACGAAGCCCAGGATGAGGCCGGTGAGCCACATGCCCTTCGCCGCGGGCTCCTTCCTGCGGCCGATGAAGCCGAGGACGACCGCGGCCGCCGGGATGAAGAGCTGGAGGATGCCGCCCACGAACGGGATCCACACGACGGCGAACCCGCCGAGCACG
>Ga0126306_10002101_pt1 | contig 11096 bp, 9 predicted proteins | sample Plot27_FD_92592 | JGI IMG/M metagenome (GOLD analysis project Ga0126306, IMG submission 92592) | Serpentine soil microbial communities from UC McLaughlin Reserve, CA, USA - Plot27 | ecosystem: Environmental > Terrestrial > Soil > Grasslands | place: USA: UC McLaughlin Reserve, Lake County... | reverse complement strand
GCCGCGAAGGCCATCGGCGAGCGGCTGGACGACGACGGCGTCGCGTTCCTCGAGGCGCCCGTCTCCGGCTCCCGGCCCAAGGCCGAGGACGGCACGCTCACGATCATGGTGGGCGGCGAGGAGTCCGACTTCGAGCGCGCCAGGCCGCTGTTCGAGGTGATGGGCGAGCGAGTCGTCCACGTAGGCCCGCGCGGGCACGCCCAGCTGGCGAAGGTCCTCACCAACACGATGGGGGCCGTGCACGCGGCCGCGCTGGCGGAGTCGGTGCTCGCGGTCGAGAAGGCCGGTGTGAATCCGGACGCGTTCCTCGAGGTCGCCGCCGGCAGCGCCGGGAACTCGACCGTGCTGGGGCTGAAGGGGAAGCCGATGTTCGAGCGCGACTTCACCCCGCTCTTCAAGCTCGAGCACATGCTGAAGGACGTCCGCCACTGCCTGAACGAGGCCCGCGCGCTCGGCGTGGAGCTGCGGCTCGGCTCGTTCGTGGAGCCGCTGTTCGCGAGGGCCGCCGAGCAGGGGCACGGGGAAGAGGACTTCGCTGCCGTGATCCGGGCAATGGAATAGCCGAAAAACGGGATTTCCCTTGAAACGGGGACGAGGGTTCGCAAGAATGAGCCGCCCGCGTCCCGCCCCACGTTGTTGCAGATGCTCGACGCGGCGTTTTTGGAGGTTTCTCTCACCTATGCCAGTTGCTTTCAAGGAATGGGCTGTGACGGTCCGCGCCCTCGCCGAGGGCGAGCAGCTCCTTACGCTCCGCAAGGGCGGAATCCGTGAGGAGAACAAGCATTTCGAGATCGAGCACGACCGTTTCTTCCTCTATCCGACCTTTGACCACCAGCGGAACGACCTGGTCCGGCCATCGCACGTGCCCGAGCTCGCGCGAGCGCTCGAGGAGGGCGTCTGGCCGGATGACGAGCCGCCCGCCAGGGCGCTGCTCCAGGACGGCGGAATCCCGCAGCCCGAGCGGGTGCGGATCCGTGCCTGGGCCGAGGTCTCCGCGAGCTACCTGATCACCGACCCGCGGGCGATCGACGCCCTCTCCCCGTACTACGTGTGGACCACGGACTACGCGGAGAAGCGGCTGGCTTGGAAGCGCCGCCATCCGCTCCACGTGATGGTGCTGCGCACCTATCGGATCCCGCGGCCGGTGACCGTGAAGGTGCGTCCCGAGTACCTCGGCTGCCGCTCGTGGCTCGAGCTGTACCGCGACCTCCCGTTCGAGGGCACGCCCGTGCTCTCCGACGAGGAGTTCGAGCGCGCCTCCGAGGAGATCGAGGCGATCGCCTCGGACGCGGTACCCGTGCTCGCCTAGGAAGCCATCGCTGCGCACCGGGCACCGCCCGGTGCTTGCGCACAACCGGCGCGGAGCGCGAATCAGCCGCGTACTCTGCCCCGCCATGGGGAGGAGAGTCTGCGTCGCGATCGCGGGGATCGCCGCCGCCATGGTCCTGGCCACGCCGGCTGCGGCGCAGGTTCCGGGGCTCCCACAGCTGCCCGGCCTGCCGGGCCTCCCCTCCGACACGCCGGTCCAGCCGTACGGGACCAACGACGGCGGCGGCTTCTGGAACATCCTGCCGCCGGGAGCGAACGGACTGGCGAACGCCACCGACCTCGCGCAGTTCTTCGCCGCCTGCGCGCCGCCGAAGACGAACTGCCCTGACGCGCCGCGGCCGAAGCACTCCTCCGACGAGCTGAAGATGTACGGCGACCTCGTGTACGCGTCGCCGGGGCTCCGGAGGGCCGACATCCCCAAGTACTTCAAGGATGCGACCTTCGGCGTGAAAGAGGACGGCGCCGAGCGGATCTACTCGCCGCCGGGCAATTCCGGCGTTTCCGTCGTGCGCGACAGCGCCTTCGGCGTGCCGCACGTGTACGGCAAGACTCGTGCCGCCACGATGTTCGGGCTCGGCTACGTGGGCGCCGAGGACCGCCTCTTCACGATGGACGCGCTACGGCACGCCGGGCGCGCCGAGCTGTCCTCGTTCGCGGGCGGCGCAGCCGGCAACCGCGCCCAGGACCACACCCAGTGGGAGCTCGCGCCGTACCGCGAGGAGGATCTCCAGCGCCAATACGACCTGGCCGACGACGTGTACGGCGCAGCCGGGACGGCGCTCCAGGAGGACGTCACGAGCTACGTGGCCGGCGTCAACGCCTACATCAACGAGGCGCGCGTCAACCCGCTGAAGATGCCGGGCGAGTACGCGGCGATCGGCAAGCCCGGTCCGGCGGGCTGGAAGGTCACCGACGTGATCGCCACCGCCAGCCTGATCGGCGGGATCTTCGGCAAGGGCGGCGGCCGCGAGCTCGACTCGGCGCTCCTCCTGCAGCAGGCGCAGAAGCGCTTCGGCGAGCGCCGCGGGAAGCGGGTGTGGGCCGACCTCCGCTCCGCCGAGGACCCGGAGGCGCGCGAGACCGTGTTCGGGAAGCGCTTCCCCTACCGGGCGGAGCCGCGCAGGCTGCGCCGCGGTGGCGTGGCGATGCCGGACCGCGGCACCGTCAAGCACACGAAGATCTCCAACTCTTCGAGCCCGCTCCCGGGTGGAGGGATCTTCGGGACCGCCCGTGGCATGTCCAACGCGCTGCTGGTCTCCGGGCGCGAGTCCCGGTCGGGCCGCCCGATCGCGGTGTTCGGCCCGCAGACCGCGTACTTCGCGCCGCAGCTCCTGATGGACGTGGACGTGCACGGGCCCGGGATCGACGCGCGCGGAGCCACCTTCGCCGGCATCAGCCTGTACGTGCTGCTCGGCCACGGGCGCGACTACGCGTGGAGCGCCACGTCGGCGGGCCAGGACATCATCGACACGTACGCGGTGCCCCTGTGCGAGCCGGACGGCTCCAAGCCCACGATCAGCTCCACGCACTACCGCTTCCGCGGCCAGTGCCTCCCGATCGACGTCCTGGAGAAGACGAACAGCTGGACGCCGAGCGCGGCCGACGACACGCCGCCGGGGTCGGAGACGCTCCACGCCGAGCGCACCGACCTCGGTCTCGTGACGGCCCGCGCCACCGTGCGCGGCAAGCCGGTGGCGTTCACCAAGCTGCGCGCCACCTACAACCACGAGGCCGACTCGGCGCTCGGGTTCGTCGCGCTGAACGACCCGAACGCCATCAGGGGACCGGCCGACTTCAGGCGCGCCGCGTCGAGGATCGGCTTCACCTTCAACTGGTTCTACATCGACCACTCGCACATCGCGTACTTCAACTCCGGCAACAACCCGGTGCGGCCCGCGCGGACGAGCACCCACTTCCCGGTGAGCTCGAGGTTCGAGTGGAAGAACTGGGACCCGGAGCTGTCGATGGCGAGCTACCACCCGCCGCGCACGCACCCGCAGGTGACCGACCAGGCGTATCTCGCCAACTGGAACAACAAGCAGGCGCGCGGCACCCGCGCGGCGGACGACAACTTCGGCTACGGGTCGATCTACCGGTCGCAGTCGCTGGCCGACCGGATCAAGCGCGGCATCCGCGGCTCGCGGAAGATGTCGATCACCCAGCTGATCGACGCGATGGAGAGCGCCGGCACGGTCGACCTCCGCGCCACGAAGGTGCTGCCGTACGCGCTCCGCATGCTCGGCCATCCGCGCAGCCGGCGGATGCGCCGCGCGGTCGCGCTGCTGCGGGCCTGGGTGAGCTCGGGCGGGCACCGGCTCGACCGCAACCACGACGGCACCTACGCGCACTCGGAGGCCGTCTCGATCCTCGACCGCTGGTGGGCGAAGTGGATCCGGGCCCAGTTCATGCCGACGATGGGCGCTCAGCTGTTCCGCCGCGCTCAGGGCCTCGAGCCGCTCGACGATGACCCGAACCTCGACGGCGAGCACCACGGCTCGGCCTACCAGACGGGCTGGTACGGCTACGCGCAGAAGGACCTGCGCCGCCTGCTCGGCCGGCGCGTGCGCGGGCCGCTGTCGCGGGTGTACTGCGGCGGCTCTGCGACGCGGCAGGGCACGCGCCGCAAGTGCCAGTCACGGCTGCGGGCGTCGCTGGAGCGCGCGCTGAACCAGGATCCGGGCGCCTTCTACAAGGACGAGACCTGCGAGAACTACGAGATGCCCTCGAACCAGTGGTGCTACGACGCCGTGCGCCAGCGCCCCGTGGGAGCGATCAACCAGCCGCTGATCCACTGGATCAACCGGCCGACATTCCAGCAGGTCGTCGAGGGGCCCAGGCAGGCGCGCCGCTAGCCGGCGCAGCACCAGCCGGCCACGCGCGGGAAGCCGCCGGCTGAGCCGAGCTCGCGGCTCACGCCGTGCAGCGCGCGGATGCGGCCGCCCGGACCGAGCAGGAGCCACTGGTCGGCGTCGCGCCAGCCGAGCAGCAGGCGCCGGCCGTCCTGCGACCAGGCGAGGCCGTCCACGTTGCCCTGGAAGAGCTGCCGCGGGCTTCCACCGGCCAGCCGCAGGCCGAGCACGCGGCGGCCCACCACGACTGCCACCCGCTTCCCCGAAGGATGCGGCGCCATAGCGCGGGCGACGCCGGGGAGCGGGATCGTTCGCTCGACGTGACCGGCGCTCCCCAGGATCGTCAACGAGTGTGACCGGAGCGCGACGATGTGATGCCCGCCGCGTAGCCACGCGATCGAGCGGGGCGGCTCGATGGATGGCGCGATCGGAGCGCGGGCGATGGTGCGCCCGGTGACGATGTCGATCGTGACCAGCGCCCCTCCCCTGGTCGTGTACGTGAGAACGCGGTCGCTGCGCGGGCGCCAGGCCGGCGTGACCGGTGCGGCATCGCGGCGGAGCACGCGGTTCGTGGTCGGGTCGCCGTCGCCGGCCACCACCTTCAGCGAGCGGCCCTCGAGGTAGGCCACGGCGAAGCCGTCCAGGGTGCTCCAGGACGCGTGATGGACCGGGCGGCGGGTGGTGAGCGTCCACTTCACCGTGCCGGCCGCGTTCACGGCCACGAGCCGGCGGCCGTCGGTGCCAACCACGTGCAGCCCGTGCGGCGACCAGCCGGCGTCCGAGAACGCGCCGAGCCGGCGCGCGCCCTCCGCCCGGACGGCGTAGGCGCCGCTCCTCGAGATGGCGAGCACCGAGCCGCCCTTCGGAAGCGCCGCGAAGGCGGGCTTCGTCGTGGCCGACTCATCGCGGAAGCGGTCGCCGATCCAGGCGCCGGCCGGGGACAGGGCGGTCGCGAGCGCGGCGCACAGCAGCGCGAGGACGAGTGCCACCCTCAACGTGCCGCGATTGCGGCGCCCGGCCGGCGCGCGCTCGGCCAGCGCCGCCTCCACCACCGGCCAGCTCCGCGCCGCTGCCTCGGCCTCGCCGGGGAGTGGCTGGTCGCGCAGGCGGTCGCGGACGGCATCGGCCGAGTTCATCGCTCGATCACCTCGCCCAGCCGGTCGAGCGCGCGGCGCAGGCGCGAGTTCACCGTGCCGCGCGGCATGTCGAGGGCGCGGGCGATCTCCCCGGGCGTGTAGTCGAACACGAAGCGGAGCACCACGACGGCTCGGTGCTCGGGGCTGAGGTCGGCGAGCGCCGCCAGCACATCGTCCGGCAGCGGGGAGCTGGGCGGGTCGGGTGGCGCCTCGGCGGCGTGCGCGGCGGACGCGTCCACCTCCCGCCGCAGGGCCCGCGAGCGCGTCACGTCGATGGCGCGGTTCACGACGATCCGGTGCATCCACGGCCCGAACGGCCGGCGGCGGTCGAACCGGTCGATCGCCCGCACCGCCGCGAGGAACGCCTCCTGCGCGATGTCCTCGGCTGCTGTCGCGTCGTGCACCACCAGGTACGCCGCCCGGTACGCACGCGGCCACTCACGCCGGAACAGCTCCTCGAGCGCGGCCGTGGACCCCCGCTGCACCTCGCGGACCAGCCGCCGCTCCTGACGCCGCGATACCGGCTCGGCGCGCGCGAGCAATCCCGGCCTCGATGCCGCCGGCACGAACGCCGCTGGCGAGTCCCCGGACATGGCTGCCGCAGAGCTTCTCACGCAATCCACCGGAGTAGATACGGCGCCGCAGCGCGGATAGGTCCCTGCGAGAGTTCGGCGCCGTGCCCTGGGAGGAGCTGCATTCGCCGACGTTCTCCGCTCGTTACGACTCTTCCCAGCAGCAGGAGGCTGCGGCGGTGCTGGAGTCGCTCGAGGCGTTCCGCGAGGAGGTGCGCGGGCTGTTCGACCGCGTGCCGGACGAGGTCGCGGTCGTGCTGCACCCCCGCGCGTGGGCGCTCGCGCTCGCGCACCCGTGGCTGCCGGTCGCCCGGATGGTCGCCGCGCCCGCCAGCCGCCGCTACTTCGCCGGCTGGTTCACCGAGGCGGACATCCACGTGCTCTCGCCACCCGCGCTGGAGCGGCGGGCCTCGACGGTCAGCGGCTCGCGCGAGGCGCTGCTGCTCTCGCCCCTCCACGAGTACTCGCACCTCGTCGTCGGAGCGAACAACCCGGACCTCCCTCCCCCGTTCTCACCGTCGGCCTTCCGCCGCTACGTGCGCTGGGCGTGGCTGTGCGAGGGCGCGGCGGTGTGGCTGTCCGGGCAGACGCCCTACCTGCGTCCCGCGATCGTCAGGCGCCTCCGCGAGGAGGGACGCCCGGAGTTCCCGCCCTCTGCGCGCGACGCCATGCTCCTCGGCGGGACGATCTTCTCGCTGCTCGAGCGCGCCGCCGGCCCGGGCGCGGCGGCGGCGCTCGCCACGAGCCCGCTCGAGGACCGCGGCGCCCGCGGCGTGCTGGCCGAGGCGTTCGACCGTCCGCTCGCGGCCGTCGAGCGCGACTGGCGCGCCGAGCTCGACTCGCTATCCGCCTCCTGACGCGCGCACCACGCCACCCTTGCCGCGAGCGTGCTTGCCCTCGAGGAGGGAGGCGTCGGCGCGCGCGATCAGCATCGTCGGCGACTCGCCCACAACCCACTCGGCCACGCCGGCGGTCGCCGTCGAGGCCACGCCCAGCCGCTCGAGGGCGTCGCCGATCCCTCCCAGGGCGCGGGCCATGACGTCGGCGGCGGCATCCTCGTCGGCGTCGATGGCGATCACTGCGAACTCGTCGCCGCCGTAGCGCGCGACGGTGTCGTACGTGCGCACGTTGTCGCGCAGCGCGCGGCCGACGGCCCGCAGCGCCTCGTCGCCCATCTGGTGCCCGTGCTCCTCGTTCACCTGCTTGAAGTCGTCGAGGTCGACGATCGCGACCGAGAGCTGCCCCCCGGTTCGGGACGCCCGCTCCACCTCGCGCCGCAGGCTGTCCTGCATCGCCGCGTGGTTGAGGCAGCCGGTCAGCCCGTCGGTGCGCGCCGCGAGCGCCAGCTCGGCGTGCGTGGTCGCGTTCCGGAACGCGGCGGAGGCCAGGTCGGCGAGCTCGCCCAACACCCGGATCTCCGCCGGGCCGGCGTCGCGCCCTGTCTCGAGCTCGACCACGATCACGCCGCGCAGCTCCTCGTCCCACCGCAGCGGCACGGCCGCCACCTGCGCGCGGCTCACCGGCACGCCGCGCTCCGCAACCGCGGCCGCCACGTCGCCGGCGACCGCGCCGATCGCCCGAGCGGGCCGGCCGTAGGTGGCCTCGCGGCGCAGCCCCTCGCCGAGCAGATACACGTCGGCGCGCTCGCCCTCCGCAACGCGGACCGCCTCCTCGCACACCCGGACCAGGAGGCGGCTCGGGTCGAGCGTCCGGCCCAGGCTGCGCGCTGCCCTCAGGAGGCGGGCGGTCGCGTCCTCCACGGCTACAGCCCGAGCGTCTTCGCGATGATGTTCTTCTGGATCTCCGACGTGCCGCCGTAGATCGTCGTGACCACGGCCGTCCGCAGATAGCGCTCCATCGGGTACTCGGTGGCGTACCCGTAGCCGCCCATGATCTGCACGCCCTCGAGCGCCACTCGCTTCGCCAGCTCGGTCGCTGCCAGCTTCGCCATCGACGCCTCCTGCGGCAGCATCCGGCTCGGGTCCTCGTCGGTGAGCGACGCGACCCACCGCACCAGCAGCCTCACCTGCGTGATCTCCGTGGCCATCTCGGCGAACCTGTGCGAGATCGCCTGGAACGAGCCGACCGGGCGCCCGAACTGGCGGCGCTCCTTCGCGTAGGCGAGCGCATCGTCGAAGGCACGCTGAGCGAGCCCGAGCGAGGTGGCCGCGAGAATGGTCCGCTCGTAGTTGAGGCCGGCCATCAGCTGGGTCCAGCCGCCGCCCTCGGCGCCGAGCAAGGCGTCCTCCGGCACCCGCACGCCGTCGAGGTGGATCTCGTTCGTCTCCTCGCCGCCGAGCGTCGAGATCGGCGTGATCGTCATCCCGGGTGCCTCGCGCGGCACCAGGATCATCGACATGTCCTCGTGGCGCTCGCCGGCGCCGGTGCGGCACACAATCAGGATGTGACTCGCGCGGTGGGCGTACGAGCACCACATCTTCGCCCCGTCGAGCACCCATTCCCCGTCCTCGCGGCGGGCGCGGGTCTTCAGCGCCGCCACGTCCGAGCCCGCCTCCGGCTCCGACATGGCGATCGCGAGCGTGCCGCCCTTCACCACGTGGCCGAAGTGCTCGCGCTTCTGCTCCTCGGTGCCGAACCGGTTCAACGCCCCGACGACGATCAGCGTCACCCCGTAGCCCGCCACCGGGATGCGGCCGCGCGTGAACTCCTCGAGGAACAGCGTCGCGTCGAGGAACGAGCCGCCCGAGCCGCCGTACTCCTCGGGGATCTGGAGCCCGTACCAGCCGAGCTCGCCCATGCGGGCGGCCACCTCCGGCGAGTGGCCGTCGTGCTCGGGGCGGTCGAACTGCTCGCGCTCGGCGAAGTCGCGGATCGCCGCGACGAACGCCTCCTGCTCCTCGGTCAGCCTCACGCCTCGACGACTTCGCGCGGCTTGAAGCGGTTCAGCTCGCGCAGCGCGATCACCATCTTGTGGACCTCGTCGGGACCGTCGGCGATCCGCAGCCAGCGGCCCTGCCGCCACGCAGCGGCGAGCGGCGTGTCGTCCGACATCCCGAGTGCGCCGTGCACCTGCATCGCGCGGTCGAGGACGGCCTGGTGCATCTGCGCCGCGATCACCTTGATCATCGAGATGTCCTGGCGCGCGGCCCGCTTCCCCTCGGTGTCCATCCTCCACGCGGCGTGCAGCACCATCAGCCGCGCCTGGTCGATCTCCATCCGCGACATGGCGATGAAGTCCTGCACGAACTGCTTCTCGGCGAGCGGCCCGCCGAACGCCTGCCGGTCGTGCGCGCGCCGGCACATCAGCTCGAAGGCGCGCTCGGCCGAGCCGATCGCGCGCATGCAGTGGTGGATCCGGCCCGGCCCCAGCCGGTCCTGCGCGATCGCGAAGCCCGCGCCGCGCTCGCCCAGCAGGTTGTCCGCCGGCACGCGGCAGTCCTCGTAGCGCACCTCCCAGTGCCCGGGACCCTCGTCGTGGCCCATGACCGGCACGGGGCGCACGCCCTCGAACCCCGGCGTGTCCACCGGCACCAGGATCATGCTCGCCCGCTTGTGCGGGGGCGCGTCGGGATCGGTGACCACCATGGCGATCGCGAGCGCCGCGCCGTTGTAGCCCGACGTGAACCACTTGTGGCCGTTGATGACCCACTCGTCGCCGTCGAGCTCGGCGCGCGTGAGCAATCCGGTCGGGTCGGACCCGGCGCTCTCCGGCTCCGTCATCGAGAAGCACGACCGGATCTCGCCGTCGAGCAGCGGCTGGAGCCAGCGCTCCTGCTGTGAGTCCGTGCCGTGCTCGGCGAGGATCTCCATGTTGCCGGTGTCGGGCGCCGCGCAGTTGAAGACCATCGGCGCCACGCCGTTCCGGCCCATCAGCTCGCACAGCATCCCGTACTCCCAGTTCGTGAGCCCGGGCCCGAAGCGATCGTCCGGCAGGAACAGGTTCCACAGCCCCTCGGCCTTCGCGCGCTCGCGCAGCTCGACCAGGATCGCCGGGTACGGAACGCCCGGCCGCACCTCGCCGTCGAGCGCCTCCATCGCCTCGCGCTCCACCGGATCCACGTGCTCCTCCATGAACTCGCGCACGCGGTCGAGCAGCGCCGCGACCCGGTCGGAGGGAGCGAAATCCATGTCCGGGAGCCTACCGCCGTCATCCATCCGCCTACGTCACCCAGATCTACACCATGCTCGATGTCGCGGATGCGGACGCGGTGGCCAGCGCAGCTGACAGCTGGGTCGTCGGGAAGCTCGGGCTACACCGCTGAGCGCCCGCGCCACCCGGGCTTTAGCGACGTCTCCACGAGCGCGGCCAACGTCGAGACGTCCAACCGGACCGAGCTTTGTCGTGGCATTCGCATGTCAGGCCGGTCGCCGAGCTCACTGGACTAGCAGGTTGAGACCTCAGCGGCGACGCGACACCTCGTGCCCGGACCGGGCCGCCGCGGGCGGTCCTCCCCTCAGGCCTGAAGGAGCCAGGCGACCAGGGCTGCGGCGGCGCCGCCGAGGCCGATCACGGCCGCCAGCACGAGCGGCCGCGGACCGGTGCCGCTCGAGGAGGCGGCCGGGGCGAAGTCGGCCTGCAGCAGCACCTCGCGAGCGGTCTCGGCGCCGGCCTCGGGTACGAGCACGTCGCGCGGCCCGGCGGCGAGGAAGTCCGGCACGTCGAAGCCGGCCGTCCGGCGCAGCACGCTCGGGACGCCCCACTCGAGCAGGAGCGCCTGGATGAACTCGGCCTCGGTCTGGTTGCGCCCGCCCGCCACGCGCACCAGCTCGCCCTCGGTGAAGGCCGGGTCGATCTTGCGAGCGCGGCCGTGCGCCTCGCTCAGCGGGGCTTCGAGCGGCTCCGCGCCCGCTTGCACGAGCGGCATGCCGCAGCTCGGGCAGAAGCTCGCGCCGGACTCGTCCGCGCGCCCGCAGCCGGGGCAGGTGAGCCGCTGATCAGGCGTCGACGACGTCGAGCTCCTCCTCCTCGACCCGCCCGTCCGCGATCCGCCACACGCGCACCGCCGGCTCGTTCTCCAGCGACACGATCAGGTAGCGCCAGTGCGGATAGGTCGCGAGGTTGATGTCGGTCTGCGACGGCTCCGCCGGGCTCTTTGGGTGCGAGTGGTAGATGCCGACCTCGTATCCCTCGTCGTCGAGCTCGTTCGCGGCGAACAGGCTCCTGTGGTCCAGCTCGTAGCCGTACGGCGACTTCCGCGGGTTCTCGGCGCGCTGTACGCCCTCCACGACGCCGTCCTTCGCCCACAGAT
>Ga0126306_10002100_pt1 | contig 11101 bp, 10 predicted proteins | sample Plot27_FD_92592 | JGI IMG/M metagenome (GOLD analysis project Ga0126306, IMG submission 92592) | Serpentine soil microbial communities from UC McLaughlin Reserve, CA, USA - Plot27 | ecosystem: Environmental > Terrestrial > Soil > Grasslands | place: USA: UC McLaughlin Reserve, Lake County... | reverse complement strand
GGAAGATATTGAACTACCTCCAAGCGAATACCGCTTGATCCAGGAAGTGCATAGCAGCCAATGCCCCTGATCGTTACTGACGAAGGCGAGGAAGATAAGATCGCTGGTGCCGGCGGGGCAGATGCTACCGCGGCTCCGATCGACCGCCTACGGCCCAAGTCCGAGCTTCACGATAACGTGCTGAATAGGCTGATGGAGCGGGTCCGCCTGTCCCGGCGGCATATGACGCAGTTCCATGATCGCTGGCGCGCGTCGGAGTTGCAGTATCAAGCGTATATTCGCACTGAGACGATGGATGCGCTGAAGAAGGCCTCGACGAAGAAAGGGGTTCCGCCGGAGCTTGTCACTATCACCATCCCTTACACTTACGCGAGCGTGCAGACCATTATTACCTACTTGGTGCATACGTTCTGTGGAAGAAGTCCGATGTTCCAAGTCGGCTCCCATCGGGACGATATGGTAAGACGCGCTGAGAACATGGAAACCGTTTTGCAGTTCAACGGGGACCATGAAAGAGTTGTTCGGAAGCTCTGGCAATACTTCCACGATGGCGAAGTGTATGGTTTGCAGGTGCTCCGGACGACTTGGAAGGTCGAGAGTAGGGTCCGCACTATCTGGAGACCCAGCAATGTGCTGCCAATCTTTGGCCAGGGCCGGTCTGAGTTGCAGCCGGTCAAGGAGACTGCGGTCACGTTCGAGGGTAACGACGTTCGGAACGTAGACCCGTTTAAGTTCTTCCCTGACCCGCGGGTTCCGCTTGAGGAGGTGAACTTCAAGGGCGAGTTTGTCTTTTGGCAGGAATACGAAGGAAAGCACTCGCTTAAGAAGGCGGAGAAGGACGGGCTGGTGAAGTGGGTTGACGATATTCCTGGTCGCCAGAGCCATCTCTTAGCGAACGCCGATAGCGAGCGGGGGCGCTTGAGCGGCGGCGGTAGCACCGCTTGGCAAGACAACACCACCAAGAACCCCGGCTACGACATTTTGCAGGGCACAGTGGAGATTGTTCCGTCGGAGTGGGGCCTTGGAGACTCTGATCGCTATGAGAAATGGATGTTCTCGATCGCGAACGAGGGTCAGATCATCCAGGCTGAGCCTCTTGACCTTGATCATAATCGTCATCCTGTTATTGTGGGTGAACCTTATTCTAGCGGTTATGAGTTCGGCTCTATTTCCGTAACGGACATGCTCGGGCCGATGCAGGAGATGTTGAGCTGGATGTTCAACTCGCACTTGTTCAACGTCCGGAGTGCCCTGAACAATACGTTCTTGGTCAATCCGCAGATGATTGACATGGACGACCTGAAAAAGCCGGGGCCGGGAAGAGTTATCAAGACCAAGCCTGCGGCCTTTGGACAGGATTTGAAAAATGCTTTCATGCAAGTGCCGGTCGCAGATGTTACTACAGGGCACGTCCAAGATATGCAGATCGTCCAAAGATTTGGCGATCTCATCTCGGCAACCAACGACAACCTCCGTGGTGTCACAAATACTGGAGGTCGAAAATCAGCTACGGAGATTAGACAGTCCGGTGAGGCTGGCGCGAGCCGGCTTGCAGCGCACGCGCGCCTCACGTCCGCGCAAAGTATGACGCCGTTTGCTGAGATGTGCACGATCAACATCCAGCAGAATATGTCCGAAGCCGTCTACCTGAAGCTCCTCGGCAACAACGCCCAAGAGGGTCCGATAAGGATTGGCCCTGAGGATGTCTCTGGAGACTTTTACTTCCCGGTGCACGATGGAACGCTCCCGCTGGATCGCGTCGCCCTCCTTGAGGTCTGGAAAGAAATATTCGCCCTCATCATCCAGAACCCCGGCCTCGCTCAGATATTCGATGCCGTTGGAATGTTTGAATACATTGCGGAACTGGGCGGCGCAAAGAACCTCTCCACGTTCAAGGTCGAAGCGCGTAGCAACGATGCTGTGGCGCAGGCTGTGCAGGCCGGGAACATGATACCGACTTCGGAGGCCGCCGGTGCAGTATAGCGAGTTTCTGCGCCTTGGCCGCGAAGCGCAGGTTGGCCCGACACTCAACAGGGAGCTTCGGCAACTGTATGCTGAGCCTGGCGGGACGCTCCGCGCGGTTGTGCTGATGCTGCTGCAACAACGAGAGGCCCTAACGGAAGCTTTGTTGGGCCGGCAGATGATGTCTGATCAGGACATTCGGGCTGCCATTGGGACGCAGGGACAGATCAACGGACTTGATATTGCCCTGCAAAGTATTCACGAGGCCATGACTAAGGAACCAGACAATGTTGAAGAAGTATCTACTGAGCAGCGTAGCGCGGTTCCCTGAGACGGAGGGCGCCGCTCCGCCTCCGCCCCCGGATGAGGGCCAGCGCGAGACGTTAGCTTTTGACCCATCTACGTTCTTCGCTCCTCCGGCCACGGAAGGCCAGGATGGCGGCGAGGGAGAGGACCCCGCTCTTGACGGCGGCGGGGATGCGGGGGCAGCCGCTGGTGCGGCCTCGACAGCCAAGGCTGCCCCCACCTCTTCCGAGCCCGATCCTGCTTTGGCCAAGACAGAGGGGGAAGGACCTGATCCGCTGCAGAGCATTCGGGACGCCGTTGCCGGCTTTCTCGAGAAAAAGCCTGTCGCGGAGCAACAGGCCGCACAACAGACGACTCCTGCAAAAGAGCCAACGGAACAGCCAAAACAACCTGCGACGGAAGACGTCAAATATGAGATGTCTGTTCCGGATGAGATTGTGGAGGCATTGGCTAACGAGGAACCCAGGGTCCGTAAGCAGGCGCTGAACGCGCTCGTCAACGGCATCTCCAACAAGCTCGCCAAGGACTTCGGGAATGCTATGGCTGTAATGGCCCGGCATGTTCAGGAGCAGGCGGTTCAGGCTGCGTTGGGGCAGGTGGATAATCGGACGAACGAGCAGAAGGTCCGCGACGACTTCTACAACAACAACGCAGACCTTAAGGAACTGGTGAATAATCTTCCGGCCCTGGACGCAGTTGTCTGGCAGACGACGCAGCAGATTGCTACGGCCACGGGCGCGAAGGGTTGGTCACCTCAGCTTCGAGATCAGGTCGCGGCTACGCTGCGGCTGCAACTCAAGCTTCCGACTGCTGCTCCAGCCAAGGCAGCGCCGACGGCGCCTGCTCCGCGGAAAGCTAGCTTTAATGCAGGGGGCGGTGGACCCTCGTCTGGTCGGCCAAATGGTGCAGCCGACCAAAATGAATTTATGTCCGTCCTGGGCGCCGGGACGTAATCCAGCTGGAGAACTTTAATGCCTATCCTCGGTATGCGGACTACCGCAAACTTTGTAACCAACCAGCGGCCGGAGAACTGGCGCGAGACTATCGCGCTGATGTATCCTAATTCCGGCCGAGTGCGGCAGGCGCCGCTTACCGCGCTGACCTCGGTGATGAAAAAGCGCAAGGTCGATGACCCTGTGTTTCACTGGTGGGACAAGTCACTGAACAATCGCCGGTTTCTTCAGACCGCGGCGCTTGGTGCAGTGGCTGCAAACGTCGCTGGCTCAATTACAGTGGATGCGACTTACAACGCGTCTACGGGTCTGAAGAAGAACGATCTGCTTTTTGCTGAGCAGACTGGTGAAATCGCGCGCGTTAGCGCTGACCCGACTGCGACTAACGCGATCCCTGTCGTCCGCGGCGTGTCCACGGGCGGCTCGGGTTTAGCCCTCGATCCGACCGTGGCAGGCATCAATCCTTACTGGATGGTGATTGGCTCGGCCTTCGAGGAAGGCTCTGACGCGCCGACCGGCGTGAACTTCGACCCGAACGAGCGGTTTAACAACACGCAGATTTTCCGCAGCACGCTGGAGATGACGCGCACCGCAGAAAAGACGAGGCTTCGCACTGGCGACCAGGTGGCCGAGGCGAAGCGGGAGTGCCTGGAGTTCTTCTCCGTGGATATGGAGCGGGGCTTCTGGTTCGGCAAGAAGGGCTCGGGCACCGTTAACGGTAAGCCCTGGCGCGCGATGGGTGGTATCTTCCAAGCCATCGAAGCCTATTCCGCTGCGAATATCATCACCGCGGACGCTGCCGCCGGTGTGGATATGGACTGGCTGATGGCCCGCATGGAGCTTTGGTTCCGTGAGGGCTCGCAGGAGAAGATGTTCTTCTGTGGCTCCGGTGCTTTGCTGACGCTCGGGGAGATCGTCAGGAAGAATTCCCAGATGCAAATCCAGTCTGGGATTAAAGAGTATGGGATGGAGGTCACTAAGATCACCACTCCGTTCGGCCAGCTGACCGGTATGGTCCATCCTCTGTTCTCGCAGATGCAGGGTGGCACGAACGGCGGCACGGCTTTCTACAGCCATAACAACACGATGGCGATCCTCGATATGGACTACGTAAGATATGTCTATCTCGATGACGTGCAGTACCAGAGGGACCTGGCAGCGACGGGTCTGGATGGTCTGAAGTCGGGCTACCTGGCGGAGGTTTCAATTGAGCTTTCGTTCCCAGGCACTCACTTCGTCGTGAAGAACTTGGCCAAGGCCAAGAAGGACGTCTAACAGGATGGACTAGGCCTCCACACCCCTGTTAGCGTAGGCTGGTGGGCGGCGTTGTTTCAAACAACAATGCCCACCAGTTCTCTCTAAGGAAACTTTAATGCCCCTGACCCTCGGCGACTTTAAGACCCTTCTCCGCCGCGCCCATAAGCGGGGAACTGCGTTGGACGCCGACTTGGACGGGGCTATCCGGCGTGCGGCCAGCTGGATTGAGAAGAACTTCACCTTGCAGTATATGAGGCGGCGGTTCACGATTGAGCTTGAAAGTGGGCAGAGCGAAGTCGATGTGCCTGATGTTAATATCAAGGCTTTCATCACACCAATCAAATGGAACGCCTACACTTCGGACGGCCGCTGGGCCGAGTGCTCCAAGATTTCCTTTGACGAGATAGCCCCGCCGAGCGCGCGTAGAGACTACTCCGCGGTGCCTGCTGGGTTCTATCTCGACGGCGTTGAGAAGATGATCTTCGACAGAACCTATTCTGGCGCGGAGACCCTCATCGGCACGGGCTTTATATCGCGCTTTAGCGACTTTCCGATCGAGGATGACGAGGGCCATTGGCTCATCTCCTTCGGGGAAAGTGCTCTTATTACCCAGAGTATGCTTGAACTCGGCGTGGTAAACACTCGAGATGACAGGCAATACCAAATGTATCTGTCCCATCGTGAAGATCAAATGCGGGTGATGCTCAATGCCGACGCTGAGGCCCAGTATTCCGGCTCAGATATCAGTCTCTAAGCCGCGCGGTGTGGTGCGGGTTGGGGGCTTGAACGTGCCAATAAGCCGTGGCCTTGCGGTGGCGATTGGGACTCGACCGATTGGCGGATTGCGCCCTGATGTGAAGTGGAACTTTAACAATGGCCGATAGTTTCGTCTTTGCAAACAGGGCTGTCTCGGTCCTGCAGAGTGCCATCGGTCAGTTTGACACGCAGATTTACATTGGCGCTGACGACGTATACAGGTTCCCAACGCTCGTCGCGGGTGCCAAGTTTCCAATAATCCTTTCGTCTCGAGAGGATGACTTCGAAATCTGCTATGCCACGGCGCTCACTGAAACAGGTGAGATGACTGTCGAGCGCGCGCGGGAGGGCACCGAGGCCCAAAACTGGAGCGCCGGGACTTACGTCGAGCACACGTTCACCGCCGGAAGCTTCCTAGCCGCCGCCCGACTGGTGCCGCAAGGCGTGTGGAATGCGGCGGCGAACTACGCGCCAGGCGACGTGGTGGAATACACTGATATTTCATACATCGCTACGCAAGCGTCGATTAACCAGGTCCCCTCGGGGGCGAGCGCTTATTGGCAGACACTATACCAGCCGCCGGGCATTTCCTCGACTGCATTGACCTGGAGTGGAGACTGGAACTCCGGCACTACTTATGCCTTGGGAGCTTATGTTAAGTATCAAGGTCGGCTGTTTGTGGCTGTTGCCGCCGGCGCAGCTCATCTTCCGACAGACCCGGCCTATTGGTATGCTCTAGGTGTTCCGCCGGACCCGACTTTTTACGACGCGCCGCTGACTGCAACTGGCACCAATAACTACACTGTTACGCCGAGTCCGGCCCCGACTGCTCTTTACGAAGGGATGACGCTTACGGCAGTGTTTGGTAATATAAACAGCACCGCCGCAACGCTGACTGTTGGAGCCCTGGCCCCGGTTCCGCTGCGGCCTAAGAAGGGCACGGAATTTGCCGCTGGTGAGCTTGCTACGAATGCAGTCTTCTCGTTCGTATATTTTGCAGGCTCGAATGAGTTTGTGGCGCGGACAGGTCCTGCGTTTGAAAAGCGCATTGCAGACGCTGTAGCGTTAAATACTGCACAAGATGCACGACTGACCGCTATCGAGAACTATTTGAAATATGTTCCGATCGGCGCAGGTATGGACTTCTGGGGTGCAGCGGCACAGGTCCCTCCCGGTTGGCTCCTGTGCTATGGCCAGGCTGTCTCGAGGACAACCTACGCGGCGCTGTTCCTGGCGATTGGCACGCTGCACGGCGTCGGGAACGGCACCACTACGTTCAATCTGCCGGACGCGCGAGGTCGAGGGACGGTTGGCCTCGATAACATGGGCGGCACGGCAGCTGGGCGGCTGACTGGCTATACGACAGTTGGATTTGCTGGCGGACTGCAGACGCACACACTGACCATAGCCCAGTTGCCGGCGTTGCAATTTACGGCTGCGAGCCATAGCCATCCTTATACGGTTCGCAACGAGTTGATTACGGTTGGTGCGGACACTGGAAATAGCATCACCAACATCTGGCGCGGCACCTCTACGAACAACGGAAATACTGGTGGCAACGACGCCCTGACCAACAGCCTTGGCGGTGGCGGATCGCACCCCATCGTCCAGCCCTCTATAGCGGCCAACAAGATCATCTTCGCTGGCGTATGAAAAAGCTCCTGACCCTCGATCCTACCGCGATTGTCTCCGGCCTCTACACAGGGGTCGGCAAGGCAGCTACGCCCCTGTGGGATGAGGGTGAGAATATCGTCTTTCGAGACCTCGGTGTGAGGAGGATTGCCGGGGCCACTCCGATTATGGCAACGCCGGAGACAAGCACTATCCGCGCGATGCTGCAGGGGTATAGCGCCGGAAAGCAGCGGCAATACATCGGCACCAATACGAAGCTGACGCTGAAAGAGCGCACCGCGGGCGTCTGGGCGCATACAGACCTCTATACTTGGCAGACGGCCTCGGACTATGCACAGCTTGAGACGTGGGGCAACTGGCTGGTTGGAACCAATAATGTTGATCCGCCAGTTGTTTGGAAGAACGCCGGCTCCGCAGCGGCCATCCTCGGTATTCCATTCACCAGGGCTAGGATACTTCGGCGAAAGAGTCCGTATCTGCTGGCCTTCAATACCTCGAATGGGGAAGATAAAGTCGAGTGGTGCAACACGAGCAACATAGAGCAGTGGACGCCGGGCGCGGGCGGGGCAGGGAACAACACACTTAGAGACCTTGAAAGTGAAATTGTGGCCGCGGAGGGCCTGGCGGATAACATCGGCGTTTATTCGACCTCCTCGTTGGCCATAGGGCGCTATGTGGGGAGTCCCAATTGGTGGGGCTTCAAGCGGGCTATCAAGGGCATCGGAGCCGTAAGCTCAAAGAGTGTGGTCGAGGCTGGTATCTTTCACTATGGCATGATGCAGAATGGCATCTTCGTTACTGATGGGAATAGTAATAAGTGGATCGACGACCCAGCGATGCAGAAGTGGGTCATTGATACAGTGAATTGGGACCAGGCCAAGTATATTTGGGGCTTTCACGACGACTACCTCCGCGCGGTGACTTGGTATTTTCTGAATGTTGATCTGCAATGGCAGAGCATAAGCTACCATTACGATGCCAAGGTGTTCACGAAAGGCAACTTGCAGGCGACCGCCGGGGCGCCTAGAGATAGCCTCGCCGTGCCGACTATTGCTGATCTGGCCGCGCGGGTGAACTTCTGGCAACAGGGCAATACGTTCCGAGGAGTTGACGTTCCGTTCTCGCTTAAGACCAAGCCCCTGGACTTCGGCGCGCGGGACTTCGCTAAGCTTCTGCAGCTAATCAAGGTTGACGGAGAATGGGACTCCGAGGTTCGGCTCCGCGTGGGGCAGACAGATAACCCTGAAAGCATTGTGGACTGGTTCCATGACCAGCCGATGGTGCAGCATAACTACTTCCCAGAAGAGCGGGAAGCGCCTTACTTTGTCGTTGAGTTCTACGGTAGTAAGGCTGCCTATATCACAGGTATTGAGTTCTATGGTATCCCCGGCGGTGTTATTCTCTAGGAGAGTGGTATGGCAAGCTTTATCTACGGGCCTCTTACACGGCTTGAGGCTATCGGTAACGTGGACTACGATACGGACGTTTTCAAAATCTCGCTGCATACTTCGACGTATGCGCCAGACCAAGACGCGCACGACTTCTTCAACGATGTGACTAATGAAGTGTCTGGCACGGGATATACCGCTGGCGGGGCCACGACCACGGTCACTGTGGCAGCATATGACGGCACGAATAATAGGACAGTCGTGACGTTCGGCGCAGTCAGCTGGCCAACGAGCACTATCACCGCGCGCTACGCGGTCTGTAGAAAGGCCCGCGGCGGCGCGAGCAGCGCGGACGAGCTTGTCTTTGTCATCGACTTTGTAACAGATAAGAGTTCTTCTGGTGGCGCGTTCGATATCAGTGCGTCCACGATCACTAGACAACTGTAGGAGGGTTAAATGGCAAAGAAAGAGACTGCGGAGAAGCGTCTTGCTGAGCTTGACAAGGAGCGTCTGGCGCTTGACAAGCAAATTGCCGAGGCTCGGAAGCAGCTTGCGAAGCTGAACGAGGAACATATCAAACTAACCACTCAACAACCTGAGGAGGATAAATGAACGCATCCTCTATCGAGCCAATCTTTAATGCGTCTAATCAGCAGATTGGAGTCCGGGTAGTCTGGATCGACGAGCGGGGAACGCAGGAGTATGACATTAGTCAGCTCCCAGGCAACCTCCGCACGGCCGCCGAGGTGCAGAGCTACATGAACGCCATTGTGGGGACCTTCAACGGTGCTCCGCAGACGAGGATTGGCGCGTTTTTTGGCTGCCATGCCCTGACTCGCGTAACCGGATTTAGTCGAGGTGTATGGATCGACTTCCTAGCTGCCTTCTCGGACGAACGACCTATAACGGATGCTGATCTCTAGTGGCAATTATTAGATGCGCCTCAGCCGAAGTTAGCACGGCGCTTCTTGAATTTGAGACGGCCGGGACCCTCTCGGTCGTCACCACGGCTCCGCGTTCTGGGGCTCGCCACTTTACCAGCACTGGTGGCACGTTTTCTATTATCACGTCGAGTCTCAGTCTGCCGGAGTTTTGGGCAGGCACGGCGTTTCAGCTCCCAACCGTTGCCTCACAGACGATAGACTATGCCCTTCTGCGCATCGTCACAGGGGCTAACCGCTATCTCAGCCTGCGGCAGGTAGGCACTACTTTCAGCCTTATCGTCGTTACCTCTCTTACGACGGGTGCTGCGGCCGAGGTTTCGTCACCGGCAATAAGTGTTGTCGCCGGCCAGTGGCATACGGCCGCTGTTCGTCTCAAGGTCGGAGCCTCGGGAGTCGCGCAGGCCCAGCTCTGGTTCGACAATACGCTGATAACGACCGTTACAACTGGCATTGCCTTCACCGCGAATTTGACCACGTTCTCGGTCAACTCTCGACCGACGGGCGGCGCGACTATCTACTTCGACGATATTTGGCTGGCCGACGCAGCCCCAGCCAACTTCGACAGTAAGATCATCGCGAGGCAATTCTACAACGGTGGCACTCCAACCTACGATCAGTTCACTCTCGTCGGTGGCGGGACGAAGTATGGCAACCTGTCTGAGACCCCGCCGGTCGCGTCTGCCACGAATGGCGTCATCAGTGCGGCAACACTCAACGCCGACACGCAGACTGTTTATAATAATTCCTTCTCCGCGACGGAGACCGGCCAGGGCAGTGATGTCATTGCGGCTGGCGATACAGTTAACGGCTGCGTCATTGGCCTCTACGCCAAGACCTCTGCCACAACCAGTTCTGGTGGTCTCGCCAGCACCATTCACAGAGTGGGCGGTGTTGATACAGTCACGTCGGTCCTGGCCCTTACAACCTTGGACACCTACAGGCAGGGCGCGGGTGCGACTGCGCCCAGCGTGACTGATCTGAACGCTGGGCAGGCAGGCATCAGGAAGGGCGTAACGAGCGCGACGCGGCAGCAATCACTTGGCGATGCGTGGGTTCTCGCTTGTTATACTCCAGCCGTGAGTGGCGGTGTCAGTGTCTCCGGCGCGAGTCTTGTCGCTACACTTGCGCTGGCCGCAGGTCTGGCCACAGCCGGGGTCGCGGTTACAGGGCCTAGCTTTACTCTTACTGAGAGCTTGGCTGCCGGGACGGCCACCGCTGGAGCAACTAGCTCTGGCGAGGCCCTTGTAGAGACGCTAAACTTCTCGGCTGGCTCGGCCACAGGTGGGGCGGTAGCCTCCGGCCCTGCGCTTGGCGAAACACTTAACTTTGTCCCTGGGGCCGCCGGCGGGGCCGGAGTAAGTGTATCTGGCGCGGCGCTTACAGAGACGTTAGCTCTTGCCTCTGGCACAGCCGCGGGCGGGGCGCTTAGTTCCGGTGCGGCTCTTGTTGAGACTTTGGCGCTGGCCGCCGGGGCACCGAAGACTGGAGTTCTGTTCTCTGGCCCGGCACTTGTTGAGACCCTTGCGCTTGCTGCAGGGGCGCCTAAGACTGGAGTCCTCTTTTCCGGCGGGGCCTTCGTTGAGAGCTTAGCTCTTGCGGCTGGCACCGCCGCGATTGGCTCGCAGAATGCCGGCGCGGCGTTTGTTGAAAGCCTAGCACTTGCCGCGGGCGCTCCCAAGACTGGAGTTCTATTCTCCGGGCCGACGTTTACCGAGACATTAAACTTTACCTCTGGCGTATTCGGTGGCGGTGTCGCAGTTCCAGGAACGGCACTTACCGAGGCGCTCAACTTCGCCGCGGGGACCTCGACGCAAGGGGCGGCTGCCGCGGGCGGAGCCTTCGTTGAGACTCTAGCTTACGCGGGCGGGGTCGCGACGACTAGCACTAGCCTTAGCGGCAGCGC
>Ga0126306_10002099_pt1 | contig 11104 bp, 12 predicted proteins | sample Plot27_FD_92592 | JGI IMG/M metagenome (GOLD analysis project Ga0126306, IMG submission 92592) | Serpentine soil microbial communities from UC McLaughlin Reserve, CA, USA - Plot27 | ecosystem: Environmental > Terrestrial > Soil > Grasslands | place: USA: UC McLaughlin Reserve, Lake County... | reverse complement strand
TGGGCCTCGATGGCCATCACCGAGCCCTCGTTCGGCTCCGACTCGGCGGCCGTGTCCACCACCGCCAGGGTCGACGGCGACGAATATGTGATCAACGGCGAGAAGATCTTCGTCACCGCCGGTTCGCGGGCCAGCCACATCGTGGTGTGGGCGACACTGGACAAATCGCTGGGCCGCGCGGCGATCAAGTCCTTTATCGTGCCGCGGGAACATCCGGGCGTGACCGTCGAACGGCTGGAGCACAAGCTCGGCATCAAGGCGTCCGACACTGCGGTGATCCGTTTCGACAATGTCCGCATCCCCAAGGACTACCTGCTTGGCGACCCGGAAATCCACGCGGACAAGGGTTTTGCGGGGGTGATGGAGACCTTCGACAACACTCGACCGATCGTCGCGGCCATGGCCGTCGGGGTCGCCCGCGCCGCACTGGAGGATCTGCGGAAGATCCTGACCGACGCCGGCGTAGAGATCTCCTATGACAAGCCAGCCCACGCCCAAAGTGCGGCGGCGGCCGAGTTTCTGCGAATGGAGGCCGACTGGGAAGCCGGCTACCTATTGAACGTGCGGGCGGCATGGCAGGCCGACAACAACATACCCAATTCCAAAGAGGCGTCGATGGCCAAGGCCAAGGCCGCAAGGGTGGCCAGCGACGTCACCCTCAAGGCGGTCGAAATGGCAGGCACCACCGGCTATTCCGAAGAATCACTGCTGGAGAAGTGGGCACGCGATTCCAAGATCCTCGACATCTTCGAGGGGACGCAACAGATTCAGCAACTGGTGGTGGCCCGCCGCCTACTGGGCCTGTCGTCGTCCGAGCTGAAGTAGCTATCACCGTGAGCAGACGCAAAATCGCCCATTTTGCTTGGGAATTGGGCGATTCTGCGTCTGCTCGTCGTTAGAACGCGTCTTTGACCACCACGCGGGTGCGCCCCGTTACACCGCCCCCGACGATGGTGTGCAGCGTGGCGGGCGCTTCGAGGATCGAGACGTCGTGCGTGATGTCGTCGAGGTGACGCGGCATCAGGTCGGTCGCAATCGACTGCCACAAGTCACGCCGCTTGTCGATCCGCAACATCACCGAATCGATGCCTGCCAGGGTGACTCCGCGCAGGATGAAGGGCATCACCGTCGTCGGCAAGTCGGCCGACCGGGCCAGCCCTGAGATCGCCGCCACCCCACCGTAATTCAGTGTGCTCAACGCGTATGCCAGGGTGTCGCCACCCACGCTGTCGACGACCGCGGCCCAGGCGGACTTGCCCAGCGGCCGAACCTTCTCCCCTTCGGCGGGCAGCCGCCCGATCACCTCAGCCGCGCCGAGTTGCATCAGGTAGTCGTGCGCGTCGGACTTGCCGGTAGACGCGATCACCTCGTATCCGAGGCCGGCCAACAGGTCCACGCTGACGCTGCCGACTCCTCCGGTCGCACCGGTGACCAGCACCGGGCCATCCTCGGGGCGGTTACCGTGAGTTCGAATTGCGTTGACGCTCATGGCGGCGGTGAACCCGGCGGTGCCGATCGCGGCCGCCTGGGCAGTCGTCAGCGTGTCGAGCTTGACCAGGTAGTCGGCCGGATAGCGCGCGGTGTCCGCATATCCGCCGTGGCGGCCCGTTCCGATGTCGTATCCGTGCGCGACCACCCGGTCTCCCACCGCGAAGTCTGCAGCGGCGCTGGCAGTCACCGTGCCCGCGACGTCGACACCGGGAATCAGCGGATAGGACCGTGCCACACCACCCTTCGGCGTGATGGCCAGCGCGTCCTTGTAGTTGACGCCGGAATACTCGACGGCGATCTGCACATCACCCTCGGGCAGGAAGCCGTCGTCGACGACCTCGTGTTTGAGGGCTATCGCGCCGTCCTCGTCCTGGCGTGCGACCAAGGCATTGATTGCGACCATGACGCTCATTGTTCACCAAACGCAAAAACCCCCGACTGGCGAGTCGGGGGTCTTCGCGTCTTCGGTTGTCAGCCGAGGTAGGAGATCAGATCGGGCTTCATCTGCTGAAGCTGCCGACCCCAGTACTCCCAGCTGTGGGTGCCGCTGGTCGGGAAGTTGAACACTGCGTTGTCACCGCCCGCGGCGATGTAGTTGTCCTGGAACGTGCGGTTGGTACGGATCGTCAGGCCCTCGAGGAACTGGGCGGGGAGGTTCGCGCCGCCCAACTCGTTGGGAGTGCCGTTACCGCAGTACACCCAGAGGCGGGTGTTGTTGGCCACCAGCGCCGGGATCTGCACCATCGGGTCGTTGCGCTTCCACGCCGGATCGGTCTCGGCGGGGCCCCACATCGGATCCGTCTTGTAGCCACCGGCGTCGCCCATCGCCATGTTGATCAATCCAGGCCACATGCCCTCGGAGGGATTGAGGAACGCTGAGAGCGAACCGGCGTAGATGAACTGGTCGGGGTGGTAGACGGTCAGGATCATCGCGGAGTTACCCGACATCGACAGGCCGACCGCGGCGTTGCCGGCCGTGGACACGCCATGGTTGGCGGCCAGCCACTGCGGCAGCTCGCTGGTCAGGAACGTCTCCCACTTGTAGGTCTGGCAGCCGGCCTTACCGCAAGCCGGCTGATACCAGTCGGTGTAGAAGCTGGACTGGCCGCCCACCGGCATGACGATCGACAGCGGGGTGTCCAGGAACCACTCAAAGGCCTGGGTGTTGATGTCCCAGCCGTTGAAGTCCTCCTGGGCGCGCAGACCGTCCAACAGGTAGACCGCGTGAGAGCCGGTGCCCTTCTGGAACTGAATCTTGATGTCTCGGCCCATCGACGGCGACGGCACCATCAGGTACTCGACCGGTAGGCCTGGCCGGGAGAATGCGCCTGCGGTGGCGGACCCTCCCACGAGACCGACCACACCGGGAAGCAGGGCCGCCGTTATGGCTGCCACCGCGAACCGGCGCACCCAATGGCCACGAATCTTGTCAACGAACGTCATATAGCCAATCCATCCATCTTCCGGTTACCGCGTGACACGCCACTCCGCGCGATCACAAATCGCCATCTCAGCACCGCAGCAATTTTCTTCACTGCGCTGTCGCGTCCGCTCCCTGAGCCCGGCACGGCCGAAGAGCGGACCGAGAAAATTTCAGTTGTGCGAGTGCAGTAAAACATGTGACCAGTACGCGAGGAACCCCGAGTGGCGCCGACTGTCACAATACTGCGAGGAATCTGACGTGTCGTCTGCACTAGTTTTCGCTGGTTTCCCTGGCCGCAGCCAGCGCTAATGGGCAGGCCACGGGCCACGACGAGCATCAGATTGTCGGTCGACGACTGACTCGCCTCACTGTCAGCAGTTTCGGCGTTTGTGAAAGGGATCCCATGGCCAGCGAGTTACGCGATCGCATCACCACCGCATTGCAGAAGCGGGTGGCCAATCCCCTGATGCGGCGGCTTCCCGTCCAGACGCTGCTGGAAACCACGGGTCGCAAGTCGGGTGAACCCCGGCGCACTCCGCTTGGTGGCAGCCGGGTCGGCGACCAGTTCTGGTTCGTCTCAGAGTTCGGCGAAAAGTCGCAGTACGTCAAGAACATCAAGGCGAACCCCAATGTCCGGCTGGGGCTGCGAGGCCGATGGCACAACGGGACCGCCCATCTGGTGCCCTACGACGACCCACACGCCCGGCTGCGCGAGTTGCCGCAGTTCAACAGCTTCGCGGTGCGGGCGTTCGGCACGAGCCTGCTCACGATCCGCGTCGATTTGACCGATTGACGCCGCAGGAGAGAAGTAAAAATAACATCACTTTTAGTTTGGTGTCTCCTCCGCTCGTTCAACATCGCCGCTGCCGAGCTCGAAGCCGCAGGCCGGCCCGACGTCGAGTTCGGCTTCGCCGTCCACGGCAGCATGGCCGACCCCGCTGGCTGGGCCCGACCGTCGATCCCAACGAACGCACCCCAGGAACCTGCTATCTGGGTGATCCTCAGGTGGTGAACAACAGCGCGGTCGGGCTCGCCCGGTTCTGCACGCTTCGCAGCTGGCTGTCCCAGTGGAGCTACGACGACGCCAACGGCGACGCCATGCAGTGCGGACCCGACGTCGCAGTGCCCGCCCTGGTGATCGGCAACCTCGCTGGCGACGCGTGCACGCCCAGCCATACCCGCCGGCTGTTCGATGCGATCGGGCATCCTGACAAGGAGATGTACGAAATCCTCGGCGCCAACCACTACTACTACTTCGGACCGGCCCAACGCGGCACCCTGCGCCAGGCCGTGGGCATCTGCACGGACTGGCTGCACAGGCACGGGTTCTCGCGATGACTGTCACCGGCCCGCTGGACGGCATCCGCGTGATCGAGGTCGGCACGCTGATCTCAGGACCGTTCGCCGGACGGCTGCTTGGCGACATGGGCGCCGAGGTCATCAAGATCGAGCCGCCAGGGGCCCCCGATCCGTTGCGGACATGGGGGCAGGCCGAACTCGACGGCCATCACTTCTTCTGGACGGTGCACGCGCGCAACAAGAAAGCCGTGACGCTGAACCTGCGGCAATCGTCCGGGCGCGAGCTGTTCCTCGATCTGGTTGAGCGCTCCGACATCATCGTCGAGAACTTCCGCCCCGGCACACTCGAGAAGTGGAACCTCGGTTACGACGTGCTGCGCGAACGCAATCGCGGCATCATCCTGGTCCGCGTCTCCGGGTACGGGCAGACCGGACCCGAGGCGCACAAGGCCGGTTACGCGTCGGTCGCCGAGGCGGCCAGCGGGCTGCGGCACATGAACGGCTTCCCCGGCGGCCCGCCACCGCGGTTGGCGTTGTCGCTCGGCGACAGTTTGGCGGGCATGTTCGCCGCGCAGGGCGCGCTGGCCGCGCTGTACCGGCGCACCGTCACCGGTGAGGGCCAGGTTGTCGACGCCGCGCTGACCGAATCTTGTCTGGCCGTACAGGAATCCACGATCCCGGACTATGACGTCGGCGGGGTCGTGCGTGGCCCGTCGGGCACCCGCCTGGAGGGTATCGCTCCGTCGAACATCTATCCGACAGCCGACGGCACCTGGGTGGTCATCGCCGCCAATCAGGACACGGTGTTTCGCAGGCTGTGCGCCGCGATGGACCAGCCGGAGCTCGCGACCGACGACCGCTTCGCCAATCACGTTGCCCGGGGCCGTAATCAGGACGAGCTGGACAAGATCATCGCCGCATGGGCCGCCGAGCGGCAACCGGACGACATCATCGCCACGCTAGGCGATGCCGGGGTGATCAGCGGACCGATCAACACCGTCGCCGAGGTGGTAGCCGATCCGCAGCTGCAGTCGCGCGGGATGATCGCCGATCACTGGGATGAACGCATCCAGCGGAACGTCAAGGGCCCAGGTGTCGTGCCGGTGCTGTCGGAGACGCCGGGGACCATCCGCAACGCCGGTCCGGCGCGACCAGGGCAACACAACAACGAGATCTACGGTGGTCTGCTCGGCCGCAGCGACGCCGAACTTGATGCGCTGCGGGCGGAGGGCGTGCTGTGACCCAACTACCGACACACGTGAACATTCGGGACGTCTCGCTGCGCGACGGACTCCAGATCGAGGACCCAATCCCGTTAACCGCCAAGCTCGAACTACTCGCCGCCGTTGCCGTCACCGGAGTGCGGGAGATGGAGGCGACGGCCTTCGTCTCGCCGTCGAAAGTGCCCGCGCTCGCCGACGCGGCCGAACTCGCTGCCGAACTGCATCAGTACCGGGCATCTCATGGCATCGAGTTCTCCGCGCTGGTCGCCAGCCCCAACGGCGCCAAGCGGGCCATCGCGGCCGGCCTGGGCTCGATCGAGTACGTGGTGTCGGCGGCCGACGGGCACAGCCACGCCAACGTCGGGCGATCGACGGCGGAGGCCACCGCGCAGATTCCGGAGATCGTGGCGATCGCCCATGACAGCGGCGCGTCGGTCGAGGTCATCGTCGCCACCGCGTGGGACTGCCCGTTCGACGGACCGACACCACCCGAGCGGGTGGTCGAGGTCGTGAATGCGGCGTGCGACGCCGGCGCGGACCGACTGGCGATCGCCGACACCATCGGCACCACCACCCCGCGACGCGTCACCGACCTGATCGCGACGATTCGCCCGCTGATCGGCGACATCCCACTTGGCGCACACTTCCACAACACGCGGGGCGCCGGTCTGGCCAGTGCGTACGCGGCGGTGAGCTCGGGTATCACTCGACTGGACGCCTCGGCAGGCGGGCTGGGCGGCTGCCCGTTCGCGCCGGGTGCGAGCGGCAACATCGCCACCGAGGATCTCGTCTACCTGTTGAGGGACAGTGGAATTCACGTCGATGTTGACCTTCAGGCGGCGATCGCGGCGGCGGAAGTGGCGCAGCGTGTCGTCGGCCACAACCTGCCGAGCTCTCTTCTTCGCGCCGGCGACCGCATCCTCGGCCAGTAGCCCATGCCTGCCGAAACACTCAGCGCCAAGGGCCGCCAAACGCAAGAGGCCATTGAACAGGCGGCACGGAAGCTATTCGCCGAACGAGGGTTTCACGGGACCACGCTGGCCGACATCACGTCGGCCGCCGGCAGGTCGCCCGCGGCGTTCTATCGCTACTTCGCGGACAAGGAAGATCTGCTCGCCGCGCTGGCCGGGTCGTTCCTCCATGACATCGTGGCGCCGTCCGGGGAGAGCCTTCATTTTCCGGATTCACCGGATGACGACGCGTTCTTCTCCGTCGTCGTGACCGGCTACTGGAACATGTTCAAGCAGAACATCGGCATCATGATCGCCGTCGCGCAGTTGGCTGCGACCCAGCCGCGATTCGCCGCCGTGCAGAACGAGTTTCGACGCTTCGGCATGGACATCGTCGCCGCATCTGTGCGACGCGCCCAGGAACAGGGCTATGGCGGCGAGCTCGATCCCGAGCACACCGCGGCGGCGATCGCGCTGCTGTTCGAGAACTTCACCACGGTCTTCGTCGGCACGTCCGGGCTGGGGCTGGAGATCGGCGACGAAGACGCCATCGCGACGCTGTCGGGGATTTGGAAGAAGACGCTGTACGGGTTTTAGACACCAGAGGAGAATCGCCGTGGATTTCACCCTCCCAGAGCATCTTCCGGGCCTGCTCGCCGAGATGGACGCATTCATCGAGGCCGAGATCAAACCGCTGGAACGCGAGAACATGCAGTACTTCGACCAGCGTCGAGAGAACGCCCGCACCGACTGGGACAACGGCGGCATACCGAAGCGGGCCTGGGAAGACCTGCTCGGCGAGATGCGCCAGCGTGCCGACAAGGCGGGCTGGCTGCGCTACGGACTGCCGTCACGGTTCGGTGGCCGCGACGGCACCAACATCGACATGGCGGTCATCCGGGAACACTTGGCTCACAAGGGTCTCGGGCTGCACAACGACCTGCAGGACGAATCGTCGATCGTCGGCAACTTTCCCCAGGTCATCATGATGGACCGGTTCGGCACCGACGAGCAGAAGGCCGAGTGGACCGAGGCGCTGATCACGGGCGAGCGGTCGATGGCGTTCGGGCTGACGGAACCGGGCCACGGCTCCGATGCGACGTGGCTTGAGACCCGCGCCGTAGAAGAGGGCGACGGCTGGGTCATCAACGGCGCCAAGCGGTTCAACACCGGAGTGCACCGGGCCACCCACGACCTGATCTTCGCGCGCACGTCGGGAGAGCCGGGTCCGGCCCGCGGCATCACCGCGTTCCTGGTGCCCACCGATACCCCGGGCTTCACGGTGCCGTACTACTGGTGGACGTTCAACATGCCGACCGACCACGGCGAGGTCGAGCTCGAAGATGTCCGCGTGCCAGGTGACGCGGTGCTGGGCGAGGTGGACCGCGGCCTAGAGGTCGGTCAGACCTTTCTGCACGAGAACAGGATTCGTCAGGCCGCCAGCAGCCTGGGTGCGGCGCAATACTGCATCGACCGCGCGGTCGCCTACGCGAACGAACGCACGGTGTTCGGCAAGCCGCTGTCGGTCAACCAGGCGGTGCAGTGGCCGTTGGTGGAACTGCAGACAGAGGCCCAGATGGTGCGACTGCTGGTGTACTACGCGGCAGCCCAACTCGACGGGAACCACCACATGGAGGTCTCCGACAAGGTATCGATGGCCAACTATCGCGCCAACCGGCTGGTCTGCGAGGCCGCCGACCGCGCCATGCAGGTGTTCGGCGGTGTCGGCTACAGCCGGCACGAGCCGTTCGAGCACATCTACCGGCACCACCGCCGTTACCGCATCACCGAAGGAGCTGAGGAGATCCAGATCCGACGAGTGGCCCAGCGGCTCTTCGGATTCGGGCGCAAGTGAAGGAACGGCTGACTGCGGTGCTCCAGCCGGTCCTCGGCGATGTGAGCATCGAGAACCTGCGCACGCTCACCGGCGGGGCGAGCCGAACCACGTGGGCGTTCGATGCGGTCAGCGACGGCACCGCGCGGGCCCTGATTCTGCGAACCGGTCCGCCCGACGACGTGCACGCCGGGATGGAACTGGAGGCCGCGGTCCAGCAGCGCGCGGCCGCAGCGGGAGCGCCCGTCCCCCACATCCTGACGGCGGACAACTCCCCTGCCGCACTGGGCAATCCGTACCTCATCTGCGACGCCATCGGTGGCGAGACGATCGTCAGGAGGATCCAGCGCACCCTCGACGAGACCGGCCGCGAGCGGCTACTGCAGCAGTGCACGCAGGCGCTAGCGGCCATCCACCGCGCCGACCCGGACGGGATGGGTCTGACCCAAGCCGACCAGCTCACCGAGTGGCGGCAACGGCTCGACGAGATGGGCGACACCACGGCGACATTCGAGTGGGCGTTTCGCTGGTTGGAGGGGCACCGTCCTGCACCGTCGCCACCGCGACTGGTGCACGGCGATTTCCGAATGGGAAACCTTATCGTCGACGAATCCGGCCTAGCCGCCGTGCTGGACTGGGAACTGGTGCACATCGGCGAGGTGTACGAGGACCTGGCCTGGTTCTGCATCCGGGCCTGGCGCTTCCGCGCGCCAGAGGATCTCGGCGCTGGCGGGGTGGGCGGTGTCGAAAGCTTCCTGTCGGCCTACGAAGCCGCCGCGGGCGAACCCGTCGACCGTGAGACGTTTCGGTGGTGGCTGACGCTGGCCACACTGCGGTGGGGCGTCATCTGCCGGTTCCAGGCCGAGCGACATCTGTCCGGGCTGACGCCGTCGGTGGAACTGGCCGCGATCGGCCGTCGCGTCAGCGAAACCGAATGGGACGTGCTGGATCTGCTAGAGGGAGGCGGCCCGAAGTGAGCTGGCTGTACGGACGGCCGACCGCGGCAGAACTCGTCGCCGCGGTCGCCGACTTCCTCGACAACGACGTGCGGTCGTCAACCGAAGGGCAGGTCAACTTCCACGCCCGCATCGCCGCGAATGTGCTGCGCATCGTTGAGCGAGAGCTAACCGACGAGTCGGCCGCGGAGGTTACCGGACGGCTGGCCGACCTCGGCTTCACCGACGAAGTACAACTGGCCGCGGCAATCCGCGCCGGGACGCTGGACGACCGCGCGGACGACGTGTTGCCGACGCTGCGCACGCTGGTCCGCCATCGGCTGGCGGTCGCTCATCCCGGCTATGACGAGGCCTGACGACAATCGACGCCGATTTCTGCACCAGGGTCGCTAATTCAGGGGATTCACAGCCCTGGTGCAGAAATCGCGGAGCGGACGCTTCTCAGGACTGGTTTGAAAGCTCCTCCAACACCCGCAGGAACACGGCGCGATCGGTGGCCGAAAGCGTTCCGAGCCAACGCTCCTCGCCGCGCTGGATCGCCGCCTGCGTGGCGTCCTTCACCCTGCGGCCCTCTTTGGTGATCGCAAGTAGCCGAGCCCGCCGGTCCTCGGGGTCTGGCATTCGTTCGATCAAACCGCTCTGCTGAAGGTCGTCGAGGATGGCGATGATGCGAGTCTTGTCAGCGCCGATCGCTTCCGCGAGTGCCGCCTGCGTGCGTATCGCCGACCGATCGAGGGCGACCAGCACGCTGTAGCCCCACATCGACAGGCCATGGGCCTCCAGCACCGGAAGCTCAGCGACCATCAGCTCCCGAACCAGCGGTGCCAACATGGCGGCGAGGTCGGGCCGCTTGCGCCGTGGGGTCACACCGGGATACTAAACATTGACCGATAGTATGCAGATGCATATGATCTACTCATGCTTACTAACGACGACATCCGTCCCTTCCATCGCGCCGCGGTCCTGGCGTCCGTCGACGCCGTCAACATCGTCACCCCCAAAGACCTGAGCCGCGCTACACCGTGCGATGGCTGGAACCTGTCCCAGCTGCTGGCGCACATGACCGTGCAGCACCGAGGATTCGCCGCCGCGGCCCGGGGTGATGGCGCCGACCCAGCCCACTGGGAGGCCGCCACTGTCGCCGACGCCGTGGCGACCGATCCCGCAGGAACCTATGCGGCGGCCGCGGCAGACGTACTGGAAGCGTTTGCCGAAGACGATGTGCTCGACGCGTCCTTCGCACTTCCTGAATTCGGCCCAGGCGCGGTGTTCCCGGGCTCGCAGGCCATCGGCTTTCACTTCGTGGACTACGTCGTCCACGGCTGGGACATGGCGCGGGCCATCGGCGCGCCGTTCACACTGCCCGCCAATGTGATCGCGGCGGTCCTGCCGCTGGTTTTCGCCGTTCCCGACGGCGACTTCCGGACCGCACCCGGCTCGCCTTTCGCACCGTCAGTCCAGCCGGATGAGGGGGTTAGCGATCTCGACAGCGCACTGCTTCACCTCGGCCGCTCGCCCGCCTGGACTCCGTCGCGCTGACTGAGCGCGGCTACACCCGGCGGGCGCGCGCCAGCCACGCGGGCTCGTCGACTCGAGTCCCCACCGGCAGGCCGATCGCGTCGGCCTGCGCCTCCTGCACGATACCGCGATAGGTCGCGGTGTCCAGCGCCTCGAGCACCCAGCCGTCGCCGAACGACTCCCGGATGTCGGTTTCGCTGACCTGCGGACCGAACCCGCGGCCGGCGTCGGACAGGGCGAGCACATGCACCAGCCCGCCCGGCACGACCGCGGCGTGCAGGCTGCGCACATACCGTGCGCGGTCGGCGTCGTCGAAGATGTGGAACAGCGCGCTGTCGACGATCGTCTGGTAGCCGGGATCTGAGCCGAGGCTCGTCGCGTCGGCCACCTCGAAGCGCGCGTCGGCGCCT
>Ga0126306_10002098_pt1 | contig 11106 bp, 9 predicted proteins | sample Plot27_FD_92592 | JGI IMG/M metagenome (GOLD analysis project Ga0126306, IMG submission 92592) | Serpentine soil microbial communities from UC McLaughlin Reserve, CA, USA - Plot27 | ecosystem: Environmental > Terrestrial > Soil > Grasslands | place: USA: UC McLaughlin Reserve, Lake County... | reverse complement strand
TCCGACCAGGAACGAGCCCTGCTCCTCGGCGAAGAGGAGGTTGGCGATGTTGTCGCCGGTCGCCGCCGCGTCGTCGATGATGGCGAACTGGGTGTCGGGCAGTTCGCCCGCGACCTTCTTCACGGCGCCGGAGTAGGCGAAGCCGACCGCGATGACCGGGTTGAAGCCGGCGCCGGCGAGCGCACGGAGCCGCTCCTCCTTGGCCGACTCGGGCTCGCCGTTGGCGGCCTCGGCCTCGTTGGTCTCGATGCCGAACTCGTCGGCGGCCTTGTCCAGGCCGGCGGCGGCGGCGTCGTTGAACGACTGGTCGCCGCGGCCACCGATGTCGTAGGCCAGCCCGACCTTGACGTCGCTGGCGGGAGCGCTGCTGCTCGTGTCGTCGCCCTTGGGCGTGGTGTCGGCTTCGTCGTCGCCGCTGTCGCCTCCGCAGGAGGTCAGGACGAGGGCGCCGGCCAGGACAGCCGCCGCCAGTGTGGTCACCCGTCGCACGGGGTGTCTCCTTCCATGGGCCGGGCGCCACGGTCCGGGCGCCGGGGCCGACCTTCCCGGTCGACCGGTGGCACTCTAGCGACCCTGGCGGGTGGTCCCGACCAGAGCGCGCTCCGCCGTTATGAAAAGGAGAGAATCGCCGCGGCGACCAGTACCCGTGCACCAACCGCGATGGCCCGCTCGTCGGCGTCGAAGAGACCCTGGTGGAGGTCGAGCCGCTGCTCGAGGGGCTGCCCGGGCGGCGCCACCCCCAACCGGGCGAGCGCCCCCGGGACCTTGCCGAGGTACCACGCGAAGTCCTCGCCGCCGAGGCTCTGCTCGGTGCCGACCAGGCAGTCGCTGCCCTCCGTGGCCCGGACTGCGCGGGCCAGGAGCTCCACGCTCGACACCTCGTTGTCCACCGGAGGCACGTTGCGGGTGTAGGTCACGGTCGCCTCCACGCCGTACGGCGCCAGGATCCCGTGCACGAGCTCCTCCACCAGGGCGGGTGCGTCCTCCCAGGCCGAGCTGTCGAGACAGCGGACGGTGCCCTCGAGCTCCCCGGCCTGCGGGATGGCGTTGGCCACCCGCCCGGCGGCGATCCGTCCCCAGACGACGCTCAGCGACGCCCGGGGGTCGACCCGCCGGGACAGGGCGCCGGGCATGCCGGTCACCAGCTGGCCCATGGCGTAGACCAGGTCCGCCGTCAGGTGCGGCCGGGCGGTGTGGCCACCGGGCCCGGAGACCCGGACCAGCAGGTGGTCGGCGGAGCCGGTGATCGCGCCGGCCCGCAGCCCCACCTGGCCCACCGTCGCCCGCGGGTCGCAGTGCAGCGCGAAGATCCGCGACACGTCCTCGACCGCGCCGGCGTCGAGGACGGCCAGCGCCCCGCTGCGCGAGGACTCCTCGGCCGGCTGGAACACCAGACGCACCCGGCCCGGGAGCAGCCCGTCGGCCTGCAGGTCACGCAGCACCAGCCCCGCGCCCAGCACCGCCGCCGTGTGCACGTCGTGACCGCAGGCGTGGCAGACACCGGGGACGGTCGAGGCGTAGTCGGCCGACTTTCCGTCGACGACGGGCAGCGCGTCGAGGTCGGCCCGCAGGGCCACGGCGCCGTCGCCGGACCCGATGTCACAGGTCAGGCCGGTCCCACCGGGCAGCCCCACCGGGCCTAGGCCGGCCGCGAGCAGGCGCTCCCGGACCACCCTGGTGGTGCGCACCTCGGCCCAGGACAGCTCGGGGTGGGCGTGCAGGTCACGGCGCAGGGCGACCAGGTCCTGGGCGTACGTCGCGACCCGCCGGTCGAGGTCGAGTCCCTCGAGCCGACCGTCGGGGTCGTCGCGACGAGCGGTCACCGCGCGAACCTTACCTGCGCGGCCCGGGTTGCCCCGTGCCCATCCCTAGAAGGCGTCAGCGGGCTGGTAGGTCCCCCACACGGCGCGCAGGACGTTGCAGACCTCACCCACGGTCGCCCTGGCGCGCAGGGCGTCGTGCATCGGGTACATCACGTTGGCGTCGCCCTCGGCCGCGGCACGGAGGGCGTCGAGGTGCCGCTCGACCTCGGCGGAGTCGCGATCGGCGCGCAGGGCGGCCAGCCGCTCGACCTGCTGGGCCTCGATCGTCGGGTCGACCCGGAGCGGCTCGTACACCTCGTCGGCCGGACGCTGGAAGCGGTTCACCCCGACGACCGTGCGGGAGCCGTCCTCCACCGAGGTGGCCACGTCGTAGGCCGACTGCTCGATCTCACGCTTCTGGTAGCCCGCCTCGATGGCGGCCACCGCCCCGCCCAGCTCCTCGATGTTGTCCATCAGGCCCCGGATGGCGGCCTCCAGCTCGTCGGTCATCGACTCGACCGCGTAGGAGCCGGCGAAGGGGTCGACCGTCGCCGTCAGGTCGCTCTCGAAGGCGATCACCTGCTGGGTGCGCAGGGCCAGCCGGGCCGCCTTCTCCGTGGGCAGCGCGATCGCCTCGTCGTAGGAGTTGGTGTGCAGCGACTGGGTGCCGCCCAGCACGGCCGCGAGGGCCTGCACGGTCACCCGCACCAGATTGACCTCGGGCTGCTGCGCGGTGAGCTGCACGCCGGCGGTCTGGGTGTGGAAGCGCAGCATCAGCGACTTCGGGTCCTGCGCGCCGAACTCGTCGCGCATCACCTGGGCCCAGATCCGCCGCGCGGCCCGGAACTTCGCCACCTCCTCGAGCAGCGTCGTCCGCGCGACGAAGAAGAAGGACAGCCGGGGCGCGAAGTCGTCGATGCCCAGCCCCGCGTCGATCGCCGCCTGGACGTACGCCTTGGCGTCGGCCAGCGTGAACGCGACCTCCTGCGCGGGCGTGGCTCCCGCCTCGGCCATGTGGTAGCCGGAGATGGAGATGGTGTTCCAGCGCGGGATCTCCTTGCGGCAGTAGGCGAAGATGTCGCTGATCAGCCGCAGCGAGTGCCGAGGCGGGTAGATGTAGGTACCGCGGGCGATGTACTCCTTCAGCACGTCGTTCTGGATGGTGCCGGTGAGCCGGGCCGGGTCGACGCCCTGCTCTTCCGCGACCAGCTGGTAGAGCAGCAGCAGCAGCGCGGCCGGCGCGTTGATCGTCATCGACGTCGACACCTCGCCGAGGGGGATGCCGTCGAAGAGCACCCGCATGTCGTCGACCGAGTCGATGGCGACTCCGACCTTGCCCACCTCGCCGTGCGCGACCGGGTCGTCGGAGTCGTACCCCATCTGGGTCGGCAGGTCGAACGCGACGGACAGGCCACCGGTGCCGGCCTCCACCAGCCGGTGGTAGCGCTCGTTGGACTCCTTGGCGGTGCCGAACCCGGCGTACTGGCGCATCGTCCACGGGCGACCGGTGTACATGTTCGGGTAGACCCCGCGGGTGTACGGGTAGCTGCCGGGCTCACCGAGACGCTCCGCCGGGTCGAAGTCGGCCAGCGCGTCGGGGCCGTAGACCGGCTCGATCGGCAGTCCGGACTCCGACTCGCGCGACATGGCGCCGATGCTAGCCATCCGGGACGTTCCGCCCGTTAGCCTGCCCATGATGAGAACCGCGACCGCCCTCCTGGCCCTGGCCCTCGTCGTCGGGCCCGCGGGCGCGGCCTCCGCGACCGGCGACCGGACCGACGGCACCGTGGGCGGTGAGCGCCTCGCGACCAGCGGCGTGGTGGTCGACGCGGCGGGCGCCGACCCACTGCCCAAGGTGTCGGGTGACGCCTGGGTGGTCGCCGACCTCGGCACCGGCGAGGTCCTCGCGGCCAAGGACCCGCACGGGCGTTACCGGCCGGCCAGCATCATGAAGGTGCTCACGGTCCTGACCGTGCTCCCCCAGGTCTCTCCCGACGACGTCTACACCGCCCAGTGGGAGGACGCCAACGCCGAGGGCAGCCGGGTCGGTCTCGTGCCGGACGCCACCTACACGGTGCGCAACCTGTTCGAGGCACTGTTCCTGGTGTCGGGTAACGATGCCGCCACGGCGCTGGCCAACGCGGCCGGTGGCGTGCAGACCACCGTGGCCGCGATGAACCGCACGGCCCGCGACCTGGGAGCCCTGGACACGACCGCCCGCAACCCGAGCGGCCTGGACGCGCCCGGCCAGCTCACGTCGGCGTACGACATGTCGGTGCTCGCCCGCGCCGCGCTCGCCCGCGAGGACGTCCGCGCCTACGCGTCCACCGTGAAGTCGCAGTTCCCGGGCAAGATGCCGCGGGCCGGCAAGAGCCGCAAGAGCTACGAGATCTACACGCAGGACCGCCTGCTGCTCAACTACCGCGGGGCGATCGGCCTCAAGACGGGCTGGACCACCAAGGCCCGCGGCACTTTCATCGGGGCGGCGACGCGCAACGGGCGCACCCTCGTCGCGACCGTGCTGCACTCCGAGGGCGACGCCTGGCGCGACAGTGCCGCCCTGCTCACCTGGGGCTTCCGGTCGGCCGGCCATGCCGAGCCCGTCGGGACGCTCGACGCCCTGGCCGACGACTCCGCGTCGGGCGGCGGCAGCGGAGACCAGACAGCACAGGGTCCGCAGGCCGGTGACGCCGGCCAGGACGCCGAGACCTCGACGGCCGGCACCGACGGCGACGGGCTGCCGTGGTGGCTGCAGACCCTCGTCGTCGTGCTGGGCGTGCTGGCGGTGCTGCGGGGCCGGGTGCTGCTGCGCCGGCGGCTCCGTCGCGCCCGGTCGCGCTCGCGGGCGCTGGCCGGCCCGGTGCCTCAGCCGCGCGACCGGGCGGACCTGCGCCGGGTGACGAGCGCGGCGGCGGCGGCCCCCGCGGCGGCGCCGACCAGCAGGCCGCGCCACGAGCCTCTCCTCGAAGACGGCGGCCCGACCTCGTCGGCCTCGAGCGGCACCGCCTCGTAGTCACCCGGCGCGACCGCGGCGACCGGCTCGGTCCCCCAGGCCGGCCCGGTCGTGCGTCCCACGCCCGGGTCCCCGGCCCTGGCCGGCTCCAGCGAGTAGGGCTGTGTCGCGGCCCAGCACGCGGTGACCACCAGCAGCCGCGAGACCAGGTTCATCCACACCAGCAGCCCCACCACGACCCCGAACGTCGCGTAGACCGGGTTCTCCGCCGTGTGCCCGACGAGATAGGTCCCGACCAGCTTGAGCACCTCGAAGCCGGCCGCGCCCAGCAGCGCCCCGGAGCGCACCCGGCGCCACGACGGATGAGCACCCGAGAGCCGGGACAGCAGGATGGCGACGATGGCGAAGTCGACGGCGAGGGCGAGGCACACCGACACGACCTTGAGCACGCCGGTCGCGAAGAGCGACCCGTCCAGGGACGCGAACGCCAGCGCGAAGGTGGTGGCAGCCGTCGCCAGGCTGGAGACGACGATCGAGACGAGCAGGCTGGCGCCGAGCATGGACAGCACCACGACGTCGACGAGCTTGCGTCGCACCAGCCCGGGCCGGTCAGCGGCGGTGCCGAAAACCCGCCGCAGGGCGTCTCGCACCGAGTCGAGCCAGCCGAGCCCGGCATAGGCCAGACCCAGCAGGCCGATGATCCCCGCGCTCGCCCGGGCGTCGATGACGTCCTGGATGTCGAGCTGGCCGGGACCGGTCCCGATGAGGCTGGGGAAGGCGCCCTGCACCGCGGAGGTGACGTGGTCCTGCGCGTCCGGGAACGCGCCGCTGACATAGCCGACGAGGGAGAACGCGAGAGCCAGCAGGGGGAAGAAGGAGAGGAACCCGTAGTACGTGATCGCGGCTGCCAGCTGCCCACCGAGGACCTCGCTCTGCCGGTCGAGCGCGCGGACGGCGTGGTCGGCCACGGCCGAGCGCGACCGGACCACCCGGACCCGCTCCTTGGCCCGCGGGACGAGGCTCACCCGGCGGACGCTTCCCGACCCCGGCGGCGACTACACGTCACGCGGCGCCGGGCCCGGAAGCGGGCGGCCCAGCGGGAAGTCGCGCTGCGGGCGCCACACCCGGTCCGGCCCGTGCTCGTAGAGGCTGAAGCCCCAGACCTGGAACCGGACGTCGTACGGCGCCATGTCGTCGAAGGCCCGCCGCAGGACCTCGCCCGGCAGGTCGTGGGCGATGGTGACGTGCGGGTGGTAGGGGAAGGTGAGGTCGCGGGCGAGGGGGCCCGACCGCACCCGCGACTCGACCCGCTCGCAGTCGCTGATGCCCATGACGACCGACACGAAGACGACCGGGGAGACCGGGTGGAAGGTGCCGGTGCCGCGCAGGTGGATCTCGAAGGGCTGCTCCGACTCGGCGATCGTGCGCAGGTGCTTCTCGATCCGGTCGAGGTCGTCGGCGTCGACCTCGGTGGGCGGGAGCAGCGTGATGTGGGTCGGGACGGAGGCGGCGAGGGCGTCGCCGTAGCCCTCGCGGACCCGCTGCAGCTCCAGGCCGTAGGGCTCGGGGATGGCGATCGCGACGCCGATGGTCCGGCTGGTCACGAGGGCGGTGCCGCCGGGAGGAAGCCGACCCGGTCGTACACGTCGGCGAGGGTGGGCGCCGCGACACCGCGGGCCCGGTCGGCGCCCCGGGCCAGGACCCGGTCGAGCTCGGCCGGGTCGTCGAGGTAGCCGCGCACCTTGTCCTGGAACGGGATCACCGCGTCGAGGACGGCCTCGACGACGGCCTTCTTCAGGTCACCGTAGCCGGCGCCGGCGAAGCGCGCCTCGAGGTCGCCGACCGGCTCGCCGCCGAACGCCGACAGGATGCCGAGCAGGTTGCTGACACCGGGCTTCGACTCCGGGTCGAACACGACCTCGCGCCCGGTGTCGGTCACGGCGGACTTGATCTTCTTCTCGATCAGCTTGGGGTCGTCGAGCATCCACACGACGCCGCTGCCGCCCATGCTCTTGCTCATCTGCTTGTCGGCCAGCTGGAGGTCGAAGATCTTGGCGACCTCGCGCAGGATGTGCGGCTCCGGCACGACGAAGGTGTCGCCGAAGCGGTGGTTGAAGCGTCCCGCGAGGTCGCGGCTCAGCTCGAGGTGCTGGCGCTGGTCCTCGCCCACCGGCACCCGCTCCGGCCGGTAGAGCAGGATGTCCGCGGCCTGCAGGATCGGGTAGGTGAACAGCCCGACCGAGGCCCGGTCGGCGCCGCTGCGCTGCGCCTTGTCCTTGAACTGGGTCATCCGGCTGGCCTCGCCGAAGCCGGTGAGGCAGCCGAGCACCCACTGCAGCTGGGCGTGCTCGGGCACGTGGCTCTGGACGAAGAGCGTCGCGCGGTCGAGGTCGACGCCGCCTGCGAGGTACTGCGCCGCCGTCGCCCGGGTCCGCTGGCGCAGCAGCTGCGGGTCATGCTCGACGGTGATCGCGTGCAGGTCGGCGACGAAGTAGAAGACGTCGTAGCCGTCCTGCAGCGCCACCCACTGCCGCAGCGCACCCAGGTAGTTGCCGAGGTGCAGCGAGTCGGCCGTCGGCTGCATGCCGGACAGGACACGGGGGCGGGACATGCCCGTCATTGTGCCAGCCGTGGCGGCTCCTCCTGGCTGCCGATCGGCGCCTCCGGCTCCGGCGGGAGCGAGGTGAGCCTGACCCGGGCGATCCGGCGGCCGTCCAGCTCGGTCACGGTGAAGCGCCGTCCCAGCGCGACGACGCTCTCGTCCAGCTCGGGCAGCCGGCCGAGCTCGTTGATGACGAAGCCGGCCACGGTCTCGTAAGGCCCCTCGGGGAGCTCGAGCCCGGTGCGGTCCTCGAAGTCCTCGAGGTTGAGCAGCCCGTCCACCTCCACGTCGCCGTCGTGCAGCGACCTGGCCGGCTCCTCGGCCACGTCGTACTCGTCGTGGATCTCGCCGATGACCTCCTCCAGCAGGTCCTCGAGCGTGACGATGCCGTCGGTCCCTCCGTACTCGTCCATCACGATCGCAAGGTGGTGGCCCTCGCGACGCATCTCCGACATGGCTGAGAGCACCTGCTTGGTGCCGGGCATCAGCTTGACCTCGCGGGCGATCTCGCCGACCCGCACCGAGCTGCCCGCGAGCTCGGGGGAGAACAGGTCGCGCACGTGGACGAACCCCACGACGTCGTCCTGGGAGCCGCGCACGACCGGGTAGCGGCTGTGCGGGTTGCTGGACGACAACCGGACCGCCTTGTAGACCGGCGTGGACGCGTCGAGGAAGTCCACCTCGGTCCTCGGCACCATCACCTCGTGCAGCTGGCGCTCGCCGGCCTCGAACACGTCCTCGATGAGCTGGCGCTCCTCGCGGCCGAGGGTCTCGTGCGCGGCGACGATGTCGCGCAGCTCCTCCTCCGAGATGGCCTCCCGGGACGCCGACGGGTCGCCGCCGAACACCCGCACCAGGACGTCGGTCGACCGCGACAGCAGCCAGATCACCGGCCGGGACATCTTGGCCAGCCGGTCCAGAGTCGGGGCGGCGAACAGCGAGAACGCCTCGGCCCGCTGCAGGGCCAGGCGCTTCGGCGCCAGCTCGCTGACCACGAGCGACAGGTAGGTGATGACGAGGGTGACCACGACGAACGACGACCAGTAGGCGGTGTCCTGCGCCTGCGGGTCGCCGTCCGGCCCGCCCGGCACCCCCCAGCCGCGCAGCACCGGTGACAGGTCGTCGGCGAAGGCGGACGCACCGAACGCCGCGGACATGAAGCCGGCCAGGGTGACGCCGATCTGGACGGCGGCCAGGAACCGGTTCGGGTCCGCGTGCAGCGCGGCCACCCGCTGACCGCGCCGGCCCCGCTGCGACAGCGACCGCACCTGGCCCTCGCGCAGCGACACCAGCGCGATCTCCGACCCGGCGAAGAACGCACCGAGCAGGAGGAAGAACAGCACGAGCAGGGCGTTGGCGACAGTGGAGCTCACGGCGTGCCACCGGACGGATGGCACGCCGGACTAGAGCAGCCGTCCATGCCGAGAAGAGTAGACGAGGCGGACCGCCCGCCAGGAGACGGCACCGCCCCTCAGGGGTGCGATGCCGACCTCGTGGGTACCGTCCCGCGCATGAAGCGGACCTCCACGTCGCTGGCCGACGGACGGGAGATCATCTACTACGACCTCGACAGCACCCACCGCGACCGCCAGGTGAAGGACCGCCGCGACCTCGGCGCCACGACCACGGCCTCGGAGGTGCGGTACGACGCCCTGCTGGACGAGTGGGTGGCCATCGCGTCCCATCGCCAGGACCGGACCTATCTGCCGCCGGCCGACGAGTGCCCGCTGTGCCCCTCCCGGGGCGGGCGGTCGACCGAGGTGCCGGACGACGACTACGACGTCGTGGTCTTCGAGAACCGCTTCCCCTCGTTCGCGGCCGGCGACCCGGCGCCCGTGGTCCCGGATGGCATGTCGGCGCGCGGACCAGGGTTCGGCCGGTGCGAGGTGGTCTGCTTCACCAGCGACCACGAGGCACCGGTCGCCACCCTCCCCCTCGAGCACGTGCGGCTGCTCGTCGACGCGTGGGCCGACCGCACCCAGGTGCTCGGCGCACTCCCCCACGTCGAGCAGGTCTTCTGCTTCGAGAACCGCGGGGAGGAGATCGGCGTGACCCTCGGCCACCCGCACGGGCAGATCTACGCCTATCCCTTCGTGACCCCGATCAGCCGGCGGATGCTGCGCTCGGCCCGCCGGCACCGCGAGCGGACCTGGCGCAACCTGTTCGCCGACGTGCTGGCCGCCGAGGTGGCCGACGGCTCCCGGGTGGTGCACCAGACCGAGCACTGGGTGGCCTTCGTCCCGGCGGCGGCCCGCTGGCCGGTCGAGGTCCACCTCTACCCGCGGCGCCGGGTTCCGGACCTGCCGGCGCTGACCGACGCAGAGCGGGACGACCTGGCGGGCGCCTACCCGAGCCTGCTCCGGACCCTCGACGGCCTGTACGACGCACCGATGCCCTACATCGCCGCCTGGCACCAGGCACCCACTCGGGTCGACCGAGACCTGGCCCACCTGCACCTCGAGCTGTTCTCGGTGAAGCGGGCCGCGCACAAGCTCAAGTACCTCGCCGGTTCGGAGTCCGGCATGGGCGTGTGGATCAACGACGTGACTCCCGAGCACATCGCCGACCGCCTTCGCGCGGCGGCGGGTGGGGGCGGGACGGCGTGAGCGTCGACGACTTCCGGACCACCTACCGGTCCGACCCGGTCGGACTGTGGTCGGCGCCCGGCCGGGTCAACCTGATCGGCGAGCACACCGACTACAACGACGGCTTCGTGCTGCCCTTCGCCATCGCGGCACGCACCCGGGTCGCCGCCGCTCCCCGCGACGACGGCGTGCTGCGCATGCGGTCCGCCCAGCAGCCGGCCGGCGACCTGGCGGTGCCGCTCCACGACCTCGCGCCCGGGACACCGGACGGCTGGGGCGCCTACGTGGCCGGCGTCGTCTGGGCGGCCCGTGAGTCCGGCCACGACGTCGGCGGGATGGACCTGCTGGTGGACGGCCGGGTGCCGCTGGGCGGCGGGCTGTCCTCGTCGCACGCGCTCGAGTGCGGGGTCGCCCTGGCGGTCAACGACATCTTCGGGCTGGGCCTCGACACCCGCGAGCTCGCCCTGCTGACCCAGCGGGCGGAGAACGACTTCGTGGGTGCACCGACCGGGCTCATGGACCAGCTGGCGTCCCTGGGCTGCACGACCGGCCACGCCCTGTTCCTCGACACCCGCAGCCTGGAGAGCGAGCACGTCCCACTCGACCCGACGGGTGACGGGCTGGCGCTGCTGGTGGTGGACACGCGGGTGCACCACGAGCTCGGCGACGGGTCGTACGCCGACCGGCGCGCCGCCTGCGCGAAGGCAGCGCGACAGCTCGGCGTGCAGACGCTGCGCGACGTCCCGGCCGACGCGCTGGACCGTCGCCTGGACGGCCTGCCCGACGAGCTTCGCCGCCGGGCCCGCCACGTCGTGCGCGAGAACGAGCGGGTGCTGGCCGCCGTCGACGCGATCCGGGCACGCGACTGGGCAGCGCTCGGCGCGCTCCTCGACGGCTCGCACGCCTCGCTGCGCGACGACTACGAGGTCAGCTGTGCGGAGCTCGACACCGCCGTCGCGTCCGCGGTCGACGCCGGCGCCCTCGGCGCCCGGATGACCGGTGGCGGGTTCGGCGGCTCGGCGGTGGCGCTCGTCCCGCACGAGCGGGTGACCGCGGTCCGGTCCGCCGTCGCCGACGCCTTCGCCGCCGCCGGCTGGGAGTCCCCCCGCACGTTCGAGGTGTCGCCGTCGGCAGGGGCCGGCCGCGACCGCTGACCGGCCAGCT
>Ga0126306_10002097_pt1 | contig 11107 bp, 12 predicted proteins | sample Plot27_FD_92592 | JGI IMG/M metagenome (GOLD analysis project Ga0126306, IMG submission 92592) | Serpentine soil microbial communities from UC McLaughlin Reserve, CA, USA - Plot27 | ecosystem: Environmental > Terrestrial > Soil > Grasslands | place: USA: UC McLaughlin Reserve, Lake County... | reverse complement strand
TGGAGCGCCTCTACAACCCGACTCGCCAGCTCCGCACGCTCGATCCGGACGGCGTCTACGTGCGCCGGCACGTGCCGGAGCTGCGCGACGTGCCGCTCGAACACCTGGCCGAGCCGTGCGCCAACGGCGTGGACTACCCGGAACCCATCGTGGATCAGAGCGAGGCGCGTGAAGCGGCCTTCGCATGGTTTGTCCAGGAATCCCGCTGAAAATCAAGGAACCTGAGCGCACGCCGATTCACACCCCATGTCCATCGAGGTGACCAACGGTCTCCCGGAGGGTGCGGATCAGGGCGTCAGCCTGGAGCTGACGCTGGCCGAGGCCGAGGCTGTCAAGTCCTGGCTCCTGAAGCCGGCCGCGGACGGAAGCGCCGCTATCGACGACGAGAACGCGAAGTCGGTGATGGTGAAGCTGGGCGCGAAGCTGGATTACATCCAGGGCGTGCAGCGTGTCCGCGACGAGCTGGAGCAGGCAGGCTTCCCGACCGAGCAGATGAGCGACGACGAGGTGGCCGTCCTTGGCCGCCGCATCGCCGAGTCGCCGATCCGCCGCTACTCCGGCAGCTAGACCACCGCCCCGAGGCCCCGCCCCGGGACCCAGACCAGCAAACCCCCCACTGGCCAAGGCGGGAGCCCCTCCAGCTCCCGCTACGGTCGCTCCCATGGGCGACGCTCGGCCGAAGGACGCACCCAAGGAGGCCGGGCCGCCCCGCGAAGCCGGTCCAGCCCCTCCGGACGCCGTGGGCCCGGCGCACGTCGGGGTCGTCTCCTTCCTGGCGGCTCGAGCCGCGCCCACCGGCGGCTTCTGGATCGCGCTCGCCGGCGGCGTGGCCCTCGCCCGGGTGGCCGAGCGGCGCGGCGCCCGGCTCGGCTTCGGAGCGAGCGCGGCCGCGATGCTCGAGACCGTCGCGATCATCGGTCCCGCCCGCTTCGGCGTGCCGCTCACGCAGGCGCTCACCGCGCCGATGCTCGGCCGCCTGCACGCCCGCGGCGTGGGCTTCTGGCCGCAGCTGGCGGCCTGCGCCCTCGTGCGCCTGCTCCACAACGCGGCCACCACCGCCTTCTTCATCTGGGTGATCGCCGGCGGGCTGGACGCCTACGCGGGCACATACGACGCGATCGGCCGCCGGATCGGCATCGAGGTGGGCACCGCGGACGCGGTGGCGCTCACCGTGGCGAGCCTGCTCGCCTGGGCGGCGTTCGCGAGCACGGTGCAGGTGCTGGTGTACCGGCGGGGGCTCCTGAGTTGGGACGCGGCCGCGGATGCCGGCGAACGGCAGCACCGAGGGGAGCCCGAGCGCAGGTGGTCGGGATCCGTACCGAAAAACGGAACGATTCCCGACCACCTCGCGAGATTCGACCCCCGCGCGGTCACCCTCAGTGCTGTCGTTGCATTCGCGTTGCTGCTCGGTAGCACGGAGTGGGCATTCCTCGCGGCGATGGCCGCCTGGCTGGCCGGGGCGTGGCTCGCGAGCCGCCCGGACCCCGCGCCCCTCCGACCCGGCCTCCTCTTCGCCGCGATCCTCGCCGCCGGCGCCTTCGCCTTCGCGCTCGGCGGCGGGCTCGGGCTCGACGCGGCGCTGCGGCGCGCGCTCCGCGCCGCGCTGCTCGTCATGGCCGCCACGTGGCTCCGCGCGGCCGCCGGCGCCGAGGGTCTCCGCGAGGTGTCGAGGCGCGCGCTGCGGCGGGTCCGGCGCATACCGGGAGCGCCCGAGGCCTCCTCGGTGCTCGACGGCATCGAGTCGGAGGGCGCCCTGGCGGAGGCCGCTCGCGGGCTGCTCGACCGCCTGGGCCAGACGCGCAAGCGACCGCGTGAGCTCCTCGACGCGGTCCTCACATGGGTGGCAAGAGAGTCGAGCGCGTTTGAACCCGCGGCACCCTCGCAGGCCCTTCGCCTCGATGCACGAGCCCTCGACTACGTCCTGATCGCGTCCGCGGCGGCCCCGTTTCTCGCCATCCCCCTCGGGTAGCCACATCCAATGACTACGAAGAGCGAATTCAACGCCCAGGAGTGGGACGAGATCACGACGGCGCCCGCTCTCGCGGCCCTGATGGTGATGCTGGCGGGGCGCGGCGGAGCGATCCGCGAGAGCCTCGCGCTCGGCAAGGCCTATGCGGAGGCGCGCCGCCAGGGCGGCAGCGAGCTGATCGAGCAGCTCGTCTCGTCGCCGCCCCACATCGATCCCGGCTCGATGGGACAGCGGGACGAGCTGCGCGCTCAGCTCCCCGAGCGCATCCGGAGCGCCATCGCGCTCGTCGAGCAGACGGCCACACCCGAGGAGGCCCAGGACTATCGCGACTTCATCCTCCGCCTGGCCGACGTGGTCGCTCACGCGGTCAAGGAGGGCGGAGTGCTCGGCATCGGCGGCAAGGAGGTCACCGAGCAGGAGCAGGCGGCGCTCGACGAGCTGCGCGGGCAGCTCACCACGGCAAGCGGGTAGGTGTTCTTCTTCTCAAACCGCCTCGGCTGCATCAGTTGACCACCGCCTCCGAGGTCCCGCTCACCCGCGGACGGCTTCAGTCACTCGCGCGCCGTGGCGTTCCAGGTCACGCTGACGCTCCTTCCCGCCCTGATCGCGGTCGTGGGACTGGCGGCTGCTCTGGGGCAGGAGGACTTCACGCGGGTGGTGCGCGACACCATCCGCGACCTGACGCCGGGCGCGCCGGGCTAGATCCTCGCCGACGCGCTGCGCCACGGGTCGGAGCGCGGGCACGAGTCCTAGGGGGCGCGGGCCGAGAGCAGCAGGTTGTAGAAGATCGCCGGCGGCAGGCGCGGCTCGAGCAGCGAGCGGTCCAGCGTCTGCAGCAGCAGGTAGCCGCGGTACGCGTAGACGCGCCATGCCCACGGCACGTCGAGCGGGTCCGCCGACGCCTCGAGGGTGCGGTTCACCCAGCCGAACAGGCCGGCTACGAGCTCCTCGCCGCTGATCCTCACGTGTTCGAATCCGGCGCCCGCGGCGTGCGCCTCGAGCTGCGCCGGCGTGAATGCGTGCACGTCGACCACCTGCTCGAGCCGATCCTCCTCGCTCCCGGCGTCGTGGTTGTGCCCGTTCTGGCACGGGCGCGGGCCGGCGCCCATGAGCGTCCGCCACAGCGGCGCCACCACGTTCGCCCCTCGCTTCGGCCACGACGCCAGCCGGTCGCCGTAGTGGGACGGCTCGCCGCAGAAGGCCACCACGCCACCCGGACTCAGCACGCGGCGGAACTCGTGGAAGGCCGCGGGCAGGTCGGGCAGGTGGTGGAGCACAGCGTGCCCGAACACGAGGTCGAACGAGTCGTCCTCGAAGGGCAGCTCCGCCGCCTCGCAGGCCGCCGTCTCGACCGGGAGGCCCAGCTCGGCCGCCGAGCGCTCGAGCCGGGCGAGCATGCCGGGTGAGATGTCCGTGGCCACCGCCTCGCCCACGACTCCCGCGCGCAGCAGGTTCAGCATGAAGTAGCCGGTGCCCGCGCCGATCTCGAGCGCGTGCTCGTACCGGCTGGGCGCGTGCCCCAGTGCCTTGCGGAGTTTGCCGGTCACCTGCGCCTGGCCGACTTCGCTGTAGTTGATGCCCCACTTGGAGTCGTAGTGCTCAGCGGCGAGGTCGTGGTAGCGGGCGTTCGCGTCCCGAATGCGCTCAGCGGTCTGCATGGGCGGGAGGAGGGTAGTACCTAGACTCCCTCCGCCCATGCAGGAGACGGTCCAGAGAGCCCAGCCCGAGGGCGTTCCGCCGCTCGAGCTGACCGGTGAGCGCACGCTGCCCGATGTGCCGGCCGAGAACTACTGGTTCCGCCGCCATCTGGCCGTGTACGAATGGGTGGCCGAGCGCTGCGCGGGCCGCGACGTGGTGGACATGGCCTGCGGGGAGGGCTACGGCGTGGACGTGCTGGCGCGCCGCGCCCGCAACGTGACAGGTGTGGACGCGAACCCCGAGGCACACGAGCATGCCCGGCTCAAGTACACGCGCCCCGGCGTCCGCTTCGTGCGCGACGTCGTGGAGAGCTACGCGGAGCCGTGCGACGCGGTGGTCTTCCTTCAGACGATCGAGCACGTGCAGGACCCGGGGGCGGTGCTGCGCCGCTTCCGCGACATGCTGCGCCCGGGCGGGACGGTCTACGTCTCCACTCCGAATCTGCTGACGCTCGCGCCGCCGGGCGCCCAGAAGTCCGACAACCCCTGGCACCTGAAGGAGTACCGGGCCGAGGAGTTCCGGGCGCTGTGCGAGAGCGTGTTCGGCGACGTGGAGCTGCTCGGCCTGTTCCATGCGCGCGTTCTGCGGGCCCACGAGCTCGCGCTGCGCGCCGGCTGGGACCGCGTGCACGCGGCGCTCGGCATCACGAAGCCCTTCTACGACCGGTTCACGCCGGCCATCTCCGCGCGCGACTTCGCGCTGCGCAGCGGCGCACTCGACCGCGCGCTCGACTTCGTGGCGGTGCTTCGGCCTTGACCCGCCGTCCGGAGGACGGGGCGCTCGCCCTCGTCCTCCACTCGCACATGCCCTACGTGGAGGGCTTCGGCACCTGGCCGTTCGGCGAGGAGTGGCTGTGGGAGGCCACCGCGTGCGTGTACCTGCCGCTCCTCGACGTGCTCGAGGGAGTGCCGATGACGCTCGGCCTCACGCCCGTGCTGTGCGACCAGCTCGAGGCGATGCGGGGCGAGGCCGGCGAGCGCTACCTCCGTTTCCTGCGCGACCTCCGCGCGCCGATCCACGCCGAGGACGCGGCCGGCTTGGACGACAGCGGCGAGCCCGTGCTCGCGGCCGAGGTGCGCCGCGCGGCCGCCGATTACACGCGCGCGGACGAGGCCTTCGAGGCGCACGGGCGCGACCTGCTCGGCGCCTTCGCCCGTCTCGACGCGGTGGAGCTCTGGACCTCGGCCGCAACCCACGGGCTCCTGCCGCTGATCGCCACGGACGCCGGCGTTCGTCTCCAGGTGGCCACCGGCACAGCCGCGCACATGCGCCGGTTCGGCGACTGGCGCGGCGGCTTCTGGCTCCCCGAGTGCGCCTACGTACCGGGCCTCGAGCGCGAGCTTGCCGACCACGGCGTGCGGGCCTTCTGCGTCGACCAGACCGGCGTGGCCGGGTTCGATCACCTCACGCCGGTGACCACCGAGGCGGGACCGGTGGCCGTGCCGATCGACTGGGAGTCGGTCGAGCTCGTGTGGTGCGACGAGCGGGGGTACCCGGCGGACCGCACCTACCGGAACTACTGGGGACGGACGCTCCACGACCTGAAGCCGTGGAACAACGCCGGCGAGCCGTACGACCACGACGCCGCCCTCGAGCTCGCGCGCGTGCACGCGCGCGACTTCGTGCAGCGCGCTCGCGAGAAGCTTGCGGGCGGCGGCCTGCTCTGCTGCGCCCTCGACACCGAGCTGCTCGGGCACTGGTGGTACGAGGGGCTCGACTGGCTGCGGGCCGTGTTCGTGGAGGCCGAGGCGCAGGGAGTCCGGCTCGTCACGGTGTCCGAGGGCGTGGAGCTGGCCGAGCCGGTCGCGCACCCGCTGGCGCCGTCCACCTGGGGCGCCGGCAAGGACTTCACCACGTGGGACGGGCCGGCCGTGGCTGAGCTGGCCTTCGACACCCGTGCCGCCGAGCTTCGCACCGTTGCCGCCGTGGCCACGCACGGGGCACCGCACGCCGCGCTCGCGCGGGCCGCGCGCGAGCTGCTCGCGATGCAGTCGAGCGACTGGTCGTTCATGGTCACCCGCGATTTGGCCGCGGACTACCCGGCGAAGCGCATGCGGCTCCACGCGGGTTCCCTGGACGCTGCACTGGCCGCTCTGACAGACTCCGCGGCCGCTCCGGACCCGTCGTTGCGCGGTCTGGCGCCTGACCTCGACCTCTCTCCGCTCACGACTCCCTAGCTCGAATGCGCGTCCTGATCCTGTCCTGGGAGTACCCGCCGCTGATCGAGGGCGGGCTCGCGCGGCACGTGCGCAAGCTCGCGGAGAACCTCGCGGCCCAGGGAGTGGACGTCCACGTGCTCGCCCGCGGCCGCGAGGAGGATCCGGCCGAGGAGCTCCGCGGCGGCGTGATCGTGCACCGGGTGCGCGAGCCCGAGCGGCCGCGCGACCTGGGCGAGTTCGTCGCCTGGATCGAGCACATGAACTCGGACATGCTGGCCGCGGGCGTGGAGGTGGGGGACCGCTACGACTTCGACGTGGTGCACGGCCACGACTGGCTGGTGGCATCCGCGGGCGACCACCTGGCCAAGCGCTTCCGCGCGCCGCTCGTGGTGACGATCCACGCCACCGAGTACGGCCGCCATCAGGGCTGGGTCGACAAGCACCCCCAGTCCTACATCCACGGAGTGGAGCGGTGGATGGCGAACCGCGCCGAGCGCGTGATCACCTGCTCCTCCTACATGCGCGAGCACGTGGCGGACATCTACGGGCTCGAGGAGAGCCGCGTGCACGTGATCCCGAACGGGATCGACCCGTCGGAGCTGGTGCCGGTGGACGACCTCGACACGCTGCGCGGCCGCTTCGCCGCGCCGGACGAGAAGCTCGTGCTGCTGGTGGGCCGGCTCGTGTACGAGAAGGGCTTCCAGCTCGCGCTCGAGGCATTGCCCGGGCTGATCGAGCGGATCGGGAAGGTGCGCTTCATCGTGGCCGGGTCGGGCACGGCCGAGCATGAGCTGCGCGAGCAGGCCAGCTCGCTTGGCCTCGACGACCACGGCGCGTTTGTCGGCTGGATCGGCGACGACGTGCTGCACTCGCTGTACCGGATCGCCGACCTGACGGTGGTGCCGTCGATCTACGAGCCGTTCGGGCTGGTGGCGCTGGAGGCGATGGCGTCCGGCTGCCCGTGCCTCGTGGCGGACACGGGCGGCCTGCGCGAGGTGGTGCCGAACGAGGATGTGGGCCTGCGCTTCCGCTCGCGCGACCCGGAGTCGCTGGGCCAGATGGCGGAGCGGCTGCTCACAGACGACGAGCTGCGCGACCGCCTCGTGGCGGAGGCGTCGGAGCACGTGCTGACGTTCGACTGGGCCGACGTGGCGACCCAGGTCGCGGCCGTGTACCGCGACGTGATCCCCGAGCCGGCCGGCGCCCGCCCAGCGGCCCGCTCCTAGCGCGAATCGGGCACGTCGCGACTACGCTGCGGCGATGCCGAGCTCGCGCCTAGCCCTGACCCTCACTGCCGTCGTTCTCGGAGCCGTCGCTGCCGGCGGGTCCGCGGCGCAGGCGGCCACTCCGCAGATCCACGCTCACCGCGGCGGCACCGTCGTCAGCGGCAAGGCCAAGTATCCGGAGGAGAGCCTCGCGGCGTACAAGAACGCGGCGCGCAACGACTTCGTCCTGGAGGTCGACGCCAAGCTGACCGAGGACGGCGTGCCGGTGGCGATCCACGACGCCACGCTCGACCGCACCACGAACTGCACCGGCGAGGTGCGCACGTTCACTCTCGCCGAGCTCGCCGGCTGCCGGACGGACGTGCTGGGCAGCCCGGGGAGCCCGCTGCCTACCAAGCCGGCGCCGAGGCCCGCGCGCATCATCACGATCCAGTCGCTGCTCGAGTACGCGCGGAGAGCGGGCGCCACCGTGAACCTGGAGATCAAGAACGTCCCGACGGACCCGGACTACGACTCCACGCCGGCGTTCGCGAACCGTGTGATGGACGCGGTGATCGCCGCCCGCATACCGCGCAGCCAGCTGATCATCCAGAGCTTCATCCCGGCGAACCTCGATGTGGCCGTCCAGCGGCTACCGGGCGTCGCCACCAGCCTGCTGGGACTCCAGGCCATTAACGAGGCGTACCTGCAGGTCGCCTTCGACAGCGACTACGACATCATCTCCCCGGAGTGGCCGGTGAGCGCCGACTACGTGCGCCGCGCGCACGGCAACGGGCTCGATGTGATCCCGTTCACGCTCGACTCGGCCGCCGACGTGCGGGCCGCCCGGGCCGCCAAGGTCGACGAGCTGATCACCGACGACCCGCTGGCCGCGGCGCGCACGATGGGCCTCCGGCGCGCGCGGGCGTTCGACGCGACCGTGTTCTTCGACGGCCGCCGCATGATCGCCGTGGTGCACCTGCTCGGGCCCCGCGGCGTCTCCGCGCGGCAGTCCTGCCGCGGCACGCTGCTGATGCGCGTCGTCCTCGCGGGCCGGCGCACTCAGCAGGTGCGCCGCAAGCTCAGCCGCAACTGCGACGCCCGGTTCGGGATCAGGCGCACGCCGCCGCGGCTCGGCCCGCCGCAGGTGACGGTCCTGTTCGAGGGGAACGCGCGCACGCTGCCCGAGCTGGACGGCCCGAAGGTGCCGCTCCTGAAGGCGCCCTCGTTCAACCCGTAACGGGGTCGCGGTCAGCGGGGAAGAACGGCTCGGGCGAGTCGCCGGCGATCGCGTCGGCGATGTCGCGGCCGCACATGAACCCGGGGACGTTGCCGTGCCCCGAATACCCGCCGCTTACGTAGAGGCCCGGGCGCCCCGGCACCTCGCCCACGTACGGAAGCGAGTCGTCGCTGTACCCCACGATGCCGGTCCAGCGATGCGTGACGTGGGCGTCGGCGCCGACCTCGTCGCGCAGATAGCGCTCGACGCGCTCCCAGACGAGCGGGTTGCCCGCCTCGCTGTCCGTGTACGACGCGTCGCCGTCCAGGTCGCTGAAGCCGCCGGCCAGGATGCGGCCGTCCGGTCGCTGCTGGAGGTACTCGTAGCCCCAGCGTGCGTAGACCATGCAGGCAACCGCCGGCGGAAGCGGCTCGGTCGCGACCATGTGGAGACGGCGCGCGTGGACGCGCCCGTCGTACTCAGCCACCAGCCGAGGAAGCGCACCGTCGGCCGCCACGACCACATGGCGCGCGCGGACGCTGCCTCCGTCACTCGCCACCGGCCCTTCGCCCGGCGCCGGCACGGGGCCGGTGACGCGGGTGCCCTCGCAGATCCTCGCGCCGGCCGCCTCAGCCGCCCTGGCCAGCATCCGGTACCACTCGACGGGGTGCAGCGCGCAGTCGTGGCGGGTCAGGCAGCCCACGATCCCGGAGCGCCGTAACGCCTCCGGCAGGTCGTCGCGCTGCAGGAGCTCCGCAGCAAAGCCGTCCGCGGCGAGGGCCGCCGCGTGCGCGCGCACGTGCTGGGCCTCCTCCTTGGAGGTCGCCAGGCGCAGCAGGCCGACGCGCCGTAGCGCGTCTCCCGCCCCGAGCTCGGTCGCGAGGGCGACGATCTCCTCCTGGGCGTTGAGCGTCGCCGCGTAGATCGCGGACGCGCGTTCGGCCCCGAGGCGCTCGCGCGCGTCGTTGTGGAAGAGGGCCGTCCCGGCGATCAGGAACCCGCCGTTGCGCCCGCTCGCCCCACCTGCGACCGTGCCGGCCTCGAGGAGGATCGTCTCGATCCCGCGCTCCGCCAGTCGCCGCGCGCACGACAGGCCTGCCACGCCGCCGCCGATTACGCACGCCTCAGTCTCCACCTCGCCTGACAGCGGCGGCCGCGGCTCGTACGGCGCGTCGAGCCAGTAGGGCGTCGTGTCCATCGTCAGCGGCGCTTGCGCCGCTTCTTCTTCTTGCTGACCGGGTGCGGCTGCCGCACCGGAGGAGCGGTCTCCACGGGCTCCGGGGCGGCGTCGGCCTCCCGCGGCTTGCTCCGCCGCACCAGCGCGAACCGCAGCGCGACGATCGCACCGATGGCGCCGATCTTGAGCATCCCGTACGCCGGGCTCCCCGGCGTGAGGGGATGAAGCGCGGCGGGTGCCAGCGGAGCGACCACGCCCGTCAGGGTAGCTACGGCGCCCGCCGCCGGCCGCGGGCGTTGAACGCCGCGCCGAACACGAATCCGCCCACCACGGCGCAGGCGATGCCGGCGAAGATCAGCCATGGCGTGTCGGTGCCCTTGCGGCTCAATCCACCCGAGGGCGCGTCGGCGGTGGCATCCACGATCCCGACAACGAACAACACGACACCGGCGGCGAACAGGAGGCCGCCGACCGCCGGATGCACTCGCGCCATGGTTGCGACCGTAACGCAGAATCGCGCGCCCAGGCGAGGGGGTCACTTTCGCGTTCGAGCATTTGTCAGGGTGCCCTAACTCTGAATCCGACGGCCATCATCGTGTCCCGCGAGGGCCTCGAGGCGATCCTCATCTTCGCCTAGGCGGCGGCCGGCAGCTCGGCCGGCTGGGGCTCCGGCTCCGGCTCGGGGACGCCGCCCTCGAGCGCGGGTCCCTTCGGGAGCCACTCGAGCCAGCTCGGCAGATACCAGTTCCAGTCGCCCAGGAGCTTCATCGAGGCCGGGAGCAGCACCCCGCGCACCAGCGTCGCGTCGATCAGCACCGCCGCGGCCAGGCCCACGCCGAACTGCTTCATGTCGATGAACGAGAGCGTCGCGAAGATCGCGAACACCGCGACCATCACGAGCGCCGCCGCGCTCACCACGCCGGCGGTCGACTTGATGCCGTGCGAGACGGCCTCGTCGGTCGGCTGGCCGCGGTCCACCGCCTCGCGGATCCGGCTGAGGATGAACACGTGGTAGTCCATCGACAGCCCGAACAGGATCACGAACAGCATCAGCGGGAACCACGAGGTGATCGCGCCGGTCGAGTCGAACCCGAGCACGCTCTCCAGGTGGCCGTCCTGGAAGACCCAGGTGACGATTCCCATCGCGGCGCCCACGGAGACCAGGTTCAGCAGGATCGCCTTCACGGGGATCACCACGGACCGGAAGGTCACGAGCAGCAGTGCGAAGGCGAGCGTGAACACGAACGCGAACACCAGCCAGATGCGCGAGGACATCAGGTCGTTGAAGTCCTTCGACCCGGCGGTGAAGCCGTTCACGCCCACGACCTCGGCGCCCGGCACGTCCTCGAAGACGCGGGGCACCACGTCCTGGCGCAGAGCATCGACCGCTGCCAGCGAGGCGTCGTCGGTGCCCGTGCCGGCGAGCGGCACGTCCACGACCGCCACCTTCCGGTCGCCTGAGACGTTCAGCGTCACCGGCTCCTGGAAGCGATCGGACGAGCGGGCGATCCCACGCATCTCGTCGACGGCGGACCTCAGAGCGCCGCGGTCGAGCGCGCGGTCGCCCTGGAGCACCACGCCCGCGGTGAACTGCTCGCCGGGGAAGGCCGCCTGCATGCGGTCGTAGGTCTGCATGATCGCGAGCGAGCGCGGCAGGCCGTCCACACCCGAGTCGGCCGT
>Ga0126306_10002096_pt1 | contig 11108 bp, 11 predicted proteins | sample Plot27_FD_92592 | JGI IMG/M metagenome (GOLD analysis project Ga0126306, IMG submission 92592) | Serpentine soil microbial communities from UC McLaughlin Reserve, CA, USA - Plot27 | ecosystem: Environmental > Terrestrial > Soil > Grasslands | place: USA: UC McLaughlin Reserve, Lake County... | reverse complement strand
GATGTCGCGGCGCATGCCATCGCTGACCGCGATCACCGCGTCGGCGTCTTCGAATGCGGCACGCTCGACCCACGACGAGAGCCGGTAGCCGCCGCCGAGCTGTTCCGCCTTCCACGGCCGGAGCGGCTCGAGGCTGTGCGCCGTCACGACGTGCGGGACGCCGTGGAGGCGCTTGGCCGTGAACCCGGCGAAGTTCGCGTACCAGGTGTGCGAGTGCACCACGTCGGCGCCGGCGGCATCGCCCGCCATGAGCAGGTCGACGCCCATCGTGCCGAGCGCCGGGTTCGCCGCGGAGAACTCCGCGGGAGTGGCGTAGGCGGTGGTGCCCGCCTCGTCGCGCGGCGCGCCGAAGCAGCGAACGCGAACGTCCAGATCTCGGCGAAGTGCCCGGACGAGCTCGGCGACGTGGACGCCGGCCCCTCCGTAGACCTCGGGCGGGTACTCGCGGGTGAGCAGGTCGACGCGCATGCAGCAAACGTAGCGCAGGGGCATCCGTCACGTGTCGACTTCGGCACCCACGAGCGTCCCGTGCTGGCTACGCTGGGGAGCATGGCCACGCGCAAGGTATTCGGCATCGTGCTCGCCGGAGGCGAGGGCAAGCGACTCATGCCCCTCACAGAAGACCGCGCGAAGCCCGCGGTACCGTTCGGCGGCCAGTACCGCCTGATCGATTTCGCCCTCTCGAACCTGTTGAACTCGGGCCTCAGGCAGATTGTGGTGCTGACCCAGTACAAGTCGCACAGCCTCGACCGGCACGTGTCGCAGACCTGGCGCATGAGCGGCCTGCTGAACTCCTACGTCGCCTCGGTGCCCGCCCAGCAGCGCCTCGGCAAGCGATGGTTCTCGGGCTCCGCCGACGCGATCCTGCAGAGCCTCAACCTGATCTACGACGAGCAGCCCGACATCATCGTGGTCGTCGGCGCCGACCACGTGTACCGCATGGACTTCGGCCAGATGATCGACGCGCATGTCGAGTCCGGTGCGGCCGCGACGGTCGCGGCGATCCGGCAGCCGATCTCGCTCGCCGACCAGTTCGGGGTCATCGAGGTGGACCCGAACGACTCCGGGCGCATCCACCGCTTCCTCGAGAAGCCGACCGATCCGGTCGGGCTTCCGGATGCCCCGCACGAGGTGCTCGCCTCGATGGGCAACTACGTCTTCGATGCCGACGCCCTCATCGACGCGGTGCTCCGCGACGGGGAGCGCACCGACTCGAGCCACGACATGGGCGGCGACATCATCCCCGCCTTCGTGGCGCAGGGCTCCGCCGGCGTCTACGACTTGCAGCGCAACGAGGTGCCGGGGTCGACCGACCGCGACCGCTACTACTGGCGCGACGTCGGAACCATCGACTCGTTCTTCGAGGCCCACCAAGACCTCATCTCGGTGCTGCCCGTGTTCAACCTCTACAACCGCGAATGGCCGATCTTCAGCCAGCAGTTGAACTCGCCGCCCGCCAAGTTCACCCGCGACGCGCGCGGATCCCTCGGCACCGTCATCGACTCGATCGTCTCGCTCGGCTCGGTCATCTCCGGAGCGCACGTCGAGCGCAGCGTGCTGGGGCCGTGGGCGATCGTGGGCTCAGGGGCGCATGTCGCCGACTCGATCCTCTTCGACCGTGCCCGCATCGAAGCCGGCGCCACAGTGCAGCGCGCCATCCTCGACAAGGAGGTCGTCGTCGAAGCCGGCGCCCGCATCGGCGTCGACCGTGCCGAAGACGTGGCGCGCGGCTTCATCGTGACCGACAGCGGCATCACCGTGGTCGGCAAGGGCTCCCGGGTGCGAGCCGCGGCGTGAGCAGTGCGACCACCGGCCGCCGACGAGGCGGCCTGCTCGTCGTGCTCGATGCCGACTCCACGCTGATTCGGGAAGAGGCCATCGAGCTGCTCGCCGAGTCCGCCGGGAGCCTCGAGCACGTCGCCGCGGTCACCGAACGCGCGATGCGCGGCGAGCTCGACTTCGCGGCGAGCCTCCGCGAGCGGGTCGCGACGCTCGAGGGACTCGATGTGGAGGTGCTCGCGAGCGCACGCGAGCGGATGACTCCAACCGACGGCGTACGCGAGCTCATCGACGGCGTGCACGCGGCCGGCGGGCTCGTCGGCGTCGTCTCGGGCGGCTTCCACGAGCTCCTCGACCCGCTCGCCGAACGCCTCGGACTCGACTTCTGCCGCGCGAACCGCCTCGAGGTCGACGGCGGCAGGCTCACCGGGCGCGTCGATGGGCCCATCGTCGACGCGACGGCGAAGGCCGCAGCGCTCGAGGAGTGGGCCGCGTACGCCGGAGTCGCCCTGTCCGGCACCGTCGCCGTCGGCGACGGTGCGAACGACCTGCTGATGCTCGACCGGGCGGCGCTCGGCGTCGCGTTCTGCGCGAAGCCGGTCGTGCGTCGGCACGCGGATGTCGCAATCGACCGTCCCGACCTCAGCGGCGTGCTCGCCCTCGTCGGGCTTCGCGGGTAGCGCTCGCGGCGTCTGGGAGATCCATCCGAACTCGAACGGCATGCCTGAGCCGGTTTTACAATAACCGCATGTCCAGCCGAACCGTCGCACGTTCGCTCGCCATAGCAGGGCTCACGGCACTGCTCGCCGCCACGGCATCTCAAGCTGCCGGCGCCATCACCATGTCACCCCCCGAATCGACCGGTTCACTCGTGGATCGGATCGCGTTGCCCAACGGCTTCCAGCCGGAGGGGATCGCGATCGACGCGCAGGGCACCGCCTATGTGGGATCACTCGCCGACGGCGACATCTATGCCGCCGACGTCCGTTCCGGTGAGGGCGAGGTGATCATCCAGGGTCCGGGAACGCCCTCGGTCGGGCTGAAGGTCGACCAGCGCGGACGCCTGTTCATCGCCGGCGGCCCCACGGGCACGGCTCGGGTCGTCGACGTCGACACAGGCGAGCTCCTCGCCGAATACCAGCTGACCGACGAGCCGTCGTTCGTGAACGACGTCGTCCTGACCCAGTCCGCGGCATGGTTCACCGACAGCATGCAGGCCCAGCTCTACATGGTTCCGCTCGGCCCTGGGGGCGCATTGCCCGATGCCGACGAGGTCGAGACGCTCCCCCTGACCGGCGAATGGGTGCAGCAGCCCGGGTTCAACGCGAACGGCATTGCGCAGACCCCGGACAAGCAGGCGCTGCTCGTCATCCAGTCGGTCACCGGAATCCTCTACCGGGTGGACCCCGCGACCGGCGAAGCCACCGCGGTCGACCTCGGCGGTGTCTCGCTGACCGCCGGCGACGGACTGCTGGTGGTCGGACGCACGCTCTACGTCGTGCAGAACCAGCTCAACACGGTCGCGGTCGTCCAGCTCGACCCATCCGGTACGAGCGGCGTGCTCGTCGACCAGCTGACGAGTCCCGAGTTCCAGGTACCGACCACGGTCGACGTCTACGCCAACAGCCTGTTCCTGCCGAATGCGCGGTTCGGCACGCCGCCGACGCCCGAGACGACCTATCAGGTGACTCGCATCGATCGCTGAGTCGAGCGAAACCCGCCCTACGAGACGTGACGCCAGGATCTCGTCCCGAGCCTCGAGCCGCATTCCAGCCGATGGCCGGTTGCGTCAGTGACCCATGCCCAAGCCGCCATCGACCGGGATGACCGCGCCGGAGATGTAGCCGGCGTCGTCGCCGGCGACCCACGTGACGACTTTCGCGACCTCGTCGGGTGAGGCGAAGCGGGCGAGCGGAATGCTCTTCTTGTACTCGGCCTGCTGCGCCTCGGGCAGTTCGTCGGTCATGTCGGTCTCGATGAACCCCGGCGCGACGACGTTCGCCGTGATGTTCCGAGCGCCGAGCTCGCGCGTGAGCGATCGCGCCATGCCCACGAGCCCTGCTTTCGAGGCGGAGTAGTTGACCTGGCCGGCCGAGCCGTAGAGCCCGACGACGCTGGAGATGAGCACGATGCGTCCGAAGCGCGCCTTCAGCATGCCCTTCGACGCTCGCTTCACCACGCGGAAGGCACCCGTGAGGTTCGTGTCGACGACGCTCGTGAACTCGTCTTCGCTCATGCGGAGCAGCAGCATGTCGCGCGTGATGCCGGCGTTCGCCACAACGACCTCCACGGGGCCGAGCGCGGCCTCGACCTCGGTGAAGGCCTGGTCGACGGATGCGGCATCCGTCACGTCTGCGCGCACCGTGAGCGAGCCCTCAGGACCCTCGCCGGAGCGGGCCGTGACGGCCACGCGGTGTCCTTGCGCCACGAATTCGCGGGCGATCGCGAAGCCGATGCCCCGGTTGCCTCCGGTCACGAGGACGGTGCGGCTCGTCGTCATGCTGGACTCCGTTCTGTGCGTCTGGCCGATCGGCCCGTCCCAGCATAGAGGCTCGTCGAATCCGGGCATCCGCGGGGCCCGGACGGACGTAGGCTTAAGGCAGAGGAGAGCCGCGAGACCCCGCGGCGACCACCATGAAGCAGCAGTCGATCACCATGCTGCCGCCCTCGCCAGAAGCGGAGCGGCGATCCCGCATGATCAAGTACACGATCGCGATGTCGATCCGTGTGCTCTGCATCTTCGCCATGCTCTTCGCCCAGGGCTGGTGGCTCGCGGTGTGCGCCGCGGGCGCGATCTTCCTTCCCTACTTCGCGGTCGTGCTCGCGAACGTCGGCAGCCCCACGCGTCGCACGACGGTGCTGCGGCCGGGCGGCCTTGTGCTCCGCACTCCCCCGCAGAATGACGACCGGGCGGGTGACGCTGCAGATGGCGCGCATGAGGGCGCAGCCGATGGCGAGCACGACGAGCGTGGTGCCGCGTGATCGGCGGGCTCGACGCGCCCGACCAGGGCGTCTGCTCGCGGGCTGAGTGCCGCGAGGTCGCGACCTGGCGCATCGATTGGCGGAATCCCCGCATCCACACCGGCGACCGCGGCAAGACCTGGCTCGCGTGCGACGAGCACGTCGCCTATCTCAGCGGGTTCCTCGAGGCTCGCTCGTTCCCGGTCGAGGTCTCGCCGTTCGTGGCGTCCGACGACACCGGTGCGCACGAGGTGGCCGGAGGCCGCTCGTGACCGACTGGCGGTTCCTCCTCGCGCGGCGTTGGGCCGGCTATCTCGCGCTCACCATCGTGTTCGCGATCGCCTGCTCGGCGCTCGGCACCTGGCAGCTGAACCGGCGTGCCGAGGCGCTCGCCGAGGTCGCACGCATCGACGCGAACTACGACGCCGAGCCCGTGCCGGTCGCCGAGGCGCTGCCCGATCCGGCCGAGTTCGACGTCGACCAGCGCTGGCAGGTCGTCGCGCTCTCGGGCAGGTACCTCGCCGATGAGGAGATCGTCGTGCGCAATCGGCCGTTCGAGGGCAGCTCGGGATTCGAGGTCATCACGCCGTTCGAGCTCGACGATGGCACAGTGTTCATGGTCGACCGCGGATGGATCGCCCAGAACTCCCAGGGACGACCAGGCGAGGTGGCGGCGCCGCCTTCGGGTCATGTGGAGATCGCCGCGCGATTGAAGGCCGGCGAGGGTCGCATCGAGGGCCGCACCTCGACGGGCATCGAGTTCGCCACGATCGATCTCGACGAGCTCGCGGAGCGCGTCGGCGAACCGAGCTACACGGGAGCGTACGGCGTGCTCGTGCAATCCGCGTCGGATGCCGCAGAGCCCCCGCTCGCCGCTGCTCGGCCCATACGCGACGAGGGCCCCCACCTCTCCTACGCGCTGCAGTGGTTCGTGTTCGCGCTGCTCGCGTTCATCGGGCTCGGCTGGGCGGCGAACCAGGAGCGCAAGGGGCTCGACGAGGCATCCGCCGGCTCAGATGCTCCGAAGCGCGAGCCGCGTGAACCCAAGCGACCGCCGCGCGAGCGTCGCGATGCCGACGTCGAAGACGAGATCCTCGACCGGCGCTGACTACGACAGCTCGATGAGCTCCTGGTACTCGCGGCTCCAGTGATCTTCGGTGCCGTCGGGCATGATGAGCACGCGCTCGGGGTTCAGCGCCTCGACCGCGCCCGGGTCGTGCGAGACGAGCACGACCGAGCCCTCGTAGTGTGCGAGCGCGTCGAGGATCTCGGCGCGGCTCGCGGGGTCGAGGTTGTTCGTCGGCTCGTCGAGCAGCAGCACGTTCGCGCCTGAGACCACGATCATCGCGAGCGCGAGGCGGGTCTTCTCGCCGCCGGAGAGCACTCCTGCGGGCTTGTGGACGTCGTCGCCGGTGAAGAGGAACGACCCGAGCACCTTGCGCGCCTCGGTCTCGGTAAGGTTCGGGGAGGCGCTCACCATGTTCTGCAGCACGCTGCGCTTCACGTCGAGGGTCTCGTGCTCCTGCGCGTAGTACCCGACGCGCAGGCCGTGCCCGGGCTCGACGACGCCGGTGTCGGGCTGGTCGACGCCGGCGAGGATGCGGAGGAGCGTGGTCTTGCCCGCACCGTTCAGGCCGATGATGACGACCTTCGAACCACGGTCGATCGCGAGGTCGACGGCCGTGAAGATCTCGAGCGAGCCGTAGCTCTTCGAGAGGTCGCTGGCGGTGATCGGGGTGCGGCCGCATGCAGCAGGGGTGGGGAAGCGCAGCTTCGCCACGCGGTCGACGGCGCGCACCTCGTCGAGACCGGCGAGGAGCTTCTCGGCACGGGCGACCATCTGGTGGGCGGCGGCGGCCTTCGACGCCTTCGCACCGAACTTCGCGGCCTGGAGCTGCAGGACCCCCGCCTTCTTCTCGGCGTTCGCGCGCTCCTTCTTGCGTCGTTCCTCATCGGCGGCGCGCTGGCGCTGGTAGTGCTTCCAGCCCATGTTGTAGATGTCGATGATCGAGCGGTTGGCATCGAGGTAGAAGACGCGGTTCACGACCTCGCCGACGAGCTCGACATCGTGGCTGATCACGATGACGCCGCCGCGGTAGCCCTTCAGGAACTCGCGGAGCCAGACGACCGAGTCGGCGTCGAGGTGGTTCGTCGGCTCGTCGAGGATCATCGTCTCGGCGTCGGAGAAGAGGATGCGCGCCAGCTCGATGCGCCGGCGCTGGCCGCCCGAGAGCGTCTTCAGGGGCTGGTCGAGGATGCGGTCGGGCAGGTTCAGGTTCGACGCGATCGACGCGGCCTCCGCCTCGGCCGCATAGCCGCCGAGCGCGGTGAAACGGTCGGTGAGGTTGCCGTACTTCTTCATGGCACGCTCGGCGACCGCCGCGTCGTCACTGCCCATCTGCATCGACGCCTCGTGCATGCCGATGACGAGCGAACCGAGTCCACGGGCATCGAGGATGCGCGTTCGCGCAAGCATCTCGGGGTCGCCGGTGCGCGGATCCTGGGGCAGGTAGCCGATCTCGCCGGTGCGGTCGATGCGTCCGCCGGTGGGGAGGGTCTCGCCCGCGAGGGTCTTCGTGAGGGTCGTCTTGCCGGCGCCGTTCCTACCGACGAGACCCACCTTGTCGCCCGCGGAGATGCGGAAGTCCACGTGCTCCATGAGCACGCGCGCGCCGATGCGGATCTCGAGATCATGAACGGCGAGCACGGGAATCCTCCGGAGCGACGGGTGTGGGATGGCGTGCCGAGCGGCACAGCCTCCCAGTCTATCGTTCCCCGGCCGCCGAACTTCGACGGCAGCTGTACGGCTGGCGCGGATGTCAGGGGCGTCCGCCAGAATCGGAGCATGCCGAAGCTCGCCAGCGACGCCCGAGTCCGAGCTGCCCGACTCGACTCGCACGGGCTCAGCCACGGACTCCCCTCGATCGCTGCCGCCGCCGAGCGACTCGGAGCGGTACAGGCCCAAGACCTCACCGCAGCGAAGTGGGTGCTCGGCGCTCGCGTCCCCGGTTCGACCGTTGCCGACGTCGACGCCGCCATCGAATCGCGCGAGGTCGTGCGATCGTGGCCGCTCCGCGGCACCCTGCACGTGCTGCCCACGGCGATGCTCCGGCCCATCCTCGCGATCACCGGTCCCCGCGAGCTGCAGCGGGCCGCAACGCGTCATGCCGGACTCGAGCTCGACGGCGCGGTCTACCGCAAGGCGCGCTCGATCGCCGAGCGCGAACTCGCCGGCGGGTCCCGCTCGCGTGCCGAACTCCAGGAGGCCTGGGAGGCGGCCGGCATCGCCACCGGCGGCCAGCGCGGCTATCACCTGATCTGGTGGCTCGCGAGCGAGGCGGTCATCTGCTGGGGCCCGATCGAGGCGCGTGGCCAGCGCCTCGTGCTCCTCGACGAATGGGCGCCAGGGCCGGCCGGCTCCACCGCGCGCTCCGATCGCGAGGCGACGCTCGCGACGCTGTTCCTCGCCTACGTCCGGGGCCACGGTCCGGTCACTGTACGCGATTTCGCATGGTGGAGCGGCCTCACCCTCACCGATGCCCGAGTGGCGCATGTCGCCGTCGGTGATGCAGTCGCCGCGTTCGATGCAGAACGCTACGTCGCCACGGATTCCGGGTGGCCGGCCGATCCCTCCGCCGCCGCCCCACGTGCGGCCGGCAAGCTCGCGCTCGCCGCGTTCGACGAGTACTTCCTCGGCTACACCGACCGCACGGTGGTCTGCGATCCCGAGTTCGCCGGCCGGGTGATCCCCGGCGGCAACGGGGTGTTCCAGCCGGTGCTCGTCGCAGGCGGGCGCGTGGTGGGCACGTGGAAGCGCAAGCCCGGAAAGGCCGGCTCAGCGGCATCCGTCATCCTCGACCCGTTCGCCTCCGTGAAGACGCGCGACTTCGAAGCGGCATTCGCTGACTGGGCGCGATTCTGGGGACACTCCCTCGGCGAGGTCGCTGTCGCCTGAGTGCCGCCGAACGCGGAACGGGCGGCCGCGCCCAGCGCGACCGCCCGTTCCGTGAGGGAGACTACTGCTCGAGCGAAGCCTGCAGCTCGAGGGTGATGGTGACCTTCTCGCCGAGGAGCACGCCGCCGGTCTCGAGCGCCGCGTTGTAGCTGAGGCCGAAGTCCTCGCGGTTGATCACGGTCTTCGCCGTGGCGCCGCCCTTGTAGTTGCCGTAGGGGTCGCCGCCGAAGCCGCCGAAGTCGAAGTCGAAGGTGACGGGCTTCGTGATGCCGCGGATCGTGAGGTCGCCGTCGATCTTGAAGTCGCCGTCCTCGACGCGGACGCCGGTGGAGACGAAGTCGATCGTCGGGTAGGTCTCGGCCTCGAAGAAGTCGCCGGTGCGCAGGTGCGCGTCGCGGTTCGGCTCGTTGGTCGTGATCGAGGCGACCTCGGCCGACGCCGTCACGCTCGACTCGAGCGGGTTCTCGGCCGTCACGAACGTGGCGTCGAAGCGCTCGAACTTCCCCTTGACCTTGCTGATCATGATGTGCCGGATGCTGAAGCCGACCTCGCTGTGGGCGGTGTCGATCTTCCAGGTGCCGGCGCGGTAGCCGGGGATCTCGATCGTCGAGGCAGTGGTCGTCATGGTTCGGTTGTCTCCAAGGATCTGTTCACTGCAGCCGGTCGGCCACACGTATACAAACGCATGGAGGAGGGAGGTATTCCCGAATTCGGAAAGAACGTCAGACGGCGAGCGACCTGCGGAGCGTGAGCACGTGCGCCACGGCCTCATCGAGGCGGTCGGGGGCGATGCGACCGCTCTGCACCGCCGTCGTGAGCGATGCGACGAGGCCCGGGATCGAGATGCCGAACGTGCTCGGGTCGGCGGGAAGCACGTAGAGGAGGAGATCGGCGCCCGCCGCCACCGCGCGCACTGCGTTCTCTCCCGGATCGGCGTACTCGGGCAGACCGTTGTGCTGGAGCATGAGCATGTCGTCGGTGACGACCACCCCGTCGAAGCCCAACTCGTCGCGCAGCACCCGATGCCACGCGGGCGACAGCGAAGCCGGAGCGGCGTCGACCGCCGGATAGGCGACATGACTGGTCATCACGAGCTCAGCACCCGCGTCGATGCCGGCGGCGAACGGGAGCGCCGCACTCGCGCGCCACTCGTCGAGCGAGAGCGGCGCGCTCGGGATGCTCGTGTGCGAGTCGCCGGGTGCGGCGCCGTGTCCGGGGAAGTGTTTCAGCGTGCTCGCCACGACGCCCAGCTCCCCCGACACCGCCGCCGCGACGCGCTCGGCGGAGCCGGCCGGGTCGGTGCCCAGCACGCGACCGAAGATGAACGACTCGGGATCGGCTGTCACGTCGGCGACGATGCCGAAGTTGACCGTCGCACCGCTGCCGGCCACCGCCGCGGCGCGCGCGGCGAAGGCGTCTCGAGTCGCCGCAACAGGCTCGGAACGCAGGGTCTCGGCGCTGGCCGCGGCGTCCCATGGGAGACGCTGCACCTCGCCGCCCTCCTGGTCGATGCCGATGAGGGGCGGGCACGAGGAGTCGGCCGTCGTCGCTGCGGCCAGTGAGGCGAGCGTCGCCGGATCGCCCGGCATGTTGTCGCCCATGAGGATGAGCCCCGACGCACCCGCGTCGACGAGCGCCCGCAACGGGGCAGCGTCGACTCCGGGTGCGTGCAGCATGAGGAGCGCCGCCGCCTTCTGATCGAGCGTCATCGCCGACATCCGCTCGTCGACCCACTCCGCAACGGGGTCGACGGGGGCGGGTGCGGGGGTCACGGTCGGGGCAGCGGCCGGCTCCGGCGTTGCGTTCCGCCCATCCGGCGTGCCGCTGCATCCGGATACCACGACGAGCACCGCCGCAATCAGGAACGGCAGTGCAGCCGTTCGCTTCACTCGCATCGGGCCGAGTGTACGCTGCGTGTCCGAGCCGGGGCTGGGGGCCGCCGTAGGTAGACTCGCGGGGCTCGAGGGGAAGGTCGCGTGCGAGGCAGGTCGAGAGTCATCGCCGCCGCAGCAGCCGTGCTGGCGGCGACGATCGCGATGCCCGCGGCGCCCGCCCTCGCGGAGGACTACCCGAGCTGGAGCGACGTCGAGGCCGCGAAGGCCGACGTTGCGGCCAGGGAGTCGGAGGCCGCACGCATTACCGCCTTCGTCGACGAGCTCGAGGCCGAAGCCGGCCGGCTCGGCGATGCGGCCGTCACCGCGGCTGCGGTCTCCGCCGCCGCCGACGCCGCGCGCGATGCTGCCGTCGAGCGAGCTGGGGTGCTGCGCGCATCGGCCGATACGGCAGCAGCCGAGGCGGAGGCATCCGCTGCCCGGTTGGGGCGTGTCGGGGCAGTGCTGGCGAGATCCGGCGGGGCGGATGTCGCGCTGCGACTGCTCTTCGGCGACGAGAACCGTACCGATCTGCTCGAGGG
>Ga0126306_10002095_pt1 | contig 11110 bp, 5 predicted proteins | sample Plot27_FD_92592 | JGI IMG/M metagenome (GOLD analysis project Ga0126306, IMG submission 92592) | Serpentine soil microbial communities from UC McLaughlin Reserve, CA, USA - Plot27 | ecosystem: Environmental > Terrestrial > Soil > Grasslands | place: USA: UC McLaughlin Reserve, Lake County... | reverse complement strand
CTCGGACGAGATCCGCGAGCGCTTCCTGTCCTACTTCGCCGAGCGCGGGCACGAGCGCCTGCCCTCGGCGCCGCTCGTGCCGCGCAACGATCCGTCGACGCTGCTGATCAGTGCGGGCATGCATCCGCTCAAGCCGTACTTCCAGGGCCTCGAGACGCCGCCGGCGCAGCGGCTGACGACGTGCCAGAAGTGCTTCCGCACGGTCGACATCGACCACATCGGCCGCACCTACCGGCACCTGACGTTCTTCGAGATGCTCGGCAACTTCTCGATCGGCGACTACTTCAAGCAGGGGGCGGTCGAGTTCGCGTGGGAGTTCTCGCTCGAGGGCTTCGGCTTCGATCCGGCCAGGATCTGGGTCACGATCTTCGAGGGCGACGAGGTGCTCGGCCTCGGGCCCGACGAGGAGGCGATCGAGGCGTGGCTCTCGGTCGGCGTGCCGCGCGAGCGCATCGTCCCGCTGGCACGCGACGACAACTTCTGGCAGGCGGGCCCGACCGGACCGTGCGGCCCGTGCTCCGAGCTCTACCTCGACCGCGGGCTCGAGTTCGGGACGGCCGACGAGCTGCCCGGCTCGGACGGCGAGCGCTTCCTCGAGTACTGGAACCTCGTGTTCATGCAGTACGACCAGGAGCCCGAGGGCGTCCTGACGCCGCTGCCGGCGAAGAACATCGACACGGGGCTGGGCCTCAACCGGCTCGCGGCGATCATGCAGGGAACCACCTCGATCTTCGAGACCGACCAGATCCGGCCGCTCGTGACGCTCGGCGAGGAGCTCTCCGGACGCGCCTACGGCGAGACAGAGGACACCGACCGCGCGCTCCGCATCCTCGCCGACCATACGCGTGGGATGTCGTTCCTGGTCGCCGACGGGGTCGTGCCGTCGAACGAGGAGCGCGGCTACGTGCTGCGCCGGCTGATGCGCCGCGCGGTCGTCCAGGGCCGGCGGATCGGGATCGAGCCGGGCTTCCTGCCGCGCTTCGCCGGCGTCGTGCGCGAGCTGATGGGCTCGGCGTACCCGGAGCTGCACGAGCAGCGCGACACGATCGAGATGTGGCTGCGCACCGAGGAGGAGGCGTTCAACCGCACGCTCGAGCAGGGCATGCGGCTGCTCGACGACGTGATCGCCCGCGCGCGAGAGAACGGGGCCGAGGGAATCGGCGCCGAGCAGGCGTTCCTGCTGCACGACACCTACGGCTTCCCGTTCGATCTCACGCTCGAGCTCGCGGCCGAGCAGGGGCTGGGGGTCGACGCGCAGGGCTTCGAGGAGCTGATGAGCGAGCAGCGCCGGCGCGCGCGCAGCGCCGGTCGCGGTGGCCGCGACGACGCGCGCGAGCGGATCCGCGCGTTCGCAGACTCGGCGGGCTTCCCCACCACCTTCACCGGCTACGAGCGGATCGAGCAGCCCACCGCGGTCGGCGCCATCTCCGACGAGAACGGCCGCGTGCTGCTCAAGCTGGTCGAGTCGCCGTTCTACGCGACCGGCGGCGGCCAGGTCGCCGACGCCGGCGTCGTCGAGTGCGAGGACGGCGACTGCCGCGCGCGCGTGATCGACGTCGTGCGGCTCGGCGACGACCAGACGCTCGTGCTCGAGCCGGAGCGCGGCGAGCTGCACGAGGGCGAGCGCGTCGTCGCGCGCGTCGATCCGGCGCACCGTCGCCCGACCGCCTGCAATCACACCGCGACGCACCTGCTGCATGCGGCGCTGCGCGCCCGCGTCGGGGCGCACGTGCGCCAGGCGGGCTCCTACGTCGGCCCCGACAAGCTGCGCTTCGACTTCACCCACGGGGCGCCGCTGAGCGCCGAGGAGCTGCGCGACGTCGAGCAGCAGGTCAACGACTGGATCCTCTCCAACCATCCCGTGCGCGCGATCACGACCACGCTCGCCGAGGCCAAGGCGCTCGGCGCGACCGCCCTGTTCGGCGAGAAGTACGGCGACATCGTGCGCATGGTCGAGGTCGGGGACGGAACCTGGTCGCGCGAGCTGTGCGGCGGTACGCACGTGCGCTCCACGGCGGAGATCGGCGTCTTCAAGCTGACGACCGAGACGTCCAGCGCGGCCAACGTGCGCCGCATCGAGGCCGTGACCGGGCCGGTCGCGGTCGGGCTCCTGCGCCACCACGACCGCGTGCTCGCCGAGGCGGCTGCCGTCCTGCGCACGTCGCCCGAGAACGTCGCGGCCGCGGTGACCGACCGCGAGGCCAAGCGGCGCGAGCTCGAGAAGCAGCGCAAGGCGGGCGCTTCCGAGGTGACGGTGTCGGCGGACGCCGCCGTCGACGTCGACGGCGTGCGCGTGCTGGTCGCACAGGCCGACTTCGAGGACCCGAAGGCGATGCCCGACGCCGCGGACAGGCTGCGCGGCCGGCTCGGCGAGTCGGCGGTCGTCGTGCTCGGCAGCGCCGCGGGCGGCCGCGTCGCGCTGCTCGTGACCGCTACGCCGGCGGCGGTCGAGCGCGGCGTCAAGGCGGGCGCGATCGTCAAGGCCGCGGCGCAGGTGGTCGGAGGAGGCGGCGGCGGGCGCGACACGATGGCGCAGGCCGGCGGGCGCGAGCCCGACAAGCTGCCGGCCGCGCTCGAGACCGCGCGCGCGGAGATCGAGCGAGCGCTCGGCGGCGCCTAGCGGTCGGCGGGATGGCGGCCGCCGGCGACGCGTCGAGGGGTAGCGCCGCGACCTCTGTAGGCGGGCGCGTCGTCGCGCTCGACTACGGCTCGGCACGCTGCGGCGTCGCGGTCTCGGACCCCACCGGCACGCTCGCGACGCCGCTCGACGCGATCCTGCGCCCGAACACGCGCAAGGGCTTCAACCGGTTGCTGGCCTCGATCCGCGCGCAGCAGCCGGCGCGCGTCCTCGTCGGTCTGCCGCTCTCGCTGTCGGGCCGCGACTCCGCCCAGACGACCGAGGCGCGCAAGTTCGCCGAGCGGCTCGGCGCGATGCTCGCCATCCCGGTCGAGCTCTACGACGAGCGCTTCACGACCGCCCTCGCGCAGCGCCGGCCGGGGGCGGCGGCGGAGGACTCGCGCGCGGCGGCCGTGCTGCTCGAGGAGTGGCTGGCCGCCCGCCGCTGACGTCAATCGCGATCCGCCGGTCAAGGTTCGGGCCGATTTGGGCGATCTAAGGGACAACCGTTCCATTCTCGCCCCCGTCCGGCATGGACATCTCGACGCCCACCCCGCCTTCCGGCACCCACAACACCCCCGCCCCGCCCACGCCCGAGCCCGGCGAGGCCGTCTCCAACGACCCGCTCGACGGTCTGCTCAAGCAGATCATCGGCGGCTGGTTCATCCTCACCGACGGGCAGGGAGCCGTCTCGAAGTGGGCCGAGCCGGCCGAGCTGCTGTTCGGCAAGGAGGCGCCCGAGGCGCTCGGGCACTCGTTCTTCGACGGCCTGCTCTCCGGTTCGCTGAGCACCGAGGCGGAGCAGTGGCGCCGATTCCTCGCCACCGGCGAGGCGCCGCATGCGCGCGCGCTCGTCGAGGTCACAGCGCGCCACGCGGCGACCGACACGCTGTTCCCGCTCGAGGCGGTCTTCGTCCCGGTCAAGCTCGACGAGGGGTTCGACTTCTCGCTCTTCCTCGAGGACCTCTCATTCGAGCTGCCGATGAACCTGATGCTGCTGCGGATGCGCCAGCAGCACCCGGTCGTCGTGCGCGCGCTGCGCGCCGCCCTGGACGAGGAGCCGCAGGCGTGGGACGGCTGGCGCACGGCCGGCACGATGGTGGCCTTCCGCCCGCTCGCCCCGACCCCCTGGGTCGAGCAGGAGCTCGCCCGCCGCGAGGAGGAGCGCGCGCGCCAGGACGCCGAGCGCGAGGAGGCGCTGGCCGGCCCCGACCCGGGCGTCCACGGCGAGTCGATCGGCGACCTCGACGACGCCGCCGCGGTCGTCGGGCGGCTGCTCTCGGCGCTCGAGCGGATCGACCAGCTCGAGCGCATCGCCGGGCGGCTGCCCGGCGCGGTCGAGGAGGCCAAGCGCGAGGCGCAGGCGGGCCGGGTGCTCGCCGAGGCCGCCGAGGCGGAGGCGAAGCAGGCGCGCGCGGCGCTGGAGCGCCTCAGCGACGCCTCCTCCGCCGGTGCGAGCGACGGCGGGAGCGAAGCCCAGCGGATCGAGCTGCTCGCGCGGCTGGAGCGGCTGGAGCGCGTCGGCGACGAGCGCGCGGCGGGTGACCGCGCCGAGCTCGGCGAGCGCCTCGAGCGGCTCGAGGCCGAACGTCTGGAGGCCGCCGCGGGAGCCGAGGCGAGGCTGACCGCCGCGCTCGCCGCGGCGGACGACCGCGCCGCCGAGGCGCGTGCCGAGCTCGAGCGCCGGCTCGCCGAGCTGGAGGCCGCCGGCGGCGTGGCCGCCGAGGCCGTCCGCGCCGGGCTCGAGCGCGTGCGCGCCGAGCGCGCTCGCGACGACGCCGCGAGGCAGGCCGACCTCGATACCGCGCTCACGCGGATCGAGCGCGAGCGCCAGGAGGCCGACGGCGCGCGCGCCGAGCTCGCCGCCGCGCTCGAGCGGGTCGAGCGCGAGCACCACCGAGAGCTGGAGGCGACGCGCGCCGAGCTCGGCGCCGCACTCGAGCGCATCGACGCCGCGCAGCGCGACTCCGAACGGCTGCGCGAGCAGGACGACCGCGAGACGCTCGCCGGCGCCGTACGCGGCGAGCTGCAGGAGCTGCGCGACCGGGTCGCGGGGCTGGAGCCGAGCGGCGGCGACGAGCAGATCGACCTCCAGCCGCTGCGCAGGCGCATCGAGGGGCTCGAGGCCCTGCGCGCCGACGTCGCTTCGCTGCAGACGGCGGCCGCTCGCGGTCACGAGCTCGACGAGCTGCGCCGCGAGCTCGACCACCTCGGCGACCGCGTCGCCGAGCGTCACGATCTCGACGAGCTGCGGCGTGAGCTCGGCGCGCTGCAGGAGGCAGGGCCCGACCCCGCGCTCGAGGAGCTGCGCCGCCACGTCGAGCAGCTGCGCGAGCGCACCGTCGCGCGCGCCGACTTCGACGAGCTGCACCGAGCGTTCGACGCGCTGCGCGACGGCGGCGTCGGCCGCACCGACCTGGAGGCGATCCGGGAGCAGCTCGCGACGCTCGCCGACGGCTGGGCCGCCAAGGGCGACCTGGACGCGGTCCGTGGCGCGCTCGACGCGCTGGGCGACCGGGTGCCGGCGCGCGAGGAGCTCGAGGCGCTGCGAGCCCAGTTCGCCGAGGCGCGGCGCGCCGTGGCAGGTCGCGACGAGCTCGACGCCCTGCGCGGCGAGCTCCACCAGCTGCGCGAGCATGTCGCCGAGCGCCATGAGCTCGACGCGCTGCGCGAGCGGCTCGAGCAGCTGCGCGAGCAGGGCGCCGCGCGCGCTGAGCTCGACGCACTGCGCGCCGAGCTCGCGACCACCCCCGACCGCTCCGAGCTCAACGCCCTCGGCGGCCGGATCGACGAGCTCGCGGCAAGCGGCGAGCAGCTCGCGCGGCTGGGCACCGACGCCGACGCGCTGCAGGCCACGGTCGGGGAGCTGCGGGCCGGGCTCGAGGCCGCCCGCGCGGAGGCCGCCTCGGCGCGCGAGCGCGCCGAGGCGGGCGCCGCCGATGCCGAGGCCGCCCGCGACGCCGCCCGCGAGGCGACCGAGCGGATCGCCGACGTCGACCGCGGCGCCGGCTCGGTGCTCGCCGAGGTGGAGGCGGCCGGCGCCCGCCTCGAGGAGGTCGCGGGCCTCGCGCAGGCCGCCCACGAGGCCGCCGGCGCCGGGCGCGCCGACCAGGACGAGCTGCGCGCCCGGATCGCACGCCTTGATGGGGAGCTGCAGGTCGCCCGCGAGCAGCTCGAGGAGGCGACCGGAGACCGCGAGCGCCTCGCCGCGGTCGACGAGACGATCGCGCTGATGCGCGCCGATCTCGGCGCCGGCCGCGAGCAGCTTCAGACGCTGGCGGGCGGCGTCGACCGCCTCGCCGAGCAGGTCGCGGCCGGCCGCGCCGAGAGCGAGGCCCGCTCGGCCGAGCTGCTCGCCGAGCTGGCGGCCGTGCGCGAGCTCGCCGAGCAGGCCGGCGCGGGCGTCGCGCAGCTGCGCGATGAGCTCGGCGCCGTGCGCACGCAGGCCGAGCTCGCGAACGCCGTCGCCGAGAAGGCGCGCGTCGCGGCCGAGGAGGCCAGGCTCGAGGACGAGAAGGTCGACGCGCTCCAGGCCGAGGTCCAGTTCGCGATCTCCACGATGGAGGAGATGAAGGCGGGGCTCACCTCGGCCGGCCAGGCCGCGCTCGTGGCGCGGCGCGAGGCCGAGCAGGCCAAGAAGGCCGCCGAGCACGCGGGCGACGGCACCGGGGAGCACGTCACCGCGGTCTTCCGCGAGATCCTCGGGCTCGCCGCCAGGGGCCGTCCGAGGACGCTCAAGAAGGCCCCCGACGGCCCGCCGCCGGACCCCCGCGATCCGCGCCATGGCTTCGACGACGAGCCCGCGCCGATGGCCGTGATCGGCGTCGACGGCAAGTTCAAGGAGCTCAATCCGTCATTCTGTCGGCTCGTGGGGTACCAGGAGCACGAGTTCATCAAGGCGGCGTGGCCGTCTCCGCACGACCGCCAGCTCTACGCCCAGCAGCAGGAGCAGTTCTCCGAGCTGATCTCCGGCGAGCTCGAGAGCGTGCACGTGCAGAGCACGTTCATGCACGGCCAGGGGCTGATGGTGCAGGTGATCGGGGAGATAACCGCGGTGAAGGGGGAGGACGGCCTACCGTCCCACCTGCTGCTGCGAGCCGAGGAGCGCGAGCGGGCCACCTAAGTGGGGGGACGGACATCAGAGGAGCGCAGGCGCGCGGCGGAGGAGCGGGCGGCCAGGCGCGCCGCGCGCGAGCGCGCCCAGGCGTCCGACCCGTTGACCGCGCAGCCCGGCGCTGCTCAAGACGCCGAGGAATCTCACCCCCCGCCGCCCGAGCCCGGGTTCCAGCCGCTGCCCGCGCAGCGCCGCGCCGCGGTCGCCGAGCGCCCGCCGGTCAGCCGTGCCGCACGGGCGCAGCGGATCGGCAGGCCCGGGCGCCCGGCGCTGCCGCCCAGCTCGCCCAGGCCGCGCCGCTGGTTCCGGCGCGTGGTGGCGCTGCTCGCGCTGCTGTTCATCGGCGCGGCGCTCTACGTCATCAACGCCACGTTCCAGCCGCTGCGCGACGAGCACGAGCAGGAGGGCGGCGTCGCGGTCCAGATCCCCGCCGGCGCCGATGCCGGCAGCATCGGCAAGCTGCTCGAGCGCAGGGGCGTCGTCGAGGACGCGCGCTTCTTCGAGCTCAACGCCACGCTCACGCTGCGGCGCGGGAAGCTGCGCACCGGCAACTACGTGCTGCGCCGAAAGATGACCAACGGCGCGGCGATCGACGCGCTCGTGCAAGGCCCGAAGGTGCGCGTGGTGAGGACGTTCGAGGTCACGATCCCGGAGGGACTCTCGCGCCGCGAGGCCGCGCCCGCCGTCGGCAAGAGCGGCGTCGAGGGCTCCTACCTCAGGGCATCCGGCTCCAAGGAGGCGCTCGCCGGCGCGCGCAGGCTCGGTGCGCCCAAGGCCGCCAAGACGCCCGAGGGCTTCCTCTTCCCGGCGACATACGAGCTGAAGGCGGGCTCGGGCGCCCGCGTGCTGGTCGACAAGCAGCTGGACGCGTTCCGCGACAACTTCCGACGCATCGACCTGGGCAGGGCGAAACGCAGGAACCTGACCCGCTACGACGTCGTGACCATCGCCTCGATGATCGAGCGCGAGACGGCATGCGACGACGAGCGCCCGCTGATCTCCTCGGTGATCCACAACCGGCTCGCGCAGGGCATCCCACTGGGGATCGACGCCACGATCCGCTACGCCGAGAACAACTGGAGCCGGCCGCTGAGGCGGTCCGAGCTCGAACGTGACGGCCCGTACAACACGCGCCTGCGCCAGGGCCTGCCGCCGACACCGATAGGGAACCCCGGGCTGGCGTCCCTCAAGGCCGCCGCGGCGCCCGCGAGGACCGACTACATCTTCTACGTGGCCAAGCCGGGCGCCTCGCACGCGTTCTCGAGCACCGACGCCGAGTTCGCCCGCGACGTCGCCGCCTACAACAGGGCGCGGGAGGAGAACGGCGGCAAGGCGCCGCCTCAGAAGTGCTGACGTACCTCGGCGTCGCCGGCTGGCCCGTCGCGCACTCGCGCTCGCCCGCGATCCAGAATGCCGCGCTCGAGGCGGCCGGGCTGACCGGCTGGCGCTATATCGCGCTCCCGTTGCCGCCCGAGCGCTTCGCCGAGACCGTCCGCTCGCTGCCCGCGGCCGGCTTTCGCGGCATCAACGTGACGATCCCGCACAAGCAGGCGGCGCTCGCGCTCGCCGACGAGGCGACGCCGACCGCCGCCGCGGTCGGGGCTGCGAACACGCTCACGTTCCTCGACACCGGCGCGATCCGGGCCGACAACACCGACGTGCCGGGGCTGCTGGAGGCGCTGTCCACCGACCCGGCGGGCATGAGCGCGCTCGTGCTCGGCGCGGGCGGCGCCGCGCGCGCCGCGGTCTACGCGCTGCGCAGCGCCGGCGCCGCCGACGTGATGGTCTGGAACCGCACGCGGGCACGCGCCGAGCGGCTCGTGGAGGACCTCGGCGGGCGTGTGGTCGATGCACCGGAAGCCGCTGCGCTCGTGGTCAACTGCACCAGCGTGGGGCTGCGCGAAACCGACTCCACGTTCAAGAGCCTGCCGATCCAGGCCGATACCTTCGGCGTCGGAAGCTATGTGGCGGACATGGTCTATAGGCCCGGTGGCACCCACCTCCTCGATGAAGCGAAGCAGCGGGGAGCGACGGTGGTGACGGGGCTGGAGATCCTGGTCGCGCAAGGCGCAGCGTCGTTCGAGCGCTGGACCGGCATGGCGGCATCACGCGAAGCGATGCGCGCGGCCGCCGACGACAACGCGCACAGCCCATGAACCCACCGACACAAGCGGCGGCAGCACCGAAGCCCGCGCAGGGCAAGCCCAGGAAGGGCGGCATCACGACGCCCTCACGCCGCGGTGGCTCGGGGCGGGTTCTCACCGACGTGATCGTCGACCTCGGGCTCGTCGAGCGTGAGGCGATGGACGAGGCGGTCGCGATGGCGCACTCGGCCGGCTCGGCAGCGGAGCGCGTGCTGGTCTCGACCGGCGCGATCACCGAATCCGACCTCGCGCGCGCGGTCGCGGAGCGCTTCGGTCTCGACCACCTTGACCTGCAGCTCTACCGCGTCGACCCCGACGCCGCCAAGCTCGTCACGCCGGCGGCGATCAGGCGCTACCAGGCGGTGCCGGTCGCCTTCGCCTCGGACCGCACGCTGCTCGTCGCCATGGCCGACCCGGCGAACGTGCTCGCGGTCGACGACATCGCGGTGATGACCGGCTACGAGGTGCGTCCCGCCGTCGCCTCGCCGTCGGACATCGAGTCCGTGCTCGAGCGGATCAGCGACCCCGACTGGGGCAGCGGAGGAGGCGCCGCGCCCGAGCCGGACCCGCTCGAGGACGACTTCTCGGAGCCGTCAAACGGGCGAGGCCCGCTTTACGACCTGACGCCGCAGACGGTCAACTTCGGCGCGTCCGGGGAGGACGCGTCGGTCATCCAGCTGGTCCACCGCGTGATCTCCGAGGCCGTCGAGCGCGGCGCCTCGGACGTCCACTTCGAGCCGCAGGAGGAGGAGATGCGGGTTCGCTACCGCATCGACGGCGTGCTCCAGGAGGCGGCGATCGTGCCGGCCTCGGTGATCCCGGCGGTGACGTCGCGGATCAAGATCCTCTCCGACCTCGACATCGCCGAGCGGCGCGTCCCGCAGGACGGTCGCGTCTCCACCCAGGTCGACGGCAAGGCGATCGACCTGCGCGTCGCGACGCTGCCCGCGCAGTACGGCGAGAACGTCGTGATGCGCATCCTGGACTCCTCGAACGCGCTGATCAGCATGGAGAAGCTGGGCATGCTGCCGCAGGCGATGGAGCGCTTCACGAAGGCGTTCAGCCAGTCGCACGGGGCCGTGCTCGTGACCGGCCCGACCGGCTCCGGCAAGTCGACCTCGCTCTACGCCGCGCTGAACCAGCTCAACACGATCGACAAGAACATCATCACGATCGAGGACCCGGTCGAGTACCAGCTCGAGGGCCTCACGCAGGTGCAGGTCAACAAGAAGGCGGGCCTGACGTTCGCCGCCGGCCTGCGCTCGATGATGCGCGCCGACCCCGACATCATCATGGTCGGCGAGATCCGCGACCGCGAGACCGCGCAGATCGGGATCGAGGCCGCGCTGACCGGCCACCTCGTGCTCTCGACGCTCCACACCAACGACGCGCCCGGCGCCGTCTCGCGTCTGATCGAGATGGGCATCGAGCCGTTCCTGGTCGGCTCGGCGGTCGATTGCGTCGTCGCCCAGCGACTCGCGCGGCTGCTCTGCGAGGAGTGCAAGAAGCGCGTCACGCTGCCGGCCGAGGTGATGCGCGCGAACGGCTTCAACGTCGGCCTGGACCTCGAGTGCTACGAGCCCGTCGGCTGCGCGCGCTGCGGCGGCACCGGCTACAAGGGTCGCATCGGCCTCTACGAGGTGATGTGGGTGTCGGAGACGATCCGCTCGCTCGCCGTGGCGCGCGAGCCGGCCGAGACGATCGCCCACGCGGCGGTCCACGAGGGCATGATGCGGCTGCGCGAGGACGGGCTGGAGAAGGTCCGGCGCGGGCTGACGTCGATCGCCGAGATCGCGCGCGTCGCCGGCAGCCGCTAGGGCCCAGACCGGACTACAGGTCCGGGATGGCGCTGCCGATACATCGAGCGGCATGAACTTCGACTTCTCCGAAATCCTCCTCGAGGTCGTCCGGACCAAGGCCTCGGACCTCCACATCACCGCCGGCGCGCCTCCGATGCTCCGCGTACGGGGCTCGCTCGTGCCGGTGAAGGACACCAACAGGCTGACCGCGACGGACACCCGGGAGATCGTCTACGCGATCCTGAACTCCTCGCAGCGGCAGCGCCTGGAGACGGATTGGCAGATCGACTTCGCCTACTCGATCCCGGGGCACGCGCGCTTCCGGGTGAACTCCTACTTCCAGCGCGGCACGATCGGCGCGGCGTTCCGGCTGGTCCCGGCCGAGACGGTGCCGATCGAGAAGCTCGGACTGCCGCCCGTGATCCGCGAATTCGCG
>Ga0126306_10002094_pt1 | contig 11115 bp, 9 predicted proteins | sample Plot27_FD_92592 | JGI IMG/M metagenome (GOLD analysis project Ga0126306, IMG submission 92592) | Serpentine soil microbial communities from UC McLaughlin Reserve, CA, USA - Plot27 | ecosystem: Environmental > Terrestrial > Soil > Grasslands | place: USA: UC McLaughlin Reserve, Lake County... | reverse complement strand
CGCCCACGACCTGCTCGAGGAAGCGCATCCGCTCTACGTCGGCCGTCCCGGACCCGTCGCGCCGAGAGGAGCGAACTTCGCGCTCCAGAACAGCGATTTCATGCTCGCGGTCGGAGCGCGACTCGATCTGGTGGTGACCGGCTATGCTCCCGGCAATTTCGCGCGAGCCGCTCGGAAGGTGATGGTCGATGTCGATCCGGCCGAGCTGCGGAAGATGGGCGACACGATCCACGTGCCCATCCTTGCCGACGCCTGCGCGTTCCTCGGCGAGCTGCTGCGACAGCGAGAGACCATCCAGCTTCGCGACCGCACCAAATGGCTCGCACGATGCCTGGAGTGGAAGACGAAATACCCCGTCGTGCTCGATGAGTATCGCAATCTCCCCGACCGTGTGAGCACCTATGTGCTCGCCGACGTGCTGTCGGACGTCACCCAGCCCGACGATCTGATCGTTTCGGGCAGCTCGGGAGCAGGGATCGAGGTGTTCCTCCTCGCCTATCGCGTGCGCGCCGGTCAGCGCGTGATGCTCACCACGGCGCTCGGCGCGATGGGATACGGACTGCCGGCCAGCATCGGGGCGTGCCTTGCCGGAGGACGCCGCCGCACGGTCCTCGTCGACGGAGATGGCGGACTCCAGCTCAACATCCAGGAGCTCGAGACGATCCGTCGCCTTGCGCTCCCGATCAAGCTCTTCGTTCTCAGCAACGAAGGATACGCATCGATTCGGACCTCGCAGCAGCGCTATTTCGGGCGGTTGACAGGCGCGGACACCAGTAGCGGCGTGTCCCTTCCGTCTCTCCAGAAGGTCGTCGAGGCCTACGGCCTCACGTACTCGCGCATCGAGAACCAGCACGACCTCGCCGCGCAGGTCGAGCGCGTGCTCGACTTTCCTGGCCCGATCGTCTGCGAGGTGATGACACCGGTGGACGAGCCACGTGCCCCGAGCCTCTCCTCCATGCGACGTCCGGATGGGTCCATGGTGTCCAAGCCGCTCGAGGATCTCTGGCCTTTCCTCGATCGCGAGGAGTTCCTGGCGAACATGATCGTCCCCGCGCTGCCCGAGTGACCGCGCCGCATCGTGATCCTCCGCTGCGTGCACTGCTCGTCGGCCTCGGCTCGATCGGCCAGCGGCATGCGCGCAATCTTCGGACGCTGCTCGGCACGGACGTCGAGCTGATCGCCTACCGCGCCCGGGGGCTGTCGCATGTGATCGCCGACGGCGGGGTTGCCGATCAGCAGGACACGGTGGCCGATCGACTCGCCATCTGCGAGCTCACGAATCTGGACGAGGCGATCGCTCGACGCCCGCACGTCGCGTTCGTCTGCAATCCGACGCGTCTCCATCTGCCCGTCGCGCAACGCCTCGCCGAGGCGGGATGTCATCTCTTCATCGAGAAGCCGGTCTCCGACACGCTCCACGGAGTGGACGACCTCGCGCGTACGGTCCAAGACCGAGACCTCGTTGCGGTGGTGGGATGCCAGCTTCGCTTTCATCCACTACTGCGTCGCGTGCACGCGCTCCTCAACGAGCGCGCCATCGGACGAGTCATCGCGGCGCGTGTCGCCGTAGGCGAGTTTTTGCCCGGCTGGCACCCCTACGAGGACTACCGGACGTCATATGCGGCTCGGCGTGACCTCGGCGGGGGCGTGATCCTCACGTTGATCCATGAGCTCGACTACGCGTTCTGGTGGTTCGGAGCGCCGCGGAAGCTGTTCGCGGTCGGTGGCCACCTGAGCGATCTCGAAGTGGACGTGGAGGATACCGCGAGCATTCTGATGGACTGCGGTACGGACGCCCGGGCGCTCCCCGTGCACGTGCAGATGGACTTCCTTCAGCGTCCGCCCACGCGCAGCTGCGAGATCATCGGCTCCGCCGGCAAGATCGCGGTCGATCTCGTCGGCGCCACGCTCCGCCGCTACGACGCCGAGGGCAAGCTCGTCGAGGAGCTCGCGGCGACCGACGTCGAACGCAATCGACTGTTCCTCGACGAGCTGACGCACTTCCTCGCCTGCGTGCGCCGTCGCGAGCAGCCTCTCGTCCCGCTCGCTGACGGAATCGCGACGCTGCGAATCGCCCTTGCCGCGCTGGACGCGATCAAGACTGGCCGACTCGCGACGACCGCATGAGCACACGAGCCGAGCTGTTCGCGCGGTTCGACCTCTCTGGGCGCGTCGCCGTGATCACCGGCGGCGCCGGGCTCCTGGGACCACGGCATGCGAATGCCATAGCGAGCGCGGGAGGCATTCCGGTTCTCGTCGATCTGCACCGCGACCGAGCGGAGTCACAAGCCGCGGAACTGGAGCGCACGCACGGCGTGCCGGCGATCGGTCTCGGTGTCGACATCACCAGTCCGAGCGCCGTCGAGGCGATGCTCGCGGATGTCCTGGCGCGGCATGGACGGGTCGACATCCTCGTGAACAATGCCGCCAACAATCCGAAGGTCGAGGACGCGGCGAACGTAGCCTTCTCGCGGCTGGAGAACTTTCCACTGCGACAATGGGAGGCGGATGTCGCCGTCGGGCTAACGGGAGCGTTCCTCTGCAGTCAGATCGTCGGGCGGGAGCTTGCCCGGCGCGGGCGCGGCTCGATCGTCAACATCTCGTCCGAGTACGGCATGATCGCGCCCGACCAGCGGCTGTATCGGCAGGAGGGTTTGCCGGAGGAGCAGCAGCCGGTGAAGCCAGTGACGTACTCCGTGGTGAAGGCAGGGCTCATGGGGCTCACGTCCTACCTCGCCACCTACTGGGCCACTCGTGGTGTCCGGTGCAACACGTTGACCGTGGGTGGCGTGTTCAACGGTCAGCCGGAATCGTTCGTCGCCCGGGCGGCGTCTCGCATCCCGATGGAGCGCATGGCGAACCCGGACGAGTACGAGGGCGCGATCGTCTTTCTCTGCAGCGACGCCTCGTCGTTCATGACCGGTGCGAACCTCGTAGTGGACGGAGGAAAGACGTGCTGGTGAACGGGGACGTGACCCAGGAACTGGACGCCCTGCTCTCCGAGTCGGTGGCGGACGCGGTACGACGCGAGCGGACGACATTCGACTCGACCGCACAGGGCAGGGAAGGGATCGTGCTGGTGGGCATCGGAGGCCTCGGCCGTCGAGTGCTGCGCGCATTGCGATCCAGTGGCATCGAGCCGCTGGCGCTGGCCGACAACGGCGCTCGGGTGCAAGGCACGAGCGTCGAAGGCCACGAGGTGCTGTCGGTGACGGAAGCCGTTCGCCGACATGGTGAGCGCGCGACGTTCGTGGTCACCATCTGGGGCGCCGGGAGTACGCATCGGTTCGCACAGAGCAGGGCACAGCTCGAGGCGCTGGGCGTGCGGGCCGTGAGCGCCTTTCCTCCACTCCTGTGGAAGTACCCGACGGGCGCCCTGCCGCACTACTGTCAGGACTTGCCGCATCTGATGCTCGCGCAGCGCGAGCAGGTGCAGCGTGGGCTCGGCGTCTGGTCCGACGAGAGCTCACGTCGCGAGTACCTGTCGCAGGTGCGGCTTCGCCTGCTCGCGGATTTCGACGGGCTGGCCCACCCTGTCGAACACCCTCAGTACTTTCCGATCGACCTGTTCGAGTATGGTCCTGCCGAGTGCTTCGTCGACTGCGGCGCTTACGATGGTGACACCATTCGCACGCTGCTCGAGCGACATGGCAGCGCCGTCGAGCGGATCATTGCCCTCGAGCCCGACCCGGTGAACGTCGCCGTGCTCGAGCGGTACGTGTCGACGCTGCGCGTACCGTCCGGCATCAGAGTGCTCCCGCTTGCCGCTGGGGCTGCGCACGGTCGTGCCTACATCGAGACGACCGGCACGGCGAGCTCGGCGCTCACGTCCGACGCCTTGGAGGGCACGGCCGCGATCGACCTCGCGCCGCTGGACGAGCTTCTGGAGCACGAACGTCCGACCTTTCTCAAGATGGACATCGAAGGCGCCGAGCCGGAGGCGCTCCGTGGCGCGCGTGAGACGATCGTGAAGCACCGGCCCGTGCTGGCGATCTGCGTCTATCACGCGCAGGACCATCTCTGGAGCATTCCGCTGACCCTGCGCGAGTGGTGCGACGAGTACGACTTCTATCTGCGTCCCCACAACGAGGAAGGATGGGATCTCGTCTGCTACGGCGTCCCTCGGGAACGCTCGCTGGTGCATCCGAGGACGGCATGACCGCGACACGAAACGGCGCCCGTGCGTGCCCCGTCTGCGGCGGCAGCGCCCGAGAGCGCATCTTCCGCCAACAGTTCGCCGAGGTCGAAGCGGTCACGATCGTCAAGGGCTATGACGTGGTGGTGTGCCGCGACTGCGGCGCCGGTTTCGCGGACGACATCCCGGATCAGTCGGCGTTCGACCGCTACTATCGCGACCTCTCGAAGTACGAGTACCACCAGCGCGATGGCGCCGAGTCCGACTTCGACCGGCGGCGACTCGCCATCATCGCCGACATCATCGCGCCGTTCATTCCGCGCACCGACGCGCGCATCCTCGACGTGGGATGCGCCACGGGTCGTCTCCTCGCGTTGCTGCGCGACAAGGGGTTCCCGAACGTCCACGGACTCGACCCGTCGCCGAGTTGCGCGGCGGCGGCGGGGCGGCTCTACGACATCCCCGTGCGTACCACGACCTTATCGCATCTCCACGAGAGCGGCGAGACGTTCGACGTCGTCATCCTGGTGGGCGTGCTGGAGCACATCAACGATCTCGACACGGCACTGCGAGAGGTGCACGACGTACTCTCCCCGCAGGGGATCGTGTACGTGGAAGTGCCGGACGCGCTGGCGTTCACCGACTGGCCGAATGCACCGTTTCAGGATTTCAGCACCGAGCACATCAACTTCTTCTCTCCGGTCTCGCTCGGGAACCTGATGGCACGGCATGGCTTCGTGACGCGATTCTCCGAGCAGAACGCACGGGAACAGAGCTATCGCACGACGATGTCGAACGTCTCGGCAGTGTTTCAGAAGAACGCCGACGCACCGACGGTGACGACCTTCGACGACGGTACGGAAGACGCGCTGCGCCGGTACGTCGAGTCCTGTCGTGTGGTCGAGGATACCCTGAAGAGCCGAGTCGCCGAGCTGACTGACAGCGGGCGGGCCGTCATCGTCTGGGGAGTAGGCACCCACACGGGGCGGCTGATGCAGACGAGCCGTCTCCCCGAGGCGAACATCGTTGCGTTCGTCGAGTCGAACGTGCGCTATCAGGGCCGCACGCTGCACGGGGTGCCGATCATCGCGCCGGAGGCACTGCGAGGACATCCCGAGCCGATCCTGATCTCCTCACGCGTCTTCCAGCACGAGATCGCGAAGCAGATTCGTCACGACCTCGGGCTCGAGAACGAGATCATCACGCTGTACGAGATCTGAGCCGATGCCGCGATGGTCGTGCGTCGCCAGATCGGCGCGTCGAGGATAGCGCGGTGCCCCCCATCGATCCCGCTGACCTCGAAGCGGTCCTGGAAGAGGGACGCCCCGACCTCGAGGACATCCGCGGGCAGCACTTGCTCGTCACCGGCGCGACGGGCTTCGTCGGTTCCTGGTTGCTCGAGACCGCTGCCTACGCGAATCGCGTGACTGGTTTGGGGATCCGCGTCACCGCGCTCGTGGCCCCAGGCGTCGATCTGCGCACGGAGGCACCGCACCTCCTGGCCCTCGACGGCGTGACCTTCATCGAAGGAGACGTCTGCACGATCGATCGCCCCGACATGGTCGCGAAACACCCCGAGCTGGGCGCGATCGACTCGGTAATCCATGCGGCGATCGCCGTAGACGCCGCGACGATCGGTCGCAATCCGATGCCCACTCTGGACTCTGCCGTGGAGGGTACTCGGCGCACGCTCGCTCTGGCCCAGGCAAGTGGAGCGCGCCGCTTCCTGTTCCTCAGCTCCGGCGCCGTTTATGGTCAGGCTCCGCCGGGCCTCGAGCACTTCGCCGAGAGCTATCGCGGCGCACCTGATCCCACGGATCCGGCACAGGTCTATGCGGAGGGAAAGCGGATCGGCGAGATGATGTGCGCGTGCGTCACCCGGGCGTACGGCATGGAGACGGTCATCGCACGCCTCTTCGCGTTCGTCGGTCCTCACCTGCGCCTCGATCGCCACTACGCTGTCGGCAACTTCATGCGAGACGCGCTGTCCGGCCAGCCGATCGTGGTGCAGAGTGACGGTACGGCCATACGCTCGTACCTGTACGCCGGCGACATGGCTACCTGGCTATGGGCGCTCCTTCGGCGCGGCGAGTCGGGCCGCGCCTATAATGTCGGCTCATCCCGCGCTGTGAGCATCGCCCAGCTGGCCGCGCAGGTGGCGGAGTTGGCGGATCCGCCGGTGCCGGTGCAGATCCAGGGTGTCGCTGCGGAGGATGCACCTCGCAATCGCTACCTTCCCGACCTGACCCTCGTCAAGGAATCGCTCGCCGTTCGAGAGACCGTCTCTCTCGAGGATGCTCTCGCTCGCACGATGCGATGGCATCGGCGGCACGCGTGAGCATCGTGGCCAGGCACCCGATCGTGGCCGACGACCTCGAGCGGCTCGCCGCCGAGCCGCGCCCGTGGGAGTCGCTGCGCGGCGGGACGATCCTCGTCACGGGAGGTGCGGGACTCGTCGCATCCTATCTGGTCGAGGCGGTGCTTCGGAAGAACGAAGAGTGGCGACAGCAACGAGCCCGGGTAATCGTAACCGCACGCAATGGCGACGCCGCTCGCGCAAGGTTCAGCGCTTACTCAGATCGGACGGACCTCGAGATCGTCGAGCACGACGCGGCTCTGCCATTGCCGGAGCTGGGCCCGATTCGATTCCTCGTGCATGCCGCGGGACAGGCGTCTCCCACGCGCTTCGGCCGCGACCCCGTTGGCACCTACGCTCCAAACGTGCTCGGTACCCATCATCTGCTCGAGCGTGCTTCTCGCGATCGCGCGTCGGGCATGTTGTTCCTCAGCAGCGGGGCGGTTCACGGTGCTCTCGGACCCGAGGTCGTATCCGTGCGAGAGGATGTCTATGGCGTCGTCGATCCACTGGATCCGCGCTCCAGCTACGCCGAGTCGAAGCGGATGGGTGAGACGATCTGCCGGAGCTGGTTCGTTCAGCGCGGCGTACCGGTGCGCATGGCGCGTCTGGGGCACACGTACGGACCGGGAATGCGACGCTCGGACGAGCGCGCGTTCGCGCAGTTCGTGTTCGATGTGCTCGATGGTCGGGACATCGTGCTCAACAGCGATGGCTCGGCTCAGCGCCCCTACTGCTACCTGCGCGATGCCACCTCCGCGCTGCTTCGGCTCCTGCTGGCCGGTGAGGACGGCGAGGCGTATCTCGTGGCGAATCCGGATGCCTCGTGCTCGATCCGCGAGCTCGCCGAGTTGATCGCCGGACTGGATCCCGATGGTCGCGTCACTGTGCGCCACGCCTCTGGTCCACCTCCAGCGAGCTACGTCCCGAATCGCGATCCTTTCCGGCCCGTGGACATCTCGAAGATTCGTGCGCTCGGCTGGGAGCCCACCACAGGGCTGCGGGAAGGTTTCACGCGAACACTCGAGAGCTACCGATGACCGATCGATCGTCCCTCGTCGACCTCCGCGAGCAGTATCGACGGGGTGAGCTCGACAAGCACGAACTCTCTCGCAGACTGAGCGCGCATCACGCGACCCTGGTGGAGCACGCCGAGTTGCTCGCCGGAACGGACATCGCGCGAATCGAGATCTCACCCTCCGAGGTGTCGTTCGTGTCACGCTTCGGCGGTGCGCGGTTTCCGTGCGACCCCCGTGATCGCGGCCTGCCGCCAGTCGTCGCGCTCGACTTCTGCAGCTACGAGCCCACGGACTTCGCCATGGTGCGGCAGCTCGTGGCGCCGGGCGGGACCTTCGTCGATCTCGGTGCCAACATCGGGTGGTACACTGTGCACGTGGCCCTCGGCGATCCGAGCGCGCGCGTGCTGGCGGTCGAGCCGATCCCGGCGTCGTACCGATGGCTCACCCAGGCCGTCGCGCGCAATTCGCTCGCCAACGTGACGACGCTGAACGCCGGAGTCGCGGCGGAGCCCGGCGAGATAGAGCTGTGGCTCGACACCGGAATCTCCGGCGCCGCATCCTCGGCCCCATCATCCGGCACGGAGGGTCTCGAGCGCTTGACGTGTCCAGCAGTCACGATCGACGATCTCGTGACGACTCACGACGTCGTTGCGAGCTTCATCAAGATCGACATCGAGGGCGCCGAGCTGTTCGCACTGCAGGGTGCGGAGCGCGTGCTCTCCGAGCAACGGCCGATCGTATTCGCCGAGATGCTGCGCAAGTTGACGCGTCCCTTCGGCTACCATCCGAACGACATCATCGCCTTGATGCATCGGCATGGCTACCGGTGCTATCACGCCGTCGGCACGACGCTGGTCAACTTCACCGCCATGACAGAGGAGACGACGGAGACCAACTTCTATTTCCTGCACCCCGACGCACACGGACCGATGCTCGCACGACTCGTCGACGAGCGCGCCGGCTAGAAGTTCAGTCGCTCGGCTTCGAACACGAGCGGACGGTTCTTGACGTAGGTATAGATCGCACCGACGTATTCGCCGACGACGCCGATGAAGATCAGTTGGATCGCCGACAGCAGGAAGAAGCCGATCACGAGCGGCGCGATGCCCAGCGTGAAGCTCTGCCACCAGATCAGCTTCGCGATGAGGTAGCACAGCCCGACGAACATGCTCAGCAGGGCCGTTGCCACGCCCGTGAGCGTCGCGATGCGGAGCGGGACCTTGCTGTGAGTCACGATTCCCTGAAGCGCGACGTCGAAGAGCTGGTACGTGCTGATCTTGCTCTTCCCCTGTGCGCGCTTCGCCTGCCGATACGGGATTCGCACGACGGGATAGCCGATCTCGGCCACCAGGCCACGGAGAAACGGGTAGGGGTCGGCGATGCGCCGCATCGCGAGGATCACTCGCCGGTCGAAGATGCCATAGCCCAGCGCCTGATGAACGACCTCGACGTCGGCGACGCTCGCAAGGAGCCTGTAATACGCATCGCGTATCCGATACATCAACCAGCTCTCGGCACTTTCGTTCTTCACGCCCAGTGCGACCTTCGCACCCGCTTCCCACGCCGCGATGAACTGAGGGATGAGCTCCGGCGGATCCTGAAAGTCCGCTGCCATGCCGATGACGGCATCCCCCTCGGCCTGCAACAGCCCGTGCACGGGTGAACGCACCGGACCGAAGTTGCGGGTGTTCAGGATCACCTTGACGTTTGGATCCTCAGCCGCGATGGCGCGCAGGATGTCAGGCGTCCCGTCCTTCGAACCGTTGTCGATGAAGAGGTGCTCGTAGCGGTACTGAGGAAGGGCGGCGAATTCGCCCTTCACCGCGAGGTAGAGCGCGCGTACGTTCGGCTCCTCGTTGTAGCACGGAGTGACGACGGTGATGAGCGGAGAGGGCATGACGATCAGTGAAGGGAAGAGATGCGCACTACCGGTTGCTCGATCAGGGACGGCCCAGGGGAGTCGACGGAGTCGCGCCGAGTATTCCTTGATGGTGGCGTCGGAAGCCCAGCACTGCGAGAGGGAGCGCCAGACACAGCACGAGTAGAACGTACGTCACGATCGTCCCGATCGTGGATGCCCGCGTCGCGACGAGAAGCGTCCCGCTCGTGACGCCGATCGCGCCCGCGAGGGCCATCTCCATGAGCGGCTCCTCGCGCCATGCGCGAAGGTAGCTGCCGAGCGCCTGGATCAGCAGCCAGCCGAGGTTTCCTGCTCCGAGCAGCGCGATACCAAGCGGCGACATCGCGCGCGAGGCGAGGGACGGCGCCACGACGCCAAGGAGACTGATGACCGCAGTGGCCCCCGCGACTCCCACGACGAGCACGACAGCGGCCTGCAGGGTCGCCGACCGCGCAAGGTGTCGAAGCTCCGCGCGCGCTCCGCTGGCGAGCAACGCACCGTAGCGCGGATAGCGAGCCGACAGCCAGGAGCTGGCGAGAGTCAGCGGCGCGGTGGCGATTGCGAGGCTCATTCCCACCACACCCGCCGCGGCGGGACCGTGCGTGACGAGCATGATCGGAGTCAGCGCCTGTGGCGCGGCCCACCAGGCGAGCCAGCTCGCGCCAGTGCGCCACTGCGCGCGTCCGAGCCCGGCATGAACATCGGTGGGTACGTCGAGCGCGCGCCGAGCCATCGACAGGAGACCCGGGTACACACGGGCCAGCCAGACTCCCGCGACGCTCAGCCACAGGATGGCGAACGCTGCGACGCCCCATAGCGCGCCCCACCGCGGCAGCACGAGCCAGAACACCATCAGCGATAGCGTGACCTGCGCGAGTCGCATTCGCTGCACGCTGAGGAGCCGGCCGCACCCCTCGATCGTGCACAACAAGGGGATCAGTGGGAGATAGGCCGCCGTGCAGCCAATCGTCACGAGCCACGGCATCAACGGCGCAGGCTGAATGGAACCTCCGCGCACCTGTAATAGCCATGCGCCAGCCATGCCGCCCACTACCAGTAACACTGCGGCGACGCGGAGGTACCATCGGCGACTCTCTCTGAGCAGCGCGTGGATCCGCTGCTGTGCCGCGGCATCGCCGACAAGCCTTCCACGCACGTCCCACGAAATCAGTGGTGACTCGTGACTCGCGAACTGCACCAGCATCCCGCCGACGCCAAGCTCCATGAGCTGCGTCAATGCCTGCACGTTCCAGAAGATGAAATAGAACCCCTGTTCGTCGAGCGGGCGCCGCGTCGCCACGAGCCAGAGCGTGACCGGAGCACCGATCAGAGCGACGAGCCGTGTCGTCAACACCAGGGCGACGCTCCGGTCGAATGACCGCGGCGTCACCGCCGTATCCACGGCGTCAACCCCAACCGCAACAGCTCCCCATCCCTCACCTCCATCACCTGCCCCGGATACGCCGCTTCGATCGCCGCCCGCCCCTCCTTCGTCAGCAACCGCGCCGCCAGCACCACCGGCTGCCCCTGCAGATACGGATCGTTCCGCACCAGATCCCGACCGTACCAGATCGAATCTCCGTACACCAGCACCACCCGCGCCGGTCTGCTGGCCAGGTGCCGGTACGCCACCGCGTACGGCCGGATGAAGCGCTCCCCCTGCCAGAACCTCAACGGCACCTGCACCAGCAGCGCGATCGCGAAT
>Ga0126306_10002092_pt1 | contig 11119 bp, 10 predicted proteins | sample Plot27_FD_92592 | JGI IMG/M metagenome (GOLD analysis project Ga0126306, IMG submission 92592) | Serpentine soil microbial communities from UC McLaughlin Reserve, CA, USA - Plot27 | ecosystem: Environmental > Terrestrial > Soil > Grasslands | place: USA: UC McLaughlin Reserve, Lake County... | reverse complement strand
GGAGGAGACGGAGAGGATGGAATAACAGATACAACGCCACTGGAGACTACTGTACCAAGTAACGTTAGTAGTTGAAGATACTAGCGCAGATGGTGGTCAGGTAACATAGGTAGGAACACCACATTATGATGGTTATGGTACTGGAATGCTATAAGATGGCAGTACGATCAAACGAGATGAAGTTGGAGTCAGTACTGCGAGACATTCTGTCCGACAATTGCTAAAATTTGTGCTTATTTTAATACCATATTTTCAGAATAAGTAGGAATGGACTGGGTGGGATTTGAACCCACGACCTAAGCAGCTCTCTATTATCGTTCCGTAGCCTTGAATGGAAAGAAGCTTGTATAGAATCTATCAATTGAATGGTTCTCTCTGCTCTTCTCTATAAGAGAAATAACTGCCTGGGCTGAAACACTTTCTTAATGCTTGGATGTGTGTCTCTATTGCTAGTTATCGTACAACAAGTACTGAGCACGGAGAATATGTCACGACCTTAGATGCAACGCTTCCCAGTAAAGCCTTACTCATTCCTGACCTGCCCTTTGTACCTACCACAATTAGGTCTATACCTTTCTCTTTAGCATATCTTATTATCTCATCTGCTGCAGAGACGGAGGAGGTCTCGACCATTTCTGTATTAATCTTCATGCCATGACCCTTTGCCATTTCAGCAACATTACCAAACATCTGGCTGGCATCCTGCCTTCCTATTCTGATAAGTTGCTTTCTTGTATCAGAAGGGAGCATTTTGAATATTGGCGGAAGGTCTATCACATTTATGACAAAAACCTCTGCTTCATTATTATTTTTGGCTAGGGAGATGGCATAATCTGCCGCATTCATTGAGCTGTCAGAGCCATCTATAGCTACTAGGATTTTGGATGGTTTTTTTGGTTTCAAATCAGATGTCATTTGCTCTATGTATTATAAAGGAGTAGAGCAGCAGGGAGAGGGATATCTACAAAACATGATTATTATTACTTTAAGATGGACGAGGAATTACTGTCGTTTCTTCTGTTTCAAATCTTTCTGATACAGCAGCATTTATTTTCGTTAGTATTTCATGGGCTTCTTTCAGGGTCAAATTCTTATCTAGGACTACATGAAGTTGTGCTGATAAGGCATGACCTAGAGGTCTTATTAGCACATCATCTACATTTACATCAAACTTTTGCTTGACAAATCTTGCAATCTGGTCTTCCATCTCGGGGTTCTTGACTGCATCTACCAAGACAAGTGTGGACTCTTTAAATGCAGTGTACGCCATATAGAAAATGTATCCAGCTATTATCATACTACCTATACTATCCATGTATGGTATCCCAAAGTATCCAGCCAAAACACTGCCAAATCCAACAAATGAAGCACTACCATCTTTGATAGAGTTCTTGGCATCTAAATTGAGTGAAATAAGGTTGTATTTCTTTGCAACATTTCTCACTCTAAAGGCTCTATGTAAAGATACGCTTCCTGCCGCAACTAGTGTAATCATTGTAATTTCAGGGTTTGTCACCTGCACGGGATGCAGTATTCTTTCATAAGCATGATAGACTATGAAAGCGCCAAGCACTACTATTACCACAGCTGCCACAAATGCGGCGAAACTTTCAATCTTGGCATAGCCGAAGTGAAATAGCCGACTCTTGGGTTTGTGCAACATTGTTATGCCAAACCATACTATGAATGAAACAAGGGCATCAGCCATTGAATCCAAGCCATCTGCAAACAGAGTCAGGCTACCTGTTGTGGTAGAGATAACAACTTCTGCGATACCTATGCCTAATAGTGTCCATACAGAAACCCACGCAGCACGCTTTCCTTCTTCGAAAGCCTTCGACTTATTATTATTAATCAAGAATATACGGTTATTACTTAGATAATAGCTGCCAGTTAATTACCATTCTGTTAGCTTCACCGCTTCTTTTTTCACTCTCTCATTACTTAATGTACGAAAGTAACAACCACTATATACAGGAATATGAAGGGCTTCCTCTTGCATATTTAATATGTAATCTGCTCTCACTCAGTTAGAGTGCTCATGAAATTTAAGTGCCTAGTTACAACCTGATTCTCTGCATTGAAGTTGAACAAAAAAGATTAGCTCCTCCTTCACGATTATTCTCGCTCTCGCTGCTTTACGCTTTCTCAGACAACGAGGAAGCTAATTTTTCTATATTTTTATAGAAAAACCTTAGATATTGTCTAATGCATTACTAGACATTCTGTCCGACAACATCCTAAAACAACCTCAATTCAATCCCGTAATCTACTAGATTGATAAAAATGGACCGGGTGGGATTTGAACCCACGACCTCAGCCAGTTTTACGCTTTACCCTCTTCGGTTATGCGGATGTTGTTTTTCATTCTTCGCTGTTGCTATCATCGCAGAAAGTATCCTGCTACGATAATGACGATATGCCCAATGCTTATACCATCCCGAGCGGACTATAATTCCTGGTAAAACTGAAAATGCGGGAATAGGTCCCTCAAGTATAACCAGTATGATACGATGCTTCTTTTGAAGCTTCACAACTCCATCACAATCGTCCCTTTGTGTAAGAGCTTTAACACAATCCTCCTCTTGGTGAATCTGGAGAATCTCATCTATTCTTTTCTTATTTTCCTAATGTGACTTATGCTTATCCATGTAATCATGACAATCCTTATAATAGTCTAAAATATCTCTACGCAGTTTGTCCCATTCATCTCTCATGTTAGCAGGCTCTTCGTATTTTTCTTTTTCTTTAGGGGGATAATAACCCTCAAGCTCTGTACCAATCGCCTTGTTTTTAACTTTGAATACTCTGATCTTCTTCTCTAATTCTAATTCTTTGTCATCCTTGAGTCCACTTAGAGACTCAATCAATGTCATGATGCTCATGACGTTATTACTTATACGCTGTATGAGGTCGACTTTGATTTCCAGACCCTTCTGAGGGGTTTGCCATATGCTAGTAAAATAGGGAATCAGCAAAGCTGAAGCTGCTGCCCCAGTAACTATTGGGATGATATCTTCTAGTAATGTCACATCCACTTTTCGCTGTTGGTAGTCATTGTTCCTGCATCTTTATCAGTTTTGCAGGTATATTGTCAAGGTCTGGCTATCTTCTTTCTTCACCTAGCCGTAAATCCGAATTTTGACTTTAAATCAGTCCTTGCTATGTTCTTACGTTCTTACCTGATGGATTACAGAATATACTGAGAGTGTATTAATCATATGAAGAGGATGACCATTCTTATTAGGGCGATTGATGATGACTAAATATCACCGAATCCTAGTGCTTCTTTGATTCTTTAACATCGGCTTTATTCTTATGATATTCCTTCTTCTTGTAGTTAGACTGCTAACAGCAAAGTGAAATGCTATTAGTGGAGCGAACAGGGCTATAGTTAGTGCTGCCAGCCTTGGGTCGTTAAGACCAAAAAAGAGGTATAGTGTTATTCCAGCACCAGTCAGGATTTCAATCCATGTACATGTGCAGAGCTCAAAGGCAATTTTCTTCAGTAGTGGTCTTTTTTCTATTTGCAAACTGTATAACACCTTTTTGCTTTTCTTTATTCGGCTTATCCACTCTTGCGTAATTCATATTTTATCCTCCGCTATATTATCGAGCTTCAGTGAAACAGAATTGATGCAATACCTCTTTCCCGTAGGATGAGGGCCGTCATCGAAGAGATGGCCAAGATGAGACCCACATTTGTGGCATAGCACTTCAATTCTTTGCATTCCATAGCTAGTATCTAACTTAAGATCAAGGTTATGAGGGTCGATTGCTGCCCAAAAGCTAGGCCATCCTGTTCCAGAGTCAAATTTTGTTTCAGAATTAAAGAGCTTATTGCCACAACAAACACAGCGGTAAATGCCGTCTTCTTTGCAATTCCAATACTTACCTGTAAATGGATACTCCGTACCTTTCAGCCTACAGACATCATACTGCTCTTTGTTAACTCTTGTTTCCATTCTTCGTTAGTCTTTGATACCATTTTAGGTTCCTCAGTCATATTTTTTCTCTCTCACAAATATCAAATCTCATCCTTAATATTAGAAGATATTTCCAAATCGTATCCAGATCTTTTCCAACTTCTAAAATAGTCTAGAGGGATATCGAGCTACCGCTGAGGCTGAAGTTCTGCACTACCAAATAGCACTGAAAATGCTTGACACCAGATAAGGACACTATTATATTTTGAAAAGTCTGTACCTCCTGGTATATCATAATTCTGGTTTCCAATATTGCCCTTAAGCCTGCCAAGGTTAACAAAATCGGATGCACTGTTGTCGGTTGCCAGGTAGACGTACAAGTCAGGCCCGTTTGTAGCCTTGAAATTTTCAAGTCTTAGGATCATGTCAGTGTTATCTAATTGAATCACCTTAGCCATACCTTCAGCATTATGTATCCCGTCATTGACACCGACAAATTCACCTATGAACGAAGATGTGTATCCTAAGGTAGTTGCTGCTGCCTGTGTCATATTCTCATTAACAGTACTGCCATTAGTCTGAGCAGCACCTCTCAGTATAGCATTCTTTTCTTCTGTGGCCATCTGTTGTCCTTTTTCTACTCTTTCCTCCTCATTGTTCGTTGACATAAATTCTCGGAATTTCTGTAAGTCGTTAACACTGCTACTAGTTGGAAGAGGTTCATTAACGGTAGTATTTATGAACAATGGAGATACCGTATAGATGCCAACTGAAATTGCAATTGCACCAATTATGATTATAACGATTATAGCTTTCTTATTCATAGCATAACTGTATGAACGAATTATTTGGGCTTTATGCAGTAGAACATCAATTGATGGGAGAGGAGTCATTATCTATTATTATCTATCAACTTGGTAATACAAGAAATGTACTCTCTGCTCTAGAGAATGTATGGATGTAATAAGCCAAAACTCCGATTGCTTGCTTGCATTATTCACCTGAATGAACTTGGTATAGATCTGGAAAAAAGTATTAATTCAAAATTTGTGTTAGATACATCATATGGTGAGTGAAAATAAAATCAAAACTCTTCAGCTAGCGACCTTTGCAGCTGGTTGCTTTTGGGGAGTTGAGGAATCCTTCAGAAAGATAAAGGGTGTCAAGTCAACGATGGTTGGCTATACTGGAGGTCAACGTGCCAACCCCACCTACAGAGATGTATGCACTGATTTGACTGGACATGCAGAAGCAATCCAACTGCAGTATGATCCAGAGGAGGTCACTTATGAAGACCTTCTAAAGGTGTTCTGGTCAACACACAATCCAACAACTAAGAATAGACAAGGACCAGATGTCGGCTCACAGTATAGATCTGTGATTTTCTATCATACTCCTGAGCAGGAATTATCTGCAAGAAGATCAATAGAAGAACTCGAAAAATCTGGAAGGTTTAGGAATAGGATTGTGACCGAAATAGTACCTGCCAATACCTTCTACAAGGCGGAGGAATATCATCAAAAATATTATGAAAGGAGAGGAGGTGGCTCTTGCTACTTTTGATTGAAGATCATGTACTTCGTTCCGAATACTTTTGACACAGTTGCATTTGTGCGGTTCGGTAGTGGGATTTGTACCCACGACCTCAGCAATGCAGCTGTTCATTGTGTTAGAAGTTGCTGTTTATTGTTATCGTGGTCATCTCTTATGCAATTGTGCCTTAATCCACAGGTTTTCAAATATTGAAACATAACTAAAGACAGTGGCTTCACTATTAGAATAGGTAGCCAATCCTATAGCTTCATCAGATGTTTCTCTTGAATCATCCTTTAGTTCTACTGTCAAATACGAGCTTTTGTCGGCTATCAGTGTTGTTAGTTTATTTTGGAAAGTCTGTTTAATTACTCTAATATCAATTCCTGCATCTTTCATTTGTTGAATTCTTTTGCTTAATGCATCATTGTTATCATCATTATCGCCCATAGGCACTAAAATTCTAATCTTTACATCATGCAGCTTCGCCGACTCCTTTAACAGTTCTAATGCTCCCGCTTTCTCTTGACGGCAAAATGCATTGGTTGTGGAGAAGAGTATGAGTATTTCTTCTTCGGCCTTTTTGATAAGGTCAAATCCGAGTTTCTGTATTTCAGATGGGTCTCTGATAGTTTCAACAAATTCCCTTTTTGCTCCTTCCTCTATCTCTTTGAATCTCTGTTTGGCTGGAATTGCCTTATTCCATAACATATCGAAGAAAAATTGCTGCTGCTCTACAAATTCCTTGGCGGTGCTATAAATCACATGTGTTAAGGGTTTTGCTTCCTGTCCAATTGCATAACCTGCATAAAATGACTCACCTACTGCAAAGTTTCCTTTAACTCCATCTAGATGTCGAACCTCACTGTCAACTTTGCAGAGGTAAAAGAATAAGCGTAAAAAAACGCACAGAAAAAAATCCCCAGTAAGTGAGAAACATCCCTTGCACCAAACTAATTGCAGTTAGTTAATCTGTTAAAAAATCGACGGGTTCTACTATCAGCCGGAACACTGGAGTCATCAGTAAATTGTTCTATTCGTATTTGGGCTCGCCTAGAATTTCATTCTGTTCTTCAGGCCTTAGGTCCTTTATCAGCGATATTCCCTTCCATACATTCCTTCGTTTTTCCTTACGTCCTCCTCGTTGTGTGGGGTCAATATGGTAAAGCCCAGCCAGTTCCCTGGCGAATCCTATCAAGGTGTTGATAGATGGGAGGCGATGTTTTTTGCAATAATCTCTAAAGTCTGCAAAGAGTCGGTCTTTATCTCCTTCGTATTCTGCTCCTATGACACAATTATTCTCAACCCATGCTATCGTAGGCCTGGCCTTGCGCATGTATTCTTCCATGATTCTATTGATGTCGTTTGTCCTTGCTCCACCTGAGAAACCGCCCTGCCCTAGCATTTTACCAGCCGCTTGGACTGCTAAATACAGTAAATCGTCCAGTTCGTTTTCATCGTCTTTTATCTCCTGTAAAAGGTTTCTATTAATCACCACGGTCTTTGTCTTATCTAAGAATTGTTTCTTCTTCATTGCAAACAACTGGAGAACCCAACGCTTGTAGTATGCTTCATCTGTCTCATTCTTTGGGAGCGGGGGAGTGTTGACGCTAACATGTATTTTGCATCTTGGTACAAATGAAAATGGGTCCTTACTCTTCTTCTCTGCGCTGGTATCGTCGCCACTTACGAGCATTTTAAAAGTCTCTACATCCTCTAGTCTTGAATTGGAGATGTCAGCACAGGTATTGGCAAGTTTGCCATAAAGGTCGGCCTTCGCAAATCTGTTTATTGTAAGTTCCTTTAGAGTCTTGTTAGCACAGTTTTTCTTTCCTAAGAATGCTTCGGTGATATCAACATGAGTGCTCTTCCCAGCATCTGGGGGTCCTGTGTTCATCAAAGCTTTTTGAAATCTATTATCGCCTATCAGGTCATAACCCCAGAACTCAATGGAGAGTATGATATCCTGTGGTTCTAGCACATTACACAAGTATTCAAAGACAATCTTTTTGCACAAGAATTGGCTCCCCTTTGGTCTAGATGTGAGTCTTTGTTTCATTTCTTGAGGTGTGTAATAGTTATGCGGTATCTGTGTCAAAGAGGGATATTTGTCAGGGTCGTGGGGCAATCGTTCACCTGTGCGCAAGTCTACGATTCCATTCTTGACATTTAGAAGCAGAGGGTCCTTGTCAAATTTCTCTCGCTCTGTATATGTCATTATCTTGATACGCTCAATTATTTCCCTTCTGCGTGCGTTCTTTATCTTGGAAGATCCAAGCTCTTCTAACACTGTATTAATGCGCTCTTCGCCTTCCTTGACAAATACGCCGCCGTTCTCCCAAACAATTTCTTTTGTATCGATAAAGGTTCTGTATTTGCCTAGACGAAGAATTTCTTTTATGAGTGTATCATTTACATCAAGATGTTCATCAGCTTGTTTTTGTCTACGTAACCAAGCTCCAGGACGATTATCTAATAAAATACCTGGTTCAGAGCTAGAGTTCTCGAAGTCATCTTCTTGCTCATAACTAATCTCGTCAACATCGTCATCATCAAACATAACAGCTTTGGTTTTCTGTTTTTCAGCAATTGTAGTAGTATCAGTAGCAGTAGTAGGAGGAGAGTGGGGAGGAGGTGGATTGAGTATCTGGCATATACGTGCGTATGCTTCTCCCCTCTTTAGATATTCATCAGTATTATCAATGTCTGCATAACTAGTTACAAGCACCTCATGAAGCCCACTTTTTCCTTTGACATGCTCTAGTGGTTTATCATATGTGTTGTCAATTACATCAAGTGATTTTGGTAAGTCCTCATCTGAATAGCCTGATTTACTGCAAAAGTCAGTGATAAACGCTCTAGCAATCTCTTGTGTAAAACCACCTAACCTGAACATCCCAGACAGATAGAATACTATGTCGTTTCGAGTGCCAGGTGTGTAATAAGGTCGAAGCCAGTACAGCAGTTCCTGCATTCGCTCGGGGTTGAGAGTCCTAAGTCCACCAGACTCAGATATGTTCCCAGCTTGAGGGACATATTCAACTCTAGGTGGTTGATTGCTTAGTAGTCTTGTCAATTCATTAAGTTCCTGTCTTGTGATTAGACTGGGGTCCTTGCCATTCCATTCATAGCGGTTACCACTTTCATGAATCGAAGGTGGTAATACAATATAACCGCCATTGCCCTTTAACTTAATCTCTGAGTGTTCTTCGCCATCAGTCCACAGAAGCTTTGAGCCGCCTATATCAATAGGTTCTTCGACTCTGAAGATTATGTGCATGCCTCCGCTTCCTGTCTTGGTTACCATAGTGTTATCAAATGCAACTTTAAGATTGGTGGACATCTTCATTCTTGCCTGTTCGACTCTTGTTCTAGCTGTTGGACCATCTATGTCAAATGCGACAATCTTTGAAACTGAGCCCGTAACTATAGCTACGTTGTAATTTGGATTCTTGGAAAACCAGCGCTCAATCTGTATTTTGCTTGGCCGCATAATTTGGTAAAGCTCCCATTTTACAGCAGGTTTTTCCTGCCTTCTGCAGGCTCGTTCTTCAAAACAATGACACAAAGGTCCATGCCATGATAACAGAGAGCATAATCTTTTGGAGTGTTGAGAGCTGCAGATGTCATGGCGCTCACCACTCACCCAGGTGTGATGTAGCTGAATCAATAGGATTCTTAGTTATCCTATGACACCTGCAACAGCAGATGAACCGTTTTTGTAATATTTCGCTGATATAATTCCCAGTACACTCTTTGCAGGGTGCTAAACATCTGTAGATATTTGCTGTAGCAAAGTGCTGCTGTAGATGATGCGATGATGGTTGAGCAGGAGGAGAAATAGGAGGTGGAGAAGATACATCAGTGGTTGTCATCTTGTCGATCCTCCACTTTCTTCCTTCTTGCTGTCTTGAGTAGTAGGTTTGTGACTATATTGTTGAACGAATCGCCGAATGAACCCAGACTTCTTAGTGTATGATAATTGTTGTCATCGATTGCAATTGTGTGCATCTTATTTGAAATGTAGTTTTTGTTCATGCCACATACTTTACAAGACTTAAAGGAGAGAACTATTGATAGATACCTACAAATTTGCTTCCAAAAAGCGTCATATGTCCAAGGTGTCGTAAGAGAGGATTCTTGACACTACGCTGGGTTAGAAGCAGCCGAGACTGGAAGGGTGTAGCACCAAATCCAATATCACATTGGATAGATGAGCCTCTTCTGAACCCCCTAGCAGCCAATGGTCAGAGAGAGCCTACTACTACAAAACGCAAAAGAAACTTACTTAGGTATACTCCTACTTGGCACCTCTACATTGGCCATTATGATTCAGAAAAATACAGCGAAGCGATGGAAAGATACAAGAAAGGTAGGCTAAAATCACGCCCAAATGGGCGTAGTTGGCATAAAGTGCGCTATAGTGCAGTTGAAGAAGAAGCACAGTCAGATCTTGATATATTAATGTCTAAATACGACTTTGACCTTCGAGACCTCAGGAACGAAGAAAGAGAAAGAAAGGAAGATTTCCTCTTGAAACGAGGAATCTTGTAATATCCCTTTAAAATCCTCTCTATTTGGATGAGTAAGCTTCCATTAGTGAATATGACGGATACGCATTGAAGGACAAGTCTCTACCATGCCCTAACCTTTTTTTCTGCTATCATATGCGTGCTAATTTGAGGAAGAAGTTGAAGGAGATGGCAGTTCCTTTTTGATAATCCCTTGTGCATACAGTACCCTGTATAGCTCGTCGACCTGCTGCTTTAGCGATAGGTTCTCTGCCATCACATGCTCAGTCTTTGTTTCCATGTCTGCGCCTTTAGATTCTAGCCCTGTTATATCTAGGAAAGTAAGATAACGCTCAATCTTTCTAAACAGTTCAGCCTTTTCACTATCTTTTTTACGCCAATAAGTGCTGCCTGCATGACCTATGAACCACTCTGAAAAATCCTGATATCCCAAATCACTTATTGTAGTCTTTACAAAGCGCCTAAAGGAATGAAAGGTTATTTCCCTTCTGCCCTTATTACCATTCTCTCTATTGCCAAAGCCTATTCGGTCAAGCGTCCTGGCAAAATCTTCGTCCATATGTACATAGAGACTTTGGAGACTGGATCTTTGTCTTCCTCGTGGCATAGCGAAGAACATATCATCAGGGCTGAGGTCAGGTTCTACCCATTGTGATATTGTTCTGTTACCATGACTGCCACTTCTGTTGTCATCATCATCTCTACTACTGCTACTAATATTACTATGGCTCACAACTTTTGTTATTCGGCGGGGTCTGTACTTGAAATCAATCCAAGCTTTGCACTGTTCTACCAATTCTCTTGTCAAAAATACATAGCGGTCCATGCGTGTCTTTGTGAATTCACCTCGTATTCTCACAAAGGCTTGATGATTATTGTTGTTTTTATTATCCTCACCAAAATCAAAATCCTTATACCTCAATGCCAACGCTTCAGTCGCTCGCATACCAGTCGCTGCAAGCACCATCACATATGTCTTGAGTTTAATATCAGAGCATTTGAGTAGGATTTCACGTATCTCCTCTTTCCCTATGGGTTCTTTGCGGCGTACAATAGGCTTGGGTAACCGCACTCTCAACTTGAATTTGCGAGGGCTAATTTCTATATCATGGTATTCAAGAAAATTTC
>Ga0126306_10002091_pt1 | contig 11121 bp, 14 predicted proteins | sample Plot27_FD_92592 | JGI IMG/M metagenome (GOLD analysis project Ga0126306, IMG submission 92592) | Serpentine soil microbial communities from UC McLaughlin Reserve, CA, USA - Plot27 | ecosystem: Environmental > Terrestrial > Soil > Grasslands | place: USA: UC McLaughlin Reserve, Lake County... | reverse complement strand
GCCTTTGCCGGCTTCCTTCGCGCCGTAGAGCGCGTCGTCTGCGCGCTCGAAGAACGACTTCGAATCGTCGTCCCGGGCCAGCTCGGCCACGCCGGCCGACAGGCGGATCCGGCCCGCGTCACCGGTCGGGCGCTGAGCCAGCTCCTCCTGCAGTCGGGCGTACAGCTGCTCGGCCTCCTGCATCCCGGACTCCGGGAGGATGACCGCGAACTCGTCGCCGCCGACCCTGCACGCGATGTCGGCCGACCGCACGACCGAGCTGATGACGTCGGCTGCGTCCGCCAGGACGGCGTCGCCCGAGAGATGACCGATCCGGTCGTTGATCGCCTTGAAGTCGTCGAGGTCGAAGATGATCAGCGCGAGCCGGCGGTCGTAGCGGTGGGCACGTGCGACCTCGCGCGCGAGCGTGTCGTGGAAGTAGCGCCGATTGTGCAGGCCCGTCAGCGCGTCGAGGTCGGCGAGCTGCCGCGCCTCGCGGAAGCGGCGCGCGTTCTCGATCGCGGGGCCGGCACGCTCGGCGAGCTCCTCAAGGTCGCGGCGGTCGTCGCGCGAGAACGTGCGCGAGGGCGAGCGGGTGAACACCGTCAGCATCCCGATGGTCGACGCCTCGCCCGGCAGAGGAACGGCCAGGCCGGCGCGGATCGGGTCGGCGCCGGGCGAATCCGCGTCGCCGTTCGCCGGCTCCGAGTAGTCGTACGAGATCGCGACCGAGCGCACCTGCCGCCCGTCGGGTGGGCCGGCGACCGCCTGGCGCTCCGCCTCCTCGGCCGACAGCCCGAGCGTCGCGACGATCGGCTTGCTCAGGCCGCCCGTCCCCGCGATCGCGACGAGCGCCGCGTCCGCGCCGGGGGTCGCGCCGGCGGCCTCGAGCACGCGGGTCAGGACCTCGTCGAGGTCGATGGAGCCCGCGAGCTCGCCGAAGTGCTTGTTCCGGCGATCGGTCTCGTTCGAGCGGTCGAGTGCATCGGTCAGCTCGCGGAAGAGGCCGTCCATGCGCGCGTTCAGGTCGCGTACCGCGAGCGCGAGCTCTGTGCTCGACTCGGCCGCCGTCGCCTCGGGCCGACCTCGACGGACGAGCAGCATGACGACGATCACGAGCCCGAGCGTGACCAGGGCAGCGCCCAGAGCGACGAGTGCGGTGGTCACCGCTGCGCTCCGCGTTCGTGATGGCTCCGTCTGGACATCGAGCTCACCCTAGGCCGCATCGCCTGGGTCGCCAGGCCGCCGATCTCACTGTAATCGCACTTTGCGCCGACCGCTATGAGTTGTAAGCAAGAAACGCGCCCAAATCGGGCGAAAAAAGGAGGCCACGGGACGATTTGACGCCCCTGCAGCCTTTGCTACCCTTCGTCGTCCGGTTGGCTGGGCCGGATGGCCCGCCGACCTTTCTTGTGTCCGAGCACGAAAACGGGAGTCCATGCCGACTGTCAATCAACTTGTGAGGAAAGGCCGCGTCTCGCCCAAGGCGAAGACGAAGACGCCTGCCCTTCGCGGCGCTCCGCAGAAGCGGGGGGTCTGCACGCGCGTGTACACGCACACGCCCAAGAAGCCGAACTCCGCGCTGCGCAAGGTCGCGCGCGTCCGGCTCACGAACGGCATGGAGGTCACGACCTACATCCCCGGCGAGGGCCACAACCTGCAGGAGCACTCGGTCGTGCTCGTCCGCGGCGGCCGCGTGAAGGATCTTCCGGGCGTGCGCTACAAGGTCATCCGCGCCGCGCTCGACACGGCCGGCGTCGGCGACCGTCGCCAAGGCCGCTCGAAGTACGGGGCCAAGAAGCCGAGCTGAGCTGATGCCACGCCGCGCCGAAATCCAGGTCCGCGAGCTCTCTCCGGACCCCGTGTACAACTCGCGCCTCGTCACGCAGGTGATCAACAAGGTGATGCTGGACGGCAAGAAGTCCACCGCCGAGAAGATCGTCTACGACGCGCTCGACCGCGTCGGCGCCAAGAGCGGCAAGCCGCCGCTGGAGGTGCTCGAGCAGGCGGTCAAGAGCGTCACGCCCGTGCTCGAGGTCCGTTCGCGCCGCGTCGGCGGCGCCAACTACCAGGTGCCGGTCGAGGTGCCTCAGCGCCGCGCGCGCACGCTCGCCGTGCGCTGGCTCGTCCAGTACGCGCGCGAGCGCCGCGAGAAGCACATGGAAGAGAAGCTCGCGAACGAGATCCTCGACGCGCTCAACCAGCAGGGCGGCGCGTTCAAGAAGAAGGACGACATCTACCGGATGGCGCAGGCCAACAAGGCCTTCGCGCACTACAGGTGGTAACCGGGATGGCGACCGCTACAGAAACCGGGGCGCGTAGCGCACTGGATCGCGTCCGGAACATCGGGATCATGGCGCATATCGACGCGGGCAAGACCACGACGACCGAGCGGATCCTCTATTACACCGGCCGGACCCACAAGATGGGCGAGGTTCACGAGGGCGCCGCGACGATGGACTGGATGGCCCAGGAGCAGGAGCGCGGCATCACGATTACGTCTGCCGCGACGACGGCGTTCTGGCGCGATTTTCGCATCAACATCATCGATACGCCCGGCCACGTGGACTTTACGATGGAGGTCGAGCGCAGCCTGCGCGTGCTCGACGGCGCGATCGCCGTCTTCGACGCGGTTGCAGGCGTGGAGCCGCAATCGGAGACGGTCTGGCGCCAGGCTGACCACTACTCGGTCCCGCGCATCGCGTTCATGAACAAGATGGACCGTGTCGGGGCGGATTTCTTCGCCGCCGTCCAGACGATGGTCGACCGCCTCGGCGCGCGCCCCGTGCCGGTGCAGCTGCCGATCGGCCGCGAGGACAAGTTCCGCGGCGTCGTCGACCTGATCGAGATGAAGGCGATCGAGTACACCGACGACCTCGGACAGGACTTCGAGGTCGGCGAGATCCCGGCTGAGCTCGTCGAGCAGGCCCAGGAGTACCACCACCAGCTGATCGACGCCGTGGCCGACCACGACGACGAGCTGCTGGAAACCTACCTCGAGGACGAGTCCGCGGTGACGCCCGAGATGCTCAAGCGTGCGGTCCGCGCGGCCACGCTGGATATCTCGATCACGCCGGTGCTCCTCGGCTCCGCGTTCAAGAACAAGGGCGTGCAGCCGCTGCTCGACGGCGTCATCGACTACCTGCCGAGCCCGCTCGACGTGCCGCCCGTGCACGGGATCGACCCGCGCACCGAGCACGAGCTCTCACGCCGCCCGGCGGTCGACGAGCCGTTCAGCGCGCTCGCCTTCAAGGTCATGTCCGATCCGTACGTCGGCAAGCTGACGTACTTCCGCGTCTACTCCGGCCAGATCAAGGCCGGCGATCGCGTGCTCAACACGACGACCGGCAAGACCGAGCGAGTCGGCCGCATCCTCCAGATGCACGCGAACCACCGCGAGGAGCGGCAGGAGATTGGTGCGGGCGAGATCGCCGCGGGCGTCGGCCTCAAGCAGACGACGACCGGCGACACCCTCGCCGTCGACACGGCTCCGATCCGGCTCGAGTCGATGACCTTCCCGGAGCCGGTGATCTCGGTCGCGGTTGAGCCCAAGACCAAGGGCGACCAGGACAAGCTCGGCGCCGGCCTTCAGCGTCTCGCCGAGGAGGATCCGACCTTCCGCGTCCGCACGGACGACGAGACGGGGCAGACGCTCATCTCGGGGATGGGCGAGCTGCACCTCGAGATCATCGTCGACCGCCTCAAGCGCGAGTTCAACGTCGACGCCAACGTCGGCCGCCCGCAGGTCGCCTACCGCGAGACGATTTCGAAGCCGGTCGAGAAGATTCAGGGCCGCTTCGTCCGCCAGACCGGCGGCCGTGGCCAGTACGGCCATGCCGTGATCGACGCCGAACCGGCGGAGCCGGGCGAGGGCTACGAGTTCATCGACAAGATCGTCGGCGGGAAGGTCCCGCGCGAGTACATCCCGTCCGTCGACCTCGGCATCCAGGAGGCGATGGAGTCCGGCATCCTCGCCGGCTACCCGGTGGTCGACGTTCGCGTCATGCTCGTCGACGGCTCGTACCACGACGTCGACTCGAGCGAGATGGCCTTCAAGGTCGCCGGCTCGATGGCCTGGAAGGAGGCGATGAAGCGCGCGAAGCCGAAGCTGCTCGAGCCGGTGATGGCGGTCGAGGTCGTGACGCCTGAGGACTACCTCGGCGACGTCATGGGCGATCTCAACTCCCGCCGCGGCCGGATCGAGAACCTCGAGCCGCGCGGCAACGCCCAGACGATTCGCGCGCGCGTCCCGCTCGCGACGATGTTCGGCTACGCAACCGACCTGCGCTCGACGACGCAGGGCCGGGCCACGTTCACCATGCAATTCGATCGTTACGAGGAAGTCCCTCAGTCGATCGCGGGCGAGATCGTCGATCCCGACAATACGTAAGGAGTCCGGAGGAAAGATGGCTAAGCAGAAGTTCGAGCGCAGCAAGCCGCACGTCAACGTCGGCACGATCGGTCACATCGACCACGGCAAGACGACCCTCACCGCAGCGATCACGAAGGTGCTGTCGGAGAAGGGCACGAACACCAACATCAAGTCGTTCGACGAGATCGACAACGCCCCCGAGGAGCGCCAGCGCGGCATCACGATCAACACGTCGCACGTCGAGTACGAGACGGAGAACCGTCACTACGCGCACGTCGACTGCCCCGGTCACGCCGACTACATCAAGAACATGATCACGGGCGCCGCCCAGATGGACGGCGCGATCCTCGTGGTCTCGGCGGCCGACGGCCCAATGCCCCAGACGCGCGAGCACATCCTGCTCGCCCGCCAGGTCGAGGTACCCGCGATCGTCGTCGCGCTCAACAAGGCCGACATGGTCGACGACCCCGAGCTGCTCGAGCTCGTCGAGCTGGAGGTCCGCGAGCTGCTCTCGAAGTACGAGTTCCCGGGCGACGACGTCCCGGTCGTGCAGGTCTCGGCGCTGAAGGCGCTCGAGGGCGATGAGGAGTGGACGCCCAAGATCCTCGAGCTCATGGAGGCCGTCGACTCGTACATCCCGGAGCCGGAGCGCGACGTCGACAAGCCGTTCCTGATGCCAATCGAGGACGTTTTCACGATCACCGGCCGCGGCACAGTCGTGACAGGCCGCATCGAGCAGGGCAAGATCGAGTCGGGCAACGACGTCGAGATCGTCGGTATCCACGACCAGGTCACGAAGACCGTCGTCACGGGCCTCGAGATGTTCCAGAAGACGCTCGATTACGCCCAGGCCGGCGACAACGCGGGCGCGCTGCTCCGCGGCGTCAAGCGCGAGGAGGTCGAGCGCGGTCAGGTGCTGGCCAAGCCCGGCTCGATCACCCCGCACACGCACTTCAAGGCCGAGGTGTACGTGCTCTCGAAGGACGAGGGCGGGCGCCACACGCCGTTCTTCAACGGCTACCGGCCGCAGTTCTACTTCCGGACGACCGACGTGACCGGCTCGATCAAGCTGCCCGAGGGGCAGGAGATGGTCATGCCCGGCGACAACACGAACATGGACATCGAGCTGATCCAGCCGATCGCCATGGACGAGGGCCTGCGCTTCGCGATCCGCGAGGGCGGCCGCACCGTCGGTGCCGGCGTCGTCACCGACATCGTTAAGTAACTAAGGAGTACCGGTGCGTTGGAGCAGTCACATGTCCTGCACGTCTAGCTGGGGGCCGTAGGCCGATGGCTCAGCAGAAAATCCGTATCCGCCTGAAGGGATACGACCACACCCAGCTCGACCGGTCTGCGTCGCAGATCGTCGAGACTGCTCAGCGCACTGGCGCGACCATCACCGGTCCCGTGCCGCTGCCGACGGAGAAGAACGTCTACACGGTGATCCGAAGTCCGTTCAAGGACAAGGACTCGCGTGAGCACTTCGAGATCCGGACGCACAAGCGGCTGATCGACATCCATAGCCCCACCCCGAAAACGGTCGACTCGCTGATGCGGCTCGACCTCCCGGCCGGAGTCGACATCGAGATCAAGCTTTGATGGCAACGACCTTCCTCCCCTCTCGCACTCTCCAGCGCGCTGCAAAGCGGCGCCATGCGTCGTCCTCGGTTGCGCCCGTAGCCTCCGGCTACGAACGCGCCCTGCGTCCTAGCCTGGCTTGCTTTTCGCGGCTGGAGAGCACCGGCTGCTCGTCAGGCGGTTGGCGATGAAAGGCATCCTCGGCAAGAAGCTCGGCATGACGCAGGTCTTCGACTCGGAGACGGGCTCGATGACCCCTGTGACCGTGATCCAGGCGGGCCCGTGCCCGGTCGTCACCGTGCGGACCGAGGCCGAGGATGGCTACGACGCCGTGCAGCTCGCGTTCGACGAGGTCTCCGAAAGGAAGCTCTCCAAGGGCGAGCTCGGGCACCTGAAGAAGAACGACGTCAAGCCGCACCGCCGGCTCGTCGAGCTGCGCGGGCGCAGCGAGCTCACTCCCGGCGAGACGGTCACGGTCGAGGCGTTCACGCCCGGCGACCGGGTCAAGGTCGCGGGCACCGGGATCGGCAAGGGGTTCGCCGGCACGATCAAGCGGCACAACTTCTCGCGCGGCCCGATGAGCCACGGCTCGCACAACATCCGCCAGCGCGGTTCGATCGGCGCGTCGGCCACTCCGTCCCGGGTGTTCAAGGGAATGAAGATGGCCGGGCGCATGGGCGGCAAGCGCGCCACCCAGGTCGGGTTGACCGTGCACAGCGTCGAGCCCGACCAGAACCTGCTCGTGCTGAAGGGCGCCGTGCCCGGGCCGAAGAACGGCTTCGTCGAGATTCGGGAGGACACGAACCGTGGCCGCGCCTAAGGCACCCCTTCTGGACAAGGCCGGCAAGGCCGGCAAGCAGCTCACGCTCGAGGCGACGGTCTACGGCGCCGAGGTGAAGCCGCACCTCGTCCACGAGGCCGTACGCGCCGAGCTGAACGCTGCACGCGCCGGCACACGCGCTGCGAAGAGCCGTGGGCTCGTCGCGGGCGGCCGCGCCAAGCCGTGGCGGCAGAAGGGCACCGGCCGTGCCCGCGCCGGGACGATCCGCGCCCCGCAGTTCGTCGGCGGCGGCGTCGCGTTCCCGCCGCAGCCGCGCGACTTCTCGGTCAAGGTAAACAAGAAGGCCCAGAAGGCTGCAATGCGCTCCGCACTGTCCGCGCACGCCTCCGCGGGCAGCCTCGCCTTCGTCGACGGGTCCGCGTTCGACACGCCGTCGACCAAGCAGGCCGTCGAGCTCCTGGCCGCCTGGGACCAGCCGAGCCCGGTGGTCGTGGTGGCCGGTGAGGACGAGAAGACGCTGGTCAAGTCGTTCCGCAACCTCGAACGCGTCCTCGTGACCGTCCCCGCCGAGCTCGAAGTCGCGCACGTCGTATGGGCCCGCGCCCTGCTCGTGAGCGAGTCGGCGCGCGAGCTGATCGAGAGGAGGGCGTCATGAGTCTGCATCCGAACGAGGTGCTACTCGCGCCGGTCGTCTCCGAGAAGAGCTACAGCCTGATCGAGGACCGCAAGTACTCGTTCAAGGTGCATCCCAACGCGCACAAGACCCAGATTCGCCAGGCCGTCGAGCAGCTCTTCGACGTCCATGTCGAGAGCGTTAACGTCTCGCGCGTGAAGTCGAAGCCGAAGCGGCGCGGGATGATCCGCGGCCGCCGGCCCGGCTGGAAGAAGGCCGTGGTGCAGGTGCGCGAGGGCGAGACCATCGAGATCTTCGAGGGAGCGCAGGTCTAGACATGCCCGTACGCAGGTTCAAGCCCACCAGCCCGGGCCGCCGCTTCATGACGGTATCCGACTTCGCCGAGGTAACGAAGTCGGAGCCGGAGAAGTCGCTGCTCGAGCCGGTCAAGAAGAACGGCGGGCGGAACAACAAGGGCCGCCTGACCACGCGCCACCAGGGCGGCGGTCACAAACGCCGCTATCGCAAGGTCGACTTCAAGCGGACGAAGGACGGCGTGCCGGCGAAGGTCGCCGCAATCGAGTACGACCCCAACCGGTCGGCCCGGATCGCGCTGCTGCACTACGCCGACGGCGCGAAGGCGTACATCCTCGCGCCCGCCGGCCTGCGCGTCGGCGCGACCCTCGAGTCCGGCCCCACCGCCGACATCCGGCCGGGGAATGCGCTCCCGCTCGCGAACATCCCGACGGGCACGCTCGTCCACAACGTCGAGCTCAAGCCCGGCAGGGGCGGCCAGCTCGCGCGCAGCGCCGGCGCGGGCATCCAGCTCGTCGCAAAAGACGAGGGCTACGGCGCGCTGCGCATGCCCTCCGGCGAGATGCGCCGCGTGCTGCTCACGTGCCGCGCCACGGTCGGCCAGGTCGGTAACGTGGATCACGGCAACATCACGGGCGGCAAGGCCGGTCGCAGCCGCTGGCTCGGCAAGCGCCCCACCGTCCGCGGCTCGGCGATGAACCCGGTCGACCACCCGCACGGCGGCGGTGAGGGCAAGTCCAAGGGCGGCCGCCACCCCGTCACGCCGTGGGGCGTGCCGACGCTCGGGAAGCGCACCCGCCGCAAGCACAAGGAATCCGACAAGTTGATCATCCGCGGTAGGCGCCGCGGCAAGGAGAAGAGATGAGTCGCAGCTCCAAGAAGGGGCCTTTCGTCGAGGAGCGGCTGATGAGCCGCATCGAGTCGATGAACGCCGCGAACGAGAAGCGGATGATCCGCACCTGGTCCCGGGCCTCGACGATCTTCCCTGAGATGGTCGGGCACACCATCGCCGTCCACGACGGGCGGAAGCACGTGCCCGTATTCGTGACCGAGCAGATGGTCGGCCACAAGCTCGGGGAGTTCGCGCCGACGCGGACGTTCCGCGGGCATTCCGGCGACCGCAAGACCGAGGTCAGGCGCTGAGCGTTCAGGAAACGCAGGAAGTCCGCTCGACCGCCAAGTGGGTGCGGATCTCGCCGCGCAAGGCGCGGCTCGTCACGGATCACATCCGCGGGCGCAGCGTGCCCGAGGCCCGAACCGTGCTCGCGTTCACGACGCGCGCCGCCGCACGCGAGATCGAGAAGGTGCTGAAGTCCGCGGTCGCGAACGCCGAGGCCAACCACGGCCTGTTCGGCGACGACCTCCGGGTCTCGGCCGCCTACGTGGACGAGGGCCCGACGATCAAGCGCTGGCGCGCGCGCGCGCGGGGCCGCGCCGCCCGCATCCAAAAGCGAACCTGCCACATCACGATCAAGCTGGCTCCTCAGCCGGAGGACGCGAGCTCGCGCCGCCGGCCCGAGCCGCCCGCCGAGGAGAAGCAGAAGCGCGCACCCCGCCGCAAGGCTGCCGCGGAGACGGAGCCGAAGGCCGAAACGGCCGCGAAGACCGAAGAGAAGCCCAAGCCGAAGCGCGCCCCGCGCAAGAAGAAGGAGGAGACGGCCAACTAATGGGTCAGAAGATTCATCCCGGTGGGATGCGCGTCGGCGTCATCCACGACTGGAAGTCCAACTGGTACGCGTCGAGCAAGGAGTTCCCGCAGGCGCTGCTCGAGGATCTCCGCATCCGCGAGCACATCTACAACAAGCTGTCCCATGCGGGCCTGTCCGACATCCTGATCCGCAAGGACAAGCAGCGGATCACCGTCGACATCTTCACCGCCCGTCCCGGCATCGTGATCGGAAAGTCGGGCGCAGAGGTAGATGCGCTCCGTAAGGAGCTGCACGCCCTGACGCAGAAGAACGTCCACATCAACATCAACGAGATCAAGCGTCCGGAGCTGGACGCGAAGCTCGTTGCCCAGTCGATCGCGGAGCAGCTCGAAAACCGGGTGAGCTTCCGCCGCGCGATGAAGCGCTCGCTCGCCTCCGCCATCCGGTCGGGCGCGCAGGGTGTCAAGATCCAGTGCGGCGGCCGGCTCGGCGGCGCGGAGATGAGCCGCTCCGAGAGCTACTCCGAGGGCCGTGTTCCGCTGCACACGATCCGCGCGGACATCGACTACGGCTTCACGGAGGCCAAGACCAAGACGGGCCGCATCGGCGTCAAGGTCTGGATCAACAAGGGCGAGATCATGCCGGAGGGCTACGAGGGCATGACCCAGCGCGACCAGCGCCTGGGCGATCAGGACACCGCCCGCCGTCGCGGCGGCGTCACCGAGGGGCTCTCGGCCTCTCGCGAGAGCGGCCGCGGCCGCGGTGGCGACCGCGAGGGCCTCGGCCCGGTGCGCCAGCGGCGCCCACGCCGGCCCGGCGGCGGCCGCCCCGGCCAGCAGGACCGCTCGCGCGGACAGGACAACGTCGAGCGCCCACGCACCGACGAGCGGGCACGCTCGGCCGAGGGTCGCGAGCAGCCGCCGGTCGAGCCGCAGGTCGAGACGACGCCGCCGGCCGTTGCCGATGCGCCCGACACGACCACGACCAAGAAGCAGACCGAGGATCCGACGAAGCTCGAGAACGCCGGGGACGCTGAGTCGTAGTGCTGCTGCCTCGCAAGACGAAGTTCCGCAAGCAGCAGCGCGGCCGGCGTCGTGGCTACGCAAAGGGACAGACGACGGTGCAGTTCGGCGACTACGGGATCAAGTCCCTCGACAACGGCTGGGTGACGAACCGGCAGATCGAGGCCGCACGGATCGCGATGACGCGCAAGATTAAGCGCGGCGGCAAGGTCTGGATCAACGTCTTCCCCGACAAGCCGGTCTCGCAGAAGCCCGCGGAGACGCGCATGGGCTCCGGCAAGGGCGCTCCCGAGCACTGGGTAGCGGTCGTCAAGCCGGGCCGCGTGATGTTCGAGCTGTCCGGCGTCCCGGAGCCGCTCGCCAAGGAAGCGCTTCGGCTCGCCGGCCAGAAGCTCCCCGTCAAGACGAAGTTCGTGAAGAGAGAGGCTGATCTTTTCGAATGAGGGCCAAGCAGCTGCGAGACATGACCGACGAGGAGCTCGAGCGGGCGCTTGCCGACAGGCGGCAGGAGCTGTTCAACCTACGCTTCCAGTCGGCGACCGGCGCACTCGAGAATCCCGCGCGCCTCAAGCTCGCAAAGCGCGAGATCGCGCGCATCCTGACCGTCCGTAACGAACGCGAAAGCACGCTGGGAACGAGGTAATGGCGAAGAAGGACACCCAGAACAACGAGGAGGTTCAGGAGACGCAGGCGGAGGAAACTCAGCCTGAGGCTCCTGCCGCCGAGGAAAAGCCGAAGCGCACGCGCGCAAAGGCCAAGCCGAAGGAAGAGCCCGCCGCTGCCGCTGAGGCTGCCGTCGAGGAGCCTGTGGC
>Ga0126306_10002090_pt1 | contig 11128 bp, 9 predicted proteins | sample Plot27_FD_92592 | JGI IMG/M metagenome (GOLD analysis project Ga0126306, IMG submission 92592) | Serpentine soil microbial communities from UC McLaughlin Reserve, CA, USA - Plot27 | ecosystem: Environmental > Terrestrial > Soil > Grasslands | place: USA: UC McLaughlin Reserve, Lake County... | reverse complement strand
CGTGCCGTGCTCCTCCTCTCTACCGGCGCGCTCAACGGGTTTGCCGGTCGCGCCCTCGCCGCCGGCGCCGAGGACGTCGTCGAGCTCCCGGCGTCCGGCGGAGAGCCGCCCTCGCCCGAGGACAGGGAGCGCGCCGCCCATGAGCTCGCGGCCGCACTGCGCAAGGGGGTCGCCCGGCGTCGCCGCGCGACCTCGGGCCCGCGGGTCGCACAGGGCCGGATGATCGCGGTCGTCGGCCCGAAGGGCGGCGCCGGCAAGACGTTCGTCTCCTCGAATCTTGCGGTGGGGCTGGCCCAGGCCGGCGAGCGGGTCATCCTCGTCGACCTCGATCTCCAGTTTGGAGACGCCGGGATCACCCTGGGGCTGCCGCCCGCGCAGACGGTGTACGACCTCGTGGTATCCGGCGGGTCGCTCGACTCCGAGAAGCTCGCGGACTACCTCGTCGCGCACGAGTCGGGCGCCCGCGTGCTGCAGGCCCCGGCGCGACCGGATCAAGCAGCCTTCGTGGAGATCCCATTCCTTCGGGAGCTCTTCGACCTGCTCCGCCGGACCGAGGACTACATAGTGGTGGATTGCGCGCCCGGATTCACTCCCGAGGTGATAGCCGCCATCGACGCAGCGACCAACCTGTGCATGGTCGGCACCGTCGACGCCGCGGCGTTGAAGAACACGAAGCTAGGGCTGGAAGCGCTCGATCTCATGGGCGTCGAACACGACCAGCTCACGTTGGTGCTCAACCGCGCGGACAGCCGCGTCGGGGTCTCTCCCGACGACGCGGAGGCCGTGAACGGGCGGCGGGCCGACGTGCTGATCCCGAGCCACCGCGACATCGCACGTTCGGCAAGCGAGGCCCGGCCGATCATCCTCAGCCACCCGCGCTCCCAGGCCGGACGCGCGCTGCGCGGGCTGGTGGCGTCCTATCTCGGCAGCGGCGCCCGGCAGCGCGACGGAGGATCGCGCCGGCGGGTCTTCGCGAGGCGCGGCTGATGGAACTCGCACGACGGCTGAACGGTGCCGGCACCCAGCCGGTGGCGGAGAGAGACCCGTTTGCGGAGGTCAAGGACCGGATCCACAAAGCGGTGATCGCCGGCCTCGGGCCGCGGCTCTTCAACACGGAGACGGATCCGCGCTCTCTCCGTAGCCGCGTCCGCGCGGACGTGTCGGAGCAGCTCGAGACGGAGCCCGGCATTGCCCGGACCGACCGGGAGCGCCTCGTTCGCGCGATCACCGACGACATCATCGGCCACGGTCCGCTGGAGCGCCTGCTCGCGGACGAGACCATCAGCGAGATCATGGTCAACGGGCCCCATGAGGTCTGGATTGAGCGGCAGGGCAAGCTCTATCGCACCGACGTCCGCTTCAGCGATGAGTCGCACCTGCGGCGGATCATCGTGAAGATGGTCGCCCAGGCCGGCAGGCGCGTGGACGAGTCGGTGCCCATGGTCGACGCGCGGCTGGGCGACGGCAGCCGCCTGAATGCGGTGCTCCCGCCGCTTTCGCTGTCCGGTCCGCTCCTGACCATCAGAAAGTTCCCCAGTCGGAGGCTCGACGCGGCGGACCTGTCCCGGCTCGGGACGCTCACGTCCGAGACCGTCGACTTCCTCGACCGCTGCGTGCGCGCTCGCCTGAACGTGCTGATCTCCGGCGGAACCGGCACCGGCAAGACCACGCTCCTCAACATCCTGTCCGCGTCGATCCCCGAGCAAGACCGGGTTGTGACGATCGAGGAGACCGCAGAGCTCCAGCTCCACCAGCGCCATGTGCTGCGGCTCGAGTCGCGCACACGCAACGCCGAGGGTGAGGGTGAGGTCACGATCCGGGAGCTTGTCCGCAACTCCCTGCGGATGCGTCCGGACCGGATCATCGTCGGCGAGGTCCGCGGCGCCGAGGCCCTCGACATGCTGCAGGCGATGAACACGGGCCACGACGGCTCGCTCTGCACCCTGCACGCGAATACGCCACGCGATGCGCTGTCTCGCGCCGAGACGATGGTCCTGATGGCGGGCTATGACCTGCCGGTGCGGGCAATTCGTCAGCAGATCTGCTCGGCACTCGACCTGGTCGTGCACCTTTCGCGCGTACAGGACGGGTCGCGCCGGGTCACGGCCGTCTCGGAGGTACTCCGCATGGAAGGCGACGTGGTCACCCTTCAGGACATCTTCGCGTTCGAGCAGGACACGATCACCTCGGGGGGAAAGGTCGTTGGCCAGCTGAAGTCCACCGGCATCCGGCCGACGTTCCTGGACAAGTTCGAGCGCTACGGCGTCGCGCTGCACGCGTCGCTGTTCCAGGCCGGCCCCGCCGAAAGAAAGGCCGCGGGAGCCCGCCGGTGAGAGGTTCGTTCCGCCAATACGCCGTCCTTGCGGGACTCGCCGTCCTCGGCGCGGTTGTCCACGGCGGCGCCGCGCACGCCGCCGTGTCTCTCTCGCGCACCGGAGATGCGCCTTTCCCGGAGCGCGCGTTCATTCTGACCGTGCCGCAGCACAGCGAGCTCGCGCCCGGGCAGGTCCGGCTCACCGAGAACGGGCGCGAAGTCCGTCAGCTTGAGGTCACCCCTGTGGGCGCCGCGCGGCGAGTCAAACTCGGCGTGGTCCTTGCCATTGACGCGAGCAGCAGCATGCGGGGCCCGGCCTTCGACCAGGCCATCCAGGCCGCGCGTGCCTTTGCGGCGGAGCGGAACGGCCGACAGCCTTTTGCGCTGGTCACCTTCGGCACGAGTTCGCGCGTCGTCCTGCCGTTCACGGACGACGAGGGCGAGATCGGCGCCGCGCTGTCGAACCCCGGCACACCGCGCGGCGGGACATCGCTGTACGACGCGGCCCTCCGGTCCGTTCACCTGATCCGCCAGGCGAAGCTTCGTGGCGGGTTCGTCGTGGTGCTCTCTGACGGCACCGATCACGGCAGCAGCGCGACTGGGAACGAAGTGATCTCGGCCGCCCGAGCGGCGAATGTGAAGATCTACTCGGTCGGCCTGCAGTCCGGGAGCTTTGACGCGTCCGCCCTGAAGCGGCTCGCGGACGGCGGCGGCGGCGAATACACCGAGGCCGGCTCGGCCGATCAGCTCCAGGAGATCTACCGATCCCTGGGCGCACAGTTGTCGAATGCCCACGTCCTGAGCTACCGCTCGCTGGTGGACCCGGGCCGACGCGTCCACGTCGAGGCGGTCGTGGCCGGGCTCGGGACCGCGACGGCCGACTACCGCTCGCCGCTGCTCCGGGTCGACGCGGATGGGACCGGCGGAAGAGGCACCTGGGACTCGCCCGTCGTCTTGACCATCGCCGTACTCATCATCGCCGGGCTGTTCGGGTACGCCCTCTTGCTTGTCCTGCGAGGACCGCGCCAGACGACGCGCGAGCGCGTGGCCGAGTTCGTCGACCACGGCGCGGACGAGGAGATGACGCTGACCGGCCGGCTCGCCGAGGGCGCCGAGCGGTCGCTCGCCCGCGCCGGCTGGTGGGACGACTTCGCCACGGAAGTCGAGATAGCGGGGTTCCAGCGCTCTGGCGGCCAGGTCGCCGTGATCGCGCTTGGAATAGCTCTCACGCTCGCCTTCCTCGTGGCGTCCCTGACGGGTGTCGGCCTTGCCGGGATGGCCTGCATTCTGCTCGCGCCGATCGTCGTCTGGGTCTTCGTGCGCATCCGCGCGCAGCGGGAGCGAAAGCTGTTCGGAGAGCAGCTCGGGGACCATCTGGCGGTCGTCGGCGGGTCGCTGCGCGTGGGGCACAGCCTGCCGGCGGCGCTCGCGGCGGCGCTCGACGACGCACCCGACCCGGCCAGGCGCGAGTTCGCCCGCGTGGTCACGGACGAGCGCCTGGGGAGGCCAATCGAGGACGCGCTCGAGCACGTTTGCGTCCGGATGGACAGCCGCGACGTGGAGCACGTCTCGCTGCTTGCGCGGCTCCAGCGCGAGGCTGGCGCCGACGCGGCCGAGATGATCGACCAGGTGGTCGCCACGGTGCGCGAGCGGCAGGAGCTTCGCCGCACGGTGCGGACGCTGACGGCACAGGGACGGCTGGCACAGCTGATCCTGAGCATCCTGCCCCCGGCCGCGCTGTTCCTCCTGACCGTGACCAACCCGCCTTACGTCGAACCGCTGTTCCACACGAGCATTGGGCACGTCGTCCTCGGCATAGCGGCTGTCCTGGTCGTACTGGGCTCGCTGGTGATCAAGCGAATCGTGGCTATCAAGGTCTAGGAGAACGAAATGGTGCTCATAGTGATCCTCGCGCTGTTCCTCGCCGGTGCCGCCGTGAGCCTCGTCGTCCGCGCCGCCCTACTTCCGCGAATCCGCTACGGCGAAAACCTCGGCCGGGTCGCGGCCTACGGTTTCAGTGGCGAGGCGGCCGCCACCGAGCCGCGGCCGCACTCGCCGGTCTTTCCGGAGTTCGCGACGCGCATAGGGCGACTGCTCACGCGCGAGACTCCGGGCAAGCGTGAGCAGGAGCTCCGGAAGGTCATCCTCAGGGCGGGCCTCTGGGAGACGAAGCCCGCGACGGTCCTCGGATACCGCCTGCTTGCCACCGGGCTCCTCGGCGGGATAATCCTGTGGGCAGGGGCCAAGAGCGGCTGGAGCCTGATCATCCTCGTCATCGCGACCGCCTACGGGACGGGGCTCGGCTGGATCGGACCGGTGTTCCTCCTGAAGGCACGCGCCCGCCGTCGCACGGAGCGCATCGAGATCGAGCTTCCGGAGTTGATCGACTTGCTGGTCGTGACGCTCGAGGCCGGCATCGGATTCAATTCCGCGCTACAGCGCTCGGCGGAGCGGATGACTGGGCCGCTTGGCGATGAGATCCGGCTGACGCTGCGCGAGCACAATCTCGGCCTCGGGATGAACCAGGCGCTCGCGAACCTGCTGGAGCGCTGCGACGTGCCGTCCATCCGCGCGTTCGTGCGGTCGGTCGTCCAGAGCGAGGCGCTGGGGGTCTCCATCGGTCAGGTCATGCGCGACCTCGCCGGCGACATGCGCAAGCGGCGCCGTCAGATCATCGAGGAGAAGGCGCAGAAGGCACCGATCAAGATCCTGTTCCCGCTCGCGTTCATGATCCTTCCGGCGCTTCTCTTGATCATCCTCTTTCCGGGGCTCTACAGCCTCGTTCAGACGCTTAGCAACACGTGATGGAGCTCGCCGGCATCGCAGTCGCCGACACGCGGCGTACCCGCATGAAAGGTCTCCTTGGCCGACGCTCGCTGGAGCCGGGCGAGGGACTTCTCCTGCAACCCGCGGGCTCGGTCCACACCGCGTTCATGCGCTTCGCAATCGACGTCGTGTTTCTCGACCGTGACCTGAGAGTCCTACGCGTCGCAGCGAGCGTGCGTCCGTGGCGGGCGGTTGCACAACGCGGGGCGAAGGCCGTACTCGAGCTGCCCGCCGGCGCCGCCGGGCGCACCGGTCTCGAGCCCGGGATGCTCGTGAGGCTCAGCGAGAGCCGGCCCGCGTGAGCTGGGTGGCCGGTAAGGCCGGCGCTTCCGGCCCGTCGCGGGCGGTATGGCCCGTCACGCGCTCGGCGGCTGCCATGGCCGCCGGCTTGGCCGGCCTTGCGGGCCTGGCGCGCTTCGGCTTCACAGCGCGCGGGCTCGTCACGAGCTGCCTCCTCGCGGTGCTCGGCGCGCTGGCCGTCATCGACTTCCGAGAGCACGTCGTGCCGGTCCGCGTGGTGCTGCCCGCGTCGGCGGTGCTGCTTGCGCTCCAGCTCGCGCTGTTCCCGGACCGCGCGCTCGAGTGGGTGCTTGCCTCCGTGCTCGCGTTTGCGGGGCTGGCTGCGCTCTGGCTCCTAAGGCACGATGGTCTCGGGCTGGCGGACACGACGCTCGGCCTCCTGCTCGGAGCGGGACTCGGCAGCGACGTCGCCCTCGCTTTGTTCTTCGGCTTTCTCGCGATTTGGCCGGGCGCGGTCTACCTGCTGCTCCGCGACGGCGTCGAAGCTCGCAAGGCGAGCGTGCCGCTCGCGCCAGCGTTCGCCATCGGCGCCGCGCTGGTGGTCTTCGCCACCTAGGCGCTCGTGCGGGAGGCCCGGAAGAGCTCGACGGCCGAGACGCGATCGCTGGCGCCGACCTTCTCGACGATGCTGGAAATATGCCGCCGGACCGTCACGGGCGAGACGAACAGCCTGGCGGCGATCTGACCGGTCGTGAGACCCTCGGCCAGCAGGTCGAGCACCTGCCATTCCCGGCTCGTGAGCTCGACGCCGCGGCCGCCGATCAGCGGCAGCCGGCGCGTGCCCCGCTCGCGGAACTCGTGGATCAGGCGGGCGACAAGTGCGCGCGGAACCGCGGCCTCGCCCGCGATCACACCGCGAAGCGCGTTCGGCAACCGGCCGGGGTCGGTGTCCTTCAAGAGATAGCCGGCCGCTCCGGCGCGGAGCGAGTGGAAGAGATCGCTGTCGTTGCGCGAGACGGTCAGCATCACGACCGCGCAGTCGGGCAGCGCCGCGCTGATCTCAGTGGCGGCGCGGATGCCCTCGCCGGGCATGTGCACGTCGAGCAGGCACACGTCTGGGCGTTCGCGCAGCGCCAGATCGATAGCGTCCTGCGCGTTCGCCGCCTCGCCACAGACCTCGAAGCCGCCCTCCTCGACGGACTCGCGCACCCCGGCCCGCGCGGCCGCGTGATCGTCCGCGATCAGCACCCGCAGTGAGCGATTCGGGGCGGTGACCTCGCCCAGGGCGACGGTCATGGCAGCGTCACCTCCACGAGCGTTCCCTCGCCGGGAGCCGACTGGACGCTGACGTCTCCGCCGAGCGCCCGGGCACGCGCACGCATCGAGGTGAGGCCGAAGCTCCCACGCCGGCGCGGGCCACCGGGCCTGAAGCCGGAGCCGTTGTCGCGCACCGCCATGCGGATGCCTTCGCCTGTGGTCAGCTCGAGAGTTACGTCGGTGGCGCGCCCGTGACGGACCCCGTTGGTGATCGCCTCACGCATGATGCGCAGAAGTGCCTCGCGGTCGGCGCTCTCGACCTCGATGCCGGGATCCACCCGAACGCTGAGACGAGCGCCCTCGCGGGTCGTGAGCTCGCCGGCCAGCTCGGACAGCTCGACCGGGAATGGATCATCGGACCGAAGTCCCTCGATTGCGCCGCGAGACTCCTCGAGCGCCCGCTGGGCGGCCACCGCGAGGCGGGCGGCGCGTCCGTCCGGCTTCATGGCCGCCATTCGCTGCGTCTCCATCCGGATGTAGGCGAGCTCCTGCGCGAGCCCGTCGTGCAGGTTTCGCGCGATCCGCTGGCGCTCCTCGTCGATCGCCTCTGCGGTGGCGCGACGCTGGGCGTGGCCCACGAGGACGGTCGCGCCGACGGTGAGCAGGATGGCCGACAGCCCGCTCCGGGCGATCTCATGGGGATCGCTCGCGATCGCCACCCCGACGATGCCGCTGATCGTCGCGAGCATGACGAGCGCCCATCGCACCCGGCCGCTGGCGGCAGGGGCTTGGGGCCCCAGGAGGGGGCCAAGCTCGATACCCGGGCCATTGATAGCGCGAGCCACTGGAACTCCGACACCTGAGCCGTGCATGGACTCTCCGACGGTAAGCCCGACAGTCGAAACTCGCCACCTTTGCGGACAAATGTTCATGTGGAAGTTGTCCGTATCGCTTCAAGCCGGGTGCGCAGCCCGTCCAGCTCGCGACCCAGCGCGCGACGCGCCCGCACGACCGCGCGGATCTGCTCGCCATCGGCGCCGGTCGCGATCAGCGCCTCGCAGTGACGCTCGAGCTGCAGGCGCCGGGTTTCGAGCTCGTGGACGGTGGCGCAGCCGTCCGCCAGGGCGTCCGCAAGCTCTTCAGGTTGGAGGGAAGCCGCCTCCGCCTCGTGGGACATGTGCGTTCAGCATGTATGAACGCCGGTTTTCGGGCCAGCGCCGCCTCGCTCATCTTGCGTTCATATCCGTGAACGCTCTCGCGGCCGGGGTGTTCAGATGCATGAACTCGAGATGAGCCGTTCGCCCTATAGCCTGGCGATCCGCGCAGTTCCATGCTGAGATGGAGGCGGCGACGGTGCCCTGGAATCACATACGCTGGCTTCTAGCCCTCTTGCTCTTGATGGCGGCCGTCGCGGCCACCGTTGCGACCGCGCCTGCGTCGGCCCAGAGCTACATGGTCACCGTCCGGCTGGACGACGGCACGCTGATGACCGTGATCGCCGATCTTCCTGCCGGAGCGACCCTCGCCGACGCTGCCGCCGCGGGCGTGCCGGGCACGCCGGTCGCGCTCGAGCCGCATTCCGAACCGCCGCAGCCCGCGCCTGCCCCCGCCCCTGCCCCGCCCGAGCAGCCGGACGCGGCCCCGGCACCGCCGCCGGGCGGCGCGCCGGACGCGGAAGAGCCGCCGTCACAGGAGCCGGGCGCGCGCGAGCCCGAGGACACGGCGCCGGACTCCGAGAACGGCGACGGCCCGGATCGCGCGAAGCCACGGCCGCAGCGGCTGGCCGACGAGAGGGCTGCCGAGAGATACCAGCGGCCCGCCAAGAAGATCACGGCCCAGCGGCGCCCGGGCAGCCGCGAGCCGCTCCGCAAGCCCGACGGCACGCCCACGCGCAGCAACCCCGGTATCGTGGACGTCCTCCCCGGCCCCTCGCACGCCACCGGCGTTCCCAACTTCATCATCCGCAAGTTCCGCGTGCCGCCCTTCCTGCTCTCGATCTATCAGGCCGCGGGGGTCGAGTACGGGGTGCGCTGGGAAGTGCTCGCGGCGATCAACGAGATCGAGAGCGATTACGGGCGCAACCTGAACGTGTCCTCCGCGGGCGCGGTCGGCTGGATGCAGTTCCTCCCGTCGAGCTGGCGGCGCTACGGCGTCGACGCGAACAAGGACGGCCGCAAGGACCCGTACAACCCGGTCGACGCGATCTTCGCCGCGGCGCGCTACCTCGATGCCGCCGGGTACTCCGACGATCCGCGTGCGGCCATCTTCGCCTACAACCACGCCGACTGGTACGTCGACTCCGTTCTTCTGCGCGCGCGCCTGATCAGCGCCGTCCCGTCGGACCTGATCGGGTCGCTCACCGGGCTGACCGAGGGGCGCTTCCCCGTGCGCGGCCACGCGACCTACGCCGACGACATCGCGGAGAAGCAGCTCTTGAGGCGGGTAGGGCGCGGGGAGAACGCGGCGAACCTGATCGAGTCGAGCGAGCAACGCCGGTCGGTCGACATCTTCGCGAAGCGCGGCGCGCAGGTCGTGGCCGTCAACGACGGCGTCATCAAGCGGGTCCACTCAAAGGGCGAGCGCGGGCACGGCCTGGTCCTTCAGGACGTGTACGGCAACCGCTACGCCTACGCGCACCTTGGCTCTGTCTCCGGGCGCCTGGAGCGCGGCAAGCGGGTCAGGGGCGGCGCGGTCCTCGCACGCGTGGGCCGCAGCAGCGACGGCTCGGCTCCGCACCTGCGCTTCTCGATCCGGCCGTCGGGGCGCGGGGCGCCGAGCATCGATCCGAAGCCGATCCTGGACGGCTGGCAGCTGCTCAAGGCGACCGAGATCTACCGCGCGAACGGCACCAACGTGCTGCGCGACGGGCCCACGGTCGGCCAGATCCTGCTGATGTCGAAGCCCCTGCTCCAGAAACGCGTTCTCGCGGACACGCGCATAGACATCTACCCGTGCGGCCGTGACGACATCGCGGCCGGCCGCATCGACCGGCGGGTGCTCGCGACGCTTGCCTACCTGGCCGAGTCCGGCCTCAGCCCGACCGTCACGTCGCTGCGGTGCGGCCACGGCTACCTCACCAAGTCCGGCAACGTCTCAGAGCACTCGTCCGGGAACGCCGTCGACATCGCGAAGATCAACGGGATTCCGATCCTCGGGCATCAGGAGCCCGGCGGCGTCGCCGACCAGGCGGTCCGCCGCCTCATGCTGCTCCAGGGCACGATGGTCCCGCACCAGGTGATCTCGCTGCTCGAGATCGGCGGGCCGACGATGGCGATGTCGGACCACTCCGATCACATCCACGTGGGGTTCCGCCCCGCGGGCGAAGCGTGGAGCCGCGCCGGCTACTCGGTGCTCAGGCCCCGCCAGTGGCCGGAGCTGATGTCGCGCCTGAACGTGCTCGAGAACCCGATCGTGCCCTAGGGCTGCGCCACCGCGGCGCTGCCGCCGCCGCGGCGCACCGGCTCGGCGGCCGCCAGCGCCCGGCCGTCCGGCAGGAACTCGATGCCCGTGACCGCGCCGATCTCGGCCGTCGTGCTGAACGTGTGGCGATACGGGGCCGCGGCAAGCGCCCGACCCTCCGGTGAGTCGATGAAACCGCGCTCCGCGGTCGTCGTGGCTCCGTTCCGCTGGGCGGCGCGCGGGCGCGCGATCGCCTGGGGGAGCGTTGCGCCCAGGTCGAGCCGCTCGAGCAGCACCTGCAGGACGGTCGGCGGGATCGTCGAGCCGCCGGGCGACCCGACCGCGACGAACGGCTCGCCGTCCCTCGTCAGGATCGTCGGGCTCATCGAGCTGCGCGGGCGCTTGTCGCCGTCGGCGCGGTTCGGGTGCGTCGTCGAGTCGAAGTTGAAGTCGGTCAGCTCGTTGTTCGTGAGGAAGCCGTAGCCCGGCAAGACGATTCCGTTCCCGCCGATGGACTCGATCGTGAACGTGTACGACACGACGTTGCCCTGGCTGTCGGAGACGACCAGGTGCGTGGTCGACTGGCGTGGGTGGCTCACCGTCGCGCTGGCCTGGGCCGCCGCGGCGGGGTCGCCCTGGTTGTCGTAGGGGTCGCCGGGCGCGACAGGGCTGGTGGCCGCGTGGTGCTCGTCGATGAGCGCGCGGCGCTCGGAGGCAAAGCTGTCCGACAGCAGGCCGGCCAGCGGGACGTCGAAGAAGTCGGGGTCGGCGAGGTAGGCGTTGCGGTCGGCGAAGCTGAAGCGCGACGACTCGAGCATCAGGTGAAGCGCGCGCACGCGGTCCAAGGCGAGCTTCGTGTAGCCCTCGAGGATGTTGAGCGCCTCGCCGACCGTCGAGCCGCCACTCGACGGCGGGCCGATGCTCCAGACGTCGAGGCCGCGGTAGCCGATTCGAGTCGGCGCGCGCTCGATTGCGCGGTAGGCCGCGACGTCGGATCGCCGCATCAGCCCCGGCCGCCATGCGTGGTTGGCATCCTCCGCCGTCGGCGGATCCTGTGCCGCCCTGACCATCGCTCCCGCGACGGAGTCGTTG
>Ga0126306_10002089_pt1 | contig 11128 bp, 7 predicted proteins | sample Plot27_FD_92592 | JGI IMG/M metagenome (GOLD analysis project Ga0126306, IMG submission 92592) | Serpentine soil microbial communities from UC McLaughlin Reserve, CA, USA - Plot27 | ecosystem: Environmental > Terrestrial > Soil > Grasslands | place: USA: UC McLaughlin Reserve, Lake County... | reverse complement strand
GTATTGTGGGATCAATATGTTCGTTCTGATCGTTGGCTGCGGGCGCGTGGGGTCCGCGATCGCCAACTCCATGCTTGAAGAGGGCCACGACGTCTCCGTGCTCGACGAGGACGCCGAGGCCATAGCGCTGCTCGACCGGGGGCAGGCCAACAGCTGGGAGGAGCGCGGCGGGCAGTTCACCGAGGGCACCGCTCTCGAGATCGACGCCCTGCTGGCAGCCGGCATCGAGCGGGCAGACGCGTTCGTGGCCTCGACGGACGGCGACAACACCAACCTGGTGATCGCCCAGATCGCCCAGCGGCGCTTCGACATCGATCGGGTGGTCGTGCGTGTGCTCGACCCCGCCCGCGCACGCTGGTACGCCGAGCAGGGCCTCCAGACCGTCTGTCCCACGCAGACCGCGATCGAGCTGCTCGAGGCGGCCGTCCGCGGGCAGATTCGCTTCGAGGGAGTGGCGGGCTAGTTTATGTATGTCGTGATCGTCGGCGCCGGGAAGGTGGGCTGGAACCTCGCTCGCGAGCTGATCAACAAGCGCCATGAGGTGACGGTGATCGAGTCGGATCAGCATCGCTTCGGGGTGGTCGAGCAGGAGCTCGAGCACAGCGCGATGTACGGCGACGGCTCCGAGCTGTGGGTGCTGGAGCGCTCGGGCATCGAGCGCGCCGACCTCGTGGTGGCCGTGACCGGCGACGACGAGGACAACATCCTGATCTCGCAGGTCTCGCGCGAGAAGTACGGCGTGGCGCGGGTCGTGGCGCGCTGCAACAACCCGCGCAACCTCCAGCACTTCGAGCTGCTGGGCGTGCGGCCGGTGATCTCGGCCACGGACCTGATCCTGCGCCTGATCGAGCACGAGGTGCCGAAGTACGGCCTCGTCCACCTTTTGGACCTCCCCGAGGAGCGGCTCGAGATCATCGAGCTGGAGGTGGCGGAGGGTTCGCCCGCCGCCGGGCACGCAGTCAAGGATCTGGGGCTGCCCGACGGATCGCTCGTGATCTCGATCCTGCGCGAGGGCGGCGGCTTCGTGCCGACCGGGGACTCGGTGATCGAGCCCAATGACGAGGTGCTCGTGGTCCTCGACGTGGGCATCGAGTCGCGCGTGACCGAGCTCTTCACCGCCCGCACGGCCGCGTAACCGTGGCCCGGCGCAAGGTCGACCACCTCGTGATCGGCGGCGGCCTGGCCGCGGCGAACTGCGCGCGCTGGCTGCGCGAGGAGGGCGGCGAAGGCTCGATCCTCCTCGTGGGGCGCGAGCCGGACCCGCCCTACAACCGACCGCCGCTGTCGAAGGGCTATCTCCAGGGAAAGGAAGCGCGGGAGGACGTGCTCTTCCGGCCGGACGAGTGGTGGGACGAGCAGAACATCGAGCGGCTCCAGCGGACGAGCGTGATGAAGCTCGACAGCTCCGAGCGGGTGGCCACGCTGTCCACGAAGGAGGAGATCGAGTTCGAGACGGCGCTGCTCGCCACCGGCGCGAACGTGAAGCGGCTGCGCGTGGACGGTTGCGACCTCGACGGGATCCACTACCTGCGCGCGTTTGCCAACTCGGAGGCGATCAAGGCCGACGCCCAGAGCCGCAAGCGGGCGGTGCTCATCGGTGGGAGCTACATCGGCTGCGAGGTGGCGGCATCGCTCACCGCGGCGCACGGCGTTGACTGCTCGATCGTGATGATGGAGGACGTGACCTTCGAGCCGTTCTACGGCAAGGAGGTCGGGGGCTTCTTCCAGGGCGTGCTCGAGGAGCACGGCGTGACGGTCCACGGTGGCGAGGAGCTCGAGCGTTTCGAGGGCGACGGCGAGCGCGTGACCAAGGTGGTCACGAAGAGCGGCCTCGAGCTCGAATGCGACTTCGTGGTGGTAGGGATCGGCGTGACGCCGGACGTCACGCTCGCCCGCGCCGCCGGTCTGGAGCTGGGGGAGGCGGGCGGCGTGAGCTGCTCGGCGGGCCTGGAGAGCTCGGTGCCCGGGATCTACGCGGCCGGCGACATCTGCGAGTACGACAGCCCGATCCACGGCGGTCCGATGCGAATCGAGCACTGGGACGTGGCCTTCAACCAGGGCAAGACCGCCGCCTTCAACATGCTCGGCCGCGGCCTCGAGCACGACGTCGTGCCCTACTTCTTCTCCGACCTGGCGGACTGGGTCTCGATGGAGTACGTGGGCCCGGGGTCGGGCGACCTCGTGGTGCGCGGCTCGATGTACGAGCACGCCTTCACGGCCTTCTACATGGACGAGGGCCGCGTGGTGGCCGCGCTGACCGTGGGCCGCTCGGACGACCTGGAGCACGCCAGCCGCCTCCTCACGGAGCGCACGAAGGTGGACCCGACCGCGCTGGCGGACCCGGACACGGACCTCGGCTCGCTCTAGCGGGCTTCCTAGTCGAAAAAAGCAGGCGTCGCGGATAGGAGAACCGGACGCGGTCCGGGACCGACATCCATGAGCACGTCAACCTTGCTGCCGACCACGTTGGATTTCAAGCGGTACCCGCTCGCGTCCCGCGCCTCGGCGTCGTCCTTGAACGACCTGACTCCGACGAGACCTCGACCGCAGGAGCGGCAGGCGTAGATCGTCACGCCCTCGATCTCCGACACGGCCATGGCAGGTAGCCGCTGCGCTGTGTCGCACTCATCGCAGATCAGCCGGAATGATCCTTCGGCGGGTGCTGGCGTGATTCCGGCTGCGGCGAACGCCTGGGAGACGCGCACGCGGTCGACCCTACAGATCAGAGCGACAGGGTGGACTGGGGGGCAGGGACTCGAACCCCGATAACCAGCTCCAGAGGCTGGCGTCTTGCCATTAGACGACCCCCCAACGCGGAGGTCGAGGATAGCCACTGCACGCGAAAGCGTGCTCGTCCGCTAGCGGCGGCGGGTGGGCCGCTTGCCGCGCACTCGGACGCGGGGGTTCAGCGTCGTCGTGTGGTTCCGGGCGTCGTCCAGGGTCAGGCCGACGCGGGTGGTGCGCTTGAGCTTGCGGCCGGCTCGCAGTCCGCGCCACACGACGGTGGCCGTTCGGACCTCGCCGGGGAAGTGCATGGAGGCGAGCCGCTTGCGGGTGAGCGGACGCAGGCGGCCTCCACCGGCCAGCACGAAGGGGCGCGCCTTGCCGCGCCTCAGCGTCTTGGGGAGCTTCAGTGCGAAGGACGTGATGCCCGGTCCCTTGGCGGCGGCCTTGAGGCGCGCCACGAGCGAGGCCCTCAATCCCTTGCGGCGAATCGACACCGTCGCGCGCGGATCGCAGCCCGGGGTGGCGAGCTCCTGCTCGAACTCCGCCTGCTTGCCGTTGTGCGCCACCAGCTTGACGCTCATCGTGCGGTCGGTGCCCTCGGCGCAGAGATCCTGGACGAGCGTCAGTGCGGCGTCGGGGCGCTCGCCCTCGAACGCGAGCGTGAAGCTTCTCACTGGCAGGTCCGGGTTCGCCGCGAACGTGTTGCGCGTGCCGACCACGATCGGATCGATGACGGCGTCGAGCCGCACGCTCACTGGCGCCGGCAGCATCACAATCAGCCCCGGCAGCGCCGCCGGCGTGTTGAAGGCCACGTAGACCGGTCCCCGGACGGGCGCGGGCTGGAGCGGCGAGTCGATGGTCGCGGTGCCCACCCGCGAGCTCTCGGGGCAGTTGCTCGCATCGGCGGCCTCGCGCGAGCACGCCCGCTGCGCGCCCGGCAGGTTCGGCTGGACCGCCTGCGGCAGGATCACCTCGGCGCGCTTCAGCGCGGCGTCCTCGGGGTCGAACTTCAGAGTCGTGCTGATCGGCGGGAACGTCCCGATCCCGGTGATCCCGGGCGCGCCGAACGAGCCCTCCGCCGTGGGCGCGAACTTCAGCGAGTCGCAGCCCGTGGGCGTCATCTTGAACTCGCGCTGCGAGTTCGTCCCGGCCGCCTCCCAGGAGTTCGCCCGGCTCACCGACGTGCCCTCGGCGCACGAGGTCGGCATCCGCATGAAGTCGCTCTTGCTGCCCTTGGCGTTGAAGGTCAGCGCGACCTTCGTGATCTGCACGGGTACGCCGGCGTTGCGCGGTTGGTCCGCGAACGTCGACTCGAGCCCGTAGCCGTCGGCCCCCGGGCGCACGTACACCGGCGCCTGGAGGAAGAGCTTCTGGAGGCCCATCGCCGCGTCGACGACGATGCCCACGCGCGCCGGCTCGTCGCCCGTCGGCTTCATGTTGTAGACGCTGCCGTGACTCGTGGTGGGCACCCCCGGGAGCAGCGGAAGCGCGTAGGCGAGGGCGTCGATGGCCACGCTGCCGACCGTCGAGTCTGCGGGGCAGCTGTCGGACTGGAACTGCTGCTGCGAGCAGAACGCCGCCGACTGCGGGTTGCCGAGCAGGCCCGGCTGGAGTCGCACGAAGGCGTCCTTCACGCTGTCGGTCGTGTTGTCGTAGCTGAACGACTGCGTGATCGTCACGCTCGGGTGGCCGCCGCCCTGCTTCGAGCTCGGCTCAACCTTGAAGTCGGTCATCGTGACCGTTGCGGACGCGGAAGCCGGCAGCACGAACAGCACTGCGAGCCCGAGGACCGGAGCGAGTCGCCTCCTCACCGGGCGCAGAATAGCTGTGCGGCGCGGCGGCGTGCGCCGGTCAGGCGGCGGACTGCGCGGCCCAGTCTCGGTACAGGCGCGCGTACGCGCCGTCCGCCTCCAGCAGCTCGTCGTGCGTGCCCTGCTCGGCGATGCCGCCGTGGTCGAGCACCACGATGCGGCCCGCGCCGCGGATCGTGGACAGCCGGTGCGCGATCACTATCGCCGTGCGCCCTGCCAGGAGCCGGCGCAGGCCGCGCTCGATCTGCGCCTCGGTGCGCACGTCCACGTTCGAAGTGGCCTCGTCGAGAATCAGGATGCGCGGGTCCGCGGCCGCCGCGCGTGCGAACGCCACGAGCTGGCGCTGCCCCGCCGACAGATGCCCGCCGCGCTCTCCCACCTCGGTGTCGTAGCCGTCCGGCAGCCGCTCGATGAAGTCGTGCGCGCCCACCGCCTGCGCTGCGGCTCGCACGTGCTCGTCGGTCGCGTCCGGACGGCCGAAGCCGATGTTGTCGCGAATCGTGCCCGAGAACAGGAAGCTCTCCTGCGGCACGATGCCGAGCTGCGAGCGCAGCGAGCGCTCCGTCACGTCGCGGAGGTCATGCCCGTCGATCAGGACGCGCCCCTCGTCGGGGTCGTAGAAGCGGGCCACGAGCTTGGCGAGCGTCGACTTGCCGGCGCCGGTGGCGCCCACGAGCGCGAGCGTCTGCCCGGGCGGGACGTCGAGGCTCACCCTGTCGAGCGCCAGCGCGTCCCCGCCGTAGGAGAACGTGACCTCGTCGAAGCGGATCTCCCCGCGCACGCGCGGCAGCTCGACGGCGTCCGGCTTGTCGGCCACGTCGGGCTCCTCGTCGAGCAGCTCGAAGATCTTGTCGAGCGCCGCCATCCCCGCCTGGTAGGTGGTGTAGAGCTGCGAGAGCGACTGGATCGGGTCGAAGAAGCTCTGGAGGTAGAAGACGAAGGTGGCGAGCACGCCGATCGTCACGGTGCCCTCGATCACCTCGTTCCCGCCGTAGATCAGGATCGCCGCGGTGGCCACGGCGGAGAGCAGCTCGACCGAGGGGAAGTACGCGGCGTTCAGGTAGACGGTCTTCATGTTCGCCTCGCGGTGCTCGTCGTTCAGCGCGGCGAAGCGGCTTCGATGGCGCGGCTCCTGGCCGAACGCACGCACCACGCGCACCCCCGAGAGCGTCTCCTGGAGATAGGCCGTGACCTGCGCGATCTTCTCGCGCGTGAGGCGATAGGCCCCCGCCGACGCGAGCCGGAACGCCACGCTCGCCACGAGCAGGACCGGGAAGGTCAGGAACGTGATCAGGGCGAGGTTCGGGTCGAGCACGACCAGGATCACCGCGGTCCCGACCAGGGTGAGCGTGGCGGAGAAGAGCGTCGAGATTCCCTCCGTGACGAGCTGGTCGAGCGCCTGGATGTCGTTCGTCAGCCGCGAGATCAGCACGCCGGCGCGATTGCGCGAGTAGAAGCCGATCGAGAGCCGCTGGAGGTGCTCGAACAGCTCGACCCTGAGGTCCTGAAGCGCGCGCTGGCCCACCCAGTTGATCAGGTACGTCTGGAGGTAGGTGGCCCCCCAGTTCAGAACCGCCGCCGCCACGAACGCGATCACGATCACCGTGAGCGCGTTCATGTCGTTCTGCTTGATGCCCTCGTCGATCGCCCGACCCGCGAGGTAGGGCGGCGCCAGCGCCGCCGCGGTGGCGATCACCAGCGACACCAGCATCACGAACACGCGCCCGCGGTAGGGACGCAGGAGGCTGATCAGATGCCGCAGCCGGCTGGCGCGGTTCGCGGGTCTCATAGTCCGGCCACCTCGCGCTCGGGGTCCTCGCGCGTGAGAAAGACCTGATCGGGCAGCCCCTTCTCTGCGATCTCGCGGTAGAGCGGCGACCTCTCGAGCAGCTCGGCATGAGTGCCGCGGGCGACGATCTCGCCGCCCTCCAGCACGACGACCTCGTCCGCCAGCGCGATCGTGGACAGCCGGTGCGCGATCACGAAGGTGGTGCGACCCGTCATCACCTCGCCGAGCGCGGACTTGATCTGGTTCTCGGTGGTGGCGTCGACGCTCGACGTCGCGTCGTCGAGGATCAGGATGCGCGGCTCGGCGATCAGAGCGCGGGCGATCGCCACGCGCTGGCGCTGCCCGCCGCTGAGCGTCAGGCCGCGCTCGCCGACCAGGGTGTCCAATCCGTCGGGCAGCTCCTCGAGCAGCTCCGCCAGCCCGGCGCGTTCGGCCGCGGCGGTGATCTGCTCGTCGCTCGCGTCGGGGCGCGCGTACGCGATGTTGTCCCCGAGGGTCGCCGAGAACAGGAAGGCGTCGTCAGACACCACGGCCACCTCGCGGCGCAGCGACGCCGGCTCTACGTCGCGGACGTCCACGCCATCCACCAGCACCGCGCCCTCGTCCACGTCGTAGAGGCGGGGGATCAGCATCACGAGCGTCGTCTTGCCGGAGCCGGTTGGTCCGACGATGGCGACGGTGCGGCCGGGCTCCACGTCGAGGTCGATCCCGCGCAGCACCGGCTCCTCGCCGTCGTAGCCGAAGCTCACGTTCCGCAGCTCCACCCGCCCGCCGCCGGGTGGCAGCGGCTGCGCGTCAGGCGCCGCGGTGAGCTGCGGCTCGCGGTCGAGCAGCTCGAACACGCGTGCACCGCTCGCCACGGCCCGCTGCGCCATACCGAGCGCCATGCCGAGCCAGCGCATCGGGCCGGTGAGCATCAATACGTAGCCGTAGAACGCGATGAACTCGCCGACGGTGATGTTCCCGTTGATCGCCTGCCTGCCGCCCACGAGCAGCAGCCCCGCCAGCCCGAGCTGGGGCAGGAAGCCGATGAACGGCGAGTAGAACGCGCGCAGGCGCGTGGAGATCATCGACTGGTCGAACACCCGCGCGGTCGCCACTCCGAAGCGGCGCAGCTGGCGCTGCTCCTGCGCGAAGGCCTTGACCACGCGCACGCCGCCGATGTTCTCCTCCGCCTCGGCCGTGAGCTCGGCGATGCGCTGCTGCACCTCCTGCGTCGCCGGTCGGTTGCGCTGGCCGTAGCGGAAGGCGATCCATACGACGAACGGGGTGGGCGCGAGCGCCACCGCCGCGAGCCCGGGGTCGAGCGCGACCATCACGACCGCGGCGATCAGGATCGTGATCGCCGACTGGACGAGGAAGATGAGGCCGTACCCGAGGAAGAAGCGCACCGCCTGGAGGTCCACCGTGGCGCGCGACATCAGCTGCCCGGTCTGCTGCCCGTCGAAGAACGCGAGCTCGAGCGACTGGAGGTGCTGGTACATCCGGTTGCGCAGGTCGTACTCGACTCCCAGCGAGACCGTGCCCGCCACGATCCTGCGCGCCACGCTGAACACAAGCCGCAGCACGCCGGCGCCCGCGACGGCGAGCGCGAGCGGCCAGAGGTTCGCGCCCTCCTTGCCGATGTCGTCGACCGTGCGTCCCACCAGGTACGGCACCAGCACGCTCACGCCCATCGCCGCGGCCGCCAGGACGAAGGACATGATCACCCCGCGGCGGTAGGGGCGGAGAAAGCCGAGCAGGCGCCAGAAGGTCTTCACCGCCAATCAACACTAGAGCCGTACTTCCGTTTTGCAGGAGCACTGTGCGGGAAAGAGAATTGTCAGGTCATGGGACGGCGCCCTGCACCGGTAGTGATCCACCGCCTCAGCCCGGCGGAGCAGCGTGTGCTCGCGTGCTTCCTCGCAGGCCGTCTACCGGCCGGCCAGGTAGATGCGGAGCTCGCCCAGGCCCGCGCCGGCGGACAGCCCGCCGCACAGGTCAGCGCTCAGCTGAAGCCCGTTCCTGCCGTGGCCGCCTAGCGTCCCAGAGGACCTTCCTCTCGCGGACTGTGAGCAGCCGCCACTCCTGCGGCTTCGGCTCCCAGACGTAGACGCTCACATCCACCGGTTGGGAGACGCTGCGAAGCACCTCGAGCGTCTCGGGTGCGTTGGCGTCGTCGGCCAGCAGCTGGCGGGAGAGAGCGTCGATCACGCGGAAGCGCCGCGGCGGCACCGGCTCGGGCGACTCCTGTTTGGGCCGTGGTTTGGGCAGGGGTCGCCGCCGGCGCTCCGGCTCGGAGCCCGGCTTCCTGAGCACCTTCTCGAGTGGCACCATCTGAGCGCCGGTGCCCTTCGTCTCGGTGTCGAGAACCCACACCTTTGCCACCCGGACAATTTTCGCAGGCGGGTGAGAGAGCCACCGGTGGGCGATGTGATCGAATGGCCGCGATGCAGACGGCGACGATTGAGCTGACCGGCGACCGGGTCGAGCCGGCCGATGTGGTCGCCGTCGCGCGCCACGGAGTGCCGGCGCGGCTGTCGGACGAGGCGCGGGCCGCGATGGAGGAGAGCGCGGCGGTGGTGGAGCGCCTCGCCGCCTCGGACGAGCCGGTCTACGGCGTGTCGACCGGCTTCGGCTCGCTCGCCGGGACGTGGATCCCGCCCGAGCGGCGCGAGGAGCTTCAGCGCGCCCTGATCCGCTCGCACGCGGCGGGCATGGGTCCGCCGATCGAGCGCGAGTGCGTGCGCGCGATGATGTTCCTGCGTGCGCGCTCGCTGGCGATGGGCCGGTCGGGTGCGCGGCCGATCGTGGCCGACACCATGCTCGCCCTGCTGGCGGCGGGGCTCGACCCGGTGGTACCCGAGCACGGCTCGCTCGGCGCAAGCGGCGACCTCGCCCCACTCGCTCACTGCGGCCTCGCGCTGATGGGGGAGGGCGAGCTGTGGACGCCCGCCGGAGAGCGCATCGCGGCGGCGGAGGGACTGGCGGCGGCCTCGATCGACCCGCTCACCCTCATCGCCAAGGAGGGGCTCGCGCTGATCAACGGCACGGACGGCATCCTCGGGATGCTGCTGCTGGCCCTTCACGACCTCGCCCGGCTGCTGAAGACCGCCGACGTCACGGCGGCGATGTCCACGGAGGCGCTGCTCGGCACGGACCGCGCCTTTGCCGCCGACCTCGTGGGCATGCGCCCGCAGCCCGGCCAGGCGCGCAGCGCCGCCAATCTCACACGGCTGCTCGCCGGCTCGCCGATCGTTGCGAGCCACCGCTACGACGACCCGCGTGTGCAGGACGCCTACTCGGTGCGCTGTGCTCCACAGGTGAACGGAGCCGCGCGCGACACCTGGGACCACGTGCGGACCGTGTCCGCCGCGGAGCTGTGCTCGGCCATCGACAACCCGGTGGTGCTGCCCGACGGCCGCGTGGAGTCGTGCGGAAACTTCCACGGGGCGCCGGTCGCGCTCGCCTGCGATTTCCTGGCGATCGCCGCCGCCGAGGTCGGAGCGATCGCGGAGCGGCGCACCGATCGCATGCTCGACCCGGCCCGCTCGTACGGTCTTCCGCCATTCCTGACCGAGGACGCGGGAGTGAACTCCGGACTGATGCTCGCCCACTACACCCAGGCCGCGATGGTGGCGGAGAACCGCCGCCTGTGTGTGCCGGGGAGCGCCGACTCGCTGCCCACGAGCGCCATGCAGGAGGACCACGTGTCGATGGGCTGGGGCGGGGCCCGCAAGCTGCGCACGGTTGTCGCGAACCTGGGCCGCATCCTGGCCGTGGAGCTCACCTGCGCGGCGCGGGCACTCGATCTACGCGCCCCGCTCGAACCCGGCCCCGGCACCGCGGCCGCGCTCGGCGCGGTGCGGGGGGCCGTCCCCGGTCCGGGACCGGACCGCTGGCTGGCTCCGGAGCTGGCGGAGGCCGAGGCGCTGGTGGCGTCGGGCGCCGTGCTGCAAGCGGTCGAGGCCGCGATCGGAGCTCTGGAGTGAACGTCCGGACCGTCCACGCTCCGCGCGGCGGCGAGCTGTCCTGCCGCGGCTGGGCCCAGGAGGCGGCGCTGAGGATGCTGATGAACAACCTCGACCCGGAAGTGGCGGAGCGACCGGACGAGCTCGTGGTGTACGGCGGCACCGGAAAGGCCGCGCGCTCCTGGGAGGCGTTCGACGCGCTGGTGCGCACGCTGCGCACGCTCGCGGACGACGAGACCATGCTCGTCCAGTCGGGGAAGCCGGTGGGCGTGTTCCGCACGCACGAGTGGGCGCCGCGCGTGCTGATCGCGAACTCCAACCTCGTGGGCGAGTGGGCCACCTGGGACGAGTTCCGCCGGCTGGAGGCGCTCGGCCTGACGATGTACGGCCAGATGACCGCGGGCTCCTGGATCTACATCGGCAGCCAGGGGATCGTGCAGGGCACCTACGAGTGCTTTGCGGAGATCGCACGGCGGCGCTTCGGCGGCTCGCTGGCCGGCACGATCACGCTCACCGCCGGCCTCGGCGGGATGGGCGGCGCGCAGCCGCTCGCCGTGACGATGAACGAGGGGGTCGCGCTCTGCGTGGAGGTCGACCGCGAGCGCATCCGCCGCCGGCTCGAGACCCGCTATCTCGACGAGGAGGCCGACGACCTCGCCGATGCGGTCGATCGCTGCCTGCGCGGGAAGCGGGAGCGGCGTGCCCTGAGTGTGGGCCTGTGCGCGAACGCCGCCGAGGTGCTTCCCGAGCTGCTTCGCCAGGGCTTCGAGGCGGACGTCGTGACCGACCAGACGAGCGCGCACGACCCGCTGGTCGGCTACGTGCCCGCCGGCCTGAGCCTCGACGAGGCC
>Ga0126306_10002088_pt1 | contig 11130 bp, 9 predicted proteins | sample Plot27_FD_92592 | JGI IMG/M metagenome (GOLD analysis project Ga0126306, IMG submission 92592) | Serpentine soil microbial communities from UC McLaughlin Reserve, CA, USA - Plot27 | ecosystem: Environmental > Terrestrial > Soil > Grasslands | place: USA: UC McLaughlin Reserve, Lake County... | reverse complement strand
CCATCACGTCGGGCAGCGTAGTGGCCCGCGTCTTCCGGTCATGACGGTCTTGACCACAGCGGCAGCCCTTCGGGTGCGCACATCGCAACCACGCGGTGCCGACCGACTACGCAGCGGGGGGAAGGCCGAGAAGTACCAGGTCGGCCGCCACTTTTCGTTGAACCCGTACCTATGAGCGTGCGCACGGCGATGACCAGGGAATACTCGGCCACGGCAGCGTTTCCCGGACGTGAATTCGGCCTCTGGCCGCTCCTGGGTGCTTTTGCGTGGCGGCCCGCAGGGGATAACTTCCATTCCGGTTGGGAGCACGCTCCGAGGGCTGGGACACCAGGCTGCGGGTTCGGGGTCGAGCGAAGGGCGGCAATACAACATGTTCGAGGAAGCGTCCGCGCGTGTCCTCGGCGTACCCGGTGGAGGGCCCACCGGGGGGTCGGGTGCGACGCAGCGGTTTCGAGGAAGATCCCGAGGACGAGCGCGGAGGACGGCTCCCGGTGGCGACGCCATCCAGGTGACGCTCCGCCGACGGCTCGTCACCGTCGACCTGTTCGCCATGGCGGCGACGGTGTCGCTGGTGCTGGGGCCCGTGCCCCCGTGGGAGCGGGTGCCCGTCCAGTTGGCGGTCATCGGCGCCACGCTGGTCGCGCTGGCCGCGCAGGGCCTGTACCTCTGGCGGGCGTGTGGCGGCCGGGCGCTCGACCTCCAGGGCATCGGCCACGCCGTCATCGCCGGCTCCGCCGCCGGCGCCCTCACCGCCCACATGCTCGACGTCGACCTGTCGGCCACCGAGTACGTGGGCACCGCCGTGCTGGGCTGGTCGCTCGTGAGCCTGGGCCGCTCGCTCTACAGCGGCTGGCTGCGGGCCTGCCGGGCCTCCGGGCGCTTCATCCGGCCGTTGCTGCTCGTCGGGGCCAACGACGAGGCCGCCTCGTTCGACGACCTCATCCGGATGCACCCCGAGCACGGCTACCGGCTGTGCGGCGTGGTCGCCCTGCCCGGCCAGCAGGCCGTCCCGTCCGGCGAGGAAGGCGTGCCCTACCTCGGTGGGCTCGACGACGCCGTCGCCGCGCTCGACCGGTGCTGCGCCACCGGCGCCCTGATCGCCTCGACGGCGGTGCCGTTCCAGCGCCTCCAGGGCCTGACGCGCGACCTCCTCGCCGCCGGGGTCGACGTCCAGCTGACGACCGGCTTACGGGGCGTGGCGCACCGCCGCCTGCGCTGGCAGCCCATCGCCCACGAGCCGGTCGTGGGCGTGCACACGCCACGTGGACGCGACCCCCGCATCCACGCCTTCGGCAAGCGGGCGCTCGACGTGGTCCTGGCCGCCGTCGGCCTCGTGGCCGGGCTGCCGATGCTGGTGGCGGCGGCGATCGCCATAAAGCTGGAGGACGGCGGCCCGGTCCTGTTCCGCAACGAGCGGGTGGGCCAGGGCGGCCAGTCGCTCGACGTCCTCAAGCTGCGAACGATGGTGCCGGACGCCGAGCGCCTGCGCGACGACCTCGAGACGCAGAACGCCCGCCACGGCGGCCCCCTCTTCAAGTCCGACCTCGACCCCCGCATCACCCGGGTCGGCCGCTTCCTCCGCCAGACGAGCCTCGACGAGTTCCCCCAGCTGGTCAACGTGCTGCGCGGCGAGATGAGCCTCGTCGGCCCCCGTCCGGCGCTGCCCGCCGAGGTGGCGCAGTTCGACGAGGAGCTGCGCTCGCGCCGCCTGTCGGTGCGGCCAGGCATCACCGGGTTGTGGCAGGCCGAGGCTCGCGACAACCCGGCGTTCGGGGCGTACCGCCGCCTCGACCTCTTCTACGTCGAGAACTGGTCGCTGGGTTTCGACCTGGCGATCCTCTGGGCCACGGCCGGACGGGTGCTGGCCCGGGCGGCCTCAACCCTCCGCGGCAGGTCGGCGACCACCGCGGTCACGCATCTGGGAACCTCTGCAGCCCCCACGGGAGAGTCATGAGAGCGGTCGCACGACCGATGCCCGACGACAACGACGCGTTCGCGCTGACGGCGCGGTCCGTCGCCCCCGCCCGGGTGGCCGAGGACGCCACGCCGGCGCCCGGCACCGAGGGCGGCGGCGCCACCCCGCGGGTGCTGATCATCGTGCAGAACCTGTCGGTCCCGCTCGACCGGCGGGTGTGGCAGGAGTGCAAGGCGCTCGTGGCCGAGGGCTTCGGCGTCTCCGTCATCTGCCCCAAGGGGCCGGGTGAGGCGTCCTACGAGGAACTCGAGGGCGTGAACATCTACCGGTACCTGCCGCCGCCGGCCGCCAGAGGCCTGGCCGGCTACGCCGGGGAGTTCATCTACTGCTGGGTGCGCACGGCGCTGCTGTCGCTCAAGGTGCACCGGCGCGACGGGTTCGACGCCATTCAGGCGTGCAACCCCCCGGACACCTACTGGGCGCTGGCCTTGCCGTGGAAGGCGGCCGGCAAGCGGTTCGTGTTCGACCACCACGACCTCAACCCCGAGGTGTACGCCTCCCGCTTCGGCCGGACCGAGGGCCCGCTCTACCGGGGCCTCCTGGCGCTCGAGAAGGCCACCTTCAAGGTCGCCGACCAGGTCATCTCGACCAACGAGTCGTACAAGTCCGTCGCCGTGCGGCGGGGGAGGCGCCGGGTCGAGGACGTCACGGTCGTGCGGTCGGGCCCGGACGCCCGGACCATGCGCCGCGGCGAGCCGGTCCCCGAGCTGCGCCGGGGACGCAAGCACCTGGTGGCCTACCTGGGGATCATGGGCCCTCAGGACGGCGTCGACGGCGTGCTGCACGCCACGCGCAGGCTCATCGACAAGGGGCGCGACGACGTCCACGTGGCGCTGCTCGGCTTCGGCGACTGCCTCGAGGAACTCAAGGCGCTCAGCGCCGAGCTGCGCCTCGACGACCACGTCACGTTCACGGGCCGGGTCGGCCCCGAGCAGATCCGCGACTACCTGTCGACCGCGTCGGTCGGCCTGTCGCCCGACCCGTCGAGCCCGCTCAACGACGTCTCGACGATGAACAAGACGCTCGAGTACATGGCCTTCGAGCTGCCCGTGGTCGCCTTCGAGCTGAAGGAGACCCGCGTGTCGGCCGGCGATGCAGCCGTGTACGTCCGCGACGGCGACCTCGACGGGTACGCCGACGCCATCTCGGAGCTGCTCGACGACGAGGAGCGCCGCCGCGACATGGGCCAGCGGGGCCGCCGTCGGATCGAGGACGAGTTCGCCTGGCAACATCAGGCCCCCCGCTACGTCGATGTCTACAGGGCGCTGTTGGGCACCCCGGCCCGGTCCCGGGCCGGCGGGCGCCTGCGGCTCGTCAGCACGTCACTGTTCGCAGGGAGGACGCGATGAAGGTCGGCATCCTGGCCGGCGGCGTGGGCAGCCGGCTCGCCGAGGAGACCGAGATCAGGCCCAAGCCGATGGTCGAGATCGGCGGTCGCCCGATCCTCTGGCACATCATGAAGTACTACGCTTCGTTCGACTTCAACCGGTTCGTCATCGCGCTCGGCTACAAGGGCGAGTACATCAAGCGGTTCATGGTGGACTACTGCCACCTGTACAACGACGTGACCGTCCATCAGGGCCAGGGGCGCGTGGAGGTCCACGACGGCCCGCGCGACGACTGGACGGCCGAGCTGATCGACACCGGCCAGGCGACCAACACCGGCGGCCGCATCCTCCGCCTCAAGCCGTACCTGGGCAGCGAGACGTTCATGCTCACCTGGGGCGACGGCGTGGCGGACGTCGACCTGAACGCCCTGCTCGCCTTCCACAAGGCGCACGGCAAGCTGGCGACGCTGACCGCGGTCCGGCCGACGGCGCGCTTCGGGCGCCTCGAGCTGGAAGGCAACCAGATCGCGGAGTTCTCCGAGAAGCCGCAGACCGGCGAGGGCTGGATCAACGGGGCCTTCTTCGTGCTCGAGCCCGGCATCTTCGACTACATCGCCGGCGACGAGACGCAGTGGGAGAAGGAGCCGCTCGAGCAGTTGGCCAAGGACGGCGAGCTCATGGCCTACCTGCACGAAGGCTTCTGGCAGTGCATGGACACCCTGCGGGAGAAGCAGCTCCTCCAGGGCATGTGGGACGGGGGCGACGCCCCCTGGAAGGTCTGGTAATGAAGGTTCTGGTCTCGGGCCACAACGGCTACATCGGCACGGTCCTCGTGCCCCTGTTCCAGGAGGCGGGCCACGAGGTCGTCGGCCTCGACACGTTCCTGTTCGGCGACTGCACGGTGGGCGAGGACGCGACGACCGTCCCGTCGATCCGGGCCGACATCCGTGACGTGACGCCGGACCAGCTCGAGGGCGTCGACGCCGTCGTGCACCTGGCGGGCATCTCCAACGACCCGCTGGGCGACCTCAACCCCGACTGCACCTACGACATCAACCACCGGGGCACGGTGGCGCTGGCGAAGGTCGCCAAGGCCGCCGGCGTGCCGCGCTTCCTCTTCTCGTCCTCGTGCAGCCTCTACGGCGCCGCCGGCGACGAGCCGCTCGACGAGTCGGCGTCCTTCAACCCGGTCACGCCGTACGGCGAGTCCAAGGTGCTGGCCGAGCGCGACCTCCACGAGCTGGCCGACGACGACTTCAGCCCGACCTACCTGCGCAACGCCACGGCGTACGGCTTCTCGGCGCGCCTGCGGGGCGACCTGGTCGTGAACAACCTCACGGCCTACGCCTACGCCACCGGCCAGGTCTTCATGAAGAGCGACGGCACGCCGCTGCGCCCCCTCGTCCACATCGAGGACATCTCGCGCGCCTTCCTCGCCATCGCCGAGGCCGACCGCGGCCTGGTCCACGACGAGGCGTTCAACGTGGGCCAGACCGAGGAGAACTACCGCATCCGCGACGTGGCGGCGATCGTCAAGGAGGTCGTCCCCGGCAGCGAGATCACGTTCGCCGAGTCGGCCGGCCCCGACCTGCGCAACTACAAGGTCAACTGCGACAAGCTCGCCAAGACGCTCCCGGCGTTCGACCCCCAGTGGACCGTGCGCAGCGGCGCCGAGCAGCTGAAGGCGGCGTTCGAGTCGATCGGGCTCACCCCCGGCGACATCACGAGCGCCCGCTTCCAGCGCATCGAGCACATCAAGAAGGGGCTGGCATCGGGCGGCCTGACCGCCGACCTGCGCCCGAGCGACCTGGCGGGCGGCGCCACGAAGGCCGAGGGTGGATGCGCGAGGACCTGACCTGCCGGTCCTGCGGCGAGCCCGGGCTCACGTCGTTCCTCGACCTGGGCTCGACGCCGCTGGCGGACGCCCTGGTCCCGGCCGACACACCCGCCGGCGCGGACGAGACGTTCCCGCTCGAGGTGGCGTTCTGCCGCAACTGCTCGCTGGTGCAGATCACCGAGGAGGTGCCGCCCTCGAAGCTGTTCGTCGACAACTACCTGTACTTCTCGTCGTTCAGCGACCACCTGCTGCGCCACTCGCGGGAGAACGCCCTCGCCCACATCGAGCGCCAGGGCCTCGGGCCCGAGAGCTTCGTGGTCGAGGTGGCCAGCAACGACGGCTACCTGCTCAAGAACTTCGTCGAGGCCGGCGTGCCGGTGCTGGGCATCGACCCGGCCCCGACCCAGGCCGAGGCGGCCGAGGCCAACGGCGTGCCGACTCTCACCGAGTTCTTCGGCATCGGCCTGGCCCGCCGCATCGCCGCCGAGCGCGGCAAGGCCGACGTGATCATCGCCAACAACGTGATGGCGCACGTGCCCGACCTCAACGGCTTCGTCGCCGGCTACGCCGAGCTGCTGAAGGACACCGGCGTCGTCACGGTCGAGAACCCGTACGTGCGCGACCTCATCGACCACGGCGCGTTCGACACCATCTACCACGAGCACTTCTGCTACTTCTCCTGCTCGGCGGTGAACGCCCTCGCCCGGCGCAACGGGCTGTTCCTCAAACACGTCGAGTACGTCCCCGACCTGCACGGCGGGACGCTCCGCTGGCACCTCGGCAAGCGCGACGAGCCGAGCGAGACGGTCCGGTCCTACCTCCGCGAGGAGCAGGACAAGGGCATGCTCGACATCGGCTACTACAAGGACTTCGCCACCCGGGTGCACGGCATCCGCGACGGCCTGCTCGACCTGCTGCGCGGCCTCAAGGCGCAGGGCAACACGATCGCCGCCTACGGCGCCGCCGCCAAGGGCTCGACGCTCGTGAACTTCATGGGCATCGGCACCGACCTGGTCGACTTCGTGGTCGACCGCAACGTGCACAAGCGGGGCCTGCTCATGCCGGGCGTCACATCCCCATCGTGGGGCCGGAGGCGCTCCTCGAGCGCAAGCCCGATTACACGCTGCTGCTGGCCTGGAACTTCAAGGACGAGATCCTCGCCCAGCAGGACGAGTACCGCCGGGCCGGCGGGCAGTTCATCGTGCCGGTCCCCGAGCCCCAGGTGGTCGCATGAGCCAGCCGACTCCCACCGTCGACGCCTGCCCCGCCTGCGGGGCGGGTGACCTGCGGGTCTTCCACTCCCAGGACGGCGTGCCCTCGCACAGCGTCCTCATGCTCGCCTCGCAGGAGGAGGCCCTCGGCTTCCCGCGCGGTGACCTGCGCATCGCCTTCTGCTCGGCCTGCGGCTTCGTCACGAACACGGTGTTCGACGTGACGAAGAACGCCTACTCGACCTCGTACGAGGAGAGCCAGGCGTTCTCGCCCCGGTTCAACGCCTTCGCGACCGAACTGGCCCAGCGCTGGATCGACACTTACGACATCCACGGCAAGACGGTCCTCGAGATCGGCTGCGGGAAGGGCTCGTTCCTCGAGCTCATCACCAAGCTGGGCGACAACAAGGGCATCGGCGTCGACCCCAGCGCCCGGTACGACCGCCTCGACGACCCGGACGGCCGCATCACCCTGGTGCAGGACCTCTACACCGAGAAGTACTCCGACCTGCCCGCCGACGTGGTGATCTGCCGGCACACGCTCGAGCACGTCCACCCCGTCGCCGAGTTCATGACGCAGGTCCGCCGCGCCATCGGCGACCGGCCCGAGACGATCGTCCTGTTCGAGCTGCCCGACGTGCAGCGCGTGCTCGACGACCTCGGTTTCTGGGACGTCTACTACGAGCACTGCTCGTACTTCAGCGCCGGCTCGCTCGCCCGCCTGTTCCGGCGGACCGGGTTCGAGGTGCTCGACGTGCGCCGCGAGTACGACGACCAGTACCTGACGATCGACGCCCGGCCGTCCACCGTGCCGGCGCCCGGCGAGCCGCTCCCCATCGAGGACGACATCGCCCGGCTCACCGCCTCGGTCGACCGCTTCGCCACCGACCTGCCCCCTCGGCTCGACGCCTGGCGCCGCCAGCTGCGCGACATCCATGCGGCCGGCGGCCGCTCGGTGGTGTGGGGCGGTGGGTCGAAGGGCGTCACCTACGTCAACACCCTGCAGGTCGGCGACGCCGTCACGGCGATGGTCGACATCAACCCCTTCATGCAGGGCAAGTTCATCGCCGGGGCCGGCATCGAGATCGTGGCGCCCGAGCGCCTCGTCGACATCCGCCCCGAGGTCGTGTTCCTCATGAACCCGATCTACCTCGACGAGGTCCAGGCCGACCTCGACCGGTTGGGCGTCGACGCCAAGCTGGTGCCGGTGTGAGCACCGGTCCCGGCGGGCTGCCGTGCCCCGCATGCGGGGCCACTGCGGCCCAACCGCTTGTCGCCATGGCCGGTGTGCCGGTCATGTGCGGCGTGTTGTGGGGGACCCGGGCCGAGGCGTTGGGGGCGGCGCGCGGCGACATCGAGCTCGTGGCGTGCACGCGCTGCTCCCTGCTGCGCAACGCCGCCTTCGACGAGGCGCTCGTCGACTACGAGGGCAACTACGACAACTCGCTGCACTTCTCGCCGACGTTCCAGCGCTACGCCGACGGGCTCGCCCGCCGGCTGGTCGGGCGCTACGGGCTGCGCGGCGGCACGGTGGTCGAGATCGGCAGCGGCAAGGGCGACTTCCTGCGGGCGCTGTGCGAGCTGGGCGACAACCGGGGCTGGGGCTACGACCCCGCCTACACCGGCGAGCAGGCCGGCGCCGACGACCGCGTCACGTTCGTCCCCGACTACTTCTCCCACGAGACGGCGGCGGCGCTGCCGGCCCGGCCCGACCTCGTGTGCGCCCGGCACGTCCTGGAGCACATGACAGACCCGGCCCCGCTGCTCGCCACCGTGCGGCGGGCGGCTGGGTCGTCGACCATCCTCTACCTCGAGGTCCCCGACGCCGCCTACGTGCTCACCCCGCCGGGCCTGTGGGACCTGATCTATCCGCACGTCGGCTACTACACGGCCACGGCCCTTCGGCACGTCGCCGTGCGCGCGGGCTTCGCCCCACTCGAGGTGGCCAGCTCGTTCGGCGGGCAGTACCTCTGGGTGGAGGCCCGGGGGAGCGACGCCCCGGCCGCCGGCCCCACCCCGGAGCCCCCGGCCGACGAGGTGGAGGCCGTTCTGGCGGTCGCCTCCGGCTTCGCGGACATGCACCGCAAGACGGTGGCCGGCTGGGCCGACCAGCTCGCCGAGGCCGCCGACCGGGGCACGCGCATGGCGCTGTGGGGCGCCGGCACCAAGGGCGCGACGTTCCTCAACGTGGTCCCGGGCGCCGCCGACATCGCGTCGGTGGTCGACGTGAACCCCCGCAAGCGGGGCCGCTACGTGCCGGGCACGGGCCACGAGGTGTGGTCGCCGGGGGATCTCGTGGCCGAGCCCCCCGATGTGGTCCTGGTGATGAATAGCCTCTACGAGGACGAGATCCGGCGGACCCTCGCGGATCTCGGGCTGGACGACACGACCGTCTCGGTCGTGTGAGCAAAAGGACGGGCATGAGTACGGTCTACGTCGACCCCACCTGCGACGAACGCGAACGCCTGGCGCGCCTCTACGCCGGTGACCTCCTGGTCTTCAACCCCCGGCCCAGCTCGGTGGCGCTCTGCGAGTTCGCCCGGGAGATGATCGAGGAGGCGTTCGCCCCCTTCGACCCGCTCACGGCGCAGGACAACATGCCGGTCGAGGAGTGGGTGTCGCGCTTCGCCCCCCTGAAGCCGGCGTTTATCCATCATCCCCGCACCAAGGGACTCGTCCGCGACGTCCTCCTCGAGGCGGGCTGCGACACCGAGAGCACGTACATGGACGTGCCACGGCTGCGCGGCGTGACCAGCGACGGCTACCTCACCTCCGGCGTGGGCTACGCCCACCACCCCCACCGCGACACCTGGTACTCGGCGCCGATGGCCCAGCTCAACTGGTGGTTGCCGATCTACCCTTTCGAGACGACCAGCTCGATGGCCTTTCACCCCCGGTACTGGGACGAGGGCGTCAAGAACCGCTCGGCCAGCTTCAACTACTACGAGTGGAACGCAGTCGGCCGCAAGGACGCCTCGAAGCACATCACGGCCGACACCCGCAAGCAGCCCAAGGCCGAGGAGGACGTCGAGCTCGACCCCCAGGTCCGGCTCGTGTGCGACGTGGGCGGCATCATCCTGTTCTCGGCGGCGCAGCTGCACTCGACGGTCCCGAACACGTCGGGCCGGGCCCGGTTCAGCATCGACTTCCGCACGGTGGACCTCGCCGACCTTCAGGCGGGGCGCTCGGCACCCAACGTCGACTCGGCACCCACGGGCACGTCGCTGCGCGACTTCGTGCGGACGTCCGACCAGGCCCCCATGCCCGACGACGTCGTGGCTCGCTACGACACCGGCGGCGACCCGGATGCCGACGCCGCCGTGCTCGTCTTCCGGCCGACGACCAGCGGCTCGTCGACCTGAATTCTCCTACTCCGAAGGCCGTTCCCCAGCACATGGCCACCTCCTCCCCGACACCCCGCCTCACGATCGGCATGCCGATCTACAACGGTGAGCGGTACATGGCCGAGACGATCGAGGCGATCCTCGGCCAGACGTTCACCGACTTCGAGCTGATCGTCTCGGACAACTGCTCGACCGACGGCACAAGGGCCGTCGTCGAGGGCTTCATGGCGCGCGACCCCCGCGTCCGCTACGTGTGCAACGAGACCAACGTCGGGGCGGCCCGCAACTACAACCAGCTCGTCGGCTTCGCCCGCGGCGAGTTGTTCAAGTGGGCCGGCTACGACGACATCCCGCTGCCGACGTACCTCGAGCGGTGCGTGGCCGCCCTCGACGCGGACCCCGGCGTGGTCATCGCGTACCCGCGCACGGTCATCATCGACGGTGACGGCGTCGTCGTGCGCGAACACGACGACAACCTCCACCTCGACGACGACGACTCGGTCGAGCGGGCGATCCAGTTCGGCAGGCGCTTCACGCTCTGCAACCCCTGCTTCGGCGTGATCCGCAAGGACGTTCTGGAGCAGACGAGCCTCGTGCAGCCGTTCGTGTCGTCGGATGTGCCGTTGCTGGTGGAGTTGGCCATCCTCGGGCGGTGGCATGAGGTGCCCGAGCGCCTGTTCCAGCGGCGGATCCACTCGACGTCCTCGCGGCAGGGCCACGTGACCATGCAGCAGGTCGCCAGCTGGTTCGACCCCACGGGGAAGGCGCCGGTGGCGCCGCGCATGAAGATGATCGCGGAGTGCGTCCGCTCGATCCGGAGCAGCGGCCTTTCCGAGGCCGAGAAGCGCCGGGCGGTGGTCGGCTTCCTCTCGACGTGGGCCCGGCGCCGTGTGCGGGTGCGTGGCGGCGAGCTGAAGGCGACACTGCGGGGCCGCGGCCGGGCCCCGTCCCCTGCACCGTTCCGGGCCGGGGCGCCGGCCCCCGCGACGAGCGAGCCGGCGGCCACGTCGGCGTCGCTGTGAACGCCCGAACGGCGCTGCTCGGCGGGCGCCCGGCGCACCTCCCACGGGGCGTGCTCGGCCTCGCACGACGTCGGCGGGCCCGGTGGGTCGTCGCCCTGCTGGCGCTGATCGCGGGCTCGCTCGTCTTCCCCAGCCTCGCCGAGGCCCAGTCGCCGCCGGCGTTCGGCTCCGACGACCTCAACCGGGCCTCCCTCGGCTCCGGATGGACCGTGGTCGACCCCGCGGGCGACGGCACCGTCGCCATCGAGGGCTTCGGCAGCGGCGATTCCCGGCTGCAGCTGAGCGTGCCTGCGGGGAGCGCCCACGAGCCCTACAACGCCAACGGCGCCCTGCGCGCCATGCGACCCGCTGCGGACACCGACTTCACCGCCGTGGCCCGGTTCCAGTCGGCCCCGACGCTGCGGTACCAGATG